>Ga0335081_10020052_pt1 | contig 10815 bp, 10 predicted proteins | sample Lox_Sample_35_FD_206713 | JGI IMG/M metagenome (GOLD analysis project Ga0335081, IMG submission 206713) | Soil microbial communities from Loxahatchee National Wildlife Refuge, Florida, United States - Lox_Sample_3.5 | ecosystem: Environmental > Terrestrial > Soil > Wetlands | place: USA... | reverse complement strand
GAATCTCGCCCGCCAGTTGGATTTCCGTATGCGTACGAAAAAACCGGTCGCCTTCGCGGGTGATGAAGACCATCGTCAATGCATAGGCGGCTGATAACAAAAGAATCGTCGCGATTGAGTTTGTCTGCAGCCACGGCTTAATAGCAAATGGGACGGCCGGTCCCGACGACGAATGCCGCTGGATGTAGGAGAAGAGCGGCGAAGCTGAAAAGATCTGGACAAGAAACCACGGGACCGTCCAGAACCAACTCTTCTCGGTGGCGATCCAGGCATAGCCCACGGCGAAGAGGCCCGAGTAGAGAGCGCCAGCCCACATCTTGGTGGAAGAGGCCGTCTGCGAATTGAGTTGTCCGAGAATTCCAATCGCGCAGAAGAGGCAAAAGACCATTGCCAGAAACACGAGCTTCGAGGTTATCGGCACATTCTCGAAGATCTGGCGCCGCTTGCTGCGGCCAAACAGAAGTTCTCGAAGGTTTTCAATTGCGTTCAATCCGCTCTCCCGCACCTCTGGCCGAAGGTGAAGGATAGAACATTACCCTAAAACAGATTGGTTGGAAGGCTAAAGCGAGACAAATTCTAAGGAGCCGGAACTACGGAGGTCTGCTGGTGCTCCATTCGTGAATTTGGATTAACAGACAGCGGCACTGACATGTGAGAGAATCATTGCCTTCTTGATGAACTCACCAGAAAGCCTAATTCGTCTCATCTTCTGGCTCTGGAAAAAAGATTGGGGAATTGCTTTCCTATTGGCTCTGGCATCGTTCATTGCACTATTGTTCCTTCCCTCGAAGATAGCCGGAGCGATGTTCGAAGGGCGCGTGTTTCGTGCGGGATTCTACATTGGCACATTGTGTTTTCCAGACTGGACCACGCGAGGGAGCAACGGATCCTATCTCGTTCCTCTGTTTGGCGCGAGTGCCAATTTCTTTTTCTTGATGACCTTTTGGTGGTTCAGCCTGCAGGTACTGCGCTGGATGCGCTCTACCAGATCTTCAGGTGAGATGTAAGAGTCGAAGGTTCCAATCACCGCTCACTCGTATCTCAATGCCTCAATCGGATGCATCCGCGAGGCTTTCAGAGCAGGGAAGAATCCCGAGACAACTCCCACCATCCCAAGAATCGTGGCCGAGATAAGCATGACCCCCATCGACGCGTGCAGGAAAATCGCGCCTTCGTGGTCTGTCGTCTTGTAGAACTCGTCATAAAGCGGCATCGGCGGGATGACCCAAGTGAGGATCTCGGCAGCCAACATGCCGAGCGCGCCGCCAACAAATGTCAGCACCAGCGCTTCAAGCAGGAACTGCACCAGGATGTGCCGCGGCCGCGCTCCAATCGCTTTGCGCAAGCCAATCTCGCGCGTGCGTTCGGTGACGGAGACCAGCATGATGTTCATCACGCCAATGCCGCCCACCGCGAGCGTTACCACTCCAATCAGTCCCAGGACGGCCTGCAATCCGTAGGAGAAGGCGTTGATCATCGAGCGGTCTTCAATCGTGTCCCACTCCGGCGTGGCTTTCTCATCCTTGGGATCAAAGTGATGTCGACGCGCGATGACCTCGCGCGCCGCCATCAGCGCCTTTTTGTTCAGTTGCGCCGAGGTTGGCTGGATGATGATCTCATCGGGATCGCGCAGGTTCTTCAGATCCCGCATCAGGCCGAAGGGGATAAACGCATTCTCGTTGTCCGGGCCCTGATACATCGAGTCCTGAATCTTGTTGCGCATCGTGCCGATCACTTCAAAATCGAGCCCGCCAATTTCGACATGCTGTCCGACGCCGGGCGCTCCCTGGAATACCTTCTTGGCTGCACTATAGCCAAGGATAACGACACGCCGGTGATCGGAAAAATCAGTTTCGCTGAAGTAGCGCCCGTCTTCGAGATTGAGCTTGCGCATCTGCCCGTAGGGCATATCCACCCCACGAATCATGATGGAAACGACGCGCGTGCCGATCTTGAAGCCGAAGTCCCGGTCGATCTCTCCGCTTACCGCACGGATGATCGGAACTTCGTCACGAATCGCTTCCACATCCTCAAGCTCATATTTGATCGGCTTGCCGGCCCGCTGGCCGCCTGCCTGCATGCTCGTCTGCCCGGGCCAAAGCACGATGACGTTGTTCCCCATATTCAAAAAGGCGCTCAGCACACAGCCCCCAAGACCCTGGCCATAGGCGAGTAACAGGACAACGGAGACCAGGCCCCACCCGATGCCAAGCATCGTGAGCGCCGAGCGCGTCCGGTCCCGCATCAGCGCTTGCCATCCTTGCGATATGAGCTCTTTTAAAAACATGGCCGTTTACCTAAATTTTCACCACGGAGCCACGGAGGAATCGAAGGCTATTCGGGTAGCTCGTATTCCTTTTCGTTGTTTTTCTCCGTGCCTCAGTGTCTCCGTGGTGAAATCACCTATTCGATGTGTATATCTCCCGATCCAGTCCGCACACGCAGAAGCGGGCCACCGCCGCGCGCCTTGCCGTGAATCGATTTGTGGGACTCTCCAACCCGGCCTTGCACCGTCATTTCAATCGGAGCCCCGACATCGATGCTGCCGGAACTGGTCGAGATATCGGCATCGAAGCCGGCGTTCGAAGGCAGGCCCACATGCACATTGCCCGATCCGGTGTGAATCTCCCACGCACCAGTCTGCTTGCCCTCGGCCGTGATGTCCCCGCTGCCGGTCTCTCCATGGAAGCTGCCTTGTATGCCGCGCGCTGTGACGCCTCCGGAACCAGTATGCAGATCAATATCTCCGGGCCCAGACTCTTCAATCTCAACGTCGCCGCTACCGGTGCCGCCCTTCACCGAACCGGATACTTCTCTCGCCCTAACGTCGCCAGAACCGGTCTGGAGCCGAATCTCGCCGCTCAGTTTGGCGATCTTCACATCGCCGGACCCGGTCTGAACGTCGGCATTTCCCTTGGTTCCTTCGATCTCCTGATCTCCCGAACCGGAACGCGTGCGCACGGCAGTGTCTACCGGCACGGTGATCTCGTAATCGATCGAAATATTGTGCGCATCGACGTAATCGATGTGAATGTTGTTGCCTTCCTGGCGGATCGGCGGATTCTGCTCGATGGCATGTACATCGCCTTCGCGTTTGCCACCGGAAAACCAGTTGTTGCTGACAAAAATCTTGCCGTGAATTTGCACAGTACCGGATGCGCCGGCATGCACCCGCACATCTCCGGAATGCGTCAACACTTCCAGATTGACGGGCCCGGTGACGGTAAGAGTTTTATCGAACGTTCCCTGCGGAGAGGGCCATGCGAAGGCCGCGCTTGCAGTGAACAGGAAGAACAGCGCGATCAAACTTTGAAGCTTGGAAACTTTGAAACCTTGATTTTTTCTATTCATATCGCAGCGACTCCACGGGTGTCATATCCGCAGCCCGCTGGGCCGGATACATGCCCGCGGTCACGGTAATTAACGAAAGTGTCAGGATCGAAACAATAATCGAAATCGGCGAAACGATCGGATGCGGAACGAAATCGGGCAACGGCAGCGCCTGCATGCCCGCGCACAATCCGATGCCAATCGTGAATCCGAGCAGCCCACTGGCCACCGTCAACATGGCCGACTCGGCAAAGAACTGTCGCAGGATGTCGCGCTTCGTGGCGCCCATTGCCTTGCGTGTGCCAATTTCTCGCGTGCGCTCCGTGACAGAAACCAGCATGATGTTCATCACGCCAATGCCGCCCAGGCACAACGTCACAATCGCCACGCATCCGAAAAACAGCGTTACCACATCGAAAATCTTGGCCAACTGCTTCGCCCCATCCATCGTGTCCCAGATGAACAGGGCGTCCTTATCCAGAGGATCGAAGTGCCGTACACGCCCGACCGCACGCCGAACCTGCAGCACAGCCTCTTCATGCTCCTCAGGATTTGCTACTTCGAATACGATGTCGTCCAGATAGCCACGCGTGATGCCGGCGCCCGGCTTCTCCGGAGGAGGGAAGTCTCTCGACACAGCCGCATATGGAGCAAACAGATAGTCGTTATCGGGACCGCTGTAGTTCGAATTCTGCTTCTTCTCGGCAAGCACGCCCACGACGGAGTAGGGAAGACTCTTTACGAGCACGGTCGCGCCAAGCGCCGGCTGTCCGGGGAAAAGCTGCCGGTACGCCTTCGATCCAAGAACTAATACCCGGCGCCCTTCTTTCTCATCTTCATCCGTGATCAGCCGGCCCTCCGACACTTTCAGCGACCGGAATTCCTGATACGAAGGCCACATCCCAACCACGCCGCGATTCGCCGAATTAAACTGGCTGACTTCGGGAATCGTTCTCCGCAGCTCGGGGCTGACGTTCTTGATCATGTAGCACTCATCGCGGATCAATTCGGCGTCGTCCACGTTCAGCCGAATCTCGCGCCCGGCGGCCCGTCCGCCGACCTGCTGGCTCGTCCGTCCGCCCCACACGATAACCAGGTCCTTGCCCAGCGTCTCCATGTGTTTCTTCTGGTCGACGACGAATCCTCGTCCCAGCCCGACCAGAATGATCACCGATGCAATCCCCCACACCAGCCCGAACATGGTGAGGAACGTCCGCATCTTGTGGGCCCGGAACGTCGCTACCGCTTGCCGAAATATTTCCGAGAGAGTCATTGCCGGTTACGAGTCCTTAATCCCAGGTCCTGGGATCTGTTCTAAACACAATCGGCTTCCGGCCATCGCCTTCCGCTACCACGGATATGCGTTTGAACCGGAAGCCGGATGGCGGGAGGCCGGAAGCCCGTCTCTACTGCAGCACCACTTCCTGCCCTTCCTTCAGCCCGCTGAGCACTTCAGTCTTGGCGCCATTTGAGATACCGATGTTGACGGCGATCTTATCCTTGCCGTCTTTCGCCTTCGGATTCGGAATCTCTACTGACGCTTTTTTGTCTTTGTCATACAAAATCGCGCCTTCCGGAATCTGCAACACGTTCTTGTGCTCTTCCAGGATGATTTCGGCGTTGGCGGTCATCTCCGCCTTCAACTCGCCACCCGGATTCTGGATCGACACGCGTACCTCAAACGTCGTGACGTTGTCCTTCTCCACGCCCATCGGAGAGATCTTCGTCACCTTGCCCTGGAAGGTTTTGTCTTTGAACGACTCAACTTTGATTCGAGCCGGCTGTCCGAGATAAACCTTGCCGATGTCGCTCTCGTCGACCTTGCCCTTCACATACACTTCGCTGGTGTCGCCAAGGGTCATAACCAGAGTTGCCGACGATCCCAACACCAGGATCGAGCTAACGGCATCTCCCATCTGCACATCGCGCGACAACACAATCCCGTCGATCGGCGAAACGATATCGGTATAGCTGAGTTGCTCTTCCAGTTGTTTCAGGTTCGCATGATCCTCCGCGACATCGGCCTGCGACTGCGCAATCTTTGCCTTGAGAACGATAACCTGCGCCTTGGCGACGTTCTGCTTGTTCACCGCCATCGTGTAGTTCTTCTCCGCATCATCCAGCGCGGAGGCCGACACAACTCCATCCTTAGCCATGTTTTGCGCGCGGTCATAGGCACGCTTCAGGGGAGGAACATCGGGGCCTTCTGCATCCACTTTTGCTCGTTCGTAGTCTGCTTGCGAGCTCGTCAGATTCGCCTCTGCAGCTTCTAACGCAGCCTTCGACTGCGCCACCTGCGCCTCAATCTCAATCTTATCCAGCTGGCAGAGCAGCTGTCCTGCCTTCACCCGGTCACCGTAGTCCACCAGCAGCTTTTTCACGATGCCGCTGGCTTTCGACTTCACCTCGACCTTGGTGATCGGCGTAACTTTCCCCGTCGCGACGACGCTTTTGGCCAGGTCACCCTTCTCCACCTTGGCCAGCTTCGACGGGTCGATCTTCGTCCCGCCGCTCTTTGCGATGATGACGCCCACCGCGATCACCAGCACGATCACCGCGACCACGCTCCCCCAAATAATCAGTCTGCGACGCTTCTTTTTGCCATTATTGCCGTTACCGTTCACAAAACCTCCTCGATTAACCGCCAGCTGAAGATTGGGAGCCATTCTGCCGCTCTCATTGCTTAATACGCGGCCTCTGCTGAATAAGTTCCGGAAAGTTGCTGCCTACGCTGCGGAATGAATGCGCCACGTTGTCTGACCCTGCGCCTTCTTCCACTTAGACCCTCAACCTCTTAAAAGGATAGCGCGAAACAGAACGTAATTTTGTGACGGAACGCACGCCTTTTGAGCACCCGCAACGACCGTCACCATCTCGCTTACTAGAACTGGGTACCGAGTACTGAGTACAGAGAACTTCCCCAGTCCTCATGTTTTGCTAAAATGACCCATCCATGTTCGCCTTCGTGCTGCTCCGGATCTTTCTGATCCTTCTCCTCGTGGCAGCCAACGCGTTTTTCGCGGCTGCGGAATTCGCGCTCGTCAGCGTGCGCGATACCCGCATCCAGCAGCTCATCGAGGCCGGACGCCTTGGTGCCCGCACCGTCCAGCGCCTGCACCAACATCTGGACGAAGTCGTCAATGGCGTTCAGCTCGGCATCACCATGGTCAGTCTGACGCTCGGCTGGATCGGCGAGCCCATGGTCGCCAGCCTGGTCGGTGGCATTCATTTCTTGCAGCGCCTTCCCCACCTCGAGGTCTATGCGCACGGAATTGCGATCGCCATCGCCTTTACCCTGATCACTTACATGCACGTGATCCTCGGCGAACTGGTGCCGAAGACGCTGGCGTTACAACGTGCGGAGCAGATAGCTCTGGCAGTCGCCGCTCCGATGGAAGCGTTCCTCACGCTGACAAGGCCCCTCCTCTTCTTTATGCGCCGTTCCGGCGGGCTGGTCTTGAGACTCTTCGGCGCGCAGCTGACGCGCCGTGGCGGGGCCGTCCACTCCCCCGACGAACTCAAGCTCATCGTCACCGCCAGCCGCCAGTTCGGGCAGATCCCCGAATTTCAGGAAGAGATGATCCACAGCGCCATCGAACTCGATTCCATCACCGTGAAAGAGGTGATGGTCGCGCGGCCGGATATTTTTTCTTTGCCTTCCGATCTGCAGCTCGACGATGCCCTGGGCCGCGTCGTCGAAGGACAACACTCGCGCATTCCGATCTTCGATCCGCAGCGCGGCCCCGAGCACATTGTCGGCGTCCTTTACTACAAAGACCTCATGCGCTGGATGCGTCTCCGCCTCAGTAATCTCGGCCAGTCCACCGCAACCCGCATCTCCCGCATGCAAATTGCCCAGATCATGCACGACGTCGTGGTCGTTCCGGAAACCAAGGTCTTGGCGGAACTGCTCTCGGAATTCAAGGAACGCCGCCGCCATCTCGCAGTCGTCGTCGACGAATTCGGATCGACCGCCGGCGTGATCACGGTTGAAGATATTCTCGAGCAACTCGTCGGCAATATAGAAGATGAGTTTGACGTCTCACCCAACGAGCCTGCGCTCGAAGACGAATCGGTCATGGTGCTTGATGGCTCTGTAAATATCCGCGACCTGGAAACGGAATACGGCCTGACTCTTCCACGTGATACCGGATTTGAAACACTCGCGGGATTCATCCTCGCCCGTCTGCAACGAATTCCGGATGCCCGTGAGAGCTTCGAATACGAAGGCCGCCGCTACACGGTAGAGGAATTGGAAGGACACCGCATCTCGAAGGTTCGCATCGAGAAGACGGCCAGAGTGGAAGGCGAAGCCGAAGTTGCCAGACAGGGCGGCGATTAGAGCGACAATGACGCCTCGAAGCGGCACAGCCGAAGGGCACGCGAAGAAACGTGGAAGAGCGGCCCTTCAGGGCCGCGTTGCAGTAATTCTAAGATTGCGGCTTTAGCCGCTGAAGTTGCGACGTACTTTCAAGAGACGTGTCATCCTGAGCGAAGCACGACGGCGAGCAAAGCGAACCGTCGCGCGTAGTCGAAGGATCCCTACAATCTTGTCGAACTCGAGAACGTGGAGAGGCATTCTCGCAATGCACCAACCGAAGGCCGATGACTAACAACTAACGACCAACGACCGCCCCTGAAAACCGTCCTCCAACGCGTCCTCTACACTCTCCCAGTCATCTGGCTCGTCGTGTCCCTAGTCTTCTTGCTAATCCACCTCGTCCCGGGAGATCCCATCGCCCAAATGCTCGGCGAAGGCGCGCCGCCGGCCGACATCGCTGCCACGCGCCATGCCTTCGGCCTCGACGCTCCACTCGGCGAACAATACCTCCGCTACTGGAAAGGCGTCCTTCATGGCGACCTCGGCCGCTCCATCCGCTACAACCAGACCGTCACCAAACTTCTCGGACAGCGTTATCCGTACACGCTGCGCCTCACGCTGGCGAGCCTCTTCGTAGCGATCGTTCTTTCCATCCCCGCCGGAGTCCGCTCCGCCTGCCGCCGCAATCGCTGGGACGACCGCGCCCTCTCCGTCATCAGCCTCTTCGGCCTCTCGTTCCCGAACTTCGCTCTCGGACCGATCCTGATTCTGTTCTTCGCTATCAAGCTGGGATGGCTCCCCGTCTCCGGCGCGGGAACATTCGCCAACCTGGTTCTCCCGGCCATCACCATGGGCAGTGCTCTCGCCGCGATCCTCACGCGCATGGTTCGCACAAGCATGCTGGAAGAACTCAGCCAGGATTACATCCGCACCGCCCGTGCCAAAGGCCTCCCCGAGCGGACGGTGGTTTATCGTCACGCCCTCCGCAACGCGATGATCCCCGTGCTCACGGTATTGGGCCTGCAATTCGGAGCGCTGTTGGCTGGCGCCATCGTCACCGAAACGATCTTCTCTTGGCCAGGCATCGGACGTCTCACCATCCAGGCCATCTCCAACCGCGACTACTATCTGGTCCAAGGCTGCATTCTCGCCATCGGATTGACGTACGTCGCCGTAAACTTTTTGACCGATGTGTTGTACTCCGTCGCCAACCCCAGGATCAGGCAGTAAGAGCTTCAATTAGGATTGTTTGCCTTCATCATTGCTTGACTTAAAGTCATTCACTTTGTAGAATGAATAAATGAGTGATCAAATGAACGACTGGTGGTGGAGGTAGATAACGTGAGCGCGAAGGTTTCTGAAGACCCCCAAGTGGGCCTAGATGAAGTACTTGAAAAACTGCGGGCAGCACAGCGGCCAAGTCGGCATGCCCCGAAGGGAGGAGACCTCACCGCGTGGCGAAGCGAGATGGAGAGGTCTGCTTTGGGTTGGGAGACCATAGGCCGACGGTTCCTGCAAAGGGCCGCCGAACTTCGACAAAAGGTCAGAGCAATCGATATTTTGACGGCATCGAACGACCGCGTAAGTGCGACCCCACCAAACGTCCCAGCTGACTCTCAGACACGGGACAGTACCCAGAAGTTGAGCCCGGACAGCCCACCTGACCTGCGGCACACAAGAATACTCGCGGCACGCTTCGCGGGACAGACGGCGAGCGGCTGGAACAACCTAGTTCACGTCGCTCACAAGGAAGCAATGTCGCATCTTGGGTCGCTAGAATCCCTCCGAAGCGCCACAAAGTCGAACTTCATCATTGGTCGTGCAAGCTCAGAAGAGGTGAAGAAGGGGTACCGTTACGTTCCTGAAGTCAATATTTCGATTCAAAATGTGGACGCTGGGCACGCTTGGTCAAACACGCTACGACTTGCGCGCCAGTTGAACGTGGCTGTAAGGGTTGATTTCGAGTGGATGCAAAAGTCGGATGCTATCTTCCCCGGTGAGCGGGGAGTATTAGCCTGGCCGCCAGCTCAGACCGAATCATAAACATGATGTCACCCATCCCTCGCGAAGGGCGAACCAATGTTGGCCCTGAACCAAAGGTCGTCACACCAACTCAATCAGCACTCTCTGCCCCACCAGCGCGGCCGCCCGTTGCAAACTCCCCAGAGTAATATCGCGTTTCGGATCAAGAATGCGGTCCACCTGTGATCGGCTCGTCTTCAGCAGGACCGCCATCCGCGCCTTGGAAATCTTTTTCTTCTTCATGGCCTTGGCCAACTGCCACGCCACCACTTCCTTGACGGCCTGCGCCTGTGCCTCTTCGAAAATGCTTTCCTTCTTCAAGAAATCATCGATGCTCGATCCCAGATTCTTCTTGCTCATTGTTCCAACTCCTTCTGCCGTTTGCGCGCTAGCATCAGATCGTCCGCGGGAGTCGCCCGCGTTTTCTGATAAACCCATGCAAAGCCACCAATCGATTCCCGCAAAAACAAATCAACACACGCGCCGTCCGATTGCCAGGCAGATTGGTTCGCACTTCCCACAACCGCTTACCCATGGTACGGCACAGCGGCATTCCCACCGGCCAACGCTATTGCGCCCGCAATAAGTCCATCCCGATCGCCCGTCGTTCTACCTGATCCAAATCTTTCAACCAGTCGCGCACCGGCTCTCCGCCGCTCTCATTGCGGAAGAAGACAAGCTCGATCTTGCGAGGTCCTTCTGCTGGATCCATTTAGCCTGCCGTCTTAAAGTGTACCATAAAAAGTACACTAGGGACGTTCACACATTTGAGGTAAAAAGGTGGCGCTGAGGACAGGAAAGGAATCCAAGATCCGATCATGAAGATCCCGCCTGCAATGCGTGTCATCGGACTTTTAGCTTTTCTAGCCTCCGCAGAATCCTCGACGCAGAAAGACTTCCTAAAGCACTACAAAGGCACTGCTTACCAAGACACTCGCTACACTGGTGGCCCGCAGAAAATCCCCGGCAAAGCCGAATGCGCCTATTACGACCGCGGTGGCGAAGGTGTCGCTTACCACGACTCCGACGCCAAGAACAATGGAAGTGGAAACCTGAATCCCCCGGACGGCACCTATCTCAACGAATTTCGAAAAGACGAGGCCGTCGACACCTCTTACACCAAGTTCCACGATCAGATCGAC
>Ga0335081_10020051_pt1 | contig 10815 bp, 5 predicted proteins | sample Lox_Sample_35_FD_206713 | JGI IMG/M metagenome (GOLD analysis project Ga0335081, IMG submission 206713) | Soil microbial communities from Loxahatchee National Wildlife Refuge, Florida, United States - Lox_Sample_3.5 | ecosystem: Environmental > Terrestrial > Soil > Wetlands | place: USA: Florida... | reverse complement strand
GCTTATTCCTCTGCGCGCTTGAGGAGGGTCTGAAATTTTTCTTCCGCCTCTCTTTTTCGCGCCTGTAAGATATTGTCGAATTGATTCTCGAATTCCAAGAATTGCGCCTGACCAATGTTGCGATACTCCGGTGCCAGCGTCTTGCTGAAGTCGAGAGCTTGCTGCCATTCCTTGGCCACTACATCGGCCGACGCATCCTCAAAACCCGAATGCTCGTGCCGTTCCAATTTTGCCAGCATTTCACGAAATATGTTTACTTGCTGATGTTCGACGGCAATCCACAGTTCGGACTTCTGAACCGCCAAGCCGAGCTTAGATTGTGCAACGGCTTTGGGCTTATTCCGTCGCAACTGAGCAATCAAAGTCTCCGACGCGGAGACGCGGCGTTCCTGCTGAAGTTTCTCCAGTTCCGCGATCTGGCTGTTTGTCCAGCGCCAGCGAAACAGTGCAACTGCCGCCACTAACACTGCTACCGCCGAAGCGACCAGCCCGAGCGTGGTGAGGAGCCGCCTTTGACGGATCAGCCGATTGATTTCGGCCTGTAATACGGATGAACGACGCTTTACACGCGTCTGCAAATCCTCAGATACCGGCTTCCCAAATGCCTCCAATTCCCGCCACTTGCTTGTCAGTGCGTAATGTTCTTCACGCAAAGATTTAAGATTGTGCGGTGCACTTGGTGCATCGTTCGTCTCGCCCTTCTCGACCAAGAAGGCCATATCTCGGAGCGCAGTTTGAAACTGACGTTCCTCATCATCAGCTTTCTTCAGACCGTACGCCCAAGTGCGTACTTCATCGAAGGTCTCCGCACCTTCGGCACTCAATGTGATCCCATGAGTCGAACATAATTGTTCGATTTCTTGAATGGGGCCGATAGCCTCAGACCACGCCTCGCGATCTTTGATCCGCTCAAGCAACGTCACTAACCCACAGCAGCGTTCGAAGGCTAGTTCACGTTCGCGTTCCTCCCGGATGGCGCGCGCTTGGCTGATCACAGAAGTGTTAAGTTGACTTGACCACCCTGCTGATTCGATTCGCTCCAACTTTTCGATTACGGCAGTCACGTCGCGTGTTTGCACTGCTTGAGCAAGTTGATCGAAACCCTCGTCGCGCAGCTTGTTGTCCAACCTTTGAATCTCTTGGCGAGCGGAGCTATCCCCTGGATTTAACCGTACGATCGTGCGTAAAATTGACAGCGCGCGTTCATCATCACGCTCTGCAATGGCCCGGCGATAATCACGGTACAGCGGATGGGCCGATGTGATTCCTTTTGCGTAAAGATTATTGAGGCGGCTAATTCCGTGTTCATTTAGCCCTTCCGGCGCGGGCAAACTTTTCGCTCGACACAACGTCTGCCACTGGTCGATTTTGTCAAAACTCAGCGCCGCGCACAGATCAAGCAACGATGGTGGAGTTTCTGCCAACTGCAGCGCTTCTTGTTCAGCCCCACTGTCGAGCAGTCGTTCGCACTGTTCCAGGCGTCGGTTCGCGGTGGCACACCATTGCGCGAAATCCGCAGCCAATTTATCGATATTCTGCACCGCCGCGCCGTTATCCAGCGCCCTCTGGATGGATTGCACGAGTTTGTCAGCAGGGGTCATTAGGCTAGTCCTTAAATAAGATTAGGGGCCACCAATATCTGCCAACTCGGATTTCCAGCCGAATCGGTTTCAGGTCTTCAATACTTAGGTGAGCTAACAGTGATTCTTTTGTAGCCAATTCATTATTTTTCACCTGAATTTGCTCTCCGAAATTCGTTCGAGGTCTCAAGCAACTTTTAACCTGATTTAGTATTTCCGGCTTGAACGTTTTTTCCCATGCATACTTTAGATTGGTCAGTTGTTCTCTGTCTTTGGGGTTACTTACATTCGCAATACAACTGCCCAACTCGCTGGCAAATTCGAGCAAATCACCAGGCTTATCTTTAGCCGAACCTGGTATGTTCAGGCGGTTGTCGTGAAAAATATTCTGTGAAATGTACCCGATAATATTCCTCAAATGCCTCAGGTAGTCGTTCCAGAACGATTCCGCATCCTTCGCATTGGATTCAAAATGGGCCAAGGTTTTCCTTTTTTCTGCCCTCATACCTGAGAAGGTGTTATCAAGAAGAAATCCACCATCACCCAGCTCGTTCGCGAACAACTCGCGCATTCTCTCTGCGCGGTCCCTAGAATCTTGGCTCTCGTCATGTTTCAACTCAGCCAGTTTGCGCGCAAGCTTATTCGTTTCCGTTTGAAGGCCGCTTCGAACCGAGGCTACATCGATGCTGAGTGATGTGCTATTCGTCTTGTCGCTGGCTAAACGTAATCGCGCAAGCGGGAATGCTCCTCGCAGTTTCTCGACCAAGAAGCTTTTCACTTCAGCCGACTGATTATCCGCAGCTATGTCCAGCCAGTTCGTACCAAACTTGAGAGGAGGAAACGGAGCCATAATGCCATTGAGATTGTCCGCAAGCAGTACGATTTGGCTTTCCCCCAACCACACAGAAGCGTGATTGTAAGTAGTTTCCACCTGCTGGATGCTTGTTGTCTTGGTTGTCTGAATCTGGCTTGTATTCTGAGCTAGTTGTATTGTTTTTCTAATTCTAAACTTCACGGCTGTTCGGAAGTTTGTCGGAGAATAACTCCAACTGTTCTTTTCACCGGGATCTATCGGATTCATATTCAGCTCTTCGTCTGGTTCAACTGCCGGAAAGCTAGGGAAGACCGATTGAACGAATATGGCACGGCAATGATCCGGCGGCACGCCCGTAATGACTTCGCTGACATCCACGCCCGATCGCAATGGGCCGATGACAAAGTACGTGGGCACTTTGGGCAATTGGTCTAGTTCGTGTCGCGCAATAGAAGACATCTCGGCGGGAGGTGGTGCAGACTGATTTGTGATCTCCGCCTTGGTGGCGCCATTCGGCGCAGTTTGCACCGCCGATTCAATTGTCCCGCTCATTGACTGTGGCGTCGTACTCGTCGCTGGTAAAATACGACGCACTGGCTTGCTGGCTTCCTGAGACGCAGCCTTCATCCCTTTCGACCGGCGGTTTAGAAGAAGCAATACAAGAAACGAAGCCACCAATAACAACGATGCGCTTCCCGCAAGTAGTACAAGTCGTCTCCTCCGTTTCCGCTTTGCGAGAATCTCAGGTGGTATCTGCGCATTCAATCTTTGCTGGAGTTCTTCTCCCGACAGGCCTTCGTAACTGCCGATGACTTTCTTCCAAGTCGATTTCCTTTTGCCGGTGCCACCATGTTCTGCCTCTACCTGAACTGGCGTCGCTCGATGAACTTCGACCTTTCGCATCTCGATTGGAGGCGGAGGCGGCAGGCTGCCCGGTCGCGTCAGGTCAAACGTTGGGGATTCGAAACCAGTCCAACATCCACGCCAGGCGAAATCAGAAAGATTGTCTGTCGACTGCAAAAGCGTGGTGAAAGTCACCCGCCAATATCCAAGATATCCGCTGCTGTCAGCCAGTCGGCCCAGCGACTCGTGAAACAGCAATAGCAGTCGGTCGTCATCGCCGGGTTCATAAGCAATATAGCAACCCGCCCGCGCTGCCGGCTGGATCAGCAGACGAGCGTGCGCCGCGTTACCCGTCAGTGCCTTCCAAGCACCACTGGATGCAGCCGGATCATGGAAGTTGGACAAATCAACACGTTCGCTCTCGTCGAAATATCGTGCCGGCTCATCCCAACGATTTCGCCACTGGAACAGCCTTAAGATCAGGGCCGGAGACGCAGCCGTGATTAACTCCTCCTGTTCGCAAATCAAGTGATGTGCAATATGGTTGGTTCGCCCTGAGTAGTCCGGACCAGCATCCTGTAGACAACTGAGAATATGATAGCTGTCACTCCCCAGAGTTAAAATGCGATGAGCACGAATAACAGGCGTTTCTTTTCCGGAAGACGGCCGATCATAAACGCTGATGCGTTCCAACTCCGTCACCAATCGTTCTCGTATTGCCGCATGGCGAGCTACAGTACCGAAGCCCGACCGACCGGCTACAAGGCCGTGCTCAGCAGAAGTGTAGGTGAGTTGCCATGCCATGACAGAGTGCGAGGATCAAGCCATCCGCATGACGTCTTCCCGGATTGGTAGCAAATCAGGAATTGTTTTGGCCAGCGCCCACATGAATGGCTGCTCGACGTGCAACGGGCGAAGTCGTTGAGGGTCGGGCGCGAGATTCCCATCTGAGAGTCGCACTGGTGAATGCCCGAAAGAACTGATTGCAAAATAAGTCACTTGCTCGGCCAATGATTCAGCATTCGCCACAATAGTGGGACAGATTTCGTTGAGCAGAGCGCGAACTCGGCGCGAGTTTTCAGCCACGGCGCACAAGTCTAACTGGCTGTCGGTAATTATCGGCGATAACGGCAGGTCGCCTAACAGTGGCAGCCAAATGTCACACTTTCCCACAAGGATTGCCAATGGCGTGCGGATACGCGCACGCGCATCCAAGTGTAAGTGGCGCCGGATACGCACCTCCATTTCAGCCAGCAACGTGTCTTGCTGATCAAGCTGGCGCGATTGGAGTTGCGGATCAGTATGAGCACGGAGCCTTTCACGAAAACCTCGGTTCAAGCTGGGGTCGAACAAAAACAACAATGCTGATGCAACCGCTATATGCTGTGTTTTGGGCGCATCATATTCTGAAACACCGGGTTGGAACAATTCACCCGCCAAGTCATAGAACACAAGCCCGCTTCCCGCCGCTCCATCCCGCGCAGACGCGAGCGAGAACATGAACGGGGTAGGAAGTCTTGTTTCCTGACCATGTAGAATAACCCGTTCATAAAGGTCACCTTGAGTCTGCGTCTTCTCCAGCCGCACTTGTTCTGGCGTAGCCCCAGAAAACAGGCGGTTTTTCATTGCATTGAGATGGCGATTGCCCGTCGGATCGGCATCTTTGAAAGTGACTCCAAAATGCCGGTAAAGAACTTCGGGCAGCACTTTTGCGGCAACGCTCAAGTAATACGTCTTGCCTGCTGTGGTTTCACCAATGAGGGAAATGATACGATGCGGCAAATCGAGGAACCCTGGTGGCAGCTTTCGTCGGCAATGCGGACACGCCGTGTCGGGGCATGGTACCCCCATCGCATCCAACGCTTGCCCGTTGTTGTTAAAGCGCGTCGCGGCAAACCGCAACATTGCGTCCTCGCCCAACAGAGGATCCCCTCGCAAACTTTCATGTGAAGCGACATGCATGACGTCGCCTTTGTCAAAGCGCAACCAGCAGACAGGGCATAGGAGGTCGCCTTTATCAGAACTGATGGCGAAATTGATGAGAGACGCGCCCGAATCTGCGGACTCCTGCCCCGTTGACGATCGGCGCTCCAAATTAGCAAGCGCGCTACCGAGTTGCCACATATAAAACCCCATTGTAGTGCCACTCGGATAGAGGATAGTTGCGCGAGGATCGTACTGTTGACTGGCTACCAAATTACTGAGAGCTTCGAGTCCCATCGGGCCCTCAGTTTTATTTATCTGCGGCTGGTGGATAATCCATTGCTGTAGATTGATGCTTTTGATCCACTTTTCGACGCTACGACCGCCACGTAATACGAAGAAGTGATTTCCAAGTTGTAAGCTGTAATCCTTTGCGGGCTCAAGTTGCGCTGCGTTCTGCATTGGAACGCCGTTCAGAATTACATGTGCAGAAGGATCGCGAATCGCGAGACTTATTCTCCCTTTCTTATTTTCAACGAGAGCACAATGATTGGGAGCTACTTCATTCAACCGAAGATCAACCGCCTCCGCCGACCCAATTTCGAATGGGAATGCTTCCGTCTTACAACCTTCCCCAGTGAGGCAGTTGATTATACACCAGTTTCTCTTGGAGAACTCGGCCAAGCCACGTCTAGTCTTAGGAGCACCATCAGGGGGGATGCCCGCACCTAATCTTTGCTCAAGCTCTTGTCCGGAGAGCACAGCATAACTGCTTTCACCGGGGAGCGGTACTGGTGCTTCGCATTCAGGACAGTGAAATGTATCTCCGGCGACTTCCGTCGAAAACCGAATCCTCAGCCGACAAGATGGACATATTGCTTCTGCACTCGTATTGGGGATAGTGAGACTCCGATGGCAATCAGGGCACCGCGTCTGACCGCCAGCTTCGCCGGCTTCAGCGCGTAAATGTGCGCCGCACTCGCAGCATCGGAAGAGTAAGATCAATCTTCTCCCTTCTCCTACCAAGGGTTGCATTGTACACAATCCAGCTTGAGAAACAAGCCACTTCTCAATGCATGCGAACTTTTCAGCCAAGATGCGAGGACGCAAGCAGCCAAAGACTTCGTGTTTTTTCCCTTTGGCACAAACACCGGTGCTCCGCTGCAAAACTCGAAGACATTGGCTTTGCCGGTGGCGATCCGATGCAGCACCCGATGTCGCCGCTGCGAGCCGGGGTTTCTCGCGGTCACATCGTTTCCCTCAATCACAATCTCCTAGCGCATCCGCGCATTTCCCAGTCGGCTTGCGTGAAGCACCGCGCCATTGTAAGGCTCGCTGTGCGCCGTCAAGGATACTACGGGTCGTGGCTTCCGTTCCTCCTTGACCGTGCTCGCAGCGCCAACGGCGTTGGTTTCTACGGCTTCACGCAGGAGCAGCTTCAAGCCGACATCCCATCATTGATTTTGTTCCCGACCGGGAACAGTCCCACCAGCCGAGTTGTGGCCAAATCGCCCTGTAGCGGAGTGCCCTCAACCGAGGGAAAACGTAGCATGGGCGATTTAACCAATGGCTCTCAAACGGTCAAAAGGACAGCAGCAAGAACAACTGAGTTTGTTCGCCGGAAGTGGAGACGGACATGAGCACGCTGACACAGTACGGCTTGATGGCGGAAGAACACTGGCGACAACACCGGCCGCGGATGGTGGCCGCAATGGAGCGGGCGGGCACGCTCCACCAGATGCTCCAGGAAGCCGAGGAGAAGACCAAGGACGAAATGGACACGATTCGCTGGCAACTGATCCAGCAGGGGTTGACGCCACAACAGGCCCACGACCGGGCGTGGGAACTGGTGCGAGAGAAATACATTCTCCTGCCGCCGGAGACCGATTAGGCCCGCCTGCGGGGACGGAGCCACTTCGGCGCGGCGAAGGCCCGCCACGCAACCTCGCCAACTACCGGATCACCGACCGCGACCGAATTGGCGAAGGCTCGCTCAAACAGAAATTCCGCGACAACGTTGCCGCCATCCGGCTGCTGCGCCGCCTTGAGACGGAGAAACGACCCGCCTCTGACGACGAGAAGGCGGTCCTCGTTCGGTACGTCGGCTGGGGCGGATTGCCGCAGGTATTTGATGTCAACTCGCGCGAGTGGTTCAAGGAGCAGTTTGAGTTGTCCGAGCTTCTGACGGACGACGAACACACCTCCGCACGCGCGTCCACCCTCAATGCGCATTACACGTCGCCAGTTGTCATTCGTGGCATGTACGCCGCGCTTCGCCGCTACGGTTTCGAACACGGGCGCATTTTGGAGCCGGCGCTGGGGCTTGGTCATTTTGTCGGCTTGATGCCCGACGAGATGCACGCGCACTCGACCATTACCGGCGTCGAGATTGATCTGCTGACGGCCCGCATCGCCAAGACGCTTTATCCCGACGCCGACATTCGCCACCAGCCCTTCGAGGAAGCCAGGTTGGCCGACGGCTTCTACGACGTGGCGATCTCCAATATCCCATTTGGCGATTACCAACCGTTCGACCCGCGGTTCAACGTCTTCAAGTTTCCGATTCACGACTATTTCTTCGCCGCCGCTCTGGAGAAGGTGCGACCAGGCGGACTGATTCTGTTCATCACCTCGAAGGGCACGCTCGACAAGGAGGACTCGACGTTGCGCGAGTACTTGGCCCAGCGCGCCAATCTCATTGGTGCGATTCGCCTTCCCAACGACGCTTTCAGGCGCAACGCCAATACTGAAGTCACCACCGACATCGTGATGTTGCGGAAGCTGAACCCCGGGGAAACTCCATCCGGTCCGCCGTGGAAGGAAACGGCGGAACACACCAACACCAAGGGCGAGACGATCTACATCAACGAGTATTTCGTTGAGCGCCCACAAATGATGCTCGGCACAATGGAGTTGTCCGGGCGCATGTACCGCGACAATGAGCCCACCCTCGTCAGTGATGGCAGGGATTTGGGCGAGGCTCTGACAAAGGCCATCGGCAACCTGCCTCGTAACATCTACCGGGCGCAGAAACGCGCGGTCACACCACCGACGCTCGACCAGACTTTTCCCGCTCCAAATCACGTAAAGCCGAACGCTTTCGTAATGGTTCGCGACGACGTTGCCGTCCGCGTTGGCGATTCGTTGAAGACGTTGCCGGGGCTCCCGGCCGAGACCAAGGTGCGAATCCGACGGCTGATTCGGGTGCGTGATGCCGTGCGTGAATGTCTCCGCACCCAACTCGACGGCAGCAGTGAAGCCGAGATTGTCGCTGCGCGGGAATCGCTCAACCAAGCCTACGACTCGTTTGTCGCACGGTTCGGTCCGATCTCCGGTCGCGCCAACACTCGCGCGTTCGACGGCGATCCCGATTTGCCGCTGTTGTTGTCGCTGGAGGTGTACGACGAGGAAACCAAGCGCGCGACAAAGACAGCCATCTTCCGCGAACGAACGACCCACCATCAGAAGCCGGTCGAGTCGGTTGAAACACCGAAAGAGGCGCTGGTTGTCTCGCTGAACGAGAAGGGTTGTGTTGACTTGGAGCACATGAGCGCCCTGTTGTGCCGATCAGCAGAGGAGTTTCTGCCTGAACTGCGCGGAGCGATCTTTCTAAATCCCCAGACCAGCGATTGGGAAACTGAAGACCAATACCTGTCCGGTAACGTCCGCGAGAAGTTGGAGGTTGCAGAGGCGGCGAGTCTCACCGATCCACGATTCAAGGAGAACGTCGAGGCGCTGAAGGCAGTTCAGCCGGAGGACTTGGCGGCCACCGAGATTGACGTGCGCTTGGGCGCTTCATGGTTGCCGGCGGAGGACATCGAGAAGTTTTGCCAGGAATTGCTCGGTGCGACGGACATCGAAGTCAGCCATTCGCACGCCATCGGCACTTGGGTTGTTAGCGGGGATTACTTTGCCAAACGCACCATCGCCAACACCACTGATTGGGGCACAGACCGGGCCGGCGCGCTCGACCTGATCCAGGACGCGCTGAATCTCCGAACGCCGACCATTTACGACAAAGAACCGGGCTCCGACAAATTCGTCGTTAACGCCGAGGCGACCGAGGGTGCGCGGGAGAAGCAGGAGAAGATCAAGGAAAGGTTCAAGGAATGGATTTGGCAGGACGACGAACGACGGGAGCGGCTCGTCCGGAAGTACAACGACGAGTTCAATAACGTCCGGCTGCGGACATTCAGCGGCGACCACTTGACGTTACCGGGTGCGAGTCAGGTCATCACGCTTGGGGCGCACCAGAAGGCCGGGGTCTGGCGAATCTTGCAGACGCCGAACACGCTCTTGGGACACGTCGTCGGTGCCGGCAAGACGTACACGATGGTAGCCGCTGGGATGGAATTGCGGCGGTTGGGGTTGGCGCAGAAGCCGTTGTTTGTCGTGCCAAACCACATGCTCGGCCAATTCTCGTCCGAACTGCTCACGCTGTATCCGGGCGCCAACATCCTCGTGGCCGGCAAAGAAGATTTCACAGCAGCCAAGCGCCGCCAGCTAATGAGCCGCATTGCGACCGGCAATTGGGACGCGGTGATCGTGACGCATTCGGGATTTGAGAGAATTCCAGTTTCCGACGCAACGAAGAAAGAATTCTTCCACGAGCAACTCCATGATTTGGAAATGGCTATCCGAGAGCAGAGGGCTGGCAAAAACGATCGACGCATCGTTAAGGACCTCGAACGCGCCAAGAAACGGTTGGAGACGCGACTCAAGCTGCTGCTGGCCGAGGAGAAGAAGGACAACACGCTGACGTTCGAGGAACTGGGCGTGGACCGGTTGTTCATCGACGAGGCGCAGTATTTCAAGAATCTGTTTTACGTCAGCAAGATGACGCGCATCGCCGGCCTGCCCCAGACGGCCTCCGAGCGGGCCTTCGATTTGTTCCTTAAAACCCGGTACATCCAACAGGTGAACGGCGGGGGTGGCGTGGTTTTTGCCACGGGCACGCCGATTTCCAACAGCATGGCCGAGATGTTCACGATGCAGCGGTACCTGCAAATGGCTGCACTAATGAAATTGCGCGTGCAGCATTTCGATTCCTGGGCAGCGACGTTTGGTGAGCCGGTCACAGCGATGGAGTTGGCCCCCGACGGGGCGGGCTACCGACTGAACACACGGTTTGCCCGGTTCGTGAACGTGCCGGAGTTGATGCAGCAGTTCCGGCAGGTGGCGGACATCCACACCGCGCAGACTTTGAAGCTACCGACGCCGGCACTGCGCAACGGGAAAGCCATAATCATTAAGGCGCCGGCTACTCCAGAGATGAAGGCACTCGTGTCTAAGCTTGCAGAGCGAGCAGAGCGGTTGCGCAAAGGCAGGGTTGATCCGCGTGAAGATAACATGCTCAAGATCACCACCGAAGGACGGAAGGCTGCGCTCGATCTTCGGTTGGTTGACCCCGGTGCGCGCGACAATCCGGAGAGCAAAGCTAACCTCGCTGTCCACGAGATTCTGCGCATCTGGCATGAGACGAAGCCGGACCGGCTGACGCAGCTCGTCTTTTGCGATTTATCGACGCCAAAGGACATCGGGTTCTCCGTGTACGACGACGTGAAGGCCAAGCTGGTCATCGCGGGCGCGCCGGCTGCCGAGATCGCGTTCATTCAGGACTACGACAGTGACGCCGCCAAGCTGGCACTTTTCAAA
>Ga0335081_10020050_pt1 | contig 10815 bp, 8 predicted proteins | sample Lox_Sample_35_FD_206713 | JGI IMG/M metagenome (GOLD analysis project Ga0335081, IMG submission 206713) | Soil microbial communities from Loxahatchee National Wildlife Refuge, Florida, United States - Lox_Sample_3.5 | ecosystem: Environmental > Terrestrial > Soil > Wetlands | place: USA: Florida... | reverse complement strand
GGCGGAGTCGTTGGTGGGCGCGGCCAGGGAGATCGTGGGCAGGTTCGGCGGCGAAGTGCCCGATGACATGGAGAAAATCCTTACGCTGCCGGGGGTCGCGCGCAAGACAGCGAATGTGGTGCTGGGAACGTGGTTCAAGAAGGCGGAGGGCCTGGTGGTGGACACGCACGTGACCCGCATCAGCCGGCGCCTGGAGCTGACGAAAAATACGGAGGCTCCGAAGATTGAGCAGGATCTGATGAAAGTGATTCCGCAGGAGAGGTGGATCCTGTTTTCGCACCAGATTATCTGGCATGGGCGCAGGCTGTGCGTGGCGCGCGCGCCCAAGTGCGCCGAGTGTCCGCTGGAAACTCTCTGCCATGCGGTGGACAAGACGTGGACGACGGTCGAGATTCATAAGAATGCCAAGCCGTAGGGTTAGGCGGGCGACGCGAAAAATGTAGAAAATCTCCGACTGGCGTCGGTCTATTCGCCAGCGACCGACTGGACTGACCCCCGCTCAGAATCACAAAGTTCTTGTAAGGACTAGGCTTATGCGCTCTCCCGTTCGGTTTGCTATCTTCATTCTCATGAGCACGATTCTCACGGGCGAGGCTGGTGCGCCTGCATCCGCGCAAAATTTGCCTGCGCCGAAGGCCATCACAGATCCCAAACAGGCTTCGAGCAAGCCCAACGCACAGGTGGAAAAGAACCTAACCATCGAAAAGCTGTACATGACGAGGCAGATCGGGCGCGCGTGCTGGTCGCCGGATGGCAAGACCGTCGCTTTCATCAGCAACATCAGCGGGCGAAACAACCTCTGGCTGGTGCCCGCGGAAGGCGGCTGGCCAACGCAGCTGACCATCAGCGATCAGCGGCAGACGGCGCCGGCGTGGTCGCCGGATGGCAAATGGATCGCCTATCAATCGGATTACGATGGCGATGAGCAGTGGGATATTTTTCTGGTCTCGCCGAAGACCGGCCAGGTGGTGAACCTGAGCAACACGCGTGAGATTGCCGAGCAAGGCCCGGTCTGGTCTCCCTATGGACGTTATCTCGCGTACATGGTCAAGCCGAAGACGTCATCGGCTTACGAGATTGATGTTTACGACACACTCATGCGCGAAGTAAAACACCTGACCACGGGAACGCCGGCGGACAAAATGAACGTCAACCCAATCTGGTCCCACGACGGCAAATGGATTGTCTATACGCAGGAACAGGCCAAGGGGACAGACTCGAATATTCTTATCGCTGAGGTTGCGACCGCCGGGAGCACGCTGTTGACACCCCATGAAGGCGAACAACTCTACTCGGCAAACGACATTTCACCTGATGGCAAACGGCTGCTGATTACCTCGAACGCCGGCAATGGGTACGAGAACGCTGCTTTACTGGAAATTGCTTCGAAGAAGATCACCTGGCTGACGAAAGACAAGTGGGAGATTGCAGGCGGAGATTTTTCGCCGGATGGCAAGCGCCTGACCTTTACCGCGAATGTGGACGGCAATCAGGAGATTTTTCTGCATGATCAGGCTACCGGGCATTCCGCCGCTTTGCCGGCCGAGGCCGGCGTGAATGCGACTGCAGGGGGGCCTTCCCCGTTCAGCGCGGACGGCTCTCGGCTGCTCTACTACCATAACGGAGCAAACGCTCCCGGCGATCTCTGGGTGCATCACTTCGCGACGGGAAAATCGCATCAGGTCACGCACTCGCTGGTGGGCGGGGTGCGTCCCGAGGACATGGTCGAGCCTTACCTGGTGCACTTTCCCAGCCGCGACGGCAAGTGGACGATCTCGGCATTCTTGTACGTGCCCTTCAACATGGCGCGCAATGGGCAAAACGCGGCTGTGGTGTATGTACACGGCGGGCCGATGGCGCAGAGCATGAATTCTTTCAGCCGCTTCATTCAGTATCTCGCCAACCAGGGATACATGGTGATTGCACCGAACTACCGCGGCTCAACCGGCTATGGCAAGGAATTTCAGCAGGCCAATCTGTTCGATATGGGCGGCGGAGATTTGCAGGATGTGCTGGCTGCGGCAGATTTCATCAAGCAGACGGGATTTCTCGATCCCAAGAAAATTGCCCTGGTTGGCGGTAGCTATGGCGGCTACATGACCATGATGGGCGTGACCAAGGCCCCCGAGGTGTGGGCGGCGGGCGTCCCGATCGTGCCTTTCGTGAATTGGTTCACGGAAATCGAGAACGAAGACCCGGTGCTACAGCAGTCGGACCTGGCCACAATGGGCGACCCGAAGAAAAACAAAGCGCTGTTTGAAGACCGATCGCCGATTTTCTTTGTGGACAAAATCAAGGCGCCGCTGCTGCTGCTGGCGGGAGGGCATGACCCGCGCTGCCCGAAAGAAGAAACGCTGCAGGTGGTGGAGCAAGTGAAAAAACGCGGCGGTGTGGCGGAATACAAGATTTACGAGAACGAAGGTCACGGCTTTGCGCGGGTGGAGAACCAGATTGACGCATACAAACGGGTCGGGGACTTTTTGCTTGCACACGTGCGGCCCGCCGATTGCACGTGCTCGCTGAATGAGCAGTGAGCGAGCTTGAGTGGCAAGGCGGGCGTTAGCCCGCAGGGAATGCATCCTGCTTTACTAATCGCCGCAGGAATCTTTCGACTGCGGCTGAGCTTCGCGGCGCGAATCTCAGTCTTTCCTCTGCAGGACAAGAGAATGCCAGTCCACGATGGCTGCGATCAGGCCTGGAATGGTGTATTCGCGGGCTTCGATGTCCACGCGCAAGCCCGACTCGTGTAACGTTGCCGATGTCACCGGACCGATGGAGGCAGTAAGAATATCTCCTAGCGAAGGGTGATCTTGCCGATACGTCCGCTTTCCCGCCAGCAATGCCGCGAAATTCCTCACCGTCGAAGAGCTTGTAAATGTAACCACGTGCGGCCGGTGCGCCGGATCATGGAGTAACGACCGCAAACGCGCGCCTGAGTTTGGCGGCACGACTGTCTCATAGGCTTCGACCACATCCACGCGCGCGCCCAGCTTACGCAGTTGACGAGGAATTACGTCGCGCGCAACTTTGGCCCGGGCCAGCAGCACTCGTTTGCCTTTCACCCTGCGGCGCAAACTCGCAACCACCGACTCCGCGACATATTGACGGGGAACCACACCAACCCTGATGCCACGCTTCTCGATTGCTGCCTTGGTGGCGGGACCGATCGCGGCGATGCGCAAGTGTGCGAGACTTGCGGGTCCCATCCGCAGTTTTTTCAGTCGCTGCCACACGGCATCTACTCCGTTGACACTGGTGAGAATCAGCCAGTCGTAATCTTCGAGCTGGCGCAAGGCGGAATCGAGCGGACGGTACGAAACCGGCGGGCGTATTTCAATGAAGGGTATCTCGATCAGCGTCGCGCCTTGCTTGCGCAATCCAGCGGAGAGCACGCTGGCCTGGTGGCGCGCCCGACCGACAAGAACGCGAAGCCCGGACAGCGGCATTGCGGCGGATTTCGTCTTCCGGATTCTCATTGAATCGAACCGACGCCAGCGATAAATCAGGGCTGCAGCGGAGGCGCAACTCCACGGTCATACACTTCAGCCAGAATTTCGGCGCCTCCGCGCTCAAGCAGGGCCGCGCCCACCGATTCGCCGAGTGCCACGGCGTCCGCGCCCTCGCCGGACTCGCGAACCACCTTCGTGCCATCGGGCCGCGCGACGACCGCATCGAGATGCAAAGTTGCGCCGCGCATCTCGGCCAGCGCACCGATGGGAACCTGGCACCCGCCGCCGAGCTTGGTCAGCAGCGCGCGCTCGCAGGAGGTCGCAACGCGAGTTTCGGCATGATCCAGAAATGCCAGATGCTGCTGCATCGTAAGATCGTCGGCGCGGATTTCCACCGCCAGCGCGCCCTGACCAGCGGCGGGGCACAGTTCGCCGGCAGGAATCACCTGCCGCACAAACTCCCACTTTCCCAGCCGATGCACTCCGGCGGCAGCCAGAATCACCGCGTCATATTCTCCAGCGATCAGCTTGCGTAGCCGCGTATCCACGTTGCCGCGCAGGGAGATAATTTCGAGGTCAGAACGAATGGCCTTCAACTGCGCCTGGCGGCGCAGACTGCTGGTGCCGACGCGGGCCTGCGGTGGAAGTTCTTTCACGCCGCCGAAGCGGATCGAGCACAAGACATCGTGAGGATCTTCACGCGCAGGAATCGCGGCGAGCTCAAAAGCGTGCGACAGATCGGCGGGCAAGTCTTTCAGACTGTGCACGGCCAGATCAATGCGCTCGCCGGCCAGCGCTTCTTCGATCTCTTTGATGAACATGCCCTTGGCGCCGACCTGGGAAAGAGGAACGTCAGCGATCTTATCGCCGGTGGTGCGGATGATTTCGATCTCCGCCTCATGTCCACGTTCTTGCAAGAGATTCCTGATGTAATTGGCTTGCCAGAGAGCCAGCTGCGAGCCGCGGGAGCCGATGCGCAGATGGGCCATCAGTCGGACTCTCCAGGCTCATCGGGCGATGGATCCTGGAGGTTGAAGAGCCGTCGTACCACTTCAATCACTGCCATGGCCTCGGAGTCGCGCGCCGCACTTTTCAGCGTGTTGACCGGCGAGTGCATGATCTTACTCACGATGCCGCGGGTAAGCGCATCAACCGCGGAGGCCTGCTCGGGAGAAAGTGGGCCCAGGCGCCCGCGCACGCGGTCCAGCTCGGCCCGGCGGATGTTTTCGAGGTGGTCCTGCAACGAGACGATCGTCGGCGCTACGTCGCGCGCCTGCAGGCGGGCCTGAAAGCGTTCGACTTCCCTGCTGATAATGGCCTCGGCGCGCTCCGCTTCTTTCCTGCGGTCGGCGACGTTCGAGCTGACGGCCTGCTGTAAATCGTCTATGTCATAGACGAAGATGCCGTCGAGCCGGTTCATCTCGGGGTCCACGTCGCGCGGCACCGCGATGTCAATGAAAAACATGGGGCGGTTTTTTCGGGCCTTGAGAAAGCGTTCGCCGTGTTCGCGGCGGAAGATCGCCACCGGGGCGCCGGTTGAGGTAATAACGATATCGGCGCGGTCGCAAGTGTCGTAGAGCTGATCGAAATGAATTGCCTGGCCGTTGAACCTTGCCGCCAATTGCGTGGCCCGCTCGTAGGTACGATTGGCCACGAAAATCGAAGCCGCGCCCTGGGCCAGCAAGTGGCGCGCCGCCAGTTCGCTCATCTTGCCCGCCCCGACCAGGTACACATGCTTGCCATGCAGCGAGCCGAAGATTTTCTTCGCCAGCTCTACTGCAACCGACGCAACCGAAACGGCGGAGGAGCCAATCGCGGTTTCTCTGCGCACGCGCTTGGCGACCGCAAAGGCGCGGGTGAGTAGAAGATCGAGATGCGAGTGCACGGCGCCGACTTCGCGGGCCGTGGCATAGGCGTCTTTCACCTGGCCGAGCACCTGGGCCTCGCCCACTACCATCGAGTCTAGGCTCGAGGCCACACGAAAAAGGTGCCGCACCGCTTCCAGTTCGCGGTGGTGGTAAAGATGCGGTTCCAGTTCGGAGGGCGGAAGCCGGGAATACTCATGCAGGAATGCGCGCAGATCGTCACTGCCGTTGCGAGTGCGGGCGAGCAGTTCCACCCGGTTGCAGGTGCTGAGGATCAAACCTTCTTCGATTCCCGGCTGCGCCATGAGTCGTTCCAGTGCCTCGCGCAGCCGCGACTCGGGGACCGCAAGCTGTTCGCGCACCTCAACCGGAGCGGTCTTGTGGTTCACGCCGATGAGATGAAACTTCATGACTGCACAAACCTGTGAATCGTGCTGAAATAATTCGCCGACCACGCCACCACGGCCGCCAGGAACGCTCCCGCCGCCAGATAGGCGGCACGCCGGCCGCGCCAACCGGCCGTCCAGCGCGTATAGACAAGAACCAGGTAAACCGCCCACATCAGCACGGAAAGCAGAATTTTGGGATCGAGAAAATCAATTCTGCCGAACGTAATCTGAGCCACCACCGTGCCGGCGATCAGGCCCAGCGTCATGAAAGGAAAACCGAGCAGCAGGGAGCGAAGGCCGATCTGGTCAATTACCTCAAGTGCGGGCAGGCGCGAAAGAATTCCCGCCGGCTTCTTCGATTTCAACGTGCGCTCCTGCAGCAGATAAATGAGGCTGGCCCCGAAGCTGAGAATCAGGGCGGCATAGCCGGTAAGAATCAGGCCGATGTGCGCCAGCAGCCAGCCGGTGCGCATGCCGGGCGACATGAACAGAAACGGCTGCTGTCCGGTGGCCGCAACGAAGGTCAGCAGAAACACAACCGGAAAAACCACAATCCCGGGCGACGTGGTCTTGTAGGCAAGGTAGGCGATCATGAACACAACCATGATCAGAAACGCCAGCACCGACTCTATATTGTGCACCGAGGTCAGCGTGACCTGGCCGGAAAGCTTCATCGCCTCCGCCAGCGAGACCAGATGAAAAACCATGCCTAAGTACGCCGCATGCAGGGCGATGCGGCTCAGCAGATCGCTGCTGCTGCGGGTGATCGCAACCAACGCATAGAGGAGTCCCACGCCATAACAGCCGAGCGCGACTCGCAGCCACAATACGGGCATAGGTTGGACTTAAATCTGACCGGCGCGAAAATTCACTGCCTTCCGCCTGATTATAGTCTGCATCATGCGCGCGGCATACGGGACATCACGGAAGGCACAGGCTGGGATTCGCCGCCGACATGCCGGAGGTTCTGTCCTGCGACCCGTCAGACTCGACTACTGAACGCCCAAAGCGGAGAGAAAATTTTCAAGCTCGTCGCCGGTGACGTGCAATCGCCTTCCCTCAGCCATCATATGTTCGATTTCATCGAAGGCCTGAAAGAGTCGCATCTTGACCGCGCCGTACTGCTCAGCCTCGGTCAGACCACGGCCATGCCTGGACGCCCAGCCGCGGGGGACGCCTTCTGAGAGAAAAATGCTGACTGCGAACATGCTCTTGCGATCCGCGGTGACGTCAAAGATAAATTCGGTGGCCGGCGATTCGGGATCATCCGGCAGCGCCGCGCGTTTACCCACAAAATAGTACTGATAAACGTATCCCTGGGTGCTGGTGTAGGTCTTGACGCGGCGGGGAGCGGGTTCGTGGGCCACAAGGTCACTTCTATCCGGGGTTTGCTTCCCGCAACCGCTTCATTGCCGTCTCTGAGGTCAGCGGCGAGTAATACACTTCTTTGAAGGTGTACGATTTCGCTTTTTCCGGCAAAATCGGCAGAATCTCGATGTGCCAGTGATAGTCCTCGTCCAGCGTGTCCCAATATCCCAGGATTGCCGACGGGTGGCGGCTGTTGGGAGAGGTGTGCAGCACCAGATGGAAATCCTCAGTAAAGCTGCGAATACGTACCAAAGTGCGGCGCAAAAGGGCAGCCAGATCGCGCAGGCTGGCGGGGCGGTTCAGAGCAAATCGCTCGAAGGCGGTTTCGTGGATACGCGGTAGAATCCAGGTCTCGTAAGGCACGCGCGGAGCATACGGACCGAGCGCAACAAAATCGCCGCGCATCTCAAGCAGGCGGAGATTCTGGCGTAACTCCTGGGCAATGATGTCGCAAAACACGCAGCGCTCTTTTTGCCTGAAGTATTCGCGGCTGGCGCGCAATTCATAGAGCACCCGCCGCGGCACGAAGGTTGTGGCTGCTAGCTGCGAGTTGGGATGGGCAAATTCCTGCCCCGCGCTAGCGCCGTAGTTTTTGAAGACGCTGATGTACTTCAGGCGCTGGTCGCGTTTGAGGTCATGAATGCGCTGCGCCGAGAGTGAGAGAAACTGCGCGGTCTCTGCATCGCTCGCCTGCCAGAGTTGGCGGTCGTGCTGCGGATTTTCCACCAGGACTTCATGAGCGCCCACCGGCCGCATGCGATCGTAAAGGCCATCGCCGCTGCGGGCCGGATCGCCTTCCACGTGGTAAAGCGGATTGGGATGCACCACCGCCCGGGAGGACCAGGGCTGGCCTTCGCTATCCGACAGGCTGGAGACGACCTGCAGCGGCTTGGGCGAGTCTGGACAGAAGCGGCAGACGGTCTCTGCGGTGTTCGCCGGGTCGGTGACATCGTCCGTGATGACCCAGGAGCGGGTAATGGGATCTTTGCGCAATTCCACGGTCTGTAAGGAAACCACCGGGAGAACTCCACGTCAACCGCCTTTTAGAAGGAAAAGGCCGCGGCCGGCGTTTGTTATAATCCACCCATCCACTCCCGCGAGATGACTGAGCCGTCCACGCCGTTGATGCGGCAATATGCCGCCATCAAGAAGGAGCATCCTACCGCTCTGTTGTTTTTCCGCCTGGGCGATTTCTATGAGCTTTTCTTCGAGGATGCGCTCACCGCTTCGCGCGAGCTGCAAATCACGCTGACTTCGCGCAACAAGGAAAAAGGCATGGCCGTACCCATGTGCGGCGTGCCCTACCATGCGGCGGATGGGTACATTACCAAGCTCATTCGCAAGGGCTTCAAAGTCGCGGTCTGCGACCAGACCGAAGACCCGCGCCTGGCCAAAACGCTGGTGCGCCGCGAGGTGACGCGCGTGGTGACGCCGGGCACGGCGACAGATTCGGCCCTGAGTTGCGAGGAAAACAACTTTCTGGCGGCCACGGCGAAGGCAGGCGAGCGCGTGGGATTTGCCGCCCTGGACCTCTCCACCGGTGAATTTCGGGCGACGGAATTTACCGGCCAGGATGCGGACCGAAGAATCCAGGAAGAATTGCAACAGTTGCGGCCGAAGGAGGTTCTCTATGCCTCTTCGGCGCCGCTGTTTGAAGGAAAAGACCGCCTGGCTGTGAGTGCGGGTGGTTATGTGGAGACCCCGCTTGACGATTGGGTCTTCGCGCCCGACCACGCCATTCCGCTGCTCGAAAATCATCTCGGCGTTTTGTCGCTCGAAGGATTCGGCCTAGCCGGTAAAACGGCCGCGTGCGCCGCAGCGGGCGCGGTGCTGCATTACGTTCGCTCCACGCAACGCGGCAAACTCGACCACGTGGACCGCATTGGCTTTTACGAGCGCCAGGATTGTCTGGTGCTGGATGCGGTCACCGTGCGCAATTTGGAGCTGATTGAGCCGCTCTTTGCCGCATCCGACGCGGAGACCACGGTATTTCGGTCCGTTGACGCCACGGTCACGCCCCTGGGCAAGCGCCTGCTGCGGGCGTGGCTGCTGCGGCCTTCGATTGATCGGGAAGAGATTCATCGGCGCCTGGATGCAGTCGAAGCGCAGGTGAAGGAAACGGTGGGCCGCGAGGAGCTGCGGCGCGCTCTCGATGGCGTTCTTGATCTCGAGCGCCTGCTGAGCCGGGTCACCCTTGAAACGGCCAATCCGCGCGACGTGCTGGCGCTGGCGGCATCGCTGGCGAGACTGCCCGCCGTCAAAGTCGCGCTAGGGCGCTTTTCTGCCGAGCGACTGCAGGCGCTGCATCAGTCGCTTGATGAACTAGGCGATCTGCGGGGGCGAATTGAAACAACCGTTGTCTCCGAACCGCCGATTTCGCTGAGCGATGGCGGCGTGATCGCCCGCGGCGTGGACCCTGCCCTCGACGAACTGCGCGACTTGAGCCGCAACAGCAAGCAATATCTGGCGCAGATCGAACAGCGCGAGCGCCAGCGCACCGGCATTGCCTCGCTCAAGGTCAAGTTCAACAACATATTCGGTTATTACATCGAGATTTCCCGGCCCAACCTTCACCTGACTCCGCCCGATTATCAGCGCAAGCAGACTCTGGTCAACGCCGAGCGCTTCACCACGCCCGAGCTGAAGGAATACGAAGCGAAAATTCTCGACGCCCAGGAGAAAATCGTCGAGATCGAGCGACGCGTATTTGCCGAACTGAGGACGGCTATCGCCGCCGAGGCGCGGCGCATCCGGCAAACCGCATTGGCCCTCGCCGAAGTGGACGTGCTCGCGGCTCTGGCGCACGTGGCTGCGCTGCGCAATTATTGTCGTCCCCAATTTGACAATTCCGCCGATCTTGAGATCGTCGACGGCCGGCATCCTGTGGTGGAACAGCAGGCGCTGGGCGCCGAGCGCTTCGTGCCCAATGATCTTTCGCTCAATTCGACCACGCACACGATTCTCGTTCTTACCGGGCCGAACATGGGCGGCAAATCCACGTATTTGCGGCAAACCGCGCTCATCGTGATTCTGGCGCAGATGGGCTCGTTTGTGCCGGCGCGCGCGGCACGGCTGGGAGTCGTGGACCGCGTCTTCACCCGCATTGGCGCAAGCGACAATCTGGCGCGCGGCCGCTCCACTTTTATGGTGGAGATGACCGAGACCGCGGCAATTCTTCACGCCGCCACTCCGCGCTCTCTGGTTCTTCTCGATGAGATCGGGCGCGGCACCGCAACCTACGATGGCCTGGCCATCGCCTGGGCGGCGATCGAATATATTCACGCCCGCACCCGCGGCAAAACTCTCTTCGCGACCCATTACTTCGAACTCACGGAGCTGGCTGAGCGCTTGTCCGGCGTGAAGAATTTTCACGTGTCCGTGAAAGAAACCGGCGGAGGAATTGTCTTCCTGCGCAAAGTTGAGCCCGGCGCGGCCGATCGCAGTTACGGAATCGAAGTCGCCAAGCTCGCCGGCCTGCCCAATGAAGTCATCGAGCGGGCGCGCGACGTTCTGGCCGAGCATGAGAGCGCGGAGCAGCAGGTCACGGGGCATCTTTCGCCCGGCGCCACGCCGCCCACGGCGCAACTCACCATCTTCACTCCGATTTCGCAACCCGTGCTCGAGAAACTGCGCATGCTCGATCTCAACCGCCTCACCCCGCTCGATGCGCTGAATCTGCTGGCCGAATTGAAGCAGCAGGTGGAGTGAAGCGTTCTTGCCCCCGATCTCGCCAATAAAGATCTC
>Ga0335081_10020049_pt1 | contig 10815 bp, 9 predicted proteins | sample Lox_Sample_35_FD_206713 | JGI IMG/M metagenome (GOLD analysis project Ga0335081, IMG submission 206713) | Soil microbial communities from Loxahatchee National Wildlife Refuge, Florida, United States - Lox_Sample_3.5 | ecosystem: Environmental > Terrestrial > Soil > Wetlands | place: USA: Florida... | reverse complement strand
ATGATCGTCGCAGTGACGGGGGCCATGATCGCGCTCCATGCCGAATCAGAGCGCCCAGGGAATCACGCCCCCAGCGTCAACACAAAATCACTCCCGGCCCCCCCGTTAACCTGACTTCCGAGCCGTGGGCCTTGCGGAGGCCTTGCGGTTAATCGACTGTCACGATGCCTGTCACGCGCGCTTCGCAATCGGCTCCCGGCTGCCGCCACCATGACGTGATTCGGCGGCGGTCTTTGTGCCGATTCATCCAAGTTTTTCCGGCTTCCGTCCCTTTCCCGCCACCTGCGCCTCGATAGGTTGTGGCGCCAACAACGACGCCAACAACGACGCCGCGGAGGAGACGCGATGCGCACCCAGGTGGGGATCATCGGCGCCGGCCCGGCGGGGCTCGTGCTCGCGCTGCTGCTGCGCCGCGCCGGCATCGATTCGGTCATCATCGAGAATCGCAGCCGCGACTACATCGAGCACCGCATCCGGGCGGGCCTGCTGGAACAGTGGGCGACCGATCTCCTGATCGAGCTCGGCGTCGGCGAGCGCTTGCAACGCGAAGCCATGTTCCACCGCGGCATCTTCCTCAACTTCGAGGGCGCGCTGCATCACATCGATTTCCGCGATTTGATCGGCAAGGGCGTCACGATCTACGGCCAGCAGGAGGTGGTCAAGGACATCGTCGCGCGGCTCCTGTCCGACGGCGAGCAGATTCGGTTCGAGGTCGAGGACGTGAGCATCCACGATTTCGAGCGCGGCGCGCCGAAAATCCGCTTCCGCCATGACGGCGCGGCGCGCGAGATCGACTGCGACTTCATCGGCGGCTGCGACGGCTTCCACGGCATCTGCCGCCCGAGCTTTCCGCCCGGGCTGCTGCAGACGTTCGAGCGCGACTATCCGTTCGGCTGGCTCGGCATCCTTTCGGAATCGCCGCCGCCCGACGACGAGCTGATCTACACCTATCACGACCGCGGCTTTGCCCTCTTCACCATGCGCTCGCCGATGCTTGCGCGGCTCTATCTGCAATGCGCGCCCGACGAGGACATCGACACCTGGCCGGACGCGCGCATCTGGGACGAGCTGCACACGAGGCTCAACGGCGTGCGGCCGCTCGCCGAAGGCAGGATGCTGCAGAAGGGGATTACCCCCATGCGCAGCTTCGTGGTCGAGCCGATGCAGGTCGGGCGCCTCTTCCTTGCCGGCGATTCCGCCCATATCGTGCCGCCGACCGGCGCGAAGGGAATGAATCTCGCCATCGCCGACGTGGTGGTGCTCTCGCGCGCGCTCGCCGCCTTCTACCGGTCGAACCGCAGCGACCTGCTCGATGCATATTCGCAGACCTGCCTTGCGCGGGTTTGGAAGGCGCAGCGCTTCTCCTGGTGGATGACGCAGATCTTCCATCGCTTTCCCGACGAAGTTCCGTTCGACCGCCGCCGCCAGCTCGCCGAGCTGGCCTACGTCGCAAGCTCGACCGCCGCCGCGACGGCGCTCGCCGAGAACTATGCGGGCCTGCCGATGGCGTGACGCCGCGGGCCTTGTGGTTTCCACTTCGTGAATTCCGCGCGGCGAATTACGCATGCATTTGCAGCGGAATCATCAGGTCTGCGGGTTAGCGTCGGGCATCAGGCGGATCTTACGCAGTCCTTTCGCAGGCAGCATGATGGGTTCACGCGGATTGATTTCTTGCGCCGTGATGATGCTCGCCGGCGCGATGGCACTGGCGTCGCCGGCGTGGTCCCAATCGCGCGAGTCGGCTGTTTCGTCCCAGGTCGCTCCCCAGGCACAGAAGAGCGATTTGCGACGACGGTTCGGCCGCGCGCTCGTCGATGAGGGGCGCGATCTCGTCTTGAATCCGGGCGCCGGCGTCGACGACGTGCGGCAGACGTTGCTGCGCCGCGCCGCCGTCTACGAGGACGTGCAGGAATTCGCGCAGGCGGAAGCGGAGCTCACCAAGGCGCTGCAGATGACGCCGCCGCTCGGCGCCACCTACGCGGCGCGCGGCTACTTCTACATGCGGCGGGGCCGCTACGCCGACGCGCTTGCCGACTTTCTCGCCGGCGCCGCGCTCGAGCCTGACAATGCGCGCCTGCGCTTCGCCGCGGGCCGCGTCGAGTCGGCGCTTGGCGACTATGCGGCGGCGGTCGACTGCTACAACGACGCGATCAGGCTCGCGCCGCGCGACCCGACCCTCTATCTCGCGCGCGCCGAAGCGCGCATCCATCTCGATCAGCCGGCCGGCGCGCGCGCCGATTATGACCGGGCGCTCGCGATCAAGCTGCCGCGCCCGACCGATCGCTACTATGCGTTTCTCGGCCGCGGCTATTCGTCCCTCATGCAGGCCGATTACGCCGGCGCGATCGCCGATTTCGGCAGCGCGATCGAGATCGATCCGGGGTCGTTCAATGCCCTGTTGTGGCGCGGCTATGCGCGCGAAAAGGCCGGGCAGGTCGACCTCGCGCTCGACGACTACGAACGCGCCGTCGCGCTCGACCCGAAGGACCGCATGGCGCGCGACAACCTGCAGCGGCTGCGGTCGAATTGACCGCATCAGTTCAGCGGCTCGACCTTGAGAATCGCGGCGCCGTGGTTGCTGCCGACCCAGAAGGTGACCGGCGTGGTCGAATTGTCGACGAAGACGCGGCGCATGTTGGTCTCGCGCGGCATCAGGTAGTCGATGAAGGTGCCGGTCCGCGGATCGAGCCGCGTCACCCGGTCGTCCATCATCGAGCCGGTCCACACCTCGCCGTTCCGGTCGATCGTCACGTCGTACGGCGCGGCCCAGCGCAGCGGCATCTGCCACTCGGTGAACTTCTCCGCCTTGGTGTCGAACATCGCGATCTTGTCGCCGCGATATTCGGCGAACCACATGCGGCCTTGCGCGTCCATCATGCCGCGGCGCGGCGCCGATTTCATCGTCGGCAGCTGATAGAACGTGATCTTGAGCGTCTTCGCATCGACTCGGCCGAGCTGCTGTTGGGCGAAATCGGTGAAGTAGACGTTGTTCTGCGAGTCGGGGACGATGTCGTAGATGTTGTGGTTCTCGCCGGCCTTCGCGTCCCGGAACGGCAGGATGGTCTCGATGGCGCCGCTGGCGAGATCGAGGCGATGGATGCCGGCAAAGCCGTTGTTCTGCGCCCACACCTTGTGGTCGACCGTGTCGGACTCGGGCCGCACCATGTTGACCTGCGTCATCGCCTTGTTCACCTCGGGCGGCAGCGAATAGGTCTTCACCTGACCGGTCTTCGGGTCGAGGCGGCCGATCTCGCCCTGGTACATCATGCCGATCCACAGATTTCCTTCCTGGTCGGGGTGCAGGCCGAGGCTGCCCTGCGGCCAGCCGGGCTTGAGCTCGGGCAGCGCGTATTCGGTGACCTGGCCGCTCTTGGGATCGAGCCGGCCGACGTTCTCCTCGCCGAAATTCGTGTACCAGGCGTAGCCGTCCTTATCGACGATGACGTCATGCGGCTCGATCAGCGGCCGCGGCAGGTCGTATTCGGTGATGATCACCTGCGTGGCGCGGCCTTTCGGACGCGCCAGCGTCTTGAACGGGAATTCCCAGGTGTCGCCCTGGCTCAGGTTGATCGAGGCGAGCCACTCGGCGCGCTTCTTGAACAGTGCCTCGCGCTGCGCGCCGCGCTCCTCCAAGAGACGCTGCGCCTTGCGCTTCTGCGGGCGCACCGGCAGGCTCTGGTTCGCATAGGTCGACATGCGCTTCATGGTCGCCACGAACTCGTCGGCGTCATGCGTCGAGCGCACGATGCGCTCGAGCGTGTGGCAGCCGACGCAATTGAACAGCGCGTCCTTCTGCACCGGCGTTCCCGGCACGCTGTCGATCCACTCGGCGTTGGTGAGCTGGGCCGCGATGTTGCGCGTCTTCGTGAGCTTGAGATCCGCGCTTGCGGCGTTGCCCGCCGCCACCGCGGCGGTCGCCTTGCCGTCGAGATCGTAGCCGATCGCGCGGATGGCCAGGGTGTAGTGGCCGGGCGCGAGCTTCGCCGCCGGGAAGCTGTAGCGGCCCTGCGCATTGCTCACGACCGTGATCGCCATGGTCGCGCCGTCGCGGCGCGCGGTGACCAGCACGCCCTCCATCGGGCCTTCCTCGGCCGAGCTGACGAGCCCGCTGAGCGCCGTCTGCGCGCGCGCCGGCCCGGCCGCGACGATGAGCGCGAGCGCCGCGCCCGCGAGCAGGCCCCAACTCGTGTTGCGCATCAAGTCCTCCCGTGGCGACGTTCTCGATATGTGGTCAAATCATAGGGCAGGGCGATTGGAGCGGCCAGAGCCTTGCGGTTGCTGCGCGAGGATGGTGCGCAGCGGCCGCTGCAGCAGCGCGATGACGATGCCGGCCGTGGCGACGATCGCGGCGATCATCAGGAAGAACTGCGCCTTGTCCATGCGGTCCCACAGGCTGCCGAGCCAGCCGGCGAGGAAACCGCCGAGAAAGCTCGTCGCCAGCCACACGCCCATCATCATCGAGAGGATGCGCAGCGGCGCGACCTTCGACACCAGCGAGAGGCCGATCGGCGAGAGGTAGAGCTCGCCGAGCGTGAGCACGACGAAATAGGCGATGAGCCACAGCCAGCTCGCCTTGGCGCCGCCCGCATGCCGGGCGGCCGCGGCCATGACGAGATAGGCGAGCGCGACGGCGAAGCAGCCGAGCGCCATCTTGGCGATGGTCGTCGGCTCCGCGCGGCGCCGCGCCTGCCAGCTCCACAGGCCGACGACCAGCGGCGTGAACAGGATGATCATCAGCGGATTGAACGCCTGGAACCAGGTGGTGGGAATCTCGGCATGGGCGATCAGGAGATCGATCGTGCGGTCCGTATGGGTGTCCGCCCATAGGGTGATCGTGTTGCCTTGCTGCTCGTAGGTCGCCCAGAACAGGGTGGTCGGCACGAACAGCATGAGGAGCGCGCCGAGCGCGCGGCGCTCGTCGCGGCTGAGCGGCGCGCGCTCGGCGGCCGGGGTGATGCGGTCGGGCGGCAGCGTGGGCGAGGCGTAGAGATAGATCGCAAGCCCGATCAGCATGCCGACGCCGGCGGCCGCAAAGCCGAAATGCCAGCCCGCCTTCTCGCCGAGCGTGCCGCACACGAGCGGCGCGAGCAGCGCGCCGAGATTGATGCCGACATAGAAGATCGAATAGGCGCGATCGCGCCGCGCATCGCCGGCAGGGTAGAGATCGCCGACCTGCGCCGACATGTTCGGCTTGAACGCGCCATTGCCGAGGATGAGGGCGAGGAGCGCGAGCAGGAGCAGCGGCTCGAACGCCATCATGAAGTGCCCGGCCGCCATCAGGAGCGCGCCGATCACCACGGTGCGGCGATGGCCGAGCACGCGATCGGCCAGAAGGCCGCCGAGGATCGGCGTGAGATAGACGAGGCCGGAGTAGCCGCCGTAGATCCGCGTGGCGCGCGGCTGGTTGGCGCGGGCCCCGACGGGGATGGCGAGCAGCGCCCGCAAGGCGGCAAGCCCGATCACGCCGTCGATGCGCGCGGGCTTGAGCAGATAGTCGACCATGTAGAGCACGAGCAGCGCGCGCATCCCGTAGTAGGAGAAGCGCTCCCACATCTCGGTTGCGAACAGGAACGCGAGCGCGCGCGGGTGACCGAGGACGTCGGATTTGCCGGCGGCCGTGACGGTAGGCGAGTGGGTCATCGCGCGAGCGTAGCATCGATCGGGCAATGCCGGCCCGATCGCCTTCGCCGCATCATGTCGGGTCGAACCGGGTTCCACCCGGTGGACAATGAGGATAACGCCAGCCGCACGCTGGCGTTGCGGGGCGGTTGCGCTAGACTTGCGCGGCTCGGGCGAACCACGCGGGCAAAGAGCAGGTCACGGAGTGCAAGCCCTGCCGCGCCGCCCTCAGACGCGCCTCCGGCTTGTGGCGCCCGAGCGCCTTTTCCGACACCGATGGCGTGACGTGAGACGGATGGCCCGGCTTTGCGCCGGCCGCTTGCTCAAGCGGCGGATTTGTCGGGCCGCCTTCTGCCGGCCGCGATGCCTTCGGCGAGGCTCACCAGCGCATTGCGGATCTGCCGATCGGAGATTTGCGCAAACGCCTGGGCGAGACGCACCGCGGCGCCGTTCGACAGCAGCACGAACGGGTCATCGGCCTGCGTGGTCTTGCGACTGGGGGCGTTGAGACCCTGCAGCAGGGCGTCGATCGGCATGCCCAGGACCTGGGCGATCTGCACCAGGCGCCCGGCGCCGACAGTTCCGACGCTGGCCGAGTCGGGCTTCCCCGATTTGAAGGTCCTCCTCTGGGCGGGCTTGCTTGCGCCGGCGGGAACGCCGAGGGATATCGTCGAGCGCATCGCAGACGAGGCCGCCCGGGCGGCTCGTGATCCGAAGATTGCCGAGCGATTTGCCAGCAACGGGATCGATGCCCTCGGCAGCAGCCCCGATGAGTTCGCCGCCACGATCGCGGCTGATATTTCATTCTGGCGTGACGCCGTCCGGATCACCGGAGTGACGGCCGAGACGCAAGTGAAATAACCGGTCGCCAACATGCGAACAGCCGCACGATGACACGACGACAAGCGTGCTTCCTATCATTGCTTTTCGCTGCCGTTGTTGCGGCGAGCGACGCGCGCCCGCAGGCCTGGCCCGACCGGGCCGTCAAGATCGTCGTTCCCTATGCGGCGGGCGGAGTCGGACGCTTGCTCGCGGCGCGCCTTGGCGACGTGTTCGGCCAGCCGTTCATCATCGAGAATCGCCCCGGCGCGTCCGGCGCGATTGCGGCGGAGGCGATCGCGCGCGCGCCGGCGGACGGCTACACGCTGTTCCTTCCCAGCGTGCCGCAGATCGCCATCATGCCGGCGGCGATGCAGACGTCGTTCAATCCCCTGAGGGATGTCGTCCCGATCTGCCTCATTTCCACCAATCCATTGGCCCTTGCGGTGCACCCGAGCCTGCCGGTCAAATCGGTCGGGGAATTCGTCAGCTATGCCCGCCGGCAGAACGGCCAACTCACCTATGCGGCCGTCGGCATCGGCAGCATTACGCACCTGGCGATGGCATTGTTTCTCAAGCGCGCCGGAGTCGCGATGACGCCCGTGATGTACAAGGGCGGGGCGCCGGCCGTGACAGACCTCATCGCCGGACACGTCAAGACCCACTTTGCCCTCGCCTCCAACGTCATGCCGTACGCGGCGCAAGGATTGTTGCGGCTGCTCGCTGTATCGAGCGCGCAGCGCATGCCGCAGATCCCGAACGTGCCGACGATGATCGAATCCGGCTACCCGGGGTTCAAGATGCTCAATTGGAACGGGCTGATGGCGCCGGCCGGCACGCCGAAGGAGATCGTGGACCGGCTCGCACGGGCAGTTTCGCTCGCCCTGAAAGATCCGAAGATTGCCGCACCGCTCATTGCGAGCGGCGTCGATCCGCAAGGCGGCACCCCTGAAGATTTCGCGAGCGTAATTGCGACCGACATTCCGTTGTGGGGCGAGGCCGTCGAAATCGCCGGATTGCGCAAGCCGTGAGGTGCCATTCCGTGCGCGCTCGCGCGGCAAGGCGTCATGGCCGGCGAACCGGGCCAAAGCCTTTCGCCCGGCTGATCAGGTCCGATGCGGCCAAATGGCGGGCGATCGTGATCGCGGCCGGGATCAAGCTGAACTGATCGCGAAGGCCGCCTCGATCACCCGGTTTGTTGCAGCCTGTAGCCGCGAAGGTGCTCGATGAAGCGCTGTGCAACGGGATTGAGATTGCGGCTTCTCAACGTAATGATCGCGAACGGTGTCGGCGAAGCGGGTAAATCGATCGGCAAGATCCTGACGTTGCCTTGATATCCTTTGAATGACCGAATCGATTCGGGAAAGACCGAGAGATACGCGCCGGAGGCGACCAGGCTCAGGCGCAGCGGAATCGATTGGCTGATCAATGCGACTTGTGGCGGCCTTAGCCCGCGTGCATCGAATGCTTCCTTGATTGCCGTGTGTGTCCGACACTCGGGCGTCGACAGGGCCCATTGCGCATCCGCGAGATCGGCGAGATCGATCTTGCGCCGACGCGCCCAGCGACTCTGCGCTCCCGCCACAACCACGGTTCGGTCTTCGAACAGAGGCTCGAAGACGAGCTCGCAATCTTGTGCCGGCTCTCGCGTCATGCGTCCGAGGACCAGATCGAGATTTCGCTCGCACAGATCGCGGAACTCGGTCATCGGCGATGACAAGCGCAGGACATGAACGACCACCCGCGGATATCGGCGCATGAACTCGCCGAGAATCGGCGGAAGTACGAGAGCCGTCACCGTTTCGATGCAGCCGATCCACACCTCGCCCACTTCCGGATCGGCGAGGTTCTCCAGCGTCCTGATCCCCTGCTTCAGCTCGTCGAAAGCCGCGACGCTGCGGTCCATCATCTCGCGCGCGTACACCGTCGGCTTGACGCCGCGCGTGCTGCGCTCGAACAGGGGTACGCCGAGCGTACGCTCGAGATCGGCAATCACGCCCGACACCGCGGGCTGCGAGACGCCCAGTTGCGCCGCCGCGCGAGCCATGCTGCCGCGCTGGCTGACGGTCAGGAAAACATGCAGGTCCCGCAGCCTGATGCGGCGCCCGATCTGATGCTCGCAGTCGAGTTTCTCTCCCACCGCGGAAAACTACCAGACCGTGTACACCCCCTCAACTCAAAAGTACCCCAACTGTGATTTGTGCCAGTAAAGCGCGGCCGCTGCCGTCAGTCGACTTTTCGCTGCGCGGCGGATGACTGGCGGAAGGTCGGCCTCTCAAATCACCTGCAGATCCCGCCCCACCACCACCTCGCCGCCGAAATCCGCCGTCGGCTCCGCGCGCCACATCTCATCCGTGATCGACGGATCATCGCCCGGGACAAGATGGTTGAGCACGAGCGTCCGCACGCCCGCGGCCGCCGCGACCTTGCCGACCTCAGCCGTGGTCGTGTGGGCGGCCAGCAGATGCTCGCGCAGGCGCGCGGCGCCCGGCGTGCGGGCGACGATGCGATCGATGCCGGCGAGATGCATGACTTCGTGCAGCAGCACGTCGGCGCCCTGCGCGAAGCCGATCAGCTCGCGGCAGACCGCGGTGTCGCCCGACAGCACGATCGAGCGGTCGGGCGCGTCGAACCGATACGCATAGGCGTGCGGCAGCGGCGGGTGAATGACCTTGACGGCGCTGATCCTGACCGCATCGGTTTCGAGCACGCGCCCGTTCGCTTCGAACTCGTGCACCCGCACGAGCTTGCGCAGGTCGGCGCGGCCTTCGTCGTCGATGCGGATGTCGATGTCGTAGCGCATCGACTGCAAGAAGCTCTCGATGATCTGCCGCAGCGGCGGCGGGCCCCACACGTCGAGCGGCTCGCGCAGGCCGGCCGCCCAGACGTTGTAGATGAGCGGGCCGAGCTCGAGGATGTGATCGGAGTGGTGGTGGGTGATGAGAATCTTGCGCACGCGCGCCGGCTCGATGCCGGCGCCGACGAGCTGGCGCGTCACGCCGTAGCCGCAGTCGACCACGAAGGGCTCGCCCGCGACCATCACGACGTTCGCCGGATTGGCGCGGCCGCCGGTCACGCGCGGCCCGCCCTTGGTGCCGAGCAGGATCAGCCGGGTTGCATCGGTGGATGGCATGATCGCAGCCGCGCCTCACTCGTCGGCCTTGAAGCCGGAGAGCTGCACCGCCGCGGCCCAGCGCGCCGAATCCGCCTTCTGGATGGCGGCAAGCTCGGCGGCCGTGGTGCCGGTCGGCACGAGACCGAACGCCTTGAGACGCTCCGCCACGTCCGGCTGGCGCACCGCGGCCGCCATGGCGGCGCTGAGCTTGTCGATCGTGGCGGCCGGCGTCCTTGCCGGCGCAAAGGCGCCGTACCAGCTCGACCCCTCGATGGCGTAGCCCTGCTCGCGGAAGGTCGGCACGTCGGGCGCGAACGGCGAGCGCGTCTTGCCGGAGCTCGCCAGGATGCGCACGCGCTTGTCCTTGTGCATCGCGAGGACGTCGCTCAACGGCACGATCAGCATCGGGATCTGTCCGGCCGCGAGGTCGACGATCGCGGTGGCCGAGCCGCGATAGGCGACGTGGCGCAGGTCGAGCCCGGCGGCGCGGGCAAACAGCACGCCGAGGAAGTGGGGCAGGTCGCCGGTGCCCGGTCCGCCGTAGACGGCGCGCACCGGATCGGCCTGCACCCAGGCGACGAGCTGCTTGAGCGATTGCGCCGGCACCTGCGGCCCGACCGCGAGCGCGAAGTCGAAGGTGGCGAGCTGCGAGACCGGGGTGAAATCGGTGAAGGGATCGTAGCCGAGCGAGCGGTAGACATGCTGGTAGACCGCCATGGTCGCGATCGGGGTGATCAGCAGCGTGTCGCCGTTCGGCGCTGCGTTCTTGACCTGCATGACGCCGATGCGGCCGGCGCCGCCGGCGCGGTCCTCGACGATGACCGGGCGGCCGAGCGCTGAGCGCATCTTGTCGGCGACGAGGCGGGCGAGCGTATCGCCGGAGCCGCCGCCCGCATAAGGGAAGACGATGCGGATCGGCTGGTCGACGAGCTGGGCGGACGCCCGGACCGGGAGCGCGCCGGCGATCGCCGGAAGGACAAGCCGAAGAAATTCTCGCCGCTGCATGTTTCGTCCCCTTGCGCCGTGGCGCGTGCTCCTCGTCACACCGATCGGGCACCGGTGGATGCCCCGAGATACCACCGTTCCCTTATGTCACAGGACCGCTGCGGTTCGCGAGCCCGGTTGAGGCTCGCGCAAGCAGCCGAGCCGGCGCCGCCACGCCTGCGCGGCAGGCTTGGTTAATCGCTGCTTGCATATTGCCGTAAAATCTTAACGGCGCGTCGGACACCGTTCATCCATAAAATTTACGCGAAGCTAAAGGC
>Ga0335081_10020048_pt1 | contig 10815 bp, 6 predicted proteins | sample Lox_Sample_35_FD_206713 | JGI IMG/M metagenome (GOLD analysis project Ga0335081, IMG submission 206713) | Soil microbial communities from Loxahatchee National Wildlife Refuge, Florida, United States - Lox_Sample_3.5 | ecosystem: Environmental > Terrestrial > Soil > Wetlands | place: USA: Florida... | reverse complement strand
TGTGAGCTTGGCGGGATACAGTTTCTCTCTCGGCAGCACGATGAATTCGGTGAGGGCACCATCCCTTTGCACGCCGAGAGTCTGATTGAACTGGCAAGCGTTCGGACGTCCACGCAGACAGGAAGAGCACTGGCCGCAGTTTGTGTATGGAGATACCGAAACGTCCGTGCCCGCAGATAATGCGCCATTCTGTCCGCGATCTTCAACAACGGTAGCCGACACTTCATGCCCCAGAATGCGCGGATACGTTACGAGCGGATTAAGCCCTCGGAACGAATTCAGATCGCTGCCGCAAAATCCCACCATGCGGACCTTCAGCAATACATCCGTATCCGTCAGCAGCGGATTGGTGACGCTTTCCAGATTGGCCTGACCCGGCCCGCGAAGCACAAGTGCTCTCATGTGTGTACTCCGTGGAAATTAGTCGGTAGAGTTACCAATGTCAATAAGATAGAAGGCATCACTTATGAAGCTCAGGACTGAGGAAGGGACGGACTATGACTTCGAAGCTTCAAATTCTCATTTTCGTGCAACGAGTGATTCTGTCGGCGGTACTTCTCTCGGTCTATGCAGTTGCTCAAACCAAACCGGTCAGCGTTCGTATCGACGCGTCCAAGACTGGGGCTCCAATCTCCAAATACATCTACGGACAGTTTCTCGAACATATCGGCGGACTCGTGAATACCAACATTTGGGCCGAGATGTTGGATGACCGCAAGTTCTACTTTCCAGTCACATCGCATCCCGCTCCGGAGCCGGCTGGCCCGAGTTGGCGCCGTACCGCGCTACGACACTGGATGCCCATCGGCCTCGACAAATTCGTCATCATGGATGCTACTCATCCCTACGTGGGCGAACACACGCCGATGGTCAAGCTGAGTTCGACCGAGACGCATGGAATTCAGCAGAGTGGGTTGGCTGTTCGCAAAGAAAGATCCTATGGCGGTCGTGCCGTTCTCGCGGGTACTGCTGGGTCGACGGTGAAGGTGACTCTGATCTGGGGCGGCGCGTCTGCGGACAGACAATCTGTCGTAATCCAGAATCTCAGCGCCAGCTATAGGAAATTTCCCCTTAGTTTCCGGGCGAAGGGTGATAGTGATGACGCGAGGCTCGAGATCTCCGGAACGGGTAATGGCTCGTTTCACATCGGAGCGGTCTCGCTGATGCCCGCGAACAATATTCAAGGTTTCCGCGCGGAAGTGATCGCCGCATTGAAGCAGTTGCATTCCGGCATATATCGCTGGCCTGGAGGAAACTTTGTTTCCGGCTACGAGTGGCGCAATGCGATTGGCGATCCCGACAAGCGTCCTCCCATCATGGACCCGGTCTGGCACGCGGTTCAGCCGAACGATGTCGGCACCGACGAATTCATGGCCCTTTGCCGCCTGCTGGATGTCGAGCCCTACGTGACGGTGAACGGTGGCTTCGGCGACGAATGGTCCGCTGCACAGCTGGTCGAATACGCGAACGGCGCCGTCACCACGCCGATGGGAAAGTTAAGAGCTGCCAATGGCCATCCCGAGTCCTATCACATCAAGTTTTGGGGCATTGGCAATGAGCCTTGGGGTGAATGGCAGCTGGGCTTTATGCCCGTTGCGCAATGGGAACTCAAACACAACATGTTCGCCAAGGCGATGCGTAAGGTCGATCCAACCATCAAGCTGATCGCTGCCGGTGCAATGCCTGACGCCATGACCGGGTCAAAACAAGCCAAACGACTCAACGGACAGATTGTGCCTGACTATCTTTCTGCCGGGGACTGGAGCGGAAACCTGCTTGCCCATTGCCTCGATAATATGGATCTGATCAGCGAACATTTCTACTCCACCAGCGGCAAGCGCACCGATCTTGCGACGGGCGACAAAGTCGATACGGGACCGCAGACCTTGATCGAGTGGGAGCGCGCACCAGCGACTCAGGTCCGCGTGAAGTTCGAGCACTACCAGGAATACCTGAAGCGCATCCCGGGGCTGAAGGCGAAACCAGTCCCGATCAGTCTCGACGAGTGGGCGTATATCGGCGGTCCGCCCAACTCGTACAAAGTTGTTCCTGCGTACGCCTGGGCGTTTCACGAAATGTTTCGCCATTCTGATTTGTATCAGTTGGGCGCATTCACTTTCGCGACGGCGATGATCAGCGAAGATCGCACGGACGCAGTTCTGAGTCCGACCGGCCTGCTGTTCAAAATGTATCGCGAGCACTTCGGCACAATCCCAGTCGAAGTTTCCGGAGACTCGCCGCAACCTAAGCCGATCTATCCCGCCGGCGGCGATCAACCCGCAGTGAATCCCGGCAGCGACACCTACCCGCTCGATGTCAGTGCCGCTTTGAGCGACGACCGCAAAACCTTGACGTTTGCCGTGCTGAATCCCTCGGACTCGGAGCAGCTCGTGAAACTCTCGATCGACGGCGCAATACTCTCGAGCCAAGGTCATGTCTGGCGCATGGCGCCCGAAACCGTGGACGCAACAATCACTGTTGGACAGAAGCCCGGGGTGGAAGTGCAGGAGCAGGAAATGATGTCCGTTCCAGACGAGATGTCCGTTCCCCCGTTCAGTGTGAGCATTTATTCGTTCACCGTGCAGTAGCGCGATTGTCGACGCGGGCAGTAGATACTCTGCCTCCGAAAGCGTCTTCAAGGCCCAGTGCGGATATGTCCGAGTGCCGCGAGAGGCTAGACTTCGTTACAAGTTTCGTCATTGGGGAATTCGGAAATCAGAACGATCGTACTGGCCATGTTGACTTCCATCCCGCGCTTTGCCAGACTTGCGGGTTCCCACAGTACGATCTGTTCGTCTTAACGTATTCTTCACAAAAGTAGGCTCGATGTGCTGCTGAAGCCGTGGAGCTGAAATCCCGTCTCCCGGCCTGCTTCGACAGCAATTGTTGAATTAGGAGGACCAGAAATCATGAAACCCATCCGCTCGTGGATACTGTTAATTCTGTTTCTAGTTGCCCCTGCCGGCCTCTTGCTCGCCCAAACTTCGGAAGGCCGAATTCTCGGCACGATCTCCGACGCCAGCGGCGCAGTCATCGCAGGTGCGCAGATCACCATCACCAACACTGCCACGAATCTGCGTCAGCGCCTGGTCACAACCAGCGCCGGTGAATATGTCGCATCGAATCTCGAGCCCGGAACTTACACCGTTGAAGCGGAGGCCAAGGGTTTTAAGAAGGGCGTCAGCACAAATCTCGTCTTGGAGGTCTCCCGCGACCTGCGGGTCGACTTAAGGCTTCAACCGGGCGCAGCGAACGAGACCGTGGAGGTCAACGCGGAAGGTGCTCTCGCCGATACCTCTGATGCGACTCTGAACGGCGTCCTCTCCAACAAGGCCATCTCCGAACTTCCGGTGCAAGGCCGTGATTTTCAGAACCTGCTGGAATTGCATCCCGGAGTGCAGCGTACTCCCGGCGGCGGATTCCACTCCGTCACCTCGAACGGCAATCGTCCGGATGACAATAACTTCTTCGTTGATGGCGCCGACGATAACGACGCGTACTACGGCGAAACCGTGCTCAATGACGCTGGAATTCAGGGAACGCCGGCAAGTTTTCTCCCACTTGATTCGATCCAGGAGTTCAATACGCAGGAGAGCCCGACCGCAGACTACGGCGTCAAACCAGGCGTCGTCATGAATATCGGCATCAAGTCGGGAACCAACCAGCTCCACGGCTCGGCATATTACTTCACGCGCAATTCCGCCTTCGATGCGCGTAACTACTTCAATCCGGCGCCGCAACCGGTTTCTACTCTACTGATGCACGAATTTGGCGCGTCCCTCGGTGGTCCAATAAAGAAAGACAAATGGTTCTACTTCGTCAATTACGAAGGCATCCGCGACAAAGTCGGCAATCCCGGCGTTGTCGATTCTCCCGTTACGGCTTCGCTCGCCAGCCAGATGGGAGGCATCGAGAACTCCGACGGCAGCCCGAATTCTGCGCTCTACAGCATTCCGGATGCGATCTCATACATCAACTCTACCGACGGCCAGAACTGGTGCCAGAACAACTATGACTGGTTTAACAACTGCACCATAAACCCGCTCAGTCAGCAGTTGACCCAACTCTTTCTTCCGAATCCTGGATTCAGCTCATCCCAAAGCGATCCCGCAGCAATCGATTTCGACTTTAACAACCAGAATCGTGGCGATAATCTGGTCGCCAAGACCGACTACGTCCTGAACAAATCGAACATCCTCAGCGCTCGATTCATTTACGGGAATACCAACCAAACCGAGGAAGACGCCCTCCCTCTCAGGCCTGAGTGGCTATCCACGACCAGTCCCATCACCGAGGTCTTCGGTGTGAATTGGGCCTCAAATCCAAATACCGCATGGTCCAATGAAGCGCGCTTCAGTTTCAACAGCTTCAACGAATCGATTTATCCCGTCGACCACAACGTGAATCCTACGCAATACGGCCTGAACACCGGGGTTACGGATCCGAGGCTCTTCGGTTTCCCCCGCGTCGGCCCCGGCAATGAATTCGACTACATGGGCGGTAACTCGAGCTGGCCGCTCGATACGACGCCCATCAAGACGTTCAGCTTTGGGGATACCGCTTCCTACACGCGAGGTCGACAAACCCTTCGCTTTGGAGGAACCTTCCGGTATGGAGATGTCGACTACTATCGCGCGGGATATGGAAGGGGCCGCGTCGACTTCCGTCATCTGTGGAATTTCATGGTCGGAGATGTGCGCCGCTGGCGTTTTCTCTACGGCGATCCTCATCGCCAGGTAAGCCAGAAATCCTCCGGCTTTTTCCTGGAAGACGATTTCAAGGCCACGCAGCACGTCACTTTCAATCTCGGTCTCCGTTACGACATCACGACCCCGATCAAAGACTCAGATAATATGCTGGCGAACTACGTTCCAACTTCGGCGACGGGATTGGTGCAAGTCGGGCAGGGAATCAGTTCGCCCTATCCCACGAACTACAACAACCTCTCGCCTCGAGTCGGGCTTGCTTGGGACGTTTTCGGCACCGGCAAGACCGTCGTCCGCGCTGGATACGGCATCATCTTCGAACAGCCTTCCATCCGAACTTTCATGTTCAACGGAGGCGGGTTGAACTTGAATCCGACCGGCATCCCGTACATTGATGGCAACGGCAACCAGCAAACCCCGACGGGAAACATTACTTCCTTCCTGCAGATCTCGACCGACGGCAGCCAGATTAATTGGCTTCAGCCGAGTCAGACACCAACGATCTTTCCCAACGCGGCGAATTCCGGGAATGTCTGTAGCGTCGACAGTCAATGCGACATTTTCGCCGTCGACCAACATCTCAAAACGCCCTACGTCATGAACTGGAACCTCAACGTGCAGCAGGAACTCAATAAAACAACACTCCTGCAAATCGCATATGTCGCGAACCATGGCGTGAGGCTTTACAGCGTCACCGATATCAACCAGGTCAATCCCGCATACGACGATGGCTCCGAGACAATCGGCCGTCCGCTTGTCACCAACTGCCCGGTCTCGGAAGGCGGACAGGGCTTTGGCGGTCCGTGCTTCCCGTGGCTTGGCTTCTTCAACTATCTCAGCAACCGCTCAAATTCCAATTACAACTCGCTGCAGGTGACGCTGACCAAGCGCTATTCGCGCGGGCTCTATCTGCTCGCGGGATACACCTACGCCCACGCCATCGACACGGCAACCAGCAATCTCGCTGGCGTCCCGCCTGACAGCAACAACTATGCAGAGGAACGCGGCAATGGCGATTATGACATCCGCAACCGCTTCACTCTCTCGATGACTTACGACTTACCTTCGAAAAAGACGAAGGGGCAGATGCTCGAAGGTTGGCAAGTCACCAGCGTCGGGAACCTGCAGTCCGGGGAACCGTTCACGCTGGGGGACTACAACGACGACATCAGTTATACAGGAGAGTTCAACGACCGCTGGAACATGACCGGATCCCCTGCAAACATTCATTGGTCACAGAAGGCTCCGCTGCCGTATGTCAGCCCCGGTAACTTTAATGTAGATCCGGTCAGCGGAGATGTCCTCAGTGGCACAACAAGCGCGGCGCAAGCCTGTGTAACCCGAGCCAACGCGACCGGCGGTACTGCGGCCGTGGATATGCTTGCCGGTCCCAACGGCTATGATCTTGGCTGCTACGTCTCAGGATCGACCGTCATTACTCCTCCCGCTCTGTATACCCAGGGCGATATGGGCCGCAACATCTTCCGCGGACCCAGATTCATGAACTGGGACATGTCTCTTTCCAAGTCGTGGAAGCTTACGGAAAGAGTCCGGCTCCAGCTTCGCGGCGAGATGTTCAACGTCCTCAATCACGCTAACTTCGACGTGTTCACGATGAACACAGATCTCTCGGTTCCGAGCACTGTCGGAACGGTCGTCTACACACCGGATGTCGCAGCCGCTAATCCCGTGATTGGCTCGGGAGGATCGCGTCACATCCAGATTGCGGCGAAGTTCCTGTGGTAGGTTTGGTTGAACTAAAAAGGAGCCGGTTCTATCCGGCTCCTTTCTTGTGGCCGTACGCTGTGCATCGTAAGAATGGCAATGTTTCGACAACCATCGCCGTTATCATGCCGAGATTCCGACTGTTCGCGAATCAAAATAACCAACATAAACAAATACTTTGACCTTGCGGGGTGTGCCTGCCGAATGGATAATCCGGCAGTCCCATATTTCCGAGTCTTCCTTCTTCCCAGAGTAGATGTCTTCTGTGCCCGGGGAGCCCCCCTGGCCTGGATTTCCCATGGACTTTACAGGAGTTCGAAAGGAGCGACGCAATGAGGCGCCACTGTCTGAAGCAAACGATCCGCGTGATCGCAGGGCTCATTACCGGCCTGCTATTTGCGATTACAGTAATTCCACTGAATGCTCAACCTTTAGGGTCGGGAGCGGAGGTCCCGGCCGTAAGCGCTACAACCAAGGCAGAATCTCACCCGTTCTACGATGTCACCGAGGAAATCACTCTCAGTGGCCCGGTGACAAACATTGTGCATGGGCCCTCTACCGGCTTGATTCCCGGCTCTCACATCCTTCTTGTGACCGGGGCCGGTACGATCGACGCAAGTCTCGGAAAATGGGGACTTCACGGCAAGAATGCACCGACCATCGCCAATGGCGAGCAAGTCACAGTTCGTGGCGTCATGAAGACGATCCGGAACAAGGAAATCTTCTTTGTCCGCACCATGGTCGTCGGCGGCCAAACCTATACCATTCGCAATCGGCACGGAGTTCCGGTCTCTCCGCAATCGCGTGAGCGAGGCGAAAAAACTGTGCAGAAGGGGGTGTCGCTATGAAGCGGAGAGTCTATACAGGGATTTTTGCCACAGTGGTTTGTCTGACTTTTGGCATGCTGACGGGCTGCAGCAGCAATTCGAGCTCAAAATCGACGCCCACGATCGCTATTACGGCCACAGGCGGAACACCGCAAAACAACGTAGCAGTCGGCACCGCCTTCGCCGCCATGTCAGCAACCGTAACCTCCAACGGTTCACCGGCTAGCGGGGTTTCCGTGACCTTCACCGCGCCGTCTTCGGGCGCGAGTTGCGCCTTTCCAGGCGGGGCTACCGAAACCGATACCACCAACTCCAGCGGCGTAGCAACCTCGTCGGCTTGCACGGCGAATAGCACAGCCGGGGCCTTCACCGTGACGGCAACGACGAGCGGGGCGAGCAGTCCTGCAAACTTTAGCTTGACTAGCGTAGCGGTCGTCACTTCCGCCAACTATGTGTTCTACGCCAGCGGCGAAGACACCGGTGGTGGAACCGGAGAGAATTACTATGCGATCGCAGGGGCGCTGACGATTGACTCTAATGGTAACGTCCTCGGCGGCGAAGAAGACTACAACGATGCCTATGGGATCACATCGCCGGGCGAACCGAACACTCCAGACACCATCGCTTCCGGCGGCACGCTGGTCGTGGATCCGACGACCGGACTCGGAACGCTTACGATTACGTCTAGCTACACGAGCACAGGCGTCTCGGGCGTGCAGACCTTTGCTATACAGTTCGTCAACGCCAACCACGCGCTCATCACGCAGTTTGACGGGACGGCAACTTCCAGTGGCAGCCTGGATCTTCAGTCTGCTCTAGTCGACAACACCTGGGCCTTCGCATTATCGGGCGTGAACCCGAACTACGACTCGGTGGCGTTCGGAGGCGTTTTCTCCGTGAGCGCTGGCACCCTCACCGGTACATTCGATGTGAATGATGCTGACGCTGGCATCTCGACAGCTAATGCACTCAATGCCACTGCATCGACGCCAGACGCGTTCGGGCGTCTGATCGTCACCGGGATTACCAACCCCGGTTGGGGGACCCCGATCACTTTGGCCGGATATGGAGTCGGTCCAGAAGCGGTCCGACTCATTGACGTCGATACGGCGACTGATCCTGGCTACGACGCTGCTGTCGGCTCGGCATACGGGCAGGGTACAAGCACGTTCGACGACACGTCGCTGACCGCCGGGGTGTTCGCCGAGATTGGCCAGTGGAGTTACACGTTCGCAACGGCAGGTGAGTTCTCCACTGACGGCAGCGGCAACGTCACGTCGGGTATTGCTGATGACAACGAAATGGACGCGGGATACCAATCCCTCGCCAACGACATCACCGGCAGCACGTACGATCTGACCAGCAGCGGCGTCAACGGGTACGGTTCAATGACGCTGACAAACAACGGGGATGTTTCGCTTCTGGGCGTCTATATGGTGAGCCCAACCGTCAACATGAACGATCCCAACAACACGGGGACGGACATGGGGGGCGCCCTCATCGTCGACCTGTCCCCCTTTGGCGTTACGCAGGGTGGCATGGGCGTCATCACTCCACAAACCGACACAACCTCAACGGACTTCAGCGGCAGCTATGCTGCTGGATTCCAGAATTTCAACTACATCGAAAATGTTGATTCTTGCGGGGATTGCGAACTTGATATGGTCGGTCCGTTCACCATGGTGAGCGGTGGGGCGCTGAGCACGGCATCCATCGGTGCCGACGACAGCGATCCATTCGGTACCATCAGTGGTGTGCAGAGCACCGGCGATGTCTACGGGTCAACTCCGCTACCGGTGGCGGCTGGTTATTTCACTATGCAGGACACGAACGGCACGCCCAATCCGCTGAACGCAACCATCGGTGGATTGTCGGGATACTTCGATGTCGATATCTTCCAGGCTAGCGCTACGACATTGTACTGGATCAATATCGATACGTATGACTACTCCGTCTGGCTCGGAACGCTCCAGGCGCAAGGCTCCTTTGCGAAGGCCCGGGCGGCCCATAGGCTCGCAACGAGACTTCAACCAAAGAAGAAAACCACCAAGACGACGTTTGGCGCAAACCTGCGCTAGATCTTGGCTCAACACAACTCATCCGTGGCGCACTCTGGTGCGCCACTTTTTTTGCCCGATAATTTCTGTCCACAACTCCGAGGAAATGCTAGCTCCCTATCATCGGGTAGCAAAGGAAAACTGCTGTAACCGCACACTCCCGCCGAGCGAAGCAGGTTCAGATCTTCTTCCGTTTCCATCTTCCACGCTTGAACAAGATTGGGCTGGCTCGGCCATTGCCGACTCGGCTACAGCAATCGAAACATACACACCACACGCCCCCGAGATCTTTTGGAAAGAGCGGCGGATAGTCCGTATAAGGAAGCACCCCGCAAGCAGGTCCAACAAAGATGCAATTCCAGCTGCTATCGTGATCCCGGTTGAAGCGGGTCTCGACATTCTCTTGGCGAGCCATCGGCAGAACAGCACCGCAGCGATGAGTGCCGCAATCAAAACCACGATGGTACCCCAAGCTGCGCGATCGACACCAAACAGCAAGTGGTCTTTACCAGATTCGAAGGACGCATCCCAACCACCGACATCGAGCTGCACGTGGCCGAATTCGAGAACGATCCGGACTTTGGTCCAGGCTTCTTCGACCTCGCGCATCTAACTTCGGTTACCAAGCCCGCGATTGACCGGCTTTCAACGCTTTGCCGGGTTTGACCCATTCGCCCTCGGGGCGAGGAGCGCCTTCGTGGGGAAAACATCGCGACCTGGTGTTCTACATCGACAGGGACCCATTCATGCCGCCCTCTGCGCGCCTTCGGCATTGAAAACAGTTTCTACGTTGATGCGGAGGGACTCCACAGCCCTGCCTGCCTGTGCCAATCGCGTCATCGACTCGATGATCAGGCTCAACTCGGCTGCCGGGATTTCACGCACCCTGGCGATGAGTTCCAGATTGTACTTGGCTGTCTTCGCTCCGTCCCCGGGTAACTGTGTCTTCTGGCTCCGCAGCGTCCCTCCCACCATGCGGAAAAGATTGACTAGGGAGTGGCTCCCGCAAACCGTGCATACATCGTGCGGACTGTTGGTGATGGTTTCGCAATCAACGCAAAACACGGCATTGAGAAGGGAAACTGCGCCCGAGCCTTTTTCCGTATCGGCGGCTGTGTTCATATCCGACCCTCTAATCAAGAGATGCTCACAGGCTACGCTCGGTTTTTGTTTTTAATTCCGGGTCGGCAGCCTCTTGCGGGGGAGCTAGGTAACTAACCAGAATGGGGACAGTCCAACGCCCCTCGCCAAGGTTCGTTTTCGCATATACAAAAGCGGTCATCGTTCCTGCCTGGAATCGCAGCGTTGGGTTACTTCACGCTTGAACTCTTCACCGCTGGGTCTGGCGGCAGATAGTCGGGCATCGAGACCGACGCTGCGTGCGCATCCGGCGTCAGGCTGCGGCAGAGTTCCTTGAAACGGGACTGGGCGTACTTCTCGGCGTACTGCCTAGCCGTCAAACTTGAGTTCGGAATTACGATTCAATTAGCGCTCGAAGTA
>Ga0335081_10020047_pt1 | contig 10816 bp, 12 predicted proteins | sample Lox_Sample_35_FD_206713 | JGI IMG/M metagenome (GOLD analysis project Ga0335081, IMG submission 206713) | Soil microbial communities from Loxahatchee National Wildlife Refuge, Florida, United States - Lox_Sample_3.5 | ecosystem: Environmental > Terrestrial > Soil > Wetlands | place: USA... | reverse complement strand
GATCCCTTCAAGGGATTAAACATATATAAAATGTACACAGAACATGTATAATGCACACATGTATTGGACACATGAAGAAATATGTAAATTAAAGATCTGCTCACTGAGGTCTCTGCATAGTTACAACATTTATATACTTCCATTATTATTATTACTATTATAATTATCAAGCAGCTTTACTTAATATCGAGTAAATGTTTTAATATAAACTTTTTATAAAACTTTAAATTAACTTTTTTTAAATTATTGAAAGTAGATTCTGAATTTTTAAAGTCACAATATTAATAAATCATTACTATTAAAATTTAGTTGATTTAATGTCAAAATTTACATTAATGATAAAAAGATATAAATTGTAGTTTGATTAAGAGATTTTTTACATTTTATATATTTAATATAATATCAATATTTATATAATATATACATAATTTATAAGTTTAAGTTCTTACAAAAGATAAAAAGTGGTTTGATATCGCTGTAACTACTGTTTTAATGAATGCGTAATATTTTTATGTGGAGTAGAGTTGTCAAGATGATGGAAATTAGATGGATGAACAGCGACGTGAATCGTCCAGATGGAGTTGATGAATAAAGAAGGAGAAGAAGATGGTAAAGAATGAGTTGATTGCTAAGGATCAGATGATAATGGTGGCATGCCAAGTAAAACTAGTCTAAATCGAAACATTTGGGTCATGTGGCGGAGAGCCGCGCGAGCCATGAGAGCCAAGAGCCCCGAGCCCCTTAACCTATGACATTTTAATATTGTTGCATTCAATTCTGATTGAAATTATTCTTTAAAACTATTTGATTTGCTGTTTTTTTATAGTTTTTAATCTGAAGAAGTAAAAATATTTTATTATGAATATTTATTAATGCTTCTTTTCTGAGTATAACTTCTTCAGCACTATTTAAGTTGAACCTAGCACCAGAAACCTGCAGTGATCCCCATGAATGCACGACTATCTTGTGTAGTATCTGATTGCTGGTTAGAATTTAACACGACGCTGGCGGGAGCTGTTAGGTAAACAATCAGCACAAACCCTACCCTACGACTCTGGCGATTCTGCACCGCCGTATCAATTACTAATCCTCCTCGGGGCGTTTAAACGTTGTTGTTGATTGCTCCATACCCGAGCGTAAAGTTTTAAAGTAGCTCATTCAAGGAGAATTTATCGGGAAACTTTTCACTCTCTAATTCCGCGGGCTAAGTTGATCAGCCAGCCGGGAAGCAGGCAGCGTCGTCTTAACACTCTGGGCACTCTGCAGGCACCTGGTCCCTTTCACGAAGTGAGCCATTTACTTACCCGGCGGAAATTGCAGCGACCACACTCATCCAGGTAACAGAGTCACCGGCCCTCACGTTCCACTTTTAAACTTTATCGAGGCTCCTCACAAGTTTCATGTTTCCCTTCAATCAGTCATATCGTCCTCGGCCCCCGTCTCCAGTATTCCACCCCTTTACCACAGGGACATTGAGCCGGGGGCTAACTCTATATTGCAGGACCTGCCTGTATCCCCTGTCAGCCTGAAAGCCGGAAAAAAGGCCCGAAGAAAAGCTCGTCATTCTCCCTACGCCCGCCCGCCGCTGCCGACCCCGTCATCTTCCTTTGACGTAGAATTCGATTTCGGCACGCATCATCATGTTCCATATTCATCGCCAAAGTTTCAGAGTCCGAACGGGGCCAATGCAAGGGACTTGGAGTGTCATAGTACCTCAGAGTATGTGATGCGGATTATCCGGGAAAGTCCGCTTGAGGAGAGCCAGTATGCGGGGACCAAGGACGAGCACGATGAATGCTTTCCTTCGTCGATATTTAGTATGTCGCCTGAACCACTTGATGCACCCGTCACGCCGAGGCCGTCGGAAACGATGACGTCGAGCAAACGGGACGCGAATTTGGAGAATGTGGAGGTCCAAATGTCTGAGCACGTCAAAGAACATGTGGTGCCGTCGGAAACGATGACGTTGAGCGAACAGGACGCGAATCTGGATAATGGGGAGGTCCAAATGTCTCTGCACGTCGAAGAGGATGTGATACCAGAAGACCCGATGGAGGAAATCCATTCTTCGCAAGGAAAAGAGATTTCCGAAGAGCCTGAGAGCCTCAAGGATACACGCACGGAAATTTCAGGCAAGGATGTGGACGAAGAGACCACGCCACCCAAGGTTCTGGCCTACGGTGACCTTGTCGTTGTGGATTACGCAGAAAAGAAAAAGTCTTACAAATGGCCTGCAATCGTAACAAAAGTTGGGGGTGTTATTCCTGATATTAGTTTGTTCCTCCAGGCCATATGACGGACAATATGTTGGACTTACCCCCTGAAGGCGACGACACGGCACTTGGCGTCCGCTGGATTGAACCCCAGCCGTCCTAGTAAAACATTCCCCAAGGGAATAAAGCTTACATGTAGTTCCTGGGTTCCAGAATCGACCGTGTCTCCACTTACTCCAGAAATGATTGAGGAGTTCAATAGGACGATCACAGCACCAAAGAAACTGGTGCTTGCATGGCAAATGGCAAGGAAACCACCTGGTGTTTTCGAGTATATGTTGGAGAAGAAAAAATCGTACTATCGACTGGTCGATGCATACAAATCCCGTTAAGAGGGAAAAACCGACTTATTTAATATGAGTGATGCTTGTCATATTGGGGGTGTCTTTATGGGTATATTTTTATCAAAGGGTTCGTAAATTTTATTTGAAAGGGAAGATATTTGGCGGCAGAAGTATGTGCTCTTGATTCGTGGCAGGGGACATTATTACATGTAGGTTTGAATCATGATAGCGATCATTCATCCGTGGCAGGAGTTGATGTGGGAAGGGTTTTCCACTTGGAATTCGCTCGCAGTAGGGAATATAGTTTGAGAAGCGATATGAAGACATGGCTGTTTCTATTCTAGACACCTCACAGGACCACAACGCCGTCAACGGAAGCCCGCTATTCTATTTCATCATAGACAACGCCTCGGACTGTTAAACCTTGCTTGCTACAGTCTTCTCGCCTTCAAGTTTACCCTTGAGCCTATCCCATTCCGCCTTCTTTGCATTCATTAATCCAGGACACTGATGATCCTCCAATAACCGATGCTTCTGACAGAACTTGCCCTCGCAAAATGTGCAATCCCCGACAATACGGACCTGAGCCTGCGAGCAGTTGGGAAAAGTACACGTCTTTTTCTTCACGGGCATTCCTCCACGAAGACGAAGAACAAGGTGTAACGTCGATTCTTTTTGAATGTTGTAATCCGATAGCGTGCGCCCGTCCTCGAGTTGCTTGCCCGCAAAGATCAAGCGTTGTTGGTCCGGTGGGATGCCCTCTTTATCCTGGATTTTCGACTTGACATTGTCGATGGTATCACTGGATTCGACTTCAAGAGTGATGGTCTTTCCGGTAAGGGTTTTGACGAAGATTTGCATCCCTCCTCGCAAACGAAGGACAAGGTGTAAAGTCGACTCCTTCTGGATATTATAATCGCTCAAGGTCCGGCCGTCTTCCAACTGCTTGCCAGCGAAGATCAAACGTTGCTGGTCTGGCGGGATACCCTCCTTATCCTGGATTTTTGACTTGACGTTGTCGATCGTATCGCTCGACTCGACCTCGAGGGTAATCGTCTTGCCCGTGAGGGTCTTAACGAAGATTTGCATTCCTCCGCGGAGGCGAAGGACGAGATGGAGCGTGCTTTCCTTCTGGATGTTGTAGTCCGACAGGGTTCGACCGTCCTCTAGTTGTTTTCCGGCAAAGATGAGTCGCTGTTGATCCGGGGGGATCCCCTCCTTGTCTTGGATCTTGGACTTGACGTTATCGATGGTGTCAGACGACTCCACCTCAAGGGTGATGGTCTTGCCTATTTGGGGTAAGCCGCGTCATCAGCCGAAGGCGCTAATTACCTGTGAGTGTCTTGACGAAAATTTGCATTTTTAATTTTCAGGGAGGCAAAACGATTTTGGCGAGGTGTGCTGTAGGGGATGATGAGAGAGTTAAGGGTCGCTACGGGACGTTCGGTGTGAGCGACTTACGTGGCTGTTGGAAGGGGAAGATGGGGGGGAGGAGGCAACAAAGCGATTATTTTATAGTCTCGCAAATAGCGTGAGTGGCTAGCGAGCAATTTATTAGGGTGGGAATTGCCGGTTGTTTGCGTCAGCTTGGCTGAGTAATCCTGGGTCCAGATCCGCCTCAATCGCGATAAGAACTAGTGGTACCGTGACTAGAAGCAAAAAAAAGGTTCAAAACCGGCAGTTGGGTTGAACAAGGCCTCAAAGGAGAAAAATTCCGGCACCCTCTGGAATCCCAAAAAAGGGGGTTCAGAAATTTTCGATCTTGTGATACAATGGCCGGGGGGGCTGTGACCAAATTCGATATTTCATTCCGATCGGAGAGTCACCACCAAGTTCCATGTGTAAAGTGCGTGACACCAGTTGGAGGCTGTGGCGTGTTTCGTGACACGTCACTGCTTCTGGGCCTTATTAGCATATGACCTTTACGCCGTGGCCATCCACCACGAATTTTGCTTTAGATTTTGCCATTTTTGACTACATTTCAAAGTGCATATAATTAAGCTTTTCCGTAGCCAAGTTTGCGAGCCATGGAAAATCATCCGTACCATTCTCAAGAAAAATGGAAACTTGCAAGCGCACGATATTTTAATGCAACTATAAGATTGAATGAAAGGGGTATCGAAATCTCAGAAAGTCGGAGATCTCCCTGGCGCCTGGTCGATCTCAGCCTTCGCCCCGCAAATCGTCACCGCGAATTTTATCATGACTGTCTCGGAAATAATGAAGAATTTTGATCACAAACTTTGCAATACCTCCACTTGCATGGCGACTGTTGAGTGTCGACTTTGCATAGCAGGTATCCCTCACGACTATGAACACAGCCTCCAAATTGGGCCATCGAATGAGACGGAGACCGAATGTCTTGAAGCTTCATTCTACGCTGCTCCAACCCGAAATCAACAGGGATTGCAGGAGTGGAAGTTGGATACAGCAGGGATGGTCTGCTTACTTTATTTGATCTGTATTGCCGAGGCGACCACATTCATCGTATTTCTGATACTGTTGAGAGTACAGAAGAATGCCTTACAGCCGGAACCGTGGGCGGTGGGTGCAATTGGATTGGCTGGATTATTCGTCACGATACATTTGGGTTTCGTTCTCCGACTGCCGAGCCAGTTGACAGCGAAAAAGGCCTGTTATGTGCTCAATCTCTTTGCTGTTTTGTTCTGGGGAAGCCTGCTTGTGTGGTCTGTGGTACATTTTCATGAAGGTCGTGCATGATAAGGAATTTTACGGTTTATTTTGGAACCGGCGTCGAAGCAAAAAGTTCTGAGGGAACTTGATTGAAAAGAAGATTGTGGGTAACGAGGAAAACATATTGCTACCATACAAGGGATACCATTACGGTTGGATAGGTCGCGAGACAAAGACTTGTAGAGATCTCCCAGGGTTTGGCAGTTGAGATAGGGTATGGTGATTTCAAAACCCTGGAACCTTGAATACGGCAGTCACATCCAATAAATTTGCCACTCCACCCCTCGCACCACGAAGACACCTTCGCAATGGCCCCGGTAACAAAGACCGTACGCTCCTCCGTCTCCCGCAGCTTTGCTGTTCACAATGCAGTAGGCTGACCCCCCTAGAAACAAGGCAAAGCGTCCGCCAAAAAACAAGCCCCCAAGGTAAGCCCCCAAGCCCCAGATGGTCATTTTCCAGAATTCCCATCCCCTCCCTCCTGCCCTCCCGTGGAACTTTTGTTTTTATTTGGCGGACGGCGACTTATTGGACAGTACGTGCTCGATGCCTCGGCACCAGCAAATGATAAAATATTTGATCCCGCGGCGTTCGAGAAATTTCTCCACGACCGAATCAAAGTGGATAATCGCACGGGCAATCTAGGGGACAGCATTACTATTTCTCGAGAGGGCGGCAGGGTCGTTGTTGTTGCCAATGGTGCCAAGTTCAGTGGCCGATACTTGAAATATCTCACCAAGAAGTTCCTTAAGAAGCAGAATGTAACGACCATCCTCTCCACGTGTTTCTGGTCATTGGAGGACTTCCTCTTTCCAGAGTTTCCGCTTGAGGAGCTGACTTAGTGCGCAGTTGCGAGATTGGTTGAGAGTTATTTCTACGTCCAAGGGGGTGTATGAGTTACGGTTCTTCAATGTCGAAGTGGACGAGGATGAGGGTGAAGATGAAGAATAGGGTTGTGTCGTTGATACGTCTCGTCATATCTCTTTCGATAATACAGGATCCTGGCATCATCCCATTACCAATTCTCGTCGCTATTTGCAAAACCAAATTGTCCTACCAGTTTCATCTTGAGAACCTAAGCCTGTTTCACATATAAGTAAGCTTTCTTCATGTGAGGTCGCAGAACCTTGAGAGTTACGGCTTTTGAGCCCCGCATATAAATCCCGACCGAGACACGCCGTCGCCACAACAGCGCTACAGACACGATTAAGTAGCCGAGGTCTGCAACCAACCGACCACCCGCTCGCTCGCATGGCGCCCGAGTAAACAGCCGCCCATTATGACCCCCTTCGCGCCCCTCTTCAACCCCTCCCTTACCTTCTCCACGGCCGCAAGCCAACTCCGCACCGCTTTCTCGGGCACCGATGAATTCCACTTCCTCGTTCGTCTCCTTGACTTTCTCACCTCGCCGGACCCCGTCCAGGACCTCGACATCCCCGAGTCGTTCGCGCCGCATGATTGGGTTTATGCGCGTATGAAGGCGGAATGGTGTCTTTGGGACGGGTATGCCAAATGGGATTTGGGAGTGAATCCGTTCCTGGGACATTTTGTCGAGACTTGGGGTGCTCGGTATGCTGGGGCTGAATTGAGTTGTGATACTATCATCGTCGGGATTATTCTTAGCGGGCAGGCAAAGGAGGTACACCTCCCTTCGCCGTCTATTTCCCTTTTCTGTTTTCGGAGATTGGGGGTTTAATGGAAGCTTGCGAATATGACTTGCGAGGAGATTCAGAAGAATGCACCGCATTTGGAGATTTTGGAAGAAGCGATATCGATGCAGAAGCTGCAGCTTGCCTTGTTGCAGCAGGAATACGCACCTAATCATCCGCTCATTTCAAACTACCCCTCCTCGAGACAACAGGCAGGCGAATTCGCAGGTGCGACTTCCGATTTTGGAAGTGACAGAGTCACAATTGGAGATGGCGCAAGTGTACTCTCCAGCCCGTGTAACACCAAATCTCTGACGAGTTTTCAGATCCAAGGAGTAATGTCGGTGCCTTCGTCTCCGGCGCCAATGTCCCGCTCCTCATCATTAAACCCCTCAGCCTTTGAACGAGAACACTACGTTCGCCAAATCCTCTCCAAGGGGCTCGAGAAAGCATCCTGCACAACCCTCACGTCAGACGAATCCTTCACCCTCAACGAAATGATCTCGAAATATCCAGATACCACATTGGAACTCCTTGAACCAGATATTCAATCTTTTGCTGGCACGATCGAGTTCAATCCAATCATCTTCCGTGACAGGATTTTGCCTCTCCTCCTGTCGAGCCCTCTGAGCGAAGAGTCGACCCTCTTTTTCTCCTTTCGGTCTTGGGGGCTAATGAGCAGGACGTATTCCACGCTGACATTTTTACCGCCTACATTGCAAGTGCTGGAGACACTCTCCCTTCTCATCAGCGCTCAACCACAGATTTTACACGACCAGTCATCACAGAGCGCTCGATTGGTTCATGAATTTTTAGCGAACGCAGGACGACAATTGGAAGCGCTCTCAGCAAAACAGGGCGAACGCGACAAGACTTCACGACAAGTACGATTAGTACCCTCCCCGCAAAACGTACGAAGTGCTGATTATGTGATGTGTTTATTTTTAACGGCTTTGTTACGGGACGGTCGGATTAGCCTAGATGAGTATGGTATTGAGATACGGGAGTTTTGTGTCAATTATTTATGGGTTGTGGAGGCTGCTGAAGTACCAATCCCCTCAGCCCTTTCCCTTTGTGGACGGTATGCTAATTTGTGTAGCTGTACCGGCAGATTGCCTGATGCGCCTAGCGGGGGTATTGTTTAAATAGGTTGGCGGTTGATCTAATATTATCTATTTTTTCTTCATTAACATTCCAAAGTATCTCATGTTCTCCAATTGAATGGGATATTTCAAGTCCTTATCCAACCTGATTGGTATCAGATTTGGCGCAAAGCAGGGTTATGTTACCGAAACCATTCACTTTCAACTTCCCACAGTTTTTCCAGACCGGGCAATCGGGCTATCAGAAAGGAAACCGGAAACTTCTTTCCTGCAACTTCTACAACCGAGTATGTTGGAGAATCAACAACCTACATTAGCTACGCCCCTCGCCCAGGGTTCATACCAAAATGAGGGAATCCGTGGGAATCGTGTTGACGAGATTGAGCAGAAACTTGGTGGCTGTGACCTTGCCCTGAGCGGTAACAAGTTCGTTCAGTGTAAACATCAATGTCACCAAATTTGTGGTCTTAAAAACGTCGGCATACTTGCTAAACTGCTGCACCGCGTCCGCAAAATGAAATGTGACATTTGCTTTCGTCAACAAAGAATTCGCCGCTTCGGTGATTTTCGAAAGGAGACCCTCCCATTCTGGACAGGAATCCACGACATCCAAAAACACTACTGTCTCAGCTCACAGCCTAGAAAACATATTGAAAGGCCACTTACATTGACACTTGAGACTCGCTTGGAAAGCAAGAGTTTCACTTCCACAACCAGCACCGATACATAAAGCATGCAACGTGTCATCCGGTAAGAACTTTACAATTCTTTCGAAAATGCGAGAATAACAGAGAGCCCTTGTTGGTACCCATCGAGCAACGTATGCTTCAAGGTTTGATTCTGACTGTTCGCGGCGGGCGTCCGCAACGGTGTTGACTGTGATGGTGGGAAAGGCTTCGTCGAAGGACCGGTTGTAGAGATGCTTCTTCAACGCTTGGAGCTGAGTCGGGAGGTCTGGAGAAGCTAGTGTGGAGGAAAACGTGGTAGCAATCAGATCAAGCAAAAGTTGGTCCTTCATTCGTCATGCCTGGTCTTGCTGGTGTGCGGGTAAAGCGATTCTGGCGACCATCCGCCGATCTCGGTCTGTTCGTGATCAGTCACCCGCCGCATCGGGCACATCAATGCCAGCATGATATCGCCGCAGACCGTCTTTTATCGGCTGTCAAGAGATCTAAAAAGGGTTCCTTTGCGATTGGGATGTCGCCGGTTGCATTTGGCACCTCCGTTCCTCGTGGAAGATTATGTTCCTCATTACCTGCGCCAGCATCCAAAAATACTCGAGCGGAAACGGGAGGAAGCTATTGGCCATTTGAAACAGTGCAATATCTGCCCGAGGTTTATCTTATGCTTAGTCTTATCTTCTGACATGCAGACGATGTAATGTGAATCGATTTGAACGAGTGGGGACTTGTCTTATAGGTTGCCACCTGTTTCGGTGCTCTGATCTTCTGACCGCCAGGACCGGACGCAGTAGTGAACACTGCTGCTCCGCATTTCGGGGAGGAACCATGCATTCAAGGCTTCAACGGCAGTGGCACAATATTCTTCTCAGGATGTAACCTTCGATGCGTTTTCTGTCAAGTATACGACTTTTCATTCTCACGCACAAGCTGATCGCGAAGAATTGGAATATTGCACACAAACCAGACGGATTTCCGTTGACTCCAAAGGAGATGGCGGATTGGATGATCAAACTTCAGGATTTAGGAGGATGTCACAATATCAATTTCGTTACCCCAGAACATGTCGTTCCTCAAGTCGCTTTGGCCATCATTGAAGCGCGTGAGATGGGGTTACGGGTTCCTATCGTTTACAATACCGGCGGATACGATGCCTTGGAGGCAATTGATCTCATGGACGGCCTGGTGGATATCTATCTCGTCGACTTCAAAGTGAGACAGCCCCATTCCCAATTTCGGTGCTGACCGTACATAGGTCTGGGAAGAAGATACGGCGGCTCGATTCCTGAAGGCCCGAGACTACCCGATCCATGCCCGAGAGGGAGTAAAAGCGATGCACAAACAAGTCGGACACCTAATCTTCTCCGAAGACGGCCTCGCTAAACAAGGCGTCTTGCTCCGACACCTCGTCATGCCCAATCTCCAACACGAAGGAGCCCGAATCATGGAATACATCGCCAAGGAAATCTCGCCTGATACCTTCATATCTCTCCTGTCGCAATACCGCCCGACCGCCAACGTCGGGAAACGGGATAAAACAAGGGCAGGAGAGCGCGTGAGATATGCGGAAATTGATCGGGGGGTCTTTTTGGAAGATGAAGTGGAGTTTGTGAGGCGGAAGGGGATTGAGGCGGGATTATGGAGGTTCGATGATAGGGATTTAGCGAGTGGGATTGTGCAAGGACAGATGAGGGGAAAGCCTGGGGAGCTTGCCGGATGAGGATTACACAAAGAAGGTTGTGGTTCTGAAACACTGTGGCGCTCTACACAATGGTTGTAGGTCAACTGCGATACCGTGCAGGAAAATGGTCTGAGGACAATGGTGCGATTATGGGTATTATTGTTATCTAGGTTAAGAATGGCTTTCGTACCCTTTACTGGCGGGGGTGCGATTTTCTCTAGACCGGTTCAACTGGAGGAGAGGATCTGACAGGAACAGAACGGCTTGAGATACCGTCAGCCGCAATGCTCCCTCCAATCGATTCAGCTAATCACTTGAACAGACCGTTAAACAGCGAGGGAACAGAGCCGAAAACCCTACCTCATGATGAGGAGTGCCGAGTTCGACTAGCGTGTGGGAGCTCTGAGTGAGCATTTTTCAGCTCTCATTCCAAATGATCTCAGATACCGGAT
>Ga0335081_10020046_pt1 | contig 10816 bp, 17 predicted proteins | sample Lox_Sample_35_FD_206713 | JGI IMG/M metagenome (GOLD analysis project Ga0335081, IMG submission 206713) | Soil microbial communities from Loxahatchee National Wildlife Refuge, Florida, United States - Lox_Sample_3.5 | ecosystem: Environmental > Terrestrial > Soil > Wetlands | place: USA... | reverse complement strand
ATCACCATTATTGATCCCGATTTATAACGTTTGTACGTTACAATGCTGGTCGAGCTCGAGTCGGGTTTGATAATATTTAAACCCGGTCGAGTCGGGTTTGACGATACTTAAACCCGATCCTAAACCGGTCGGATCTGGCTGACGTTGTAACCCGATCGATGTGAAAATCAGTCGGGTTACAACGCGCCGGTAAGATCTTCCGGTCGAATCGGATACATCTCTGAACCGGGATCCAACTTGACCGGCGGACATCACTGTCTAACTCTGAGTTTTAACCAATCAGAGAGCAGAATTTTGTTGAAGAGCCTTTCAATACCCTTGTTTTAATTCCTCTGACTTTGTTAATTGCTCAACCACCATTTTGTAAAAATGCTCAAGATTAATTTCTAGAAAATAGGGCACTAGGATCTTCATCCTGGCAGTCTCCAATCTGCCTGGTTCGGAGGTGTCGGGAGGTCCCGGTTGGGGGTCTGGACTAAGGCTGTCTACCAATACAAATTGTGGCGCTAATAAAGACAGCCTGGGGCGGAGGCTAGGGTTGGGGGGTCGCGGAGAGACAAACAGAGCGCGTGAAGGAGAGAGACACCATTGATCATGCCGCGGTCCGCAGGCGGCGACAACCACTGTGCCGACAGGCACCGGCTGCGCGCTGAGCTCAAGAAGTGGGAACGAGAGTTCCAAAAACAACATGGCCACATGCCAAATCCGGCGGATGTCAAGGCAGACCCCGGCATCAGCAAAAAATATAAGCACTATCACAGGCTCTTCAGAATGAGACCCCCGTCGCATGCGGCGCGCTGTAGCGTCGTTGAGAGGAGTGAACATCCCCAACCTCCAGTAGAATTTGTCTCAACATCTATCGCTCTCAAAACGGTCGCGCCACAGAAACGAGCTATTGCTTTCCAACACGACAGTCTTACCCCCACAAAACCCATCTCCATCAGTGCTGCCGGCCTTGAATCAATAGGTCCAACTCCCCAGCTCAACGGTCGCATGCTGGGCATCTTCCACGGCATCCAAGATCAGACCCCCATCGCGAAACGAAGAAAGGTGACTTGGGGTGAGCAGCTGGCCGAGGCCCACAGAGAAAGCCCCGGAAAATCGACGCCGCCGAAGAGACTGCTGATGACATCTCCAACGTACTTTCCACTTTCCTTCCTAGCTGGCCCTAATTTGCAAGCTCTGCGACTCAAGTCACACCAACAAAATCGCGCGCTACGACCGCCCGATTTAGCACCCCAGTAAGTCAATCGATTTCGCTTTGTAATGAACATGGGTTCGCTACCCCGGCTTTTCTTCGTCCAACGGCAGTTCCCATACAATCACCCCAGTCACCGTCCTTGTTGAAAATCCCCAGTCGAGTGAAAGGACTGAGCGCACTTATCAGCGATTTCCGGGCCAATCGAGACGTTTCACTGGACGAGATTGATCAAGATGTATGGGAAGATGAAGACGATATTGCAGTTGTCTACGAACACGATAGCCCAGGGGTAGCTAGTCGGAAGCCATGGACTAAGAAGGGCGTAAAGCGCTCAAAGCGAAGAGTGATTAGTACAACCCTTCCACCTTCGCTTTCAATCTCTAACTCGGGTAAGTGCGACCGGTTCCCGCTCTCGAAATCCCCGCAAGTGATGATGAGGCTCCACCTCGCGGTCCGCCGTCTGATGGATTCCGATCTCTCTCGAGAGTCAGCCCAGAAATCGATCAAATTAAAGCTATCCAAGATGAACCACGAAACCCAGGGTCGGATTTCGAGGCTGAAGCCATCCAAAAGCCCCTTACCACGACGAGAAGGCCAAAGGACAAGGCCGGATTAAAGTCAAACGAGCAGAGAGCCCAACCGCGGAAGATGAAGCAGGTCAGTGGAAATTTCGTCAGAATAAGATCGAAAGGCCGAAAATCTCAGGGCCGGTTCGGGGTTCGGACGAGATAGATTTCTTAAGGTGAAGATTTTGGAAGAAAGTTTCATGGCGTTAGGTATTGCTATATCAACCTGGCTTCCATCATGGCTATAAATTTGCCTTTGCTTTCGACGCATCAAGTGCGTCCGTCAACATCTCGACGGCTTTGATAGCCATACCCCAACTACCCTGGTAACCTGCTCCACCAGCGCCTACGAACCTTATTAGGCTAAATGGATTGTCGGGGATACCATAGTTGTGAACCACTAGGCCAGTTCCCGGTATACTTTCCACTTCCAAGCGAGGTCCGCCACGGCGAGACGGACGAAAGCCTACGTTATGTCGAACAATATCCAATGCTTCCACTCCTTTGCCCCCGGTCAGTTCGGGGGCGAGTTGGACGCACTGCATCGCAATCCGCTGTGCAAGGTTCGGATCAACCTCGCCATCCCTATCCGTAAGACTACAGATCTGGAGCCAGGCTATACCAATTCCCTGCCTGCCTACATCCTCCGAGAATTGTTCCTCCACCAAATGGCCTAGGAATAATGTACGTCGGGTCCTCCGCAAGTCTTTCAGAGGAACGGAAATACATCTGAGAGCATTGATTCCTCACGAGAATTGTTTGGCCTCGGGTTGGATAGACGTCTTTGTCCGCAACACCCCCCAACTTCGAAGCCATGATACCAGTAGCATTGACGAGTGCTCTCGGAGGGGGCGAAACCAAAGACACTGCCTCTCGTATATGGGAGAGATGCCGACGTAAGAAAGTGCATCCCAATGAGAGCAGCTGCGTATACAGATATGGAAGATATATTTGTGGATTGATAGCCACAGTCATCAAACTTATACCGCTTTTCGCGCCTTCCGGAAGTTCCGCTGATGGGATCTCTCTGAACTGTCAAGTAAGCTCAGCTCGGCCATTCGGGGAGTTAACGTCATGCACGATGTCCTTGAACCAAACCTCTTGTTGACCACGACGGACTATTCCAGCCTCAGACAATGGTAGGTCGTGATACTCCACACAACGCATTTTTGCGATCCCGGCCTCGGGATGGTCGGAGGCTAGCTGCCAGAAGATGGCATAGCTGACCCGATCATACTCCTCCTCGCGTTCTCTGTAGCAGTCAGTTGAGCGTAAAGGAGTTCAACGATTGGGCGGCTGATAGCCAATTAGCTCCCTTTCATCAGCGCAAGACCCTGAGGGCGGCACTACCCCCCACGGCGAGGTGTAACGGATGGACAGATCGCCCGGCATATGCTCAGCGACGACGGTGACTTTGTAGCCTCGTCTGGCCAACACGAGTGCAGTAGTCAGGCCAGCAACTCCAGCGCTAAAGCAGCAACATCAGTGGCATACCCATCCAGCGGACATACCCAATGACAACGATCGATTCCATCGACACAGTCTGGACAGGACCCCTGGATCAAGAGGCCAGACGGCGCACCGCCGCTTTCCGACATCACCCGACGCCGCTGAAGAGCGATCGGCGGCGCATCACCTCGACACGACAAATTCTTCGTCCATGCCGAAAAAGAAGGCTAAGCGGAAGCCGGAGCTCGAGAGGGGCAAGGAAGCACTACGAGGCGGCGTGACTAAAGACATTGAGGACATATTTGCGCAGACGAAGACCTCAGACAAGTCGTCCGCTGAGGCTGGGGGGGACCTTGCAAAGTCATCGGGAGCCGACGACAGTTCTATCCCGACCAAAGTCAAGGCAGCCAAAGCTACATCGACATCGTCGCATGCAGTGAAGGGAGACGAGTTTTCAGATATTCGCGGAACAAAAAAGCGTACCCTCCTCCTACAGTCTCTGCTGATAAGCCAGGAAAACGGACGCACGATGGATTCGCGATTTACCGCGAAGATGAATTAAAAATGGGACAAGGCGGGGGAACTCCGTTATGTCCATTTGACTGCGATTGCTGTGCTTTATCTAAATACATAATATCGCTAATGTCAAGGCTTTTAGGTTGCCCTTCCCACATGTGAGGCGCAGGGTAGAAGAAACGTCTTCCGCAATCCGAACGAGAGATGTCTGGATACGAAGTTACCGAAGGCTTTGCGATTCCGTAGGAGTGCCTAAGACAGGTGCGGTGAAGAAGAGTAAATAAATATAGTGAAGAGAGAAAATCAGAACGCCATATTCATTATATGAATGACAACTAAATAGCCAAAGTCGCATAACTGTCCCAAGCCATTGTCTCCAATATACAATCAAAGATCCTTCACTCCGGAAATAAATGAACAAATCGGCGCTGGAAATTGCGGCCGAAAGGTGTAGAATTGGCAGTCGCGTTCGTGTCGTTTGAGTTTACATTTTTGTTATTTAACATTGGAGCAATTGGGATTGGTGAAAAGGTGTCCTCCGGCCGCCCAAAATGACAAAAGCCGAAATGACAAATCAAATTAACCGGCCAGTGAGGGTGGAGTAATAATAGCCAACCAAGTCCCACGTGCAGCTCGCAGCTTTTGCCCTACCCAGTGCACAGACCCGCTATTTGTACGTGTGCGACGCGACACGCAAAAAGAAATTACAATTCATTTCCCGCGCCGGGACCCTGTTGACAAGTCAAAATCACCAGTATGGGCCAGTCATGGGCTGGTTCCTGCAAGCGCCGTGGCATAGTCCGTGCGGAGTTTGGCCAATCGTAAGACGATAGGACCGCACGTGCATATCTGAACGGCTGTGAAGTTGCTGTTGGGACGTCGAGAGTCGGAAAGAAGACCGCGACGAGGCCATTTTGCCGCCCTTCGTCGCATCCCGTCGTCGCATCCTTTTTGTAGGCGCAACCAATCCGCGTGTTAAGCTTCCAAACACCTGACATCCTGCCACATTTGTAGACGAATCAGCTGCGAATGCCCCATCCCATTTGAGTGCTCGGTGGCAGGGTTGTTCCATTGGCACAGTAGACAAGAAATAAATATTAAAAGACCCCCAAAGCCCAAATGCCTTCTCCTTGTTCAGAACGAAAATTTTCCTCTTTTGCAAAGAGAGACCGGTTCCCACATCTTCGTCGCCCTCGTCTCTTTGAATCGTCGATAATTTCGACATAATTTCGCATAGGAACCACCGTCGCAATGGACGCCGATGCCTTGGAACGTAGACGTCTCGCCTTGGAGAAGATGGACAATGCCAAGTTCTCTTGGTACCATGTTCGGTACCTCGCCTTCTATTTCTTTACGTACTTGCTAATTGAATGCAGAGCGATCATCGTCGCTGGTGTGGGATTGTAATCTCAGCTCAATTCATGTCCCTGACAACCTAGTTATACCGATGCGTACGATATCTTCGCCGTTAACTTTGCCAACACGATGGTCGGCTTTGTATATTATCCCTCCACTGGTGCTCTGCCTCCTTCTGCCGATACCGCCATCAAAATTTCGACGTCAGCCGGTACGGTCGTTGGGCAGCTCGGGTTTGGTTTCTTGGCTGACCATGTTGGTCGGAAGAGAGTATGACATTGTCACAGTTCAGACTTTTCTAACGTCAGATGTACGGCATTGAGCTGATTATCATTATTTTTGCTACTCTTGGACTTTCTCTCGCCGGTGATGGACCTGCGCTCAGTATCATCGGGGTCATGATTTTTTGGCGTGTTATCCTCGGCACTGGCGTTGGAGGCGATTATCCTCTGTCGTCCATCATCACCAGTGAGTTTGCCACGGTGAAATGGCGAGGCGCTATGATGGCGGCTGTGTTCGCTAACCAAGGATTCGGACAATTTACTGCTGCGTTGGTCGCATTTATCTGCACTGTTGGCTTTAAGAACTCTCTCCAAGGGGCCAATTGCTCTTCCTCTCAATGTCAAAATGCTCTCGACAAATCGTGGCGTATCATCTACGGTTTCGGCGCCGTTCCCGCCTGCTTTGCTCTCTACTTCCGTCTCACTATCCCCGAGACCATTCGTTATACGTTGGATGTTACTAAAAACGAAAAGGTTGCCGCTGCCGACGCCATCAAATATGTGAGCGGCAAGCACGGTTCGGCTAAACTCGGCGATGTTGGCTATACTCCAGACGCTCAAATCGTTGTTGAAGCTACATCCAATGGTCCACCACAAGCAAGCTTCAGGGACTTTATCAACCACTTCTCAAAATGGAAGAACGCCAAAGTTCTCATTGGAACCGCTGGCTCTTGGTTCGTCCTTGATGTTGCTTTCGTAAGATCGAACACCCCGAGTTGAGATTGCTGATGATCTCAGTACGGTCTTGGATTGAACACATCCATCATTCTTGGAGCCATCGGTTACTCTGGAGGAAAAACCGTGTACCAAAAGTTTGTGCCCTTTACTGGCGCGACCTTACTCTAGGCTCTACAACAATGGTGTTGGCAATCTTATTTTGTCAGTCGCCGGCTTGATCCCTGGATATTGGGCGTCCGTTGCAACAATCGATACGATCGGTCGTAAGCCTATCCAACTCGGCGGTTTCGTGATCCTCACAATCCTTTTTTCTATCATCGGATTCGGCTTCCATAAGATTTCAACTGGCGGACTTTTTGCTCTGTATTGTCTTTGCAACTTCTTCCAAAATTTCGGACCTAATACCACGACTTTTATCGTGCCCGGAGAAGTATTCCCCACACGCTATCGCTCCACGGGCCACGGTATCAGCGCTGCTTCTGGAAAGGTTGGTGCAATCATTGCTCAGGCTTTGATTGGGCCTTTGAGAAACAGGGGAGGATCAAATGCGTGGTTGAATCACGTCATGGAAATTTTTGCCTTGTTCATGTATTCACCTCTCATCGTGCCGTACTAACTTAAAGGTTTGTCGGAATTTTCACAACGATCCTCATTCCTGAGACCAAACGTAAGACGCTTGAGGAGTTGACTGGTGAAGACCATATGTGGAGTGTGCCCTCAGCCGAGAATGGAGACGAAAATCATTCTGGATCCAATTCCGACAATGAGAAGGCTGTCTAGGGTTCTAGCTTCTTGTTTGTTTTAATTTCGAGCCACCGACGTGTAGCTTCATTCTTTCATACCGACATGCTATGTAGATTTTAATTATTTTCTTGAGAACTCAATATCGACCATCCAAGATGATTACACTAATGAGAAGCTTGTCTGTCTGCACGGTTTTGGATCCTCCTGTGAAATTCAACATAGCAACCTATCCGTTTGCTTGATACTGAAAATTTATATCAGGGGTATAAGACTAGCGACAGTCGGATCACATTAATGCTACGACAACAGAAATTTTGCAATACATACAATACAAAAGCAAAAAGGTTGGACAATCCAAATCGAAACCGATGATAAAGCAGTAACACCGAACAACTCCAGAATCCGGAGCAAGGGACTCAAGAGCCAACGACATCATCCTTAGAAGGATCTTCACCATAGAAACACTTGAGCCAGATCTCCGCGTCCCGGAAATCCTTTTTTGTGACCACTAGAACGTCTGCAATCTTGGCAAGCGCAATGTCTTCCGATATTGAATGATTTCCCGTCTCGTCCAATTTATTGCCGTGATTTTGAACCCTCTCGTATGATCCTTTGAGTTTAATTAACCCAACTGCAGCGGAAGAGCCTTTGAGGAAGTGGCCGAGAGAAGAAAGGGCTTGGAAATCCCGCTTCTGACTAAACGAAAAGGTCAGTGTATGCGTCGAGTTGCCATGGGTGAACTAACATCCCCTCCTCGATGGGAGCAAAAGAACTTTTTACTTGCTCGAAGTAGTTCCAGACGATTCCTTTGCTGAATTCCCGCTCCTCGTCATCATCCATCTCGAGTAATTGCTCAAAAGTGGTTGCATCGAGGAAATCCTCCGTCTGCGTGGGATTCCATTCTCCTGGCTGCTGCATGTTTGTACGAGATAAGGTTTGTTGCTGTGATGTCATCGTCATCGTGTTTGATCTGGAAGTTCCAATATCAGCAACAGGACTGCAAGAAATTGGGAGGGTATCCGCGCAACTACCTAGCTTTCCTTCAGAAGCTGGACCAGAACCAACACCCCGCAGAATCGGAAACCTACGACAAAGGCAACGGCTGATCGAGGGGGCGGGATGCGTTCCAATGTTATAGTGGCGAGTCCGGGAGGCAAAAACTGAGATCAAGTACGACACAGGACAAGTGCACGCCAAGCACGAGAGCACGTCCCGATCCGTTCGTTTCGATTGATCAGGGAAAGGAGATGGCTGCCCCTGTAGACAAAGAGGGTGGACGGCGGAGGATGGTTGGTTATAATTCCCTGAATCGGAGAAATGTGTCGCCACGGCAGGGGAAACAGCGGGTAGGAGTTAAAGGCGTAAAGCCGTCCCCGTTGCGCACACTGCCGCTTTCAGAATTCCAAGGGCCTACGTAATTTCGCAGCCATGACGGAATCATTCCGCCGCCTTAGCGACCCGGACCAAAAGCAAACAGGAGCACGAATTTTGGGTATTTCTGTATATCTATAAACCGGAAAACGCTTTTACGAGGTTACTTTGTGAATAGACTCGGCAAGGTATCTTAAATATTTTAGCGAATTTCAAGGCTTTGGATGGACATACTGAATGTTCTGTGACGTCACTCCAGCGACACTGATCCGTCCGTCTTTGGTGAGGTACACGTGATGTTCTTTTACGAGTTCGTCAACTTGCTCTGGCGACAAGCCAGTGTAACAAAACATTCCTTCTCGATTTAGAACTCGGACTGAACGCGGAGAAATTACCAACCTGAGAAGTGATATGTGACCACGACAGCTAGCTAAATTAATCTCATTCATGGAGAACTTACACTCGACTTGAGTTCACTTTCAAGGTAATCACGGAGTTTATTTCCTATTGCTTAGCCAAACCTAATCAGAGGGAGCTCCATACGCATGCTGATAATACGATCGGCCATTCCTTTTACCTCGCTACGCCACGTTTCTGTCAATTGAGGGTCTTCGAGAATTTCGGCAACAATTCGTGCCCCATGGATAGGAGGATTGGACAACATAGCACGAACCAAAATTTTGAGTTGAGACTCGACTCGCTGCACTTCTTCCTTGGATTCGCACAGAAGAGAGAAAGCTCCGACTCGTTCTCCGTACAGCCCAAAATTTTTGGAGAACGACTGTGCGAGAGCGATCGGATGGCCTTGATCCACAAAATATCGCAAGGCCCAGGCATCCTTATCGGGATCGCCGGAGGCAAATGAGAGATAGGCGAGGTCGAAGAACACAAAATGATTTTGCGCCTTGCAGGCTTCTGAGATGGCTTTCCATTGCTCTTGAGTTGGGTCAACTCCGGTGGGATTATGAGCACAAGCATGAAGAAGAATGACGGAGCCCGCCGGGGCCGACTAGGGTTTTGTTCAAAATCAAATGGGCTGCGAGTGACAAATACCTTGATATCTTGGATCATGCCTTCCATGTCCAGAGTGATAGTATTTTTATCATAATATCGATATTGTTTGACATTGAGGCCAGAATCCCTGAACACGCCGATATGATTTGCCCTTCAAAAGTAAGCCTGGCGGATTTAGATTACAATTAGATACCAAGTGGGCGTTGGCACATAGATGGTTTTATTCTCATAAAACCGAGCAAGAAATTCCCCTCCAGTTCTGAGGGCTCCGGTTCCAGAAATGGTCTGAGTCACAGCGATTCTTTCATCCTTCAGTACAGCTGAGTCAGCCCCATAAGCAAGTCTCACGGCCCCCTTGCCAAACGCCGGGATGCCTATTATTGGGGCATATTCCTTGTCGAGTTGCTTTTCGAGAAGCCTCTGTTCCGCTCTTCGTACACACGAAAGAACGTACGGCTGATCGATATTAGCTTCAAACCAGCAACAGATGATCACTTTGCCTGAATCGTCACGATATGCGCCCACCCCTACGCCTATGAGTCGGGACCGTGGAAGTGGATCAACCTAAGTTGATTTTCCGCGGGTCTGGGTCCGCCTTGAAAGCTTCAGTGATACCTGGCAAACGGGAGATTAGCTTCTTGGACGCAGAGCATTGCAGATATCATCTGTACCAAGGATTGCATCGGGGGGACCTATACAGTCAGCGGAATGTCGTCTCGAAACTTGCCGTGCTGGATCCTAGCCCACGTTGAGGCGAGGGCGGCTCGCGATGTGACCCGGAATAAAGAACCGCCTACAGGACATCCACAGTGCAGTTTTGTGAGATGAAACATGTTTGCAAGGCAAGCGAACAGAAAACCTTGGTGGGTTTTCGAGAGCGGCCTCCAGGGGGATAACCAAAAACAGAAAAGAAAGAAAAAAAATATATAAAAAAATAAGTTTAAGGGGCGGCTTGCAGATCACCTCAACCGGGCAAGATCCGGCGACTCGAATTCGGCAAATGCAAAACGACATAAAATGGGTCCATATATATATCGCTGCGTAGCGTATTATAAGGAGAATAGAACATTAACACCTGGTGAACTTCTGGAATGGTTTCATAATGATATTCATAGAATAGTTACTCGAATTTTAACCAAAAATTAATCGGCTGACTCAATTTATAACCAAAAATTAATCAACTAACCAGTATTTTCTAATCACAATGCCAAATTATATATAATAAATTACTAAATTATATATTTTCTCAGCCATAGTATAAAATTTAGACCAATGTAATATTTGCAGAAGTTATTAAGAAACATAAATAATTTCTATTAAATAAAGTCATTTTAAATAAGTTGATATGGTTTTGATTCTTTAAAATTTTCAGTGGACCGAAGTCAAATTTTACTATTAAAGCCATTTTTTTAACATTTAATTATATAATAACTAACTCTTACTATCCGCATCTATCTATAAAAGTTTGAGGTTTTTAGTGAGCTATAACATAAGAGCAGCAATTAAAATCTATAAAGGGTAAAAGGTTGAAATGAAGGTGGTAAATAAGTGCAGAATTGAGATATGCAGTCAATAGAGATTGAGACTTCTGTAATATAGGCAGTAATACAAGAGTAATAAGGTGAATGGCAAATGAGTTA
>Ga0335081_10020045_pt1 | contig 10817 bp, 9 predicted proteins | sample Lox_Sample_35_FD_206713 | JGI IMG/M metagenome (GOLD analysis project Ga0335081, IMG submission 206713) | Soil microbial communities from Loxahatchee National Wildlife Refuge, Florida, United States - Lox_Sample_3.5 | ecosystem: Environmental > Terrestrial > Soil > Wetlands | place: USA: Florida... | reverse complement strand
CGCGCACTTCCGGGCTGTCGCTTATGTCCGAGAAGGAAAACTTAGTGGAGAATCGGCTCAAGGAATTACAAGACGAGCTGTCCAAGGCCCAGGCCGACCGCATCGCCGACGAGGCGAAATTCGAAGAGGCGAAGAGCAAGCCAGCCGATTCCTTGCCGGAAATCCTGGAAGACCCGACGATGCGTCAGTACCGCACGGAGCTGGCCGAATTGCAGCGGCAGTATGCTGAACTCGGCGCAACGCTCACCCCGAAACACTACAAAGTGCAGCAGGTGCAAGCGCAGATCAACGAGCTCAAGTCCGAGATGCAGAAGGAACGCGCCAACGTGCTGCGCCGCATCGGCAACGAATACGCCGCCGCGCTCCGCCGTGAAACACTACTGTCCAAGGCCCAAAGCGAGCAGGAGAAGGTCGTAGCGGATCAATCCGAGAAGGCGATCCACTACGACACCCTGAAGCGCGACGTGGATTCGAACCGCCACCTCTACGAAGTGATGCTGCAGCGGGTCAAGGAAGCCAGCTTAGCCGCCGCGATGCGTGACAGCAATGCACTCGTGGTTGACCGCGCCAAGTCTCCGCTGCTCCCCTACCGTCCAAGTCTGCCAATGAACTCGGCGATTGGCCTGTTTAGCGGCATGTTCCTGGGCTTTGGATTTGTGCTGATTCGGGAGCGTGTTGACCGTAGGATAAGCGCTCCGGGCGACGCACAGGTTTATTTGGATTTACCGGAACTGGGCGTCATACCGACGGACGAGGTTGCCGTCTCCCGGCAAGTCTCCAAGGGCCTGTATCCGCACCGCTCTGCTCCGGCGCTTGCCGCCTTAAGCGCTGATTGTCCCGAACTCGCCACCTGGAAGCGCAAGCCATCTTTGGTAGCTGAGTGCGTCCGCACTACGCTGAGCTCCATTCTCTTGCCTAGCCAGAATGGGAACGGTCCTCGATTTATCGTCCTCACCAGTCCATGCCCGGGGGACGGCAAGACAACTGTAGCTTGCAATCTCAGTATCGCGGTGGCCGAGATCGGCCGCAAGGTGCTCCTGGTCGACGGCGATCTGCGCCGGCCCAGGCTGCATAAAGTTTTCGGCGTGGACAACAACCGGGGTCTGAATGACGTGCTGCGCGGAAACGCCCCGCTTGAAACGGTTCCCATCACGCAGCTGGTTCACGAAACCGAAGTCTGCGGGCTTTACCTACTGCCCGGGGGCAGTTGCGGCGTATCCCCATGGAATCTATTTTATTCTCCGCGAATGTCGGCGCTTTTGAAGCGTCTGCGAACGGAGTTTGACATGATTCTGATGGATGCACCGCCGATGATCCATCTCGCCGATGCCCGCGTGTTGGGCCGCCTTGCCGATGGTGTCATATTGGTGATCCGCGCCGGGCAAACCACGACCGAAAGCGCGTTATTCGCCCGCCAGCGTTTCGCGGAAGACGGCACCCGCGTTCTCGGCACCGTTCTCAACAGCTGGGATCCAAAGACCAGCGGACGTTACGGCTACGGAAGCTACCTCAATGACTCAGAGTATTCAGGCCGCAGAGCAAACAAGTAATCTAAGCGGCTCGCTGGATCAGAAAACTCTGAAGAGGGCGGAGGTCATGGAACGAGATCTGCAGTTGGAACAGCCCTGAGATCGTGAAGCAGCGTTGGGATCCGTCGGCCGCCGTGTATAAATCGATGAGTACATTACACAGTATAACAGTAACATAGGAATTTCTACTTATCACTATGCTTTTTGACTCGCCAGCATATTTTGTCTTCCTGCTTCCCGTCGTGCTGGGCTACTGGCTCTTGAATCGTCGCCAGCAGAACGTCTTTCTGCTGTTGGCGAGCTACTTCTTTTACGGCTGGTGGGATTGGCGCTTCCTCGCGCTCATGATCGGCAGCACAACAATGGACTTCTTAATTGCGCCGAAAATTGCCCCTGGCCGCTTGGACACGAGCCGCAAGAAATGGTTCATCTTCTCTCTGATCTTGAATTTTTCCATTCTGGGAGTATTTAAGTACTTCAATTTCTTCGCGGACTCGTTTTCAGCCGCCCTGAACACACTGGGGGTGCACAATATTCCGCTGCCTCTCATCCGAATCCTTCTTCCACCCGGAATTTCCTTCTATACCTTCCAGGAAGTCGCGTACATGGTGGATGTCTATAAGGGGAGACTGGAACCTGCGAAGTCGTTTGTCGAATATGGTTTATTCGTTAGCCTCTTCCCGCATCTGATCGCGGGCCCGATTCAAAGACCGGGGCATCTGCTTCCGCAGGTCCAGCGGGATCGTACCTTTGACGCAAACCGGTTTTTCGATGGTCTGATGCTCATTTTTTCCGGCCTCCTGCGCAAGTGCGTGATCGCAGACAACTGCGCGCTTCTGGCGAATGCGGCCTTTGGCGGCCAATTGGGTGGGCCAAACCTTTGGGTTGTTCTGATCGGAACATACGCATTCGCGTGGCAAGTATATGGGGATTTCAGCGGCTACAGCGACATTGCCCGCGGCAGCGCTCAGTTGTTGGGATTCCATTTCATGGTGAACTTTTGGCAGCCTTACCTGGCGCATCGGCTGCAAGATTTCTGGCGGCGTTGGCACATCAGCCTGAGCACTTGGCTGCGCGATTACCTGTATATTCCGCTGGGGGGCAGCGCCCACGGCGAACGGAACACCTACCGTAATCTATTGATTACCATGGTCTTGGCAGGGCTCTGGCATGGCGCGAACTGGACCTTTGTAGTTTTCGGGGCGATTCACGGCGTCGTCTTGGCTGTGGAGCGCTGGCTGTTGCCGACCAGAGCGAAGGCGGGAGGAGCCAAGCTGCCCCGACCCGCTCTCACGCTCCTCTCTTCCTGGCCACAGCGCATTCTGACCTTCAATATCTTTTGCCTCAGCCTGGCATTCTTCCGGGCCACGTCGCTGCACGCGGCGATGCAGTTCCTGGCCGGAGTGTCGAATTTCGCCTGGCGGAGCGAATACGCCACGGCGATCTTCATGCTGTGCCTCTTTTCAGTGCCTTTGTTCTTGGTGGACTTGTTGCTGGAGAGCAGCAACCAGGAATACCTGCTTGCTCACACGCACTACGCCGTTCGGACAGCACTTGCGACCGCCGCTCTGGTAGTACTGGCATTCTTCTCGGGGAACAGTCTCAATGCATTCATCTATTTCCGATTCTAAATCTACCGCCTTAGCCTACATCAAGGTCTCGCTTGCAATCTGGGCGATCCTCGTGATTGGCCTCGAGATCTCGTCCGTTCATCTGCTCAAGCATCGGTCGCCCACATATAGTCGAATTTCCCGACAATTCGAGACCGCGGTTAAGATGCGGCCGGCTAGACCTGGGGAGCCTCCTGCTGTGCTGTTGGTGGGCAATTCCTTGCTGCTGCATGGAGTCAAAATGGATCGCCTGCGGGAACTGACTTCAAGCAGCATGCGTATCTATCCTATTCTCCTTGAGGCTACCGGTTATTACGACTGGCTGTACGCTTTGCAGCGGCTGTTCCGTCTGGGGGCCAGACCGCAGGCGGTCGTCGTCGGTGTCGGTGTGAATTACTTTCTGGAAAACGGCGTGCGTCAGGATTACGCACCCATGGTCTTTTTTGACGCGCGAGACACCCTCGCCGTGGCTTCTGATTTACACCTAGATCGCACGGCAACCAGCAATCTCTTTCTTGCACATTCGAGCGCGTTCTGGGATTCACGCAGTGCCATTCGAACGCAGATTCTCAGGCGCTTGGTTCCCCATCTTGAAGATTTTTTCTCGGTCGTAAAGTCGAAGCCGGCCATTCCGGAAGGCCGGGAGTTTGAAGCGATTGCGATTCCCCGTTTGCAACGGATGCGTGAGTTATGTGAAGAACATGGGGCCAAACTGATTCTCTTGGTCCCTCCGACTCTATCTTCCGAGAGTGCGGTCGACCAAATGGCCTATGCCGCGCATGAGGCCGGCGTGGATGTATCGGTGCCGATTGATCCGGACGCGCTTTCGGCAAAGTTTTACGAGCGGGACGGCCTGCATCTCAATTCTGAGGGCGCAGTGCTTTTTACCTCAGCGCTGGCAAAGGATCTTCCCGAGAGGATCTTATCTCACAATGCGCTAGCCTCCCGCCTCATCCGATGATCCCACTTAATCTTTAACCGACATTTTACAGAACGCAGATCGTGAACACTCAAGCCCCTAGTGGATTTGCCGTGCGCCAAGGTGACGGTCCCTCCTTGTGCGCGGATTTTGGTTGGATGTTCGTGGGGAATACCATTTATGCGGGCGCTCAGTTTGCGACCCTGGTGCTGTTGACCAAACTGGTTCAGCCACAAACGGTTGGGCAGTACGCTTTAGGTCTCGCCATCGTATATCCCGTGATGATGTTTACGAGACTGCAGCTTCGCGCTGTTATGACTTCCGCCGCTCGCCCGCAGGCCCATTTCTGCCATTACCTAAGCCTGCGCCTGCTGACCACATTCTTGGCGCTCGTGATTATCTTCGCCATCACCCAAGTCCTGGAGTATCGCCAGGAACTGACGGCGGTGGTTTTGATGGTCGGAGTAGCGTACGGCATCGAGACCATCAGCGATGTGTATTATGCGAGGCTGCAACTGCACGACAGAATGGCGGAGATCTCGAAGTCATTGATGGCAAGAGCGCCGCTGTCCCTGCTTGGACTGGCAATCATAACTTACTTCAGCCGAAGTCTTCTGTGGGGACTCACGGGTATCGTGCTGGCGCGTGCCATCGTCTGCTTCGGCTACGACATGCGCGAGCGCACCCACGGTCTGCGCGGGCATTCGAAATGGTTCTCTCGAAGCGACGGGCTGACGCCGCGCTTCGATGCGCGGGTGCATCGAGAATTGCTGTGGCTTAGCTTCCCTCTCGGCGTTGTCGTGCTCTTAACTGCTTTGAACTCGAGCGTCCCGAGCTACTTCATAAAGCATGCACTCGGAGAACGGGATCTGGGGATTTTCTCAGCGCTCGGATTAATGATTTCTGCTGGAAACATGGCAGTTGTATCGCTTGGGCAGTCTGCCTTCACGCGCCTGGCCAAGTCGTACGCCAACGGCGACCTCCTGGCGTTTAGCTCGCTCCTCGGCAAGCTCCTCGCCTTTGGGGCAGCGCTGGGAATCTGCGGAATGATTATTTCCAAGTGCGCAGGACGCCAGATCCTGACCATCCTGTTCCGGCCCGAGTACGCCGAGCACGCGGACCTTCTTCCCTGGATCATGGCAGCCGGAGGCGTGCTGTTTATGGCTCAGTTTTTGGGGTTCGGAATGACCGCAGCGGGTTACTACAACTCGCAGGTCACCCTGAATATTCTCGCGAACGTAAGCCTCTTCGCAGCTTGCTCGTGGTTGGTTGCAAGGCAGGGGCTGCTGGGCGCGATCATCGCGATGCTGATCGCTGCGATCGTGCAACTTGCGGGTAGCGTCATGGTCCTAGTCGCGGGCTTGCGAACTCAGACCCACCTATGCGCCGAAAGGGTTGGAACAGCATGACGCTCTGTCGCAGCAAGCCCGAGCCGGATTCACCGAAGCAAACCACAGGCCTCCGTGAGCAGGTTTCCAATCCCTTCGTACTTTCGGCGAGACCGCCTGGATCCGTGGGGGCCGGAGAGATGTCCGGTTTGGGCAAGCTTGCGTTCGCTTCCCTTTGGCTCTTGGTGTTCGCCATTCCATGGGAAGACGCAATCACGATCTCTGGTTTCGGCACATGCACACGCGTGATCGGGATGGTCGGTGGAGTCTTGGGTGTCCTGGCAATCATCGAAAGAGGGAGGATCAGACGCCCGGCCGCCGGTCACGTCATTATGATTCTATTTGTGATTCTGGCGGCAGTAAGTAACCTGTGGAGTCTGTATCCCGAAGGGACTTTGGCGCAGACTTTGACCTACATCCAGCTCCTCACGATGGTGTGGTTGATATGGGAGCTCTGCCCTCGGGCCCGAGATCAAATGCGGCTGATGCAGGCCTACGCGCTTGGGACCTTTGTCTCCGGGATCGACACAGTATATCTATTTCTTTCACACCAGGACTCCGTTTATCAACGGTATGCCGGCGCCGGGCTAGACGCCAATGACTTAGGACTGATGATGGCCTTAAGCATTCCCATCTCATACTATCTGCTCATTCAGAACAAGGGGTGGATGGTTTGGGTCTACAGGCTGCAACTTATATTGGCGGGAACGACGATTGTGCTAACCGCCTCAAGGGGGGCTGCGCTGGCGAGTATTGTCGCGCTCGCTGTCGTGCCCTTGACTCATGCCCGCTTGACGGGGCGTCAGAGCGTTGCCGCCCTATTGACGTTTGCGCTGCTCTTATCTGCTGTTCTTCTCTTCGCGCCCGCGAGCTCATGGGAACGCTTATCCACGATGCCCAACGAACTCGAAAAGGGCACGCTAACCGGGCGAACGGTCATCTGGAAAGCGGGCTGGGAGATTTTCCGCGCCCACCCTTTCGTGGGCATCGGAGCGAATGCGTTCCGGGTTATCGTCAGTCGTCTTTTGGCTGAGCCGATCCGCCTCGATCAAACCGACGTGCCTCCCGCGCCCCCTGCGCACAATACCTTCCTGTCGGTCCTCGTGGAGCAAGGCGTGATTGGGCTTTCACTTTTTTGCGCTCTGCTTGGTGTCCTGGTGTTGTCCCTGAGAGCGATGCCTCGCTTCCCCCGAAGGCTGTGGATGGTATGTCTCGGGGTTTGGATTGTAGGAGTATCCAGCTTGACCTGGGAAATGCGGAAACCCACTTGGTTCTTGTTCGGCCTGGTCTTGGCGCAATGCGGCACCGTGGTTCAGGAGCGGCCGGGCGCAGAATCATCCCCCCGGCCTCGCCACAGCTCGGCTGCCACTTCGGCGCGCAACCTGGCCGTGGGGATGCCATATTCGAGAAGCGCCGTTCCTAACCGATAGACGAAAATCCGATCATGAAGAAGATCAAAGTGCTCCACATCGTTCCGCTGCTGAGCCCCGGCGGCGCCGAGCGCGTGGCCGTTCACATCGTGACGAAATTAAACCGTCAGAGGTATGAACCCGTAGTCGTCTCGCTCCGGGGGCGGTTGGACTGCGACCTCGACTATTTGCTGGGAGAGGCTGGGGTAGAGGTCCGATACCTGGGCAAACGGCCGGGCTTCGATCACCGCACGTACTCTCGATTCCATCGCGCTCTGAGAGACCACAATCCGGGTATTGTCCACACCCATCTGCACGTGCTTCGTTATGCCCTGCCATCCCTTCTCCTTCTGAAGCATGCTTCGGTATTGCATACGGTCCACAACCTGGCGGAGCGCGAGATTGAAGCCGGGATGCGGTGGATTCAGCGCAGAGCGTTCAACCACGGGGTCGTCCCCGTCGCTGTTGCGGAGGAGGTAGCACTCAGCCTGAAACGCCTCTATGGGATTCAACGGTGCCGCGTAATCTCGAACGGCATTCCAACGGACCGCTATGCTTGCGCGCAGACCTCACGCAAGGAATGGCGGGCAAGAGAGGGGTTCGAGGACGATGACGTTTTGTTTGTCTCCGTGGCACGTTTCGCGCCACAGAAAAACCACGCGCTGCTCCTCAAAGCTTTCGCCCAGGGTCCCGCTTCCGTTCCGAAAGCCCATTTGGTCCTAGTGGGCGAGGGAGTCTTGCGGGAACAACTGGAAGAGCAAGCGAAGAGCCTGGGCTTGGCCAGCCAAGTCCACTTCCTGGGGTTGCGGACCGATATTCCCGACGTGCTGCGCGCAATGGATGTTTTCGTACTGAGCTCAGACTACGAAGGCAACCCACTCTCTGTGATGGAGGCCATGGCCGCCGGTCTGCCTGTCGTGACCACGGCTGCGGGTGGGGTGCCGGACCTCCTGGAACACGGAAGGCAAGGGCTTATCGTGCCGCTGGGAAATGTTCAGGTTCTCTCCATAGCCATGTCTCTTCTCGTGGAAGATCGAGAACATAGGCAGTCCCTTGGGAGGGCGGCGGCGCGACGGGCAAGAGAAAACTTCGATGTGTCCACGATGGTTCGGGCATATGAGGAACTGTATGAGGATCTCTTGGATCGTTCGCATCCCCCGAACGCAGAAGGCGCGCTCCAGGACGCCGCCATTCCGGCCCAACTCGGCGGGGGAAGCCAAAATCCATGAACATGTGTGTAGCTGCAGGAGAATTCTGAACCGCAACATGATCAGAGTCATGCACGTCATTACGACCCTGGGGCCAGCTGGCGCTGAAACCATGCTCTGCCGAATCGCTTCGGGGATGGATAGCACTCGATTTGAGAACGAAGTTGTTTCGCTTACTGCCATATTGGACCTGGCGGAGAGAATGCAATCCATCGGTGTGCGCGTACGCACATTGGAGATGAGAGCGAGTGTGCCGAACCCTTTGCTGGTAGTGCGACTTGCGCGATGGATCCGCGAATCAAAGCCGGACGTGATTCACACTTGGATGTATCACGCGAACCTGGTCGGCGGTATCGCCGCGCGCCTCGCTGGCGATGTTCCTGTGGTTTGGGGCATCCACCACAGCGTGCTTGACCCTCGCGTTGACAAGCGTCGCACCATGCTCGTCAATCGCATCTGCGCTCTCATGTCGCGAAAAATCCCGGCCCGAATTGTATGTTGCTCCGAGGCATCGCTGCGTCTCCACAAAGAGCTTCGCTATGCCGCCGAAAAACTGGAGGTCATCCCCAACGGCTTCGATCTGCAGGAAGTCAAACCCGACCCTGCCGCCCGCGCATCGCTCCATCAGGAACTGGGCATCCCGGCGAATGCGATCTTGATTGGACTGGCGGCCCGATTCCATCCCCATAAGGATCATCGCAACTTCATCCGGGCAGCCGCGCGGTTACACAAACAAATGCCTGAGATTCATTTCTTGCTCTGCGGGCTGGACATCATCTGGGAAAACTTACAATTGGCGAGATGGATCGAAGAAGCAGACATACGTGACTGCTGTCATCTCTTAGGGGTACGCCGAGATATGTGTCGCCTGTTCGCCGGGATGGATATCGCCACCACAGCCTCTCGCACTGAAGCGTTTCCTATTGTCATCGGTGAAGCTATGGCGTGCGGGACGCCTTGCGTCGTAACCGACGCTGGAGATTCGGCAAGGATCGTCGGTCAAACTGGTATGGTCGTGGCGCCCGAAGATCCGGATGCGTTGGCGGAAGCGTGGCGGAAGCTCATCGAAGCCGGACCGGAAGTACGGCGCCACCTCGGAATGGCTGCCAGGCACCGCGTGGAACAGCATTTCGCACTGCCAGCGATTGTGGACCGCTATCAGGCAATCTATGCGTGGCTGGCAGCCGGGACACTACACGGTGTGCCCATCCCCAGCCTCTCGCACTGCGCTCGGTAGGTCCGCCTATTAGGAACGTTCGGTTTCGCGCTTGGGATTGTGACCGCACCTGATTCATCTCCTTCAACCTCTAGGAGTCAGCACAAAAAGATGCTCGACGGCAAAACCAAGAGTGCGTTTTCGGAACGACCCGGCTTGGTCTTTGCGGTGAGTTCGTCGCTCGCAGTCGGCTACCTACAAGGTCAGCTTCGGTATTTTCAGAATAAGGGCTTTGCTGTGACCGTTCTCTCTCCCAAGGGACGCAAGGGGGAGTGGAAAGTGCCCCGGCCGGAGGGCATCCCGTTCATCGAAGTGCCCATGGAGGAAGCAATCGCTCCCCTGCGAGATCTTGCATCGCTTTGGCGCTTGTGGAGAACCATCCGCGCGCTGCGCCCCGCAGTCTCGAATGTGGGGACCCCCAAGGCGGGGTTATTGGGGGGATTTGCAGCTTGGCTGAACCGAGTCCCTTGTCGGTTCTATATGCTGCACGGTTTGCGGTTCGAAACCACCAAGGGACTGAAGCGGCGAATCCTCATCTATGCTGAGCGTCTAGCTTGCCTTTTTGCCCATCGCGTCATCTGTGTCAGCGAGAGCGTGCGTGAGAAGGCGATTGCTTCCGGGCTCACGACTCGGGCGCGAGCTGTGGTTCTGGGATCCGGCAGTTGCAATGGTGTGGATGCTTCGCGTTTCGCGGCCACGCCAGACAGAATGAGGCGAGCGGCCGAGTTGCGGTGTCAGTTAGGAATCCCCGCGCCAGCGCCTGTTGTGGCTTTTGTTGGGCGCCTGACCCGTGACAAAGGCATTCCCGAGCTGATGGAAGCCTTTTGGCGGCTCGACAATCAATTCCCGGATCTTCGACTACTTCTGGTGGGATGCTTCCAGGACAAAGACCCCCTTCCTGCCGATACTCGACGATGCGTGGAGACACACCCGCGCGTGGTTTTCGCCGGGGCAGTGCAAGACACCGCCACGTACTATGCGATCGCCGATGTTGTGGTCTTACCGAGCCACCGGGAAGGCCTTCCCATGGTGGTTCTGGAGGCATACGCGGCCGGCAAGCCAGTGGTAGGTGCGTCGGCGACGGGGATCGTGAACATCGTTGTGGACGGCGAGAACGGCCTACTTTTCCCCATAGGCGATGTACCGGCACTTGCTGAAGCATTGGCGAGGCTAATTGCCGACAAAGCCCTGGCCAGTAAACTAGGAGGCGCCGGCCAGGAACGAGTTAAACGCGAGTTTCAACAGGAGCGGATCTGGGAGGCGCTTTATCGAGAGTATCTTGAACGGCTGCAAATGAAAGCAGTGCCGCTACCGTGGACAAGCTATACGAACAAAGGCGACAGCCTGGCGGCCAGGTCCAACGAGTAGCAACAGGCCAGAAAATATCACACCCGACGAACTGCGGGGATTGAAACACTGAAGAATCAGCTCGTCAGTGTACCCAGCCTTTGTGAGATTGAATCTGTCTCCGTTTTCCATGTCTCTTCCAGCCCGAAAATAAAGTCGGGAGGACGCCAATATGCCAACCAAGAATTACT
>Ga0335081_10020044_pt1 | contig 10817 bp, 5 predicted proteins | sample Lox_Sample_35_FD_206713 | JGI IMG/M metagenome (GOLD analysis project Ga0335081, IMG submission 206713) | Soil microbial communities from Loxahatchee National Wildlife Refuge, Florida, United States - Lox_Sample_3.5 | ecosystem: Environmental > Terrestrial > Soil > Wetlands | place: USA: Florida... | reverse complement strand
CCCCGCCCTACTATCTTTCCTTCGCGGGTTTTGCCCTGGTATATATCTAAATAAATGCTTTGGAATTAAACAACGAAGGTTTCTATTTAAAAGCCCTGAATGCCTTTTTCTTCCGGAACCGGAAGAAATCTCCCCTCTACAAGGCCTTTCAGGAGGAGTTCCCCGATCTCTGGGAGACCTATTTTGAGTCCCTTTTCAGGTCGACGGGTTACTTACCCCTTTATGACTTGGTGAACGAGATTTACCATCTCTACCGGGTCTTCGATCACTTCAAGGAAGAGGAAACCACCCTCGTCAAGATCCTGGAGGTGATCAAGAATTTTGAGGGGGAAGGCAGGAACAATCCTGGCGATTTCCTGAAATACGCTTCGGACGAAGAGGCGGGGGAGTCGGACTGGACGATGGATGTTCCGGCGGGGATCGACGCGGTGAAGGTGATGACCATTCACAAGGCAAAGGGATTGGGTTTTCCGGTTGCCATCCTTCTCATCTACGAGGAGATCTCGCGGGGTTTCAAATATATTCTTGACGAGGAGGCGGACGGGGTCCAGCTGCTCAAGATCAACCAGCAGATCATGAAAGCAAGCTCCTTTCTTCAGGAGAGGTATGAAGAAGAGAGGCTCAAGGATCTGGTGAACAAGCTCAACACGCTCTATGTGGGGTTTACACGGGCCGAGGACGAACTCTATATCATCGGGGTTCAAGGGAAAAGAAGTCAATTTCCCATCGATCTTCTTCAGTTCATGGATTCCCCGGTTGGATCAAAAAGTGCCCCTCGCCCCCGTTCTCTTGAGACGACTCAGGAGAGAATGGAAATCGATCATCCGCCAGCTCCGGCTCAATTCCCTTTTTCAGCCGTCGAGGATCTCAATCTGGAGGAGAGACGGAGGGGGGAGTTCATTCACAGGGTCCTCTCCTTTGTTGACACCCTGGATGAGAACACCGAATCGGAGCTGGAGCGGATCATCCAGCGGGTCAACCATGAGATGAAGACCGACTATTCCCCGGAGGCCATGAAAAAGAGCCTGCTGGAATTTCTGAACCATCAAGAAGTCAGCCCTTATTTCAAGCCATTTCAGGGGACGGTCATCAAGAAGGAACAAGATTTTTCAGACGCCCGGGGAAATCTCTTCAGAATGGACAGGGTGATCGTCGAAGAGGATCGGGTCTCCGTCGTCGATTATAAGACAGGCGCCGACAAGGAAGCTGAAAAGGTGTATGTCTCGCAGCTCAAGAATTATACCCGGATCCTGAAAGACATCTATCCCGGTCGGAAGGTCGAAGGGGTCATGGCGTACGTGGATCTGAAAGAAATGATCAAGGTTATGTGAGCGCGCTTCAGACGTCGAACATGGATTTAATCCCCCTCTATTCCCCCCTTAAATTAAGGGGGGATGAAGGGGGGTTACGGTAGGAAATCAGATGAACGTCTTATTGATATCGTCATCCGAAAACCTGATTGAAAAAGTGGCGGAGCACCTCACCGGCATGGAGAGGGACTATTCCTCAAACCTCGTGATCTTTCCCGGCAAGAGGCCTTCCCACTTCCTACGGAAAGTCCTGGCGGGTAAAGAGCAGTCGAGCTTCATACCGCCTTTGATTCTCTCCATGGATGAATTCATCGATCATGTTCACGACGAATCTCTGGGCTTCGAGGGAAGGAAGCTCGAAGCCATCGATGCCGTCTCGATCCTTTACGCCATCCATGCCGCCTCGCCCGAGCATCTGGGGCGAAGAAGCTTTCTTACTCCGGACACTTTCTTCCCGGTCGGCATGAAGCTCTACAACGACCTTGAAGAGCTCTATATCGAGGGGGTCTCTCCCGAGAAGGTGAGAGAGATCGACAGCATCGCCGGAGAAAACATTCCCGAAGCTACGGCGAAAAGGCTCCAATCTCTTTCGTATTTCTATGAAGCGTTCTACAAGCGGGTCCAGAGAGACGACTTTTCTACGAGGTCTTCGAGATACCACACTGTTTCGGAGAAGATCAGTCGTCTCAATTTGGATCGTTTTGAAAGAGTGATCCTCGCAGGTTTTTTTGCCCTCACGAGGTCTGAAAAGAATATCTTCAGATCTCTGATGAATAAGGGAAACACCCTTTTCATTTTTCAGGAAGGAGAGGGGATCAAGAAGAAGTTGTCCGACCTGGGAATACCGGCGGAGAAACAATTTCCTTCTGCTGAGCCGCAGTTCCACTGTTACCGGAGTCCGGATTCTCACGGCCAGGTTCTCGGTGTGAGCACGCTGTTGAAGGAAAGGATCGAGCGAAAAGAACGGATGGACGAAGAGACCGTCATCGTCCTTCCCTCCTCGGAAGCCCTGCTTCCTCTTTTCCACCAGGCCCTGGGCCTCCTCGACCCGGGCAACTATAACATCTCCCTCGGGTACCCTCTCCAGAGGACGCCTCTCTTTGGTTTCTTCAATAACCTCATGGAAGTGATCTCTACCATGGACGGGGATCGCCTTTATGTCCCCTATTATCTCGAATTCATTCTCCATCCCTATACGAAGAATATCTATTTCCAGGGAAGGGCAGAGGTCACCCGGATTTTGTTTCATACTCTTGAAGAGACGCTCACGAAGAAGCGGACCCGAAAATTTTTGACCCTGGCAGAGTTGGAAAACGATGAGGCCCTTCTCGATTCGATCAAAGAAAAGGTGTTGAAAGTCGAGCCAGGGAGCACCCTCAAGATGATGAGAGACCATCTGGAGGCGATCCACGACCATACCCTTCGGAAGATGCTTTCATTTCAGGATGTCGGAGATTTTGCCGGGAAGCTAAGGGAAGTGGTCGAATACATCTATCAGAACAGCACGGCCCGTCTTCATCCCTTCTTCTATCCCTACTCGGAGTCTTTCCTCGGCCACCTGGACATCCTTTCCAGATCTCTGATGAAGGAGACCCGCTTCCAGGACGTGACAAGCTATTTCACCCTCTTCAGGAAATATATCGTGACTTCTTACACCCCCTTTGCGGGAACGCCGCTGCAAGGAGTCCAGGTCCTCGGATTCCTGGAAACGAGAAATCTGAAATTCAAGAACGTCCTCATTCTCGACGCCAACGAGGGCATCCTCCCCGATACGTCGAGAGAGGATTCCTTTTTGCCCTTCAAGGCGAGGCAGGCGTTGGGACTTCCCACTTACTTGGATCGGGAAGAGATCATGTTCTACACCTTCGACACGCTGGTTCGGGGCGCGAAGGAGTCCCACCTCTTTTACGTCGAAAACGACCAGAAAGAGAAGAGCCGGTTTGTCGAGAGGTTCCTCTGGGAGCGGCAGAGAAGGGAAGGGAAGAGGGACGACAGGAGTTACGTGAAGACCATCCAGTATCGTGTCAACCTGAGAGAAGAAGAGCCCCGGCCCGTCAAGAAATCGGCGGAGATGGTCCGGTTCCTCAAGGAATACTCCTTCAGCGCCAGCTCTTTGAATACCTACCTCGCTTGCCCCCTGAGGTTCTATTACGAATATGTTCTCGGTCTCAGGGAAAGAGAAGTCGTCTCGGAAGAGTTTGAGAAAGAGGAGATCGGATCGTTTGTTCACGCAGTCCTTTGCGACACCTTCAAAGGAAAGATAGGATCGGTCCTGACGGAAAGGGAGATGAATCTCAGAGAATTCGGGAAGGTTTTCCATCAGCGCTTCGAGGAGCAATACGGAAAGGACCCGTCGGGCGAGATCTACCTCCTCAGGAACCAGGTGGAAAGGCACCTCAGAGATTTCATCAAGAATTATCAGATTCCGAAGATCAGGGAGTTTCAGACAAAGATCCTGGGCCTCGAGCAGAGGATCGATATGAAGAAGGATTCCTTCAACCTCGGGGCGAGGCTCGACAGGGTCGAAAAGAGGGGAGAGAGGACGGTCATCATCGATTACAAAACCTCTGCCAATAAGAATTATCTGACCATCCGCTATCACAAGCTCCACCCGGAAAACAGGAATTCCTGGAGCGAGGCCATCGGCACGCTTCAACTCCCCTTCTATCTTCTTACCTATTCTCAATTGACCGGAGAAGCGCCGGAAACCATCGACTGTCTGTTTCTCCTCCTCGGGAGGGCGAGGATCGATTCCGAAATCGAAGTTTCCCTCTTCAAGGATGAAGCCGAATTCAGGGAGAATTACGGAGTTTTGACAAAGGTGATTTTCAGCCTTCTCGGGGAGATTGTAGACCCGGATCAGCCCTTCCTAGCCACGGCCGATCCGAAGAGCCATTGCGGCGGGTGTCCGTATGGATATATTTGCACAAACTAGCAGGTTGCTGAAAGATGGCCATCTGCTGCGTTTCCCTCATCCTTCGTCGTTGCGGCGTACCGTGAAGTACGCCTCCGGCCGACTCATCAACTCGTCGGCGTGGCAGGAGTCGCTCCTTATTCGTCGCGACGCCACTCTCAGGATTGCCTGCCTGCCGGCAGGTGAAAAGCGCCGCGGGAGCCTTTCATCGGGCCCTTTTTGAGCAACCGAGAAAAGATGATTTTTTCGGCAGCCTGCTAGGATGAGGGACATTTTGTGAGAAGGGGGAAAAACATGAACGGTGCAGAAAGCCTGATTCGTACGCTCATTGCCTCCGGGGTTGAGGTTTGCTTTGCCAACGCCGGCACTTCGGAAATCGAGATCGTCCTTGCCCTGGACCGGGTCGAGGGCATACGATGCATCCTCGGTTTGGCGGAGACGGTCGTCACCGGCTGCGCCGACGGGTATGCAAGGGCGGCGGAGAAACCAGCCGTGACCCTGCTCCACTGCGGACCGGGTTTGGCCAACGGGATTGCCAATATGCACAATGCGCGCAGGGCGGATACAGCCATGGTGAACATCATCGGCGACCAGGCCACTTACCATCGTCCTTTCGACCCGCCGTTGGCTGCGGATACGGAGGGGCTCGCCCGTGCGATCTCCCACTGGGTTAGGACGAGCGGCTCCGCGAAGCACGTCTCCTCCGACGCGGCAGCAGCCCTGCAGGCGGCTCGTACGCCACCGGGGCAGATCGCCACGCTGATCGTTCCCGCCGATGTCGCCTGGGGCGAGGGAAGCGGCCCGGCAGTTCCCCTGCCGGTATTGCCTCGTCTGCGGGTGGCGCCGGAGGTGGTCCAGACGGCGGGCCGGATACTTCGTTCGGCAGAGCCGGCGATGCTCCTTCTCAACGGACAGGCCCTTGGCGAGGCAGGCCTCTTCGCCGCTTATCGGATTGCCCGTGCCACCGGCGCAAAGCTTCGGACGCCGATGCAGGTGTCGCGCCTGCCCCGCGGTCGCGGCAGGGTGCCTGTGGAACGCGTGCCGTACGTAGTTGACGCGGCCCTCAGTCTGCTGTCTGGCCTCAGGCACCTCATCCTCGTCGGGGCAAAACCACCCGTCGGGTTCTTCGCGTACCCGGGAAAGCCAAGCCTGATGACCCCTCAGGACTGTACGATAACCGTGCTCGCGAGGCCGGAGCAGGATGCCGTGGCCGCCCTCGAGGAACTCGCGGACGAGTTGGGTGCCCCCCGTTCCGTGAAGATTGAGGAGATGGGCCCAAGGCCACGGATTGCCAGCGGTCCTTTCGAATCAGAGGCTTTCGGCATGACCCTTGCCGCACTCCTGCCCGAGAACGCCATCGTCACCGATGACTCGGTCACATCGGGCAGGTCTTTTTTCCCCGCCACGTTCAATGCGGCGCCTCATGACTGGTTTCAGGGAACCGGCGGTGCGATCGGTCACGCTTTTCCCTGCGCCACGGGCGCTGCGGTGGCTTGTCCAGACCGCAAGGTGGTCTGCCTGCAGGCTGACGGGGCCGGTATGTACTCGCTTCAGGCTCTCTGGACGCAGGCGCGCGAGAAGCTCGACGTGGTGACCGTGGTCTTTGCCAACCGTGTTTACAAGATCCTTTTCGGCGAGCTTCGTTCCACGGGCGCAGAGCCCGGACGCGCCTCAAACACCTTTTTTGACATCGGACGTCCTGATCTCGACTGGGTAGCTTTGGCCAAAGGCATGGGCGTCGAGGCAGTCCGGGTTGAAACGCTGGAACGGTTTGCCGATACCTTCCGAGCGGCTTGCGGCCGCCGGGGTCCGTTCTTAATCGAATTCAGGATTTAAGGAAGACCACACGCCTTCTCCCCCGCGTTCATCCCGCAAGCCGCACCGAATTGGTTTGTTTTCTGACGAGTCCGAAGATTGCACGTATAGGAGAAATTTGTTAATTCCTAACAATAGTGATCACTTTTTAGCCAGACCACCTTGACCCAGTATTCTGAAAACCACTTTTGTTTGAATAAGTTAGATTCTTTCTAAGGTTTGGAACAAAAAATGCTTAATTCTCGGCGGAGAAGTCTACAAGGAGTTGATTGCGGGGTTCGTTCGGAGATTCTTTTGGAAAAAGACGGCGGTTTTAGCCAGCGAGATTTAGAAAGAGAGAGGATTGCCGACGCCCTTACTGCCATGTGCGAGGAGTTGGCGGCCGTTATGAAATCTTCGGCCGGCCGGGGGAATTTTCTTCAAATCATCGGCGAGGCGCTGAGGAAAATAAGGGCCCTCAGGGAATCCCTCACCGAGCCCTTTAAGGTAGCGGTCGTCGGCGCTCAGGGAACGGGAAAATCCACGCTCATCAATCTTCTGCTGAGCGAGCCCGTTATGACCAGCCATTATGATGAGACCGAAGGCTGCATTATCAAACTGGTCTACACAGAGGAGGCCCAACGCGAGAGGAAGGCTAGCATCAAATATTTCACCGACCGAGAAGGCGTTTACACGGAAGAATGGATCGATCGGGAAGAATTCTACAAGCTCATCAACCTGAGCACCCACGCGAGGCTTAAGAAGGACGCCGGCTACCGGGACGGCATCGCTTTTTTCGAGATCTATTCCCGCAACCCGTTGCTCCAAGAGGTGCAGTTCATCAACACGCCTGGGCTCAACACGGTCACCGCGGATTTCCTGCAAAGAGTCAGGCATCTTTTCATTGAAGCAGACGTCATCCTCTGGATGAACAAACGAAACCAGATCCTCGATTCTTTCAACACCAAGCTGATTTCGCAGATCTATCGGGATAACAAAAACATTATCGGGGTCCTTGGATTCGCCGACGACCTCTACCAGAGCGATCCCGTTCATGGTGTCCGAGACGTTCTTAAGGAATTTTTCAACGAGACTGAAAAGAAGATGGTTCTCAGGAGGGATTCCGGCGGGAGGGAACGGGTCTGCTTCTTCCTTTATAACGGCCTGGCCGCCGAATCGGCGTTGGGAATGAAGCCGGATCGATTCATCTCGGACTCGAACGACATCCTGCCTGGGGAGGAAGCCGGCCTGAAGATGCTTTGGAACTACCTGAGACAAGGATTTCCCTTCGCCGATGAAGAAGCCGCCGTGATTGACGAATTTTCACTCTGGGACGGAAATCGCGAGGACGCTGTGGCAAAGGCAACCGGCGCGGAGGGATTCGATAGGGACCGATTCATCCGCTGGCTCACCCAACGCCGGTTTATCAAACATCAGGACGGAGGATATGTCCTAACGGACAAAGGGAAGGCGTTATCCCTCCAGAGCTCCATGCTGCCCGCCATCGAAAACTTTGCCCAGGAGGTGATCTTCCACCGCACGCTTCGACAGAAGATGGCGAGGGTCAGCGACAGCTTGAACCGTCTCTACGGCCAACAGAATGTCCTCTCCGCCGTGAAGAAGATCAGGAGCGATTACCAGGACGTCGTCGAGGAAAAGGACAGGGCCTTTGCAAACGCGCAGAAAGAAATGGCCGGCTTAAAGTCGGCCTTTCACCTGAGGTACAGAGAATGGTACCTGACGAGAATCCAAAAGTACTCCCAAGAGATGAGCGGAAACCTTGTCAAGCGGGTCACCGAAGAAATGGGCAAGCGAATCAGCAAGAAGGATCTCTGGAAGGAATTCTTGAGACAGATGACCCCGGAGATCTTCCGCGGCAAGGACGATGGTCCTGTGATGAGTGAGATCAGCAGGATGATCGAGTCTGAATTCGAAGCTCTGGCCGGGGCGAAAACGGAGAGGCTCATTGCCGAAGCGATGGAGGAAGTCAGAAATATGATCACCGAGCTGACTCCGGGATCCTTGGGCGGCGAAAAATTGAAAAGCCGGGAGATCAAGCCGAGAAAAGGAAAACCTGCCGCCGTCCGTTTCAGGTACGGGACGGGGCAGGGCGGGTTTGACGATGCCGGGCCCAATGAAGTCATGAAGAGACTGATGGATAAGGTCGGCAAAAGGATGAGCACGCTGGTCAAACAGATGGCCGCCTCTGACATGAGAAAGAAGGGGATGGCCAAATTCAAGAAGCTCTTCGTGAGGGTGTTCAGGAAAATCTTCATCAAGCTGGGCATGGATTACGCGAAAGAGCAGGCGGAGCTCGTCCCCGGCAAGGGGATTCCCTTCCTCGGATGGCTGCTGATCGTCAAGGACCTGGTCGATCTCGGGTTGATGTTGAACGAGATGCTCGACGAGCTGAAGCAGAAGTTGGAGAGGGCCATCCAGGAGAATGAAGGCGATTTTTTCGACCATTTCAAGAAAATCCTTGAGCCCGCCTACCGTGAAGTCGAAAAGGCGATCTTCGAAGGATTGGAGGAGACGATGAAGCCGGGGAACAAGGAGGCCGAGGAAGCTTCGAACGGGATGAGACTCTGCGACCAGGTGATCCAAATCTTCGAAACCTATTATCCTGAATTTGGGAGATTCCAGGGATCCTAAGAAAGAAATCCATGTTGGTTGACGCCATCAGCCCCTATGCGGATCAATTAGCCCGGACGCTGGAATGCATCAAAGGCTCCGACGAATGGGGATTGGTCGAAGAAAAAGAGAACCGCAGATTGGTAAAGCTCGTAGAGCTGTTCATTGAGGAGATCTCCTCCAGGCGAAAAAGCATCTACCTGGCGGGAAAGACCAGTTCCGGAAAATCCTCTTTCCTGAACTACATTCTTGACAGCCGTGGGCTGAAGGTGATTCCCGAGACCTGCCGGACGGAGACCCGGAGGATCCTGAGGCTCCGGCACAGCGCGGGGAAAAAGGCCTTCCTCAAACTCTGCCCCACCAGCACCCTTCAAGAATCCTTCAAAAAAGAGTTCGAGCCGCCCGGTGGAGCTGCCTTCGACGAGAAAAGCGGGAGCATTGAAATCCCCCTCGAGAGCGAGGACGGCGTCAAGCTTTTCCAGAGGCTCATCCAGGCCCATCAGGAGACCCATTACGATCCGGTGGCTCACATCGACTATATCGATCTTTTTTACCCGGTGAGGTATTTCAGGGACTATGTCATTTACGATACTCCCGGACTGGCATCATGGAAATCTGAAACGGACGAGGAAGTCACGGTCAGGATGTTCAACCATTCCCTCATCCTGTGGATGCTGATCGGAAACGAGCCCAATCTGACGGAAACGCTAAAGGTGCTCGACGACAACCACCACCTGACCCGTGAAATCGAAAAGGAGAGGCTCGTCTTCATCTCCAATTTCTTCGACCAGCTTGACAAGCGATGCCGCGACCATGGCCTTCTCGACCCCGAAGCCGTCATTCGCGAAAAGTTCTCGAGCCGTGCGAAGGAGATGGCCGTTGAGTTCTCCGGCTTCTATTTTTCGGTCTTCCAAAACCAGGAGAACGGCTACCTCCGTTATAGAAAATTGACGGAGAGGACCCTCCTGGAGATCGAAAGACATCTGGCGGAGAACGGCAGGAAAATCCATCTGCTCAATTTTGGAAACGCCTCGGATAAGCTGATTCAGATGCTCGAGGTCTTCCAACCCTCCCTTTCACGGAGAAAGAAGGAACTCCGGAAGGGAGTGGATGCCTCGGAGAGCCGCTTGAAGGTGTTGGAAGAGGGTCGCCGGAAAAGAATGGCCAGCCTCCCGGCTTTGAAAGACATCGTCAGTTTCGACGACCTGAGGGAGGAGATTGAGAGGTTGTGTGAGGAGATCTCGGGCATCAAATCGAACGATCGATATAATCGAAGCATCAAGGACCTGGCCGATACGGCTTTCGGGCTTCCGGATAAACTCCGGAGCAGAATCGAAAAGTCCGTGTTGAAACCCGAAGAGAAAGCTTCCCTTTCAGCCTCATTATTCCAGGACGAGGAGGTCCGGGATAAGATCCTCGATTTAAGGGTGAACCCCCTCTGGTCGAACATCAAGGATTTCTGGCATGCCGGGGTCAAGAAAGAGCTGAAGGGATCCTTCACGAAGGGCCTTTCCTCGGCTGCGATCGCCCCGCTGAAAGATTATATCGAAGCGTTGGACCATTCCGTTGAAGAACAGTTTGTCGAGCTGAAGGAGGATTGGGAGAAGAAGATCACGGAAGAATCTGAAACAAAGAAGGAGCTGGAGATGGAGGGGATTCATCGGGCCGAGGCCGAGCTTCAAAAAATAACCTTATTTGAGAGGGAGATATTGAAGAGTACGAGTGCCGTAACCCAGATGGACCATCATCTCAGACAGGATTTCCAGAAGGCCCTCAGGGGGTGGAAAGAACCCAAAGGCGACGGCACGGACGTCAAGTTGAAAAAGTTTCTGGAACTCTGGGGGATCCTGAAAAATCTTGAGTATACGAATCACTAAGGGAAGTGTGAATCATGGGAAACTTGAGCGAAGAATATAAGAATGAGATCCAGGAAATCTTCGGGGAGATCTACGCGAAATACATTAAGGAAGAGCTGCAGGCGACCGTTGAATCTGAGGTTGTCTCGAAACTGAAGACGACGGCGGACGGAATATCGAAGCAGACGGAGCAGGCCATCCGAAAAGAGGTTGAGCGACTTTCCTCCAAATTGAAAAAGGGGATCACAGACTCCGTCCGGGCCGAACTTCTGGAGATAATCAAAGACGCTCTCTCCAAAGAGAAGAATGAGA
>Ga0335081_10020043_pt1 | contig 10817 bp, 8 predicted proteins | sample Lox_Sample_35_FD_206713 | JGI IMG/M metagenome (GOLD analysis project Ga0335081, IMG submission 206713) | Soil microbial communities from Loxahatchee National Wildlife Refuge, Florida, United States - Lox_Sample_3.5 | ecosystem: Environmental > Terrestrial > Soil > Wetlands | place: USA: Florida... | reverse complement strand
GCTCTACCTGGTGGGCGCCGTCTGCTGGGCGGGGATTGACCCCAGCCGGCGCACGCTCTGAACCGGCTACCCGAACAGCTCCTGAGCCAACGCCATACGGTCGCGCACGGCTACGCCGTTGGGACAGTCCACCGAACAGGAATCGCAATCGCCGCAGCGGATCGCCCTCACCCCTGCGGGCAGGTCGAGGAATTGCTGGCGGGCCATCGGAAATTGCCCGTAGCCTTCCGCGTAGGTCAGGTAGCGGAGCACTTCGGGCACCGGGAGACCCTTTTCGCACACGCCGTTGCAAGCTCCGCACATGCGGCAGTAGGATGGGCCGATGAGGGCGAGCTGTTGTGCCAGAATCCGCTCGTCTTGAGGCGAGTATGGCTCCGCCATGGCACGCACGTTTTCCTCTAGCTGGTCGTGATCGGTCATGCATACGATGGCCGTGTCCACGGATTCGTTGCGGAGGACCCAACGGATGGCGGCTGCCGGTACGCCAGGTTGGGACAACTGTTTAGAGAGCGCCTGCTGGTTGGCCCCGTAGAGGCGGTCGCCCTGCGCCACGCGGCTGACACCTCCGGCCAACGCCTTCATCGTCACGATACCCACTCCCGCTTGCCGGGCCTGGTGAATGGCGGAGGTCATGTCAGATTTCGGAGCCGCGGGGTTGGCGTTCGGCTTGGCATCCACGGAACGCATGGCGAAATTGTAGGTGGTGAGGACGACATCGGTCCGGCCCAGTTTGACCAGGTAAGGGAGCATGCGGTCCATGTTGAAGTGCGTGCTCACGCCGGCGAACCGGATCTTGCCCTGCTGCCTGGCCGTGCGCTGGGCCTCCAGCAGGTCATCGGTCACGTCGGAGGAATTCATTTTGGAGTGCAGGTACCAGATGTCCAGGTAATCGGTCCCGATCTCACGCAGGCTGGTTTCCAGTTCGGCGAGCGCTTCCCGCCCGGTGGGGGCCAGGCTCTTGCTCGAGAGAATCAACTGCTTCCGCCGGCTCTTCAGCGCCGCACCCACCATGCGCTCGTTGTTGCCATTCTGATAGGCGCGTGCCGTGTCGAAATGCACGATGCCCAGATCGGCGGCGTGCTGGAGCACGCTGGGGTCGGATGTAGTCATGCACCCGAAAGAGAGCGGAGTCACCCTGAGGCCCGTCTTTCCCAGAGTGCGCCAGGTCAGCTTCGGGCCGGCCGGCAACGCTTGCGCCTGGCCGCCGCCGGGCGAGGGGGTCGTGGCCTGGCTGGCCAGCGCAGCGGACGGCAACGCCAGTCCCGCCGCCAGAAAATTGCGACGTGAGGGTTCAGGTGGCATAAAGTCATTCTCCGATCGGGCTTAAAACAAGAGTAACCGAGGTTAAACTATTAGTAAAGCATTGCGAGGATGGGAGACCGCGCTAGAATAATAGTTAGAGGTTGCTTTACCTGTTATTGGAGCAGTAATCCGCCCGTCCGCCGCGAGAGAGGCCAGGAGGTTTGAAATGGCTTGGTTGTCCAAGATCCTGACGCCAGTCGCTTTCTCGCCACGCTGCCGTGGCGCGGTCCAGTATGCCGAGGCATTAGCATGTCATTTCCACAGTGAACTGACGTTGCTTCACGTAGTTCCGCCGCCCATGGCTCCGTACACGCCGGCCGAAGCGATGGCGTATGCCACCAGCGCCGAGTTGACCGCGGAGAGGCTGGAGCAAAAGCGAATTGAACTTGGGACTTACCTGGGTAACCTGTGTCCCGGTCTGCCGCTGAGCCAAGCGGTCGTGGACGGCGATCCGGCCGCACAGATAGTCGATTATGCGCGTCAGCACGAGACCGACCTGATCGTCATGGCGACTCACGGCTACGGACCCTTCCGGCGCTTTCTGTTAGGCTCTGTGACCGCCAAAGTATTGCATGACGCCGGGTGCCCGGTGTGGACCGGGCCTCACATGGAGCAAGCCCCCGGTTACGAAGCCATTAACTTCCGGCGCGTGGTGTGCGCGGTCGATCTGGCCGAAGGCAGCCGGGAGGTGCTGGAGTGGGCCGGACGATTTGCGCGGGAGTTTTCCGCCGAACTCGCGGTCGTTCATGTACTCTCGGGAGCGCTGATCCAGTCCGGGGGTATCTACTTCGATCCGGCATGGCGCAACCAGGCGGCAGCGGCGGTGCGCGACCAGGTTTGCCGCTTGCTGGAAGAACTCCGAATACCGGCCGAGGTGACGATTGAGTTCGGAGACGTTCCGGTGGTGGTGAGTGACGTCGCGGACCGGTCGAAGGCCGATCTGCTCGTGATCGGACGCGGCCGCGACTCCGGAATGCTCGGGCGGTTACGGGCGAACGCCTATGCCATTCTGCGCGAGTCTCCCTGTCCGGTACTGACGATTTGAAGCGCAGGGGCACCGAAGCCCCAAAATAAGGACTTTGGCTCAATCCCAAGAGGTTGCCGCTGCCTCACTCAGTACTTCATTGTAGGACTAAAGAATCATATCGTCCCAGCGGTATACACCCGCTTCAGGGGTACGTTTGAGGGAGTCACGATGGTACTGCTAAAACCAAGTATTTGCTTTAGTTAGCAGGTTTCACGACTACCAAAATCAACGTGCTGAGTTAAACTAACTTGAGGCGTAAATTGTTAGGGTATTTTCGGCGCTCTACGTTTGTCGGAATAGCGCTCGCGCCCATGTTGTGCGCAATGGGGGGCGATACCCTCGTAGTGTCCGCATTAAGCGGCCGTCCCGGCGGCACCCTGGTGTACGCGCAACGCACAGAGGCTAAAACCCTGAACCCAGCCACCGCCGCCGACAGCGCCTCCCGGGAAGTGATTCTCCGGCTGCATGCCGACCTCATCCATATCAACCGCTATACCCAGAAGACGGAGCCGGCGCTGGCGAAATCCTGGACCGCAAGCGCCGACGGGCTGCACTACACCCTGGAGCTGCGACATGGCGTGCGGTTCTCCGATGGGCAGCCCTTTGACGCGGATGACGTGGTTTTTTCCTTCCGGGCGTACCTGGATGAAAAGGTTCACTCCCCGCAGCGTGATCTGCTGTTGCTGGATGGGCGGCCGATCCAGGTGGAAAAACTGGATGCGTATCGCGTCCGGTTCGATCTTCCCTCCCCCTACGCCGCAGCCGAGCGGCTGTTCGACAGTTTCGACATTCTGCCGCGGCACCTGTTGGAACAGTCCTGGCGCAAAGGGAAACTGGCGGAGGCCTGGGACCTGCACACACCTCCCAGCCAGGTGGCCGGTCTGGGCCCGTTCCGCTTCGTGCAATACGTGGCCGGCCAGCGTCTGGTGATGGAACGGAATCCATATTATTGGAAGGCGGATGCGGCCGGCCACAAGCTCCCATACCTGGACCGCCTGGAATTCTCCTTCGCAGGTAGCGAAGACATGCAGGTGATGCGGTTCGAGGCGGGCGAATCGGATATCGTCAGCCGTATCAGCGCCAAAAACTACGCGGCTTTGGAACAAGCCCGCGCCCGGCATGCGCCGCGCGACGGCTACACCCTGAAGGATGCCGGCCCCGGCCTGGAATACAGCTTTCTGTTCTTCAACCTGAACGATGCGGCCCGCAACGCTTCGGCTGACTTGAGGTCCCATCAGGCATTCTTCCAGCGGAAGGCCTTTCGGCGCGCGGTCTCGGCTGCCATCGACCGCGCGGCGATCGTAAAGCTCGTGTACCTGGGCCATGCTGTTGCGCTGGGCACGCCCGTGCCGCCCGGTAACAAGGCATGGGTCGACGAGCGGCTGGCTCCGCCGGTGCACTCGCTCGACCAGGCGCGCATGTTGCTGCGCGACGAGCATTTCACGTGGTCGCGCGCGGGTGCCCTGGTGTCGCCGGAGGGGACGCCGGTGGAATTCACTATTGTCACCTCCGCCGGTAATTCCGATCGCGCGCAAATGGCCGCCCTGATCCAGGAAGACTTGCGGCGGCTTGGCATGAACGTGCACGTGGCGCCGCTGGAATTTCGCAGCCTGCTCGACCGTGTGCAGCGCACACACGATTATGAGGCCTGCCTGCTTTCGCTGGCGGAAGCCGATGCCGACCCGAACCCGGACTTGGAGGTCTGGCTTTCGAGCGGCGGCAACCATCTTTGGAACCCCGAGCAGAAGATTCCCGCCACACCGTGGGAAGCCGAAATCGATCGCCTGATGCGGAGGCAGATGGGCGTCCGCGACTACGCGGAGCGCAAAAGGCTGTTCGACCAGGTGCAGCAGTTGCTGGCGGACAACCTTCCCCTCATTCCCCTGGTCACGCCCGACGTCCTGACCGGCGCCCGCACGGCGCTGGCGAACTTCCAGCCGGCCCTCCTCGATCACTACACACTTTGGAATGTCGAGCAGCTTTATTGGCAGACCAAGCGGAATGGAGCCCGTCGTTGACCCCCGGCAGCGGCTGGACGAATACGCGCCTGGTAGAGGAGTGCCGGCGCGGCAACGAGCAGGCATGGAGCGCGCTGGTAGACCGCTACAAAGACCTGGTGTACTCCATTCCCTTGCGCTATGGCGCTCCACGGCAGGACGCGGCGGACATTTTTCAGGCCGTCTGGCTCGATCTTTTTAACGAACTTCCGCGTCTGCGCGACGCCGAAGCCCTGCGAGCGTGGCTGGTCCGCTGCACGGCGAACAAATGCTACCACTGGAAGCGCCGCCTGGATTCTGCCGCGAACGTGGATGCGATGGAGCTTCCATCCAACGGCGGCCTGGTTCATGATGTGCTGGCGACTCTGGAGCGTGAGCAGATGTTGCGCGAGGCTATCGCCCAGCTGCCTCCCCGCTGCCGGCAGATGATTGAGCTGCTGTTCTTCCAGCAGCCTCCCCTGCCCTATGCCGAAGTGGCCCAGCGCTTGCGGCTGGCGCCGGGTTCGATTGGATTCATCCGCGGCCGGTGCCTGAAGCGTTTGAAAGAAATCTTGGAGGCAAAAGGATTCTGATGCCCGGCGGCGCCGAGTTATTGTCTCCGGAAAACTTCGTCGACCGCCTTCGCACCGAACCGCAAAAGCGCCACCGCCTCAACCTGCTGCGCGCCGCCAGACCCCTGTGGACGCCCGAGACCGTGACGCGTCTCTACGATGAAGCATCGCGCCTGACCCGCATCGATCTGCGACAGGCCGACCGCGTGGCGGAAGCGGCCCGCTGGATTTCGCTGCGTACCGGCGACGAACCCTCACGCGCCGCCGGCCTCCGCGCCATAGGCCATATCCGGTATCTTAAAGCCAACTACCAGGGCGCCCTCGATTGCTACCGACTGGCCCTGGAAATTTACGACCGGCTGGGTATGGAAGTGGACGCCGGCCGGACTATGGCCGGCAACGGCTTGCAGACCCTGGCCTACCTGGGGCGTTACGAAGAGGCGTTTGCCTGGTCGGAACGTACGCGGGACATTTTCGAGCGGCATGGCGCGCGCCGCCACCTGGCCATTCTCGACCACAACATGGCCAACGTGTACTACCGGCTGGACCGGTTCGAGGAAGCGCTGGATCTCTATGACCGTTCCTACCGCGAATTCCTGGAGCTGGGCGAGTCGCAGAACGCCGCCATCGCGCTGAAGAACACCGCTACCTGCCAGATCAGCCTCAACCACTTCCGCAAGGCGCTGGAAACCTATACCGCGGCACGTGAATACTGCCTGCGCTACGACATGCCGCTGGTAGCGGTGGAGGCTGATTACAATATTGCCTACCTCTATTACCTGCGCGGCGAATATACCCGCGCCATCGAGCTCTACCGGCTAACGCGCGAGCGTTGCGCCGAATTGGGTGACGCCTATCACCAGGGCTTGTGCGATCTGGATCAGGCCGAAATGTACCTGGAGCTCAACCTCAGCGAAGAAGGGGCCTACCTGGCCGAACGCGCCTTGGGAACCTTCCGCGAACTCGGCATGGGCTACGAAATGGCCAAGGCCATCACCAACCTGGCGATTGCTTCCAGTCATCACGGTGACGCCGCCGGCGCGGTGGACCTGTTCCGCAAGGCGCGCGAGATTTTCGCGCGCGAAAACAACCACGTGTGGACCGCCATGATCGACCTCTACCAGGCGCTGGTGGTCTATCAGGAAGGTCGGCTGGATGAAGCCGGCCACCTGTGCGGGCAAGCGTTCGGATTCTTCGCTTCCTCGCCGCTGGTGGGCAAGGCCGCGCTCTGCCAGTTGCTGCTGGCGCGCATTCAGCTCCGGCACCAGCGGCTGGAGCAAGCCCGAGCGCTTTGCCAGGATGCACTCCACCGCCTCGAGCAGGCGGAAACTCCGGTGCTCACCTATCAGGCCTGGTTCGTGATGGGGCTGATCGAAGAGGCCGCCAATACTCCCGATGCCGCGTACCGCGCTTATCTCAGCGCTCACGACCGGTTGGAGAATCTTCGCAGCCATCTCAAGACAGAAGAGACCAAGATCGCTTTCCTGAAGGACAAGCTGGCGGTTTACGAATCCTTGGTGCGTATGTGCCTCAACCGGGGCGAAACCGTGTGCGAGCACGAGCAGGCCTTCGCGTTCATCGAGCAGGCGAAATCGCGCAGCCTGGCCGACCTGATCGCGATGCGCGGCGACCGCCCTCCCACCGCCCGGCAGGCACAGACGGCGCTGATCGAGCAGGTGGCCACGCTGCGCGAAGAGCTCACCTGGTACACGCGCGCCATTCAGATGCTGGAAAGCGGCTCGGCGGCCTTGCGCACGCCCCACCTGGAGAAACTACGCCGCGCGGCGCGCGAATGCGAGCAACGGCTGGTTGAGACGATGACCAGCGTGCGCGATGAGAACCCCGATTTCGCCAATGTGGAGCAGGGTAGTTCCATCGACCTGGAAAGCATCCGCGGCGTTCTGCCGGAGGACGCCTTGCTGCTGCAGTACTATCGCGTGCAGGATACGCTGTATGCCTGCCTGCTCTCGCGGCACAGCCTCAAAATTGTTCCCGTGGGCGCGGCGTCCGAGGTGCGGCGCGTTCTGCAACTGCTGCGCTTCCAGCTCTCCAAATTCCGCCTTGGCCCGGACTACGCGGCTCGCTTCCACGCATTGCTGCTGGAAGCCGCCAATGCCCACCTGCGCACCCTCTACGAAAACCTGATCGCACCGCTCGAAACGTTCCTCAACGCCGCTCATCTGATCGTAGCGCCGCACGAATTCCTGCACTACCTGCCATTCCATGCGCTGCTCGACGGCGATGGCTGCTTTGGCGACCGCTATTCGATTTCGTATACTCCCAGCGCCAGCGTGTATTACCTGTGCGCCACCAAGAACGCGACCCATTCCCGCGGCGCCCTGGTACTGGGCGTTCCCGACCCTTCGGCGCCGCAGATTCTGGCGGAGACGCGCGCGGTTGCCTCCGTTTTGCCGGACGCCGAGGTCTTTCTTGGCGCGGAGGCCACGCAGGCTGTGCTGCGCGACCGCGGCGCGCGCAGCCGGTTTGTTCACATCGCCACTCACGGCTGGTTCCGTCAGGACAATCCCATGTTCTCCTCCATCAGCCTTGGCGACCGCCCTTTGAGCCTGTTCGATTTGTATCAATTGAGCCTGCCGGCGGAACTGGTGACACTGAGCGGCTGCGGCACGGGCCTCAACGTGGTGGTAGGCGGCGACGAGTTGCTCGGGCTCAAGCGAGGCCTGCTCTACGCCGGCGCGCAGAGTATCCTGCTGACACTCTGGGACGTCCACGACCAAAGCACGGCCGAGTTCATGAAGCTGTTTTACAGCCGCCTGAGATCCCACCCCAGCAAAGCCCGGGCCGTGCAGGAAGCCATGGCGGAGATCCGCAAGGAATATCCGCATCCGTTTTACTGGGCTCCGTTCGTGCTGGTGGGAAGGTACGAGTAAACCAAGCCCCCGGCCGACCCTGTGTTTTCACCCTCTTAGGCACTGCAGGCTATCCCATGATTGGCGCTAAGTACTGGGTGTACTGTTATTTGGGAGCGTGGTTATCAAAAAAAATTCACCCCGAGGTATATCAACATGGAGTAGCGAATACCCTTACTTGGTAGAAGCGCACGTAATTTGCTCTCCAGTAAAAAGGCCGCGGGAGAATCGGCTGAAGGAAGCTTATGAAGCATTACGGAATAATTCAGTGGGTGGATTTCGCGAGGCACGTCGTAACGGGTGAGGAGGAGCTCCGGATGAGGGAGCATCTTTCGGCCGGCTGTGCCGAATGCCGGCAGCTTCTCGATTTCTGCAACTCCGTTTATGAAACCAGCCGGAGCGCCGCTCCCGCGCCGGTGCCCGATTGGGTTGTGCGACGCGCCAAGGCGTTGCCCCCGGTCCGCACGCCGGCCAGAGTCAGGCGCTTTTCCCTGGTGCCGTTCGAATTGGTTTACGACAGTTTCCTGGCTCCCGCTCCCGCGGGTCTGCGGTCGAGTTGGCAGGTGGGCTGGCAGGGGCTATACCATACCGCAGACTGTTCATTGGATTTGCGCATTGAGCCGGAATTGAAATCTTCGCGCGCCGCCGTGATCGGGCAGATCACCAACCGTGCGGCCCCGCATCTGGAAATGGACAACATTCCGGTCTGTTTGAAATTGGGGAAGCAGGTGATCGCGGAAACCGTTAGCAACCGGTTCGGTGAGTTCCAATTGGAATACGAACAACAAGGACGGCTGCATCTTTGCGTGTACCTGGAACGAGGCTCGAAATGCATTCAGGTGCCGTTGAGAAAGCTGGCCGCAGATTACCCTGTCGGAGGGGATCGGTTCGCGGTGAAAAGGAACAACAGGCAGAGTTCAGCCAGATCGCGCACGCACTAACTCCCAAGAGGCTGCTGATATGTTCTCGATGCGAATATTCAATCCGATGCGGATGGCCCTACTGGGCGTACTTGTCCTCGCCCCGGCGTTTGCCGGCGATCCTCAGTTCATTGTTCGTGCCCCAGGCAACACGGTTCAGCACTTGGTTAGTAAAGGCGCTTCGGTAAAGAGCGCCGTGACCGGTACCGCGAAGGACCTTTATGTGCTCACCGTGCCCGGAAAATCGCGCGGGGCTGCCCTGAATGTGATTCTCTCGGAGCCCGGCGTCACCGCCGAATCCAATTTGACGGTGACGCTTCCGGAAGCTTCCCTCGATTCGACGATGATCGGCAACAGCCCGGTCAGCTACGCGAGCGTTCAAAGCACGCTCGCCAGCATGCTCGCCAACATGCAGGCCGATTCGTGCGCGTCGGGAACCGCTTCGTTTCGTGGCTACTATTGCCAGCCGGCAGTGAGCATCATCAATCTCAGGCAGGCGCGAACGTTCGCCACGGGGAGTGGTGTGGTGGGCATTCTCGATACCGGTATCGATCCGGCTCATCCCGCGCTGCTCGGCTCGGTGGTGGCGGGCTGGGACTTCACCACCAACACCGCGGGCGGCTTCATTTCGCTTGCGGACACGCAATCCACCACGTCGATTCTGGACGACCAGCAATCCACTACCTCGATTCTGGACGGTGACTCCACCGTGGTGATCAATCAATCCACGACGTCGATTCTGGACGATTATCAATCCACGACGTCGATTCTGGATCAGTCCACCACCTCGATTTTGGATAATAGGCCGGCGAATTTTGCCGGCCATGGCACCATGGTGGCCGGCATAGTTCGCCTGGTGGCTCCGGGAGCCACGCTGATGCCTATCAAGGTATTCGGCACCAACGGCACAGCCACTCTGTCGCAGGTTTTGGCAGGTATCTATTACGCGTCCGACCACGGCGTCAAAGTACTGAATATGAGTTTCAGCATGACCACCTCTTCGCCGGAATTGATCCATGCGGTGAGCTACGCCAACTCCAAAGGGCTCATTCTGGTGGCCGCGGCCGGCAACGAGGGCCAGAATATTGTGGTTTACCCGGCTGGTTTGAACCAGGTGATCGGCGTAGGGGCGACCACCGATCAGAGCGTTCGCAGCAGTTATTCCAACTACGGCAAGGTTGTGGCCCTGGCGGCTCCGGGCGACGGTATTGTGACCACGTTTCCGGGAGCGCGTTGGGCCATGGCGTGGGGCACGTCGCTCAGCACGCCTTTTGTTTCCGGGGGCGTTGCCCTGCTGATTCAGATGAATCCGAATTTAAGCTGGATCCAGGCCACGAATGCCATCACGCAATGCGCTCCCATCGGACAGGAACTGGGAGCGGGAAGGCTCGATCTTTTCCGCGCGTGCAGCTACGAAGCCAGCCACGGCGGTGGCCACTAAAGACCTTTGGCAAGGATATCAGGGGCAGTAACAGGTGGGAGATTTTCGGAGGTTTGGGCATGACTGATCAGCACAACAATCGCTCTCGGGGGATGCGCTCCCTTCAAGGAGTAGCCGGCGATTGCTCCGACGCGGGGACAAACAAATTGTCCCCGCCGTCGAGAGCCACACTCCGCGCGCGGTTGCTGCACGCCAACGCCGGCCTGCGCTGCCGGCCCGCGGCGCGCGGCTCCGAACGTGGTCTTGAGCCGATGCCGATATGGCTGGCCGCCCTGATGGCCACGCGGTGCCAGGCGACGGTGAACGGCGAGGATCATACCATACTCTGGGACTGTATCGCCGGCCGCGCGCTGTACACCAATCGGGGAACGACAGCCGAACATATCGAAGCTCTGGGAGTTCGCCTGCAAAGCGGCCAGACCGTCGCGGTCTATTGGCGGCCCGGAGCAACAGATTACACGGTCGAAGTCTACTCCCAAAGCAACCACTTTTGCGCCTGACCGGCTTTCCGACTCGCGCACGACCACATCGTGAACCAAATGAGGCTCAAATGTGCGAGCGGCGCGAAGCGAGCAACAGAAACACTCCCAGCGTCGCGTAAATACCAAGAATCATCTGCAGGTAATCCGACTGGCCCGCGTGCCACGACCATCCGGACGGCCAGATGATGGTGAGCGGGTAAATGATGAAACGGCGGCTCTCGGGTCTT
>Ga0335081_10020040_pt1 | contig 10817 bp, 11 predicted proteins | sample Lox_Sample_35_FD_206713 | JGI IMG/M metagenome (GOLD analysis project Ga0335081, IMG submission 206713) | Soil microbial communities from Loxahatchee National Wildlife Refuge, Florida, United States - Lox_Sample_3.5 | ecosystem: Environmental > Terrestrial > Soil > Wetlands | place: USA... | reverse complement strand
ACCGCCGCATCGGGCGCATCGCGCTCAACCTCGGCGGCATCGCCAACCTCACCGCCATTCCCGCCGCGGCTTCGCCCAACCAGATCGTGGCCTTCGATACCGGCCCCGGCAACATGGTAATCGACGCGCTCAGCGAAGAACTCTTCGGCCAGGACTGCGATCGCGACGGCAAAATCGCCGCCAGCGGGCGGGTGCTCGAAGACGTGGTCGAGCGCTTTCTCGATGAAGTGCCTTTTTTTTCCCAGCGCCCGCCGCGTACCGCCGGACGCGAAGAGTTCGGCCGCGATTTTGCCCGCGACTTCCTGCACGCCGCCCGTCCGCTCGGCGCCATGCGCGAAGCCGCAGCCGGCGCGTACTCGGGAGGTTACGCCCCTGAGACCAATGCGGTTGAAAAGCGCGATGTGATTGCGACCGCCACCGCGCTCAGCGTGCGCTCGATTGCGTACGCCGTGCGCCGCTATGTTCCCCGCAAGGGAAATTTCAAAGAGGTGATCGTCTCGGGCGGCGGCGCGAAGAACCCTACCCTGATGCGGTGGCTCGAAAACGAGGCCCGCAGTTTGGGGCTGCGCCTGCGCTCTTCGGACGAATTCGGAATTCCCTCGAGCGCCAAAGAAGCTGTCGCCTTTGCCCTACTCGCCTACGAGACCTGGAACCGGAGGCCCTCGAATGTGCCCTCGGCCACCGGCGCCGAACGCGCGGCGGTGCTGGGGAAAATTTGTTATCCATAAGGACAGTGGCTAGTGGTCAGTGATCAGTGGCTAGTGCCGGCGGAGGCATGATGAACGCCACAGCAGGCTCGACGCAACTGACTCACCACGAACCACGAGCCACTGACCACGAACCACGGATCACGAGCCACTGACATGCCCACCTACATCGCCCTGCTCCGCGGCATCAACGTTGGCCCGCACAAGCGCACGAAGATGGAGAAACTCCGCTCGGCCTGCGAAGGCCTGGGCTTCGAAAATGTTACGACCTACATTCAAAGCGGCAACATCGTATTTCGCGCGGCAAAATTATCCGACGCGGCACTGGCGAAGAAATTAGGCGACTGCATCGCCCGCGATTTCGGTTTCCCGGCCGATGTCATCACCCGCACCCAAGAAGAAATGGGAGAGATCATCGCCAACAATCCCCTGCTGAAGGAAAAAAATATCGAACAATCGAAGCTGCACGTGGTCTTTTTGTCCGGGAAGCCTACGCCCGAATCGCTCCACAAGCTACAGGCGCTGACTGTCGCGCCCGATCGCGTGCGAAACCTCGACCGGGAAATTTATTTTTACTTCCCAAACGGCGTCTCCCGCAGCAGCCTGTGGAAGCACCCGCTCGATAAAGTGCTCACCGTCACCAGCACCATGCGCAATTGGAATACGGTGAACAAGCTCTATGAAATGGCCCGGGAGCTCGAATGAAGGTTCCAGTGGGGCCGGATGTCATGAAGGTTCGCGTAGCGGCAGGTGTCCACACCCGCCCCCTGGCTGACTCCAACACTCTTCCCACTCTTCGTCGCTGTGCGACGAACGCACGGGCGTGGGCGCCCGTGCCCACGTGGACCTTGCTTCTTCTGACGCTTCTGCTCACCGCCTGCGCCCGCAAGCCCGCTCCGAACACGTTGGTCATGATCATCGAATCGAGCCCCACCAATCTCGATCCGCGTGTCGGCATCGATGGCCAGTCCGAGCGCATCGACGCGCTCTTGTTCGACAACCTGCTCACCGTCGACGACCACCTGAGCGTTAAACCCGGCCTGGCCGAGAGCTGGGAGATCCCCAATCCCACCACCTACATTTTTCACCTGCACAAAGGGGTTCATTTTTCCGATGGCCGGCCGCTCACCGCACGCGACGTGAAGTGGAGCTTCGATTCGCTGCTCGAAGGAAAAATCCGCAGCCCCAAAACCGGCACCTATCGCTTCGTCGACCACATCGACGCGCCTGACGACTCTACCGTGGTGTTTCATCTCAAGCAGCCGTGGGCGTCGCTGCTGTGGAACGTGGCCGGCGGAGGAGGAATGGGCGTCGTCCCTTACGGCAGCGGATCGGATTTCAATCTGCATCCCATTGGCTCCGGGCCGTTCCGCTTCGTCAGCGCCGAACAGGATAAAGAAGTCATCATCGAGCGCAACGACAATTACTGGGGGCCAAAGGCCAAACTCGATCGCGTGCGCTTCGCCGTGGTGCCCGATACCACCACGCGTGCGCTCGAACTGCGCAAGGGCAGCGCCGATATCGAAATCAACGCGCTCCCGCCCGACATGGTCTTCGCGCTTCAGCGCGAAACTCCGCTACAGGTTCTGCACGGCCCAGGGACGATCCTTGCCTATATGGGATTCAACCTCCGCGATCCCATTCTGAAAGACGTTCGCGTGCGCCAGGCGATCGCCTACGCGCTCAATCGCGAGCGCTATCTGCATTATGTTTGGCCGTTCGCGCGCTTAGCCTCAAGCGTGCTGCCGCCAGAGAGCTGGGCCTACGATCCCGACGTGACGCATTATTCCTACGATCCTGAAAAAGCCCGACACTTGCTCGACGAGGCAGGATACAAAGCGGTGAACGGCGTGCGCTTTCACCTCACCATGAAAACTTCAACTGAAGAAAGCTCGCGCACCATGGCCGCGGTCTTTCAGCAGCAGCTGAGCGAAGTCGGCATCGCGCTCGACATCCGCAGCTTCGAATTCGCAACGTTTTTCTCCGACGTCAGCCACGGCGAATTCCAGGTCTACTCGCTGCGCTGGATCGGGGGCAATGAAGACCCCGACATTTTCGATTACGCCTTCTCCACCTCGCGCATCATTCCCAACGGAGCCAACCGCCAGTACTACAGCAACCCGCGCGTCGACGCCCTGATCGCCCAGGCGAGCACCGAACTCGACCAGAACGCGCGCAAGCGCGACTACGACGAGATTCAGCAAATCCTCTCGCACGATCTTCCTTACGTTGATCTCTGGTACTTCGATAACGTTCTGGTCTATTCGAAGCGGGTGCGCGGATTAGAGCTGAATCCCTCCGGCAATTACGATTTCCTGAGAACCGCTGAACTGGCGAACTGAAGCATTGCGGTAAACGACGGTAACTTGGAGTGACGCTCGAGAGCGGTTACGCTAATTCGAAAAGGCACATATGCGAAGTCTCTTCATTTCACTCTTTCTTTTGTGTCCGGTGCTGTTGCTGGCGGATACGACCGTGACCATCCGTTGGGTAACAACCGACAGTCACAAAGACGCTAAAGCGCAAAAGGCCGCAGTCGAAGACGCCATTGAATATCGCCACGGCAACATGCGTCGCAAAGACGATGTAAGCGCGAACGGAATGAACGTCCCGATCTCACAAATTGCAAATTGCCAGTCACGGACCGGCTTCATATTAGATTTGTCCGCTCGCCAATACCGAAGCTACAAGGTCGTGAGTTTCGCTGCCCCAGAGCAGATCAAGCAGTATCTCAGCAAGAATTCACAAAACGTTGTTCAGGTTGAGAGCCACACCGTCGACACGGGAGAGCGGCGGGTGATTTTCGGGTACACCGCTAAACATCTCATCACCACCACCAAAGTGCCCGCGAGCCGAACCAATAAGGGTGGAGAGGAAGTCATGGACGGCTGGTTCGCTGACCACGAAGGTTTGGACACCGAGTGCATGCCCGATTACGCGCGCTCCGAACCAATTTATGCCATCGGCACCGGCCTGGTGAGTTATCCGCAAGTCCCGGAGTTCCACCACTCCGGCCCACTGCCCTCGGGTTTGCCACTGAAAGTGACTCTCCGAATCACTCAGTTTGGGGCGGACAACGGCGCGAACCGCACGATCACGGTTGAAAAGACGGTCGAAAAAATTTCGGACGCTCCCATAAAACCTGCGCTCTTCGAACTGCCCAAAGGTCTTCGCGAAAATCCTCGTCTGCTGCGCGGCAGCTCTGTTTCCACTCGGTAAACTGATTTTCCTGCATGTTACCATCGAAAATGGATGCGCATTCTCTTCATCGGCGACATCTTCGGCCGTCCCGGGCGCACCATTGTCCGCGACAAGCTCAAGAATCTCGTGCGCGAGCACCGCATCGACCTCGTGCTTGCCAACGGCGAAAATGCCGCCGCCGGATTCGGCATCACTCCGGCGCTCGCCGAAGATCTTTTCGATCTCGGCATCGACGTGCTCACTACCGGCAACCATGTCTGGGACAAACGCGAGCTGATCGATTACTACGCCTCCGCCAACGGCGACCTGCACAGCCCCGCGCGCCGCATTCTCCGCCCCGCGAACTACGCCCCCGACCTTCCCGGCTGGGGTTTTTACGAAGGAAGAAAGAATGAAGTGCCCTATGCGGTAATCAACTTGCAGGGCCGCGTGTTCATGGCCTCAAATGACGACCCGTTCCGCAAGGCTGACGAAATTCTGAAACAACTCAAAACGAAAACCGTCATCGTCGATCTTCACGCCGAAGCCACTTCAGAAAAAGTTGCGCTCGGTTGGTATCTCGACGGGCGAGTCACCGCGGTTATCGGCACGCACACTCACATTCCGACCGCCGATGAGCGCGTGCTGCCCGCCGGCACCGCTTACATCACGGATGTCGGCATGACCGGCCCTTTCGACGGCGTGATCGGCGTGAAAAAAGAAATGATCATCGACCGCTTCCTGCACAATCTGCCTGCGCGCTTCGAGCCCGCCACCGGCGATGCCCGCCTGTGCGCTGTGGTGATTGAGAGTGATGACTCCACCGGCAAAGCAAAATCCATACAAAGAATCATGGTGACCTGACCCTCTGTGGATTTCCTCCGTGTAACTTCGTGCCCTTCGTGGTGAGGTTTTTGTTTTCCGTGGTTGAGATTTAAGTCTCCGCTTAACCGAAATGCCGACCATTCCCGCCGCTGACGCCTACATCTTCGATATCGACGGCACCCTGCTGGTCACTAAAGACCTCGTTCACTGGAACGCTCTTCACCAGGCGATGCTCGAAACCTATGGCGTGGATACGACGATCGAGGGCATTCAATATCACGGGAAAACCGATCTCTCAATTTTGCGGGCAGCGCTCGCAAGAGAAGGTATCTGCGATCGCGAGTTTGAAGCGGTACTTCCGAAGGCGCTCGAGGTGGTTCGACGAGAGGTAGAAGCGAATCATCGCGCCATCAAACCGAACGTCTGCCCCGGCATCGTGCAACTGCTTCAGCAGTTGAAGTCAAAGGATAAGCTTCTCGGCGTGGCTTCAGGAAATTTGCAAACTGTAGGATGGCACAAAATCGAAGCCGCCGGCCTTCGGCAATTCTTTACTTTCGGCAGTTTCAGCGACCACCTCGAAAGCCGCGCCGAGATTTTTCGCAACGCCCTGGATTTCGTTTCCGCTCAGCTAGGCCCCGCGGCCCGCGCCTGTTTCATCGGAGACACTCCCGCTGACGTCGAAGCCGCCCGCGCCGTGGGCGCGCAAATTATAGCCGTGGCATCCGGAGTATTCACACTCGATCAACTGATGGCGTGTTCGCCCGATCTCTGCATCCCGCATTGCGGCGAGATCTTCTCGGAATAGTTACCGTGGAAAAATTTTGGCAGAATGCCAGACGTTCTCTGCGTTCTCGTGTTTTTCTCTCTGCATTCCCGTGTTTTTCTCTCCGCGTTTTCGTGTTTTTTCTCCCTGCGGTCTCGTGTTTTCTCTCTGCGTTCTCTGCGGTTAAAGTCTTTTCAGTTCGCAGGGAGAGCATCAGTTCGCCAAGAGCATCACTGAGCAAGCAATCTCATCATTTTTTCCCGATTACGATTCGGCAAAAATTCCAACGCGGTTTTCGCCAATGTCGCATAAGCATTCTTTGCCGCCGGAATGCTCTTCATGACACTCAAGTGCTCGCGGATCGTCTCCACATCGCCGCGCACAATCGGCCCGCTGAACGCGCCCGCCGGCCCAAGCTTCTGGTAATTTCGCAATGTCTGCCGAATAATCGGCATCATCCGCCGCCGCGCCTCCCGCTCTGGAATTCCTCCGAGCGCAGCCACTTTTTCTGACGCCGCAAGCAGCGATACCAGCAGCGGACAGATCATCGTCGCAAACGCGTGATACGCGACTTTGTCTTTCTTCCGAATCGCAACCGGAGCAGCGCCCAAATCGCGCGCAATTTTCTTAGCTGCGCTCACCGCAGCCCTGTCTCCCTCAATCGCGAACGGCACAGCCGCGAGCTCCGGCACTGAGCCTTTTACAAACGTCATCAGCGGATGCACCGACGCTACATTCGCTCCTGCTCTCTGCAATGAATTAAGCGCGTCGCTCGTCAGTACTCCGCTGGAGTGAAACGCGATTTTCCCCGCCCAATTTGCTTCAGAAAAACTTGTTGCAGTACGTTGAATCTTGCCATCCGGCACACAAAACCAGACGATGTACGCGGTCAATTCCGCACTGCGAGGACTCCCGCGAGAGATTTTTGAAACTTTGTATCCGGCTTCACTCAGCCCTTGTGCCAGCGCTGTTCCCAGCCGCCCCATGCCAACAATCGCAATTGATGGCCTCATCGCTGGGAGCATAGCAGAACGCCAAAACTCGGCCGCCGACCAGCTTTTTCAGATCGTTGGGCGCGTGGTATCTCGGATCCAGTGAGCCCCTAATTCTTCCACGTCATCACGGCCTTCTTTGCCATGGCATGCTCTTCCCGGTAGGCCCGCGCCACATCAGCGATTGAGACAAACGGTTCAGGCGGCATCATCTCCCATAACGGCCGCTCGCCATGCCCGGAAACGCTCTGGGACCGCTCCAGTAAACATTGTTCTTGCGCCATTCCGGTTTGGGAGGCGTGTTGCGGATGGTCGGGAATGACCAGCATCTGTGGGTTGCTGGTCAAAACAGGCCCCATTGCTTGCCCAGCTGCGCTGGCCGCACAGAAAACGCAAATTACCACCAATAACATTGAAAAACGCTTCATTTTTGATCTCCAGCTTAGAAGCACCAGCTCGGGGGGGTTCTGGGCTACCCTGATCAAGTGCAAGCCCCATACCAAACCTAAGCGGCTAACCCTTCGCTCGATTTGGAGTTATCCCCCGTCGAAGTCGCGAACCCTGCCAGTGTGCAAACATTTTCACTGTCTCGCACCACACTCGAAGCCACTTCGCAGTTGTGCAGTAATGATTGGGTAAACGCCGCTCGCCTTCTCATGTCCGTACCGAACCCGGCATGAAGGCGACTCGTCACTTCTTCGGAACTTTCTTATCAGGCCCCGCGTACCTTTCTTCGAGAATGGTCGTGGATTCGAAACCCGCTGTTCCCCGGCCGATGATTTCATCATCTGTTTGAAAGGATGACCACCAATGCGGAAGAAAATTTTACTCCCCGTAGCGTTCCTATCCATTTTGCTCGTCGCGGTTGCGACCTTCGCCGTCGCTGTCAACAACGTGCGCTACCTTCACGTTCGGGTCAGCAATCCGGCCACGCACGAGCTGGTGCGCGTGAATGTGCCGCTCACCTTGGCTGAGAAAGTAATCCCGGCCATCAATCACGGCCAGCTGCGCGATGGCAAAGTTGAAATCGCCGGCTTTCACGCCGATAACGTCAACATTCACGCCATCCTCGACGCGCTCAAAACCGCGCCCGAAGGCGAGTTCGTCACCGTGCAGGACAACGACAACAATGTCCGCGTCGCCAAAGAGCGCGGCCAGCTGGTCGTGCACGTGATCGATCAAAAGGGCAAGGAAACCGTCGATGTCACAATTCCCTGGGACGTCGCCCAGGCGCTCATCTCTGACACGAGTGAAGATCAGCTGAATGTCGAAGCCGCCATCAAAGCCCTTGAAAATGTCGGCGACACGACTCTGGTGCGCGTCAGCGATCACGAGCAAACCGTCCGGGTTTGGGTCGATTCGCGCAACACCGACGAAGAATAGGAGAGAGCCTTGTTCCTCTCGCTTCCTCACGCGATGTCATTCTGGCCGGAGCTGGATCACTCGCGAAGGATTCGAGCGGAATCGAGGAATCTGCTTTTCTCGCGACTTAGGCGAATGTGAAGTTTAAAAGCAATTTTGTTCGCACGGAGGAACTCCAATGGTCTTCCTGGCCAAACTCGGCGTCGGAATTCTGGGGACCGCGCTCGTCGGCGGGGCTGCGCTCTCGAGCGAAGGGTTCATCTATGTGAAGGTCCACGAGAAGCAGCCGAACGGCTCAAACGTCAATATTCTCGTCCCTGCCGCGCTCGCGACCACCGTATTGCATTTCGTCCCCGACCGCGACCTCGCCCACGGCTCCGACCAACTCCGCGATTGCCTGCCGATCATCGATGCCGCCATCCCTGCTCTCAACGACTCTCCCGACGGCGTGCTCGTCGAAGTAGTCGAGCCCGGCGATCACGTCTTCGTACAAAAGCGCGGCGATTCTATCGTCGTCGACGTCAATGACACCGACGACGTCGTGCACGTCTCCGTGCCTTTGCGCGCCGCCCAAAGCGTGATCCACCAGATCGCCGACGCGGATTCGGCCAAATAACCTCCACTTTCCGGCCGATTTGATGTCACGAGGGGAACGGCCGGCCGCCCGGCGTCCCGAACCCAATAATAATTTGTAATGAGCGCTGTGCTCGTGTAGTCTTTCGAACCGCGGGAGGTAAGCCGTGGCGACCCGCCGAAACTTTCTGGAAAAATCCACGCAACTGGCTGCTGGTGCGCTCGCCACCGGGGCGATCGCGTCAACCGGCGAGGCGCAGACCCTGCAACCCCCGGCGCCCAAGAAGAAACTGCACATCCTGATGAGGAGTTCCTGGGGGACCGACGAGCCGACCCGCGCATCCTTCGCATTTTCACACGGGCTCGCGCTGGCCGACGCCGGGCACGACGTGCAGATATTTCTTACTCACGACGCTACCTACCTGATGCGCAAAGCGACCGTTGATGCGGTGAAACCCATCGGCTGGCCTCCACTGAGCGAGACCATGGCGAAAGTGGTCGCCAAACGCATCCCGGTATTTTCTTGAGGGGCCTGTTCCCGGGCCCGTGGGGTCACGGAGGCGGACTTGAGCACTTGGAACGCGCAATGGGGCACGGTTCCGATCTACGTTTCCCTGGTGGAATGGGCCGACCACGTCATCAGTGAGTGAAGCCACGTTGGTGGTGAGCAAAGAGCAGGTAGGCTGGCCTCACGGAATCCTCGACTCTTCCGCTGAACCCGGCGTTGCCATAATTGCGCAACGCTACACGGGCCCGCAACCGCGTGCAAGCAAATTTGGAAAGAGGTCGTGTTCAGGGCACAGCTCTTGCGCCAGGGGCGATTCATGCCGCGCGAGCATGGGCGATGTTCGGCGAAGACCATTCGCAGCGAATGATCTTCGGCGATGAGTGCTGCTCATGGGTGGAGCAGCGCTTTCAGCGCTGCGTTTACGATACCTTGGGGCATACAAACTGTGGAAATTTCTTGTCAATACCCCATCCGAGCCCGTCTTCCTCTAACCTGCTCATCCCGCGCCAAATATAAACTTTGGAACTGTGGCACAATTTCCTTCAAAATCTGCTATTCTGAATATATAAGCTAAAAGTTATAACCAAAGGCACGGCTATAGCCGCGCCTTTCTTCATTTCTTAACAATCCTTCGCGGCCGCACCAGGGGAATCTGATCGTGGAAATTCCACATGAACAGGCACAGGAAACACCAAATCACGTCGTACCCAGATCGGGCAAGAAGCGCCCCCCGACCAATATCCGTCATTCTCGTCCGCCCAAGCGCCGCGGCGAAGAAGGCGAACTCGCCTTCATGCGCCGGGCCATTGCCGAGGGCTTTGCCATCGCCAAACCCTGGGGAGACAGTGAGCGTTACGACTTCATCCTCGATAACGGCGCTCGCCTCTGGCGGGTGCAAGTCCGCTCCACCGATTACGAAGTGCATCACGGATTCGCCGTCCATGCCTATACACGCGTGGGCCGGCAATCCATCAAACTCACATCCAGGGACGTCGACGTCATCGCCGCCTACCTTGTGCCGCGCGATCTCTGGTACATCGTTCCCATCGAGGCATGCACCTGCAAGAACCTGTGGTTCTATCCCGGCCGCTCCCCGAAGGGCAGCAAGTTCGAAAAATTTCGCGAAGCCTGGGATCTTCTGCGCGCGCCGGCCTTAGGCACGCTTGCAAGTAGAACACCTTCGCCAACCGACACGGCGCTTTGTGCCGACATACCGGCGCCGTCTACGCCCCATGCGCGATAACGTAGCTCAGTTTTTCGCAGATAAAGCCGGGTGCCCCGTCCTTGTCTCGCTGGTTTGCGAGACAGGATGGGGGTTTTGAATTTCAGTGACGAAGCTCTTCCCTTCGCCGGGCGCCGGTGCCCCACTTCTCCCCGCTTTTGGGAGAAGTGGGAATAAACACCTCCCTGAGCCAGGTTTGACTCAGACAGGGCGGGGGTTTTGAATTTCAGTGACGAAGCTCTTCCCCTTCGCCGGGCGCCACCCCTTCGACTGCGCTCACGGCAGGCATAAAATGGCCGCTCTTCCACCACTCGCGTTCGCGGGGATTCGGCCGCGTGTTTTACCCGAAGATCATCCCGGCTCGCCGGGATGATCTTCGCCCATGTGATGGAGAGGCCGTTCTCAACTGCAGGCGGAGTCAGGTCGTTCCCACCCGTCGAACACCGCGAAAGAGTCTGCCCTGAGCGCAGTCGAAGGCCAAAGCAGCCTCCCAAAGATGAACCATGTGGGTCTTATCCGACGCTCCTGATTTTGGTTCTCATGAGCCTGCAATGGGAAGGGCACGCCGGGTCCCCAACATGCGCGCCTTTCGCATGTTGGGGTGGAGGGCTTTAGCCGAGCCGCTCAGACGGAACCCTAGAGTACAGCGCGACGAAGGAGCGCTCTGTGGAAGGGCGGCCCTTTA
>Ga0335081_10020039_pt1 | contig 10818 bp, 8 predicted proteins | sample Lox_Sample_35_FD_206713 | JGI IMG/M metagenome (GOLD analysis project Ga0335081, IMG submission 206713) | Soil microbial communities from Loxahatchee National Wildlife Refuge, Florida, United States - Lox_Sample_3.5 | ecosystem: Environmental > Terrestrial > Soil > Wetlands | place: USA: Florida... | reverse complement strand
AGCTCCGCGCGCTTCTGCCCCGCGCGATACTGCCGTGGAAGAGACGCGCACCTGCGGGAGAGCCTCGCGGCAATGAGAGCAGTGCGTCGTGTTATTGGAGACAGGCTTGCCGCAATAGGGGCATTGTCGCCCACCTGTTCGAGAATTCTTCATACTCGTCTGCCCGGATTCCCACCCTGCTTGAATAAAGATTGACGATTTGTCTTGGTTCCGTCAATGCGGACCAGGTACTTAGGCGTCGCGGTCTGCCGTAGAAGTAACGGGTCTGCGCTGCCCTATTTTTGTGCAGGCCGCCATCGGGGCCTTTCCCCCTCTAGCCGTCAGGTAACCCAGCGGGCATAGCGCTGTAGTCGTCGTTTACAGCGGCCGTCATTTGGACAGTGGGGTAATTTCTATCCGTGGCACTATACCCATATACTACGTGTTTACATATAGATACGAGATCTTGATTGGCCCCGTCCCTGCATTATCTAAAGTCGAGGCCAATGACAATGATCATCGAATGCATCCTGATCAGCTCTTCGCTCTGCAACGCGGTGGCAGCCAAGCCGAAGCACACCGACGTTCTCCCGAAGAAAGAGCACGCTATCGTCGCCATGCTGAAAGATCGGCCGGTGATGGCCCTGGCGGCATTGGACCTCACGGCCAAGGCGATGGACTACCGCCAGACCGAACAGGACTTCCGGATGGGCGGATTTGAGGAGCACAACGCGGTGCTCCGGCCGATGCTGGGCCACCCCGCGGCGATGACCGCTTACGGCGCCGCCTACGCCATGGGCGCGGCCTTCCTGGGACACAAGATGCGCACGTCACGCTTCACGGTGGTGCGCAAGCTCTGGTGGCTGCCGCAGGTCTACAGCATCGAGCAAAACGCTTATGGATATGCCTATACCCGCACGCACTACCGCCGCTAAGCGGCGGCGCGAGAGAGACGCGCCTAGGGTCAAATTCAGTGAAAGGATGCGAACCATGATAGGTCAAGTTCCAGAAGGACAGCAAAGTGAGCCGATGAATATCCCGTTTGGAGGTGAGGAAAAAATGGATAGCAGCAGTGCATCGGCGACGATCTGCGTCTACGGCTATGGCCCGACCAAGAGCCCGTTTTATGAAGAAGCACAAGCGGTGAGGGGCAATTCCGAGGGAGCTCTGCTGATTCTGGGAGCTCCGGTGAGCTGCGGACAGAAACTGCTTCTCATCAATGGGCGGGCAGGAAATCCTGTGGAGGCTCAGATCGTAAATACACGGACTCTAGGCGCGCAGATGTTCGAAGTCGAGGTCGCCTTTGCTTTTCCGCAACCCGAGTTTTGGCGGCCGCTTCGCGCGAGCGCGAAGAAAAAAGGCGGGGAGAAGCGGCGCTATCCGCGGGTGACGCTACCTCGGGGGATGAGCATCGCCTGGCGAGCAAAAGAACGTCACGACATTTCGCGCGTCACGTCGATCAGCCTCGGCGGGCTCTTCATCGAGGCGGCTGAGCCGGCTCGGTTCGGCGACATGATTCAAGTGCAATTCGACATCCCCGACGGAGCGATTCACGCGAAGGCCGTGGTCCGGCGCACGATCAAGGGCCAAGGAATGGGAGTTGAGTTCACCGAACTGCCGGCGGGAGCACGCGCGGCCTTGCACAAGCTTCTACAGAAGTTGCTCGGAGAAGTTTGCACGAAGCAATAAGGCCGTTCACTTTTGGCGGAAGACTACGCGTCGGATATCCGGCCAGAATTCCACTGCCAGGTTGTCCAGGGCTGAGGATTCCATCTGCACTCCCCAGTTGATCGCGGTCTGGCGCCCGCCGCGTTCCTGTGCGGGATAGTAAGCATTGGACAATCCTGCTTCCAGGGCATTGCCCGCAACTTGGGACCAGTTAAAGCTCCTGCCGCCGGAATCGGTTTTGGCGATCACCACGCGGGAAAGCGCATAGACGATGCGGGTGGGTATGTTGCCGTGCTCCTTGGTGTAATAACGGGGGTCCTCGCGAGCTACCCACGGCACGATCGCTTCCGTGAAATACGTTCCTGATACGCCATCCACAAAATTGTGCCAGTAGTAGCGTGCGTACCCGCCCATTCCGTGGTGGAACTCCGGATAGTCGTTCAAGCCGAACTCTTGCCCGGCAATAATCGCGGTCCAGACGAACGAGGAGTAGTCGAAGCTATCTTCTGTCGCAAGCCAGAACTTGCCCTTAGTTGAAAGACGGGGCAACTTTGTGTTGGCGCTGACAGCCGCGAAGTTGGGAATAACCCACAACAATCGGCTGGTCTGCTTGCCTGCTTGGTCTTTGGGTTGAGAGGCGCAAGGGTTAGCGGCTCCTTCTGGCTTCTTCCCCGCGCTCCTTGTGCCGGGCTGTGCCTGCTCTTGTGACAGCGAGGAGCTTTCCGCTGGTTGGCAGTTGGCGTCCGCAGCGCGACCGCCGGCTGGGCCGGGCGACTGCGCGCGCAGGGAAGTAGCGCAGAAAAAAGTCGCGCAGACGAGAACTGCGGCAATTCCGCCTGCGGTCTTCATACTCCCTGTTTGACGAATTCGTTCACGCCCGAGCCGAGGCATACGGTTCGGGCGACATTCAACAGCGCTTCTGTGCTGGACGGCAATGGATCCTCGCTGACGATGCTCACTTGCTCTAACCCCATTTGACGAAAAAAGCCTCGCCTTCGGCCCCCGATGAAGCTTGCCAAGACAATTATGCGCTAAGGTGCTCAGGGCGGGAGACCGCCGCGTCGCGGCTCCGGACGAATCTGGCCCCTCCTTTGTGCCGAATATCCGCAGCCAGTTCAAAATCTGGGGAAGTGTCGAATTGGCGAGCCGGAGGGAGTAATATCAACGAATCGATTTTCCGGAGGCTGGGGATGAACCGCTATATCTCGATCGCGGTACTCGCGTTGCTTGGCTTCGTGCCTCTTTTTGCCCAGGTGCCGAAGGGTTGGATGCTGCGAATTGATCGCAGCACCAGCGCCGCGGACCCGGACGCGCCGGGCGCCATTAAGCTGGAACCCACATCAGCGGGCTTCCATGCCATCACCCCGCAGGCCGCCGTGTTTTGGAATCCGGCCAATACGGCAAGCGGAAACTACGCGCTCAAAGCTACGCTCACGCTCAACAAGTCGACGGGTTACCTGGAATACTACGGCCTCATTTTCGGCGGGAGCAATCTCGAGGGCGCAGGCCAGGATTATCTCTATTTCGTAATCACCGACGATGGGACGTGGCTGATCAAGCGCAGAAACGGCTCGGCTACCGAAGAACTGTCGCCCAAGACTCCCAGTCCGGCGGTGAAGAAGCCGGATGCGAATGGAACGTGCACTAATGTGCTGGAAGTGCGCGTTGCGGGAGATAAGGTCGATTTCGTCATCAACGGAACATTGGTACACAGCCTGCCGAAGACGGGCCCTGCCGCGAAGACGGATGGAATCTATGGCTTGCGCATCAATCACCATCTCGACGTGCAGGTCAACGGATTCGGCGTCTCGAAACTGTAGTCGAGCAGGAAGAACCTCAAAGATTCGGGTTAGGAGGGAAAATCGTGCTGCCGACCGAGCGTATCGCCTATTCGCCGATTTCCGAGCGGCCCCGGCTTGCATTGCCGGGCGGCGCGAGACTTGTGGTGTGGCTCATCGTGAACATCGAGGAGTGGAATCCGCGCGAAGCCATGCCGCGAACGGTGCTCACGCCCCCGGCAGGCGGTTCGCCGATGCCGGACATTCCCAACTGGGCCTGGCATGAGTATGGGAATCGCGTGGGCTTCTGGCGCATGCTCGAAGTTTTCGACCGGCTGAAGATTCCAGCGGCCGTGGCCATCAACGGCGGTGCGATCCGAGCTTATGAGCCGATCTCTCGCGCGGCCCGGGAACGTGGATGGGAGTTCATCGGCCACGGCTTCGGGCAAAAGAATATGCAGAAAGTCGAGGACGAACGGGCCGACATCGCCAGGACAACTGCGGTGATCCACGAATTTACGGGGCGCCGGCCGCGAGGATGGCTGGGGCCGGGCCTTACGGAGACTTGGGACACTCCGGACATTCTGGCCGAGGAGGGCTACGAGTACGTTTGCGATTGGGTGCTGGACGATCAGCCTGTGTTCCTCAAGACTCGCACCGGCAGCATCGTCAGCGTGCCATACACGCAAGAGTGCAACGACGTGGCCATGATGCTGATTCAGCACCATGCGGCAGCGGAGTATAAGAGCAGGGCCATCGATCAATTCGAACAGTTGTACGCCGATGCGCAACAGTCGGCGCGAATCATGGCGCTGGTGATCCATCCCTATATTATGGGTGCTCCGCACCGGCTGCGATATTTCCGGGAGGCGCTCGAGCACATCTATTCGCGGCCCAATGTGTTGTTTTGGACCGGCGAACAGATTCTGGAATGGTTCACGGGTACCTCGAAATCGGCCGCGGGAAAACAAGTCGCCGGATCGAGATAAGAGGCGCGACCCGGTAGCGGTCTAGCGGAACCAGGGGCGGTGGATTCCGTTTAGTTGGGGAGGTGCTGCTGTCAGACCCCTCTATTATTTCTGTTCCGATGTGAACCGGCTCGTGCTCGCCTCGCTGCCGGCGTCGTAAACAACTCTACCCCCGACGATTGTAAGCACGGGCTTGATGTCCTTGATCTGCTCCGCAGGAACGGTAAGGTAGTCGCGATTGAGCACAAGCAGATCGGCCAACTTACCGGGCTGGATCGAGCCCAAATTGTCTTCCTGAAAAACAAAGAAGGCGTTCTTGCGCGTATACGCAAGCAGCGCATCTTCACGGCTGATGGTTTGCCTTACGACTTTTGTTCCTCCGACCATCTTGCCGGTGACGGCAAAATAAAGAATGTTGAACGGTGGGATTTGATTTGCTCTTGTGCCATCGGTTCCGAATCCCCACATGATGCCGCTCTTTTGAATCGTAGCCAATTGGGGCAGATTATAGGCTTCGTCGCCGTAAGCGGCGTGCATGATTCCGCCGTTGATGACCGTCCACGGATGCAGTGCCAGATATAGGCCGAGCTTCTTCATGCGCTCCAACTGTTCTTCATCCACTTGATTCATGTGGGCCAAGACCCAGCGCAGATTCTTGACGGGATGTTCCTTGTTAATGGCTTCGATCTGGTCGAGGAAGGCGTTGATCGTGTCGTGCAGCTCGGTATGCACGTGCAGCGGCATTCCCGCTTCCGCGACTGCATTGGTAATCCGGCGCCATTGAAGGAGATCGTCGGGTTTGGGAGCGGACTTCGGAAGGAACATCGGGTCGCTCAGCGGGGCATAAACGTTTTCGCCGTAAAAGATCTCGTCGATATAGTTATCACCCTGGAAAAGTTTCATTTTGGCAATCTGGGGCAGAGCTTTATCCACTTGGTCCGCAGTATTGCCCGTGGCCGCGCCATCGATGCAGAAAACGCGAACATTCAGGCGGTTCTGCGTTTCCCATCTTCGATACATCTGTACCAGCTCAGGGTCGCAACCCGGGACGCCAAAGGAAGTCAGGCCCCAGCGGTTCATGTCCGCGATCATGCTCAGGCTGCTGGCCTCGATCTCATCTTTTCCTACGGTCGGCAGTTTGGCTGCGATTCGGCCAATGGAGGCCTGCCCTACATCTCCGGTTGACTTGTCGTCAATGCCCATCAGCTTCGCGGCCTGAGTATTGACCGACATCCGATAGTAGGATTATTCGGAAAGTTTTTGTCCAACTCTTCACGCGTGAAGGGCCTGGGATCATCCGCGAATTGTTCGCGGGCAAATCCGCCCATGGTATAGACCCAACCGCCCGGTCCTACTTGTTTAGCCCTGGCGCTCAATAGCTCCAAGGCTTGTTTCCTCGAGGCGACGCCGTCCAGACGCACTTCGTATTTCCAGGTGGTGCCGCCCCGCAGGAGATGCATATGGTTATCGATCAGTCCAGGAACGACAGCCCTGCCTTTCAGATCGATTTTTCGCGTGTTGGGCCCGGCCAGCCGCGCGATCTCCTGATTTGAGCCCACGGCTACGAAACGATCGCCTCGTATGGCGATCGCCTGCGCAATGGCGAACTGTTCATCGACGGTGATGACCTTCCCGTTAAAAAGAATCAGATCGGGTAATGCTTGCTGCCCGCGCAGAACTGGCGTGACTGCGAGCGCCAGCGCGGTAAACAGGACGATCCGCCTAGCGATCCCGATCCTGCAGCCTTCAGCCGTTGTGGACATTCTTTCTCGATCCTTTGCCGCGTTGTCCACGGCGGGAAACCACCCATCGCCTCGAAACTAGAACTGGAACCGAGCGCCGAGTTGGAACTGCCGGGACGATCCAATCGTGCTGAGGATCTGTCCTGCCGTTGAATTGGGTGTGTAAACGATCGTCTGACTGCCGGCCGTATTCGTGGCTGTAAAGGCCGTCGTACTGCTGGGAGACGCCAGGTTCGTGCGATTGAACGCGTTGAACATCTCCGCCGTCAATTGCAGGCTCTTTGTCTCGCGGATGGGAACGCTCTTCTTCAAGCTTATGTCCGTATTCACAGAGGTGGGCGCGGTCAGGATAAGCGGGCCCATATCGCCCAGATACCCCGGCGTTCCCGGCTGCAGGCAGGCCACATTGATGTAGTTGTTTACGTTGTGCTTCTGAATGATGTTGTGCGCGTCGCATCCGGGAGCCCAATCCGGGTGCCCGTTCCCCACCCCGGTGCTGGCCGCGCGCGACACATTGGCGCCCTCGCGCACGTCGAAGGGCACGCCGGAGAACACCGAGGTCAAAGTATCGATGGCCCATCCGGTGGCGAGCGCCTTTCCAAACTTCGAGTTGATCCCCTTGCCGAAGGGCAGATCGTAATTCAGCGTCAAGTTAGCCGCGTTGTTGCCGGTAAAGGAGCACATGTGGTAATTGGCGCGGGGATTCGATGTCGGCGTCCAGGCGGCGCCGCCGCCGTTGGATTCGCCGCCGGCAAGATCATCCGACGCATCTTCCATGCACTTCGAAAACGTGTAGTTGAAGCGCAAGAATAATCCCGGCGACATCCGCCGTTCCAGCGCCACCTGCAGCGCGTTGTAGGAGCTGTTGGCGTCGAAATACACCCCCGTGGATGAAGGAGAGAAGGCCTGATTGTTGAAGCAGCTTTTTGTAACCGCAGCGGTGCAGTCGGTCGCGTAAGCAGCCGTGGGGGCGCCCACGCCGGTAGTGCCCAAAATATTGGCATTGTTCAAGCCGATTCCCGCCCAGTAGAAGCAGGTGATCTCGCCCGGCACGGTGCAGTTCGGATTGATTGTCGAATCGGGAATTACCTGGCCATTGAGCATCGGAAGCTGCCCCGGTTGTTCGATGGTCGTCGGAAGATATTCCTGCCAGGAAACGAGCCTGCCCTGATGCCGCTGTGTCGCACCGACGTAGGCGATCATGAAGCTCAAATGATCCGGCAAATCCTGCTGAATCGTGAGATTGTAACTGTACTTGGTAGGCGTATGCGGGTGAGCCTCAAATGTTCCGAAGGTCGGATTCAATACGGCGGAACTTAGAAGCGCCGGATTGTAGGGGAATGTCATGGTATTGCTCAAGCTGACCGAATAGACGAAGGGATATTGGGCGGTACCCGTAGTGAAGTAAGTGCTGTCCTCAATTTCGTTGAAGAACACTCCGGCTCCGGCGCGAACGCTCGTTGTTCCCTTTTTGAACGGATCCCAGTTGAAACCCACTCGAGGCGCAAAGTTGTCCTTTCGGCTCGTGAAGTAAGATCCAAGCACGGGAGTTGTGGTGGTAAAAGGGTTCGCAATATTGGCCATGCGATCATGTTTCTCGCTAGGGCCGGGCACATACTCCCATCGCAAGCCATAATTCACGGTCAAATTCGGTCTTACCTTGAAAGTATCCTGCGCATAGAAGGCTATGAGGTGCTGCGAGAGATTGCGGCCATAGGTTCCGCCGCCTTGCGCCGCGTTCGGAGGAGGCTGAAGATCGAATCCAAAGGTCAACGCAGGGCCGCCGACCAGGAATTGCGACAGATTCGTGAAAGTCCAGGCGCCGATCGGGCTCCCGCGATACTGGGCAATATTGTCGTACCATTTCTTCGCCTCGATGCCGAACTGCAGAGCATGCTTGCCGCGCAAATAATTCACGTCGTCGCTGAGAACCCCCGAAGTGTAGCCAATCCATCGAGGCGCAAAATCAAAGGCCTGAGCCGTGCCTCCGAAGGATTGCATTCCGCCTCCAACGCTGATGGTGGGGACGGGAGTGGTCACGCCCGATGGAAATGTACTGTCGGCCCCGGTACAAATCGTGGCGCAGGGCACCAGAAGTCTGATCGGCAGGATCGAGGGATCAACGCGATCGGTGCTCGGCGAGAAATTTGCGCCGAGCATATCCTTTTCATCGTTGTACCAGGTTCGGTTCACCCCAAAACGCGCGGTGTTGACGACGTTGGTCGAAACAATCTCGGTGTCTTGCAGGCTGAACGTATTCCGGTTGTTGACGCGATCGTCTTCACTGGAACCAAGTTGGTTGGGCGAAGTTCTCCAGCCTCGATCGATATTGAACGTCGACGAAATGGTATTTTTGGATCCGAAGCTTTGATCGATTTTCACCAACCCATAGTTTTCCGACGTATCCGCGATCGGATTGCTGTTATACAGACAAAGACCGCCGCTGCCGTTTCCCACTTCTTGGCCGTTACAAACGGGGTACAAGGGATTCGGTCCTGAAAAGAAGAGTTTTTGGATGCTGGCGAGCCCGGCCTGCTGCGCGGGAGTGGTTGCCACCTGCTGGCCGTTCACGATGCCATTACGCGCGTTTGCATCCGGCACATCGGCGACGAACGTTTGCGATTGAGTCAATCGAAGCCCTTCAAAATTGACAAAGAAAAACGTCTTGTCTTTGCGAATGGGGCCGCCCAAGGAAGCGCCAAACTGGTGCCGGTGCAAGGGAGGAACTCCTGGCGTAGCATCGAAAAAGTTCCGGGCATCGAACGCGGAATTGCGGTAGTACTCATAGCCGCTACCGTGAAGTTGGTTCGTCCCCGATTTGAAAAGCGTGTTGACGATCCCACCGGACTGCTCCCCATACTCGGCGGTGAAATCGGTGCTTTGAACCTTCAACTCTTTTACGGCTTCCACGCCAAGCAGTATGAAACTCGCCAAATTGTATGGAGTGGTGCGGTAAGTCGTCGTCAGGTCGATCCCTTCCTGAAGGAAGCGGTTATTGATGGGCCGGTCGCCGGCGGCGGACATGGCTTTTCCGCCATAGCCGCTGGTATTCATGAGCAGCACGCCGGGTTGAATCACGGCCAATTGCTGAACGTCGCGGGCATTCAAGGGAAAGCTTTGAATGAGCTCCTCGTTCATCACCTGGGAAACTTCCGAACTGGTGGTCTCCACGGTGGGAGTCGCTTCGGTTACCGTCACCGTCTGAACGGTAGAGCCCACGGCCAGCTTCAGGTCGACCCGCGTATCCGAACCGACGCTCAGGACAACATTTTTCGTCTGTGCGGCATTGAAGCCTTGAGCCGAGGCCTCGACGGTGTAAGTACCCGGAAGAAGCGAGGGCACATTGTAGACGCCATCCGCGTTGCTGACTGTCTTGCGCACGACGCCCGTCTCTTGATTGGTGATCGTAATCGTTGCATTGGGAATGGTCGCGCCGGACTGGTCGAGTACGTTGCCGAGAATCGTTCCTGTCACTGTTTGCGCCGCAAGCGAGGTCTGGAGAGAAAAAAGCGCGATCAGAGCGCAGAGGCAAACGAAAAGGCACAAACGAGCACTCATAGATCTAGGGCGGCTGATCTTCACTATTCAGTTGCCTCGTGGTTGAATGTACCGTTCCGCGGCGGACCCCGGCAAAGATAACCTGCCCGCCATTGACGGTTGGTGGCCGCCATTTATCATCGTGCATGCGGAGTGTCAAGTGACAAGCACAAATCAGGATGTCGGCACCGGCTGCGTACTGGCGGATTCGCGCGGGCAAAACTCCGTTACGACCCTTGCCGCACGGTCCATCCCGGTCCAACTGGCAATGGCGCTGGTCTGATGCCGAAGTGTTAAGAACGCCTCATCGAAGTGCCGGCTCGGCGCAGGATGCCGCGGGTTCGCGCAGGCTCGCGCTGGCCATGTGCGGCGTGGCGTTTGCCTCCTATGTAGTCAACGCCATGGACCGGCAACTTTTTCCCTTGCTGGCTTCCGATGTCCGTCGTGAATACGGATTTTCGCTGGCGAGCATCGGTCTTCTTTCCACGATTTTCACTCTGGGTATGGCGCTCGCCGGATTGCCGACGGGACTTCTCCTCGCTCGCTTCTCGCGTAAAGCGGTTCTGCAGGCAGGGATCGCTATTTTTTCGGCCGGAACGGCGCTCACCGCCGTCTCCTCCGGATTTTTCGACATGCTCTTCTACCGCGCGGCGACGGGGATCGGCGAGGCCATGCAGCTCACGGTTCTGGTGGCCATCGCCGCGAACTACTTTGCGCGAAATCGCGCGCTGGCCCTCGGCGCGCTCAACATTTCGTTCGCCATCGGCGCGGCGCTCGGGCCGATTCTGGGCGGAGCTCTTCTCGGCAGATTCGAATCATGGCGCCTGCCCATGCTTGTTTTCGCTTCTTTGGGCGTGATCGCCATCGGCCTGATCCGCGTTGTTCTGCGTCCGTGGTTCAGCGAAGGCTCTTCTCCATCGCAAGAACGGAGCGATTCCGGCGGCGCATCATCGCTCTGGAATAGGAACACGATTTTGCTGACGTTCATGAGCGTGGCCGGCGGGTTGGTCATTTATGGGTATCTGGGGATGTATCCGACGTTTTTGCGCGAAGGGTTGCGGTATTCGCCCTCGGCGGCGGGAACAGTCATGGGCGGATTTGGGTTGGGTGCTCTCGCATCGTTAGGCGGCGGATGGATCGGCGACC
>Ga0335081_10020038_pt1 | contig 10818 bp, 7 predicted proteins | sample Lox_Sample_35_FD_206713 | JGI IMG/M metagenome (GOLD analysis project Ga0335081, IMG submission 206713) | Soil microbial communities from Loxahatchee National Wildlife Refuge, Florida, United States - Lox_Sample_3.5 | ecosystem: Environmental > Terrestrial > Soil > Wetlands | place: USA: Florida... | reverse complement strand
ACCCCAACAAAGGTCCTTCCCAAACCACAAATCGACGTTCCTACGGTCTACGGCGTGGAGCCGAGTTACCTGGAGATCGGGCACCTGCAGATTCTTGAGGGAAGGTTTTTCGATGGCAGCGACAATGCGGCGTCGGCGCCCGTCTGTGTCCTGGGTGCGGCGGCCAAAGACAGCCTGTTCGGCGCCGCGCCGGCCATCGGCGAGTACATCAAGCTGAACGAAATGTGGTGCCATGTGATCGGAGTCGCGGGGCCGCAGCTTGGTCCGCAAGGCGAGGTTGCGGGCGTTCGCGCCGAGGACACGAATAATCTGATTTATGCGCCGCTGAATGCCGTGCTCTATCGGTTGGAGGACTCGCAGAGTTGGATGAAGGACGAGATTGATGGACTCTATCTACACCTCGCCACGGCGGATACGAGTGTCACCGACGCGGAAGTCGTGCGCGGCATACTGAATTCCTCGCATCACAACGCCAGCGACTTCAGCGTGATCGTCCCGGCGGAGCTGCTGGCGCAGCAGAAGCGCACCGAGCAACTGTTTAACACGGTGATGGTGGCTATTGCTTCGATCTCCCTGCTCGTTGGCGGCATCGGGATCATGAACATTATGCTGGCGGCCATCCTTGAAAGGACCCGCGAGATTGGCGTGCGGCGTGCGGTGGGTGCAAGAAAGTGGGACATCGTGCGGCAGTTTGTCATCGAGGCGGTCCTCATCTCATTTGCCGGTGGACTTGTGGGCGTGGGCGCGGGATTTGCAATTTCGCAGCTCATTGCCTGGCTCGCGGGTTGGTCCACCATCGTTACTGTCAGTTCGATCATTCTGGCGTTTTTTGTTTCGATTTCCGTGGGACTTATCTTTGGCATTTACCCAGCGGTCAAAGCGGCGCGGTTGGATCCGGTCGAAGCAATTCGTTACGAATAAATAGGCGAGCGGATGGGGGTGATGAATGCGAGGGATAAGGCCATGGCTGTCGGTGACCTGTTTGATTCTGGCGTGCGGAGTCAATGCACAAGCACAGAATGCCTCGCGTCTCGAGACTCTGCTCGGTATCAGCAAACGTCATCAACCGGCTGGCTCGCTGCCGGCGCCGCAGGGGTTGCAAGACCACGTCGTCGACGGCAAGTTGGTGCTGACGCTTGAAGACAGTATCCGCCTGGCGCTGGCCAACAACACGGATGTCCGCCTGGACCACTCTCAGGTCGACTTCGCCCTGAACAATCTTCGCAGGAGCTACGGGCCCTTCGATCCCTTGGCCACGTCGAGTTTTGCCGACAACCGGACGAAGACGCCAACGATCACCCAGATTCAGGGAGCGCCGGTACTAAACTCGCTGTCGCAGACGACAACGTTGGGATATTCGCAGTCGTTCCAAACGGGTACCAACTTTCAGACTTCTTTCAACACCAGCAAACTTTCGACGAACGACAGCTTTAGTTTATTGAATCCCTCACTGGCGAGCACCGTGCAATTTACGGTAACGCAACCTTTGCTTAGGAACTTCGGATTGTTCCCGAATCGCGCGCCGATTTTGATCGCCCAGCGGAACTTGAAGCAGGCCCGCGCTACCTTTCAGGCGGAAGTCAGCGACGTCATCCTGCGAGTCGTCTCGAACTATTGGAGTGTGGTGCTGGCGCGTGAAAACCTGGCAGTCCAGAAAAAATCGTTTGAGGAAGCCCAGCAAAGCTACGAGCACGATAAAAAGGCGTTGAGCCTCGGTGCGCTGCCACCGCTGGACATTTATCGCTCGCAGTCCCAGGTGGCTTCGCGGCGCGTCGGCGTGATTCAGGCCGAATATGCGTTGAAGCAGGCAGAAGACCAATTCCGCACGGGCGTCGGTGCGGACCTCGATCCAGCGATTCGTGTGCTGGACCTCGATTTGACCGATAGTCCCCAGCCCACCAGTGAACGGCCGAGTACGGACATCGCCACGGCTCTGGCCCGCGCTCTCGCCAACCGGCCCGAGTTTGAAGCGGCACGCCAGCAACTCGCCGCCGACGAAATGGGTGTACGCCTGGCACACAACAACCTGAAACCCGACCTCGAGCTCTCCGGGTTTTACTCCGGCAACGGAGTAGCGGGCAATAGTCCGACGACCGGCAATACTGGGATCAACAACGCCCTGAGTCAGGTCTTTCACTTTACGTACCCGGCCTATGGAGCAACACTGTCGCTGAACCTGCCTATTAAGAACCACGCCGGAGAAGCGGGCCTCGCCGATGCCTTGGTGGGCCGCACGCGCGACCAGTACCAGGAACGGGAGACGAACCAAAGCATCACGCTTGAGGTGACCCTCGCGGTGCGCTCGCTCGAGGAGGCGAAACTCACGGTGGAAGCGGCAAAAATAGCCGTCGATCTGGCAAAGGACACGCTGCGCGCCGATGAACGCAAGTATGAGCTGGGCGCCGAGGCCGTATTTTTCGTTTTGGATGCCCAGACACAGCTCGCTCAGGCAGAGCTAAACCTCATTCAGGCGCAGGTCAGCCTTCAATTGGCGACAGCCCAGTTGGATCACGCCACCGGGGACCTGCTTGACCGCTATCATGTGCAGGTCGTCGACCCCACCAAGTAAGCCAAGGTGGCCGGTACCATAAAGAACCAGGAGCTGAGGGTTAGAAGCGGGCTGCTTATAGAAAGCGCATGACCTGCAAACCGTGGGATGTGTATCCTCTTGGGGCGGGGGCTCGGGTATGAACCCACATCAGCGTGACGCGATCTTTCGGGCGATGGATCGTTTCCGCGTCGAATTGCCGTCCTGGGGCTTTGCCAACACCGGCACACGCTTCGGCAAGTTTATTCAACCCGCGGCGGCAACGAGCATCGAAGAAAAGTTCAGCGATGCCGGGCAGGTTCACATGCTGACGGGCGTTTGCCCTACCGTCGCGCTGCATGTTCTGTGGGATTTTCCGGATGGTGCCAGGAGCGCCGACGCTATATTGAAGCTTTCTCAAAAGTATGGCGTGAGACCTGGTTCGATTAATCCCAATCTCTTTCAGGGCCAGGAGTATAAGTTCGGTTCTTTCGGCAATCCCGATCCTGCCGTGCGCCGCCGCGCGTTCGAGCACGTTAGCGAAAGCATCGAAATCGCACAGGCCCTGCAGACCCGCGACGTTTCCTTGTGGTTCGCGGATGGCTCCAACTACCCCGGCACCGCCAACATCCGACAGCGCAAACACTGGTTCGAGGAAATGTTGCGGGCAGCGCATGCGGAGCTGTCGCCCACGCAGCGTTTGCTCGTGGAATACAAGCCGTTCGAGCCCGCCTTCTACCATACGGACATCGCGGATTGGGGCATGGCATTGCATCTGGCGCGCCACGCGGGCGCACAAGCGAAGGTGCTGGTGGACACCGGCCATCATTACGCGGCTCAAAACATCGAACAGATTGTGGCCTGGTTGCTTTCGGAAGGTATGCTTGGCGGTTTTCATTTCAACGACCGCCGTTACGCGGACGATGACCTGACTCTGGGTTCCATCGATCCTTATCAGGTCTTCCGTATCTTCCACGAAATCCTGCTCTACGAATGGGAGACAGGGAAAACGGCGGACATAGCCTACATGATCGATCAAAGCCACAATTTGAAAGGCAAGATCGAGGCGACGATTCAAACTGTGGCCATTGCGCAAGAACTGTCCTGCAAAGCAGCGTTGGTCGATCATCCTGAGCTGATTCGCGCCCAGATCAACTGTGACCTGGTAAGGGCCGAGTCTCTCTTGCAGGATGCCTTTGCCACGGACGTGCGGCCAGTGATCCGCGAGTGGCGTCAATCCAAAGGCCTACCCGAAAGCCCGATGGATGCCTTCCGCCAAAGCGGCTATCTCGAGCGCATCAGCAAGGAACGCGCCGCCAGAAATTCGCAGAGCGTGTCTTCGTATGCCTAGCGGCACCGTCACAAAAACCTATCTGGCTTTTGATTTTGGCGCGGAAAGTGGCAGGGCGATTCTAGGTGAGCTTGGTTCATCGGCTTTAACGATCCGCGAGATTCATCGCTTCCGCAACGAACCCGTCGAGTACGGCGGCAGCCTGCATTGGGACGTAGCGCGCCTGTGGTGGGAAGTGCGCAAAGCCTTAGTCGGTTTGGAGGAGATGCGACTAGCGGGAATCGGGGTGGACGCCTGGGGCGTGGACTACGCTTTGCTCGGTGAAAAGGGAGAGTTGCTGCAAAATCCCTATCATTATCGCGACGCGCGGACCACAGGGATGATGCAGGAGGTGTTTCGCAAGGTCCCTAAGGAAGAAATCTACGCCGCTACGGGAATCCAGTTCATGCCCATCAACACGCTCTATCAACTGTGCGCCGCGGTTCGCGATACACCTGCGCTTTTGCAGGCCGCGCACAAAGTGATAACTATTCCGGACCTCTTTCATTATTGGCTGACGGGCTGTGCCGTCTGCGAATTCACCAACGCCACGACGACGCAATTGGTCGACGCGCGCACGCGAACCTGGGCCAGGGAATTAATTGAACGGCTGGGATTACCGGCACACGTGTGGCCGGAGATTGTGGAGTCCGGTAAGGTGATCGGGAATCTTCTGCCGGGTTTGGCTTGTGACGCGGCACTCTTAGATACTCCAGTTATTGCACCCGCGACACACGACACCGGCTCCGCCGTGGCGGCCGTCTCCGCGCGCGAAGGTACTGCGTTCATCAGCTCGGGAACGTGGTCCCTGGTAGGGACGGAACTGGACGCGCCGATTCTCTCCGCCGAGGCGTTGCGGCTGAATTTCACAAATGAAGGCGGCGTCAATAGAACGACGCGGTTACTCAAGAATGTGATGGGCCTTTGGATGCTGCAATGTTGCCGGCAGACCTGGACGGTGCAAAAGCGATGCCCCGACCTGCCCGAGCTGTTGGAACTCACCGCGCAGGAAGCGCCTTTTTGTTGCCTTGTAGATCCGGATCACGAATCCTTCTTGCGTCCCGCCAATATGCCGGCGGCGATCGATGAATTTTGCAGACGCACGGGGCAGCCGGCTCTCGAGAGCCCGGCGGCTTATGCGCGCACCATCCTGGAGAGCCTCGCCTTCAAATATCGAATCGTCTTGGGCCATCTCGAAAATCTAACGGGCCGGCGCATCGCATGCGTGCGAATCATCGGCGGCGGTTCGAAGAACCGCTTACTCAACCAACTGACGGCGGACGCCACGGGCAGGAACGTGTTGGCCGGCCCAGCGGAAGCGACTGCCCTAGGCAACGTAGCCATGCAGATTCTGGCGACTGGGGCGGCATCGTCCCTGAAGGAAGTTCGCGCTGTGATCGAGCGCTCCTATCCCGCTGAATTTTTTGAGCCGCGCGATCCCGAGAAGTGGAATCAGCAAGCAAATCGCTTTGAGCACTATTGCGAGGCCGCCTATGCCTGAAACGAAGAAGACCACGTATCTTGAGGACCTCTGGGACTTCGAGAAGGCCGAGCAACTGGCGTCTAATCCATTGGCGCTCCTGCGCTACCGCTCAAACTTGCTGGGAGCTGACCTGCGCATTACCAACTTCGGCGGTGGCAATACCAGTTCGAAAATCGAACGGCCCGATCCATTTAGCGGTGGACCCACGCGTGTTCTGGCCGTGAAGGGTAGCGGCGGAGATCTGGGCTCCATCACAGAATCAGGGTTCGCTTTGCTTTACCAGGATCGCCTGGAGCAGCTCAAGAGCCTGTACCGGGGAGAAGCGCACGAAGATGAAATGGTGCGCTACTATCCGCTCTCGGCGTTTGGAGAGAATCGGGTCGCTGCCTCTATCGACACGCCGCTCCATGCCCTGCTCCCTTTCCCGCACGTCGACCATCTCCATCCGGATTGGGCCATTGCCCTTGCCGCCAGCGCGAACGGAAAACGCAAACTCGAGCAATTCAACAGCGAATACGGCCGCAAGATCGTTTGGATTCCCTGGCAACGCCCCGGCTTCGAGTTGGCGCTGCTCCTGGAGCGCGCTGTGCAGGAAAATCCCGGCGTAGATGGCATTCTACTCGGCGGCCATGGCCTCTTCACGTGGGGCCAAACACAGCGCGACTGCTACCTCAGCAGCATTCGCACTATCGACGAAATGGGCGAATTCATTGCGAAGCACCAGGCCAGGGGAAGTGTTCTCTTCGGTGGATTGCGGCAAGCGGCGCTCTCCGCAGTGGACCGCAGGAAGATTGCCGTCCAAATCTTGCCCACGCTGCGCGGCGCACTTTCCTCAACGCGCCGGGTGATCGCTCATTATTCGGACGACGCCGACGCTCTTACGTTTGCGGGTTCGGTGTGGTCCCGGGAATTAGGCGCGCTCGGCACAAGCTGCCCGGACCATTTCCTGCGCACGCGGGTGTGCCCGCTTTTCCTGGATTGGGATGCGGCCAGTAAAGACGTAAATGCTCTGAAGGCGCGCACTCAGCCGGAAGTTCTCGCCTATCGCGCAGCTTACCAAAAATACTACGACGACTGGGCGAAACCGGACTCGCCGAAGCTACGCGACGCCAATCCTTCTGTCGTGATCATCCCCGGTCTGGGCCTCTTCGGCTTCGGCAAAAACAAGAAAGAAGCACGGGTCACTACGGAGTTTTTCATCAACGCGATCCACGTCATGGCCGGTGCGAACGCTCTCGACGACGGAGAAGTGGCTCATCCTCTTCCGCAAGCCCGCGGCGCCGAGCAATCCAGGCAGTTCACCCACCTCCATAACTACGTAGCGCTGCCCCGGTCGGAAGCCTTTCGCATCGAGTATTGGGCACTCGAGGAAGCGAAGTTACAACGCATGCCCGAGGAAGCCGAATTCAGCCGCAAAATCGCGCTAATTGTTGGTGGCGCCAGCGGGATCGGCCGCGAGGCGGCGCTTCTTCTGGCACGTCAAGGTGCTCACGTTGTGGTGGCTGATCTCGACGAGGCGGGCGCACAAGCGACGGTTGCACAGGCAAGCTCCCTCACCAGCTCTGAATTCGCCATCGCCACCGGCACGGACCTGAGCTCAGCGGACAGCCTCAACGGGGCCGTGCAGCGAACTATCGCGGAATTCGGCGGGCTCGACATCGTCATCAACACCGCCGCGATCTATCCAGTGCCCGAAGCGCACGGCGAACTCTCCGATGCCATGTGGGCGAAGACGTTTGCGATTAACGTCACCGGGAATTATCTGCTGGCGCGTGCTATGGAGACTGTTTTTGCCGATCAGGCTTTGCCGGGGGCGATGGTGCTCACCAGTTCCGCCAACGCCGTTGTGCCAAAGAAAGGAAGCGAAGCCTACGACGTCAGCAAGACTGCCCTTCATCATCTGGTTCACGAGTTGGCGATCAAACTCGCGCCTATCGTTCGCGTGAACGCCATTGCTCCGGCCACCGTCGTCGCCGGCTCCACGATGTTCCCTCGCGACCGCGTTATCCAGTCTCTCCAAAAATATGAGATTCCGTTCTCCGAATCCGATTCCGCCGACGCTCTGCGGGACAAGCTTGCAAATTTTTATGCGCAACGCACGCTAACCAAGCGACCCATAACTCCTGAACTTTGCGCCGCGGCTATCGTTTGGCTGGCCGGTGAGCGCAGCGCCCGCACCACGGGGCATGTGATTCCGGTGGACGGCGGCTTACCGGAAGCGTTTCTTCGCTAGAATGCGGCTCACGCCTCTTGAGTGGCTGAGGAAGGGAGTGTGATGCAACGAGTCTGCTTTGTTCTGCAAGTCAAACCGGAACGCCTCCAGGAGTACAAAGACCGCCATCGCTCTGTCTGGCCAGAAATGAAGAAGGCACTTCAGGAAACCGGCTGGAACAATTACTCGCTTTTCTTGCGTAACGATGGTCTTCTCGTCGGCTACCTCGAAACCGAAGATTTCGAACGCGCCCGCTCCGCCATGGCCGCGCGCGACGTGAACGGACGCTGGCAGCGCGAAATGTCCGGATTCTTCGCGGAGCCCGAAAATATCCTTCCGGACCAAGCCATGGTTCCGCTCGAAGAGGTCTTCCATGTCTGACTTCCACTTGAGGTGCCCGTGCTGCCGAATCCCGCTCTAGGCGTTTTCTTCCATTGGCTCGGCGGCTTGGCTTCGGCCAGCTTCTATGTCCCTTATCGCGGTGTAAAGCGCTGGTCCTGGGAGACCTACTGGCTCGTCGGTGGATTTTTTAGCTGGATCATCGCGCCGTGGTTTCTCGCGCTGCTTCTCACCCATGACTTTGTTCGCGTTTTTTCCGACACTCCCGTATCAACTATCTTTTGGACCGTGTTCTTCGGTCTCTTGTGGGGCGTTGGCGGGCTCACCTTCGGACTCACCATGCGATTCCTCGGTCTGTCTTTGGGGATGGCCGTAGTGCTTGGACTCTGCGCTGCCTTCGGTACTTTGATGCCGCCGCTCTTCAGCGGTGTTTTCTTCACGCAAGTCCTTGGAACGGCGTCGGGACGCATTATTCTGGCCGGCGTCTTTATCTGTCTTTTCGGAATCGCCGCCGCAGGCATCGCGGGAATCTACAAAGAACGGGCCATGTCGACGGAGCAGACTCAGGCCGTCATCAAGGAATTCAATTTGAGAAAAGGCTTGGGCGTGGCCATTCTGTCTGGCGTGATGAGCGCCTGCTTCGCCTACGGACTTGCCGCTGGCGCTCCCATGAAAGTGCTGACGCTGCGGCATGGCACGCCGATTCTTTGGCAGGGCCTGCCTGTGCTCGTGGTGGTCCTCATCGGTGGATTCACCACCAATTTCGTTTGGTGCGTCGCTCTCAACTTCAAAAACAAAACCGGCTTTCAGTACTTCACGTTTGATGGCGCCAAATACCACGCCATCGCCGACGAACCTATTCTTGAAACCGCTATCGACGCCCCGAGCCGCGAGGTAGTCGAGCATATCCCGTCTCCGCAAGCCGGCAACGGCCAGCGCGTTCCCATGCTGTCCAACTATCTCCTGTGCGCGCTCGCGGGAACCACTTGGTATTTTCAGTTTTTCTTTTACACCATGGGCGAAACGCAGATGGGCCGCTACGGATTCTCCAGTTGGACGCTGCACATGGCCAGCATCATTATCTTCAGCACCCTCTGGGGCCTGGGTTTTAAGGAATGGAAGGGGGCAGGCTCAAGTGCCATGCGTTTCTTGGCGTTGGCGTTATTTCTGCTCGTCGGCTCGACCGTCGTGGTTGGCTACGGCAACTTTCTGGCTGCGTCCGCCGCGCACTGATCAGCCCGCCGCGTGTCCAATGTAAAGGTCGACGGTTATCATTTGGCAGACCCTGACGCCAGACTGGCACGCTCTCAACTGCTTCAATGATTTCAATACGTGGCGCGCTTCCGCGACCACGCCATGGCGCTCTTCGAAGCAGTTTGGTGCGATTTCCAGCTCAAACTGCCCCTAGCTTTCTCCACCCTCCGTATCCCTCTTGTCTAAGAGTCTCGGAAGACAGCACGACTGTGGAGCGCGGTTGCACACGGTAGGTTGAGCTTTCAACCCTGGCCGCATGCAGCGCCGCAACGATGTCAAGCGGGGAAGGAAGGGCAGTATCAATCAATCGTTGCCAACAGCTTCCCTGAAGCGGAAGGGGAAGCTGAAACTCAAGTGTTTCGCACCAAGCGTTGAAGATGCGACCAAGGCCTCTAAGTGCAAGAAACTAAAAGCAATGGCGGAGAGGGCGGGATTTTAACCCGCTAAGGAAAACCGCGGCAAATAAGCCCTTTGGGTTCAGCGGGTCATTGCCGCTACTGCGTCCCGCGCGTATAGCCGGGAGCGTTTGACAACACCGAGTAATACTGTGTTAATAATAGAATCAATAATTTAATAGTGAATAACTTAAATTTGGCTGAAGCACTCTGAAGTCTTCTCTATCGATTGCAGCCGGGCGCTTTCAAAGTCTTCGGGCGCTCACCCGCGTTGAACATTGTGACATTCTGCTCTTGCTGCGCCAGAGTTGGCACACAGAAGTCGAGCCGCACAAAGTCTGGCAGGAACTGTTTGTCGTAGGGTTCTAGCGTTCGTCCCGACAGAAAGGGCGCGGACTGCGCATTGGCGACCGGATGCGCCAGATTTGGGTCCAGTGGATACTGTGTGCCAAACACCTGCCGTTGCTTGATCGATTGCAAATACCGGTCGAGCGTTGCTGCCGCGATCCATCGGGCCGATAGGTTTCCCTTCACAACAGCCTCCATCGCCAGCACATGCGCAAACAGGCAATGCTCTGCGTCATTTCCGTGCTGGAAGATGAATGCTGCCTCCTCGAAGTCATCGCCCGTCTTTAGTTCACCGGCTGCTAGCAAGGTCCGCACCTGCGCCTCACGGTCCTTGAGTAGCTTTTCATACTCCTCCGGCGACAGTCTCGACAACCCGTTGGCAGCCCCGGGTATCTGCTGCTGGTCCTCCAAAAACAGTTGATGAATGGTCTTGGGCGCTTGCGGCTGTTGTTGTGTTTGCGGTTGTGACGGCTGCTGTGAGTCACCAGCAAGCATTTGCGCGGCGCAAATCGTGATGCAACATCCAACGAAGAACAGAGCTGGGGTCCTCATGCGAGCCTCCTAACCTAAGATGTTTGATTCGGGCAGGCAAGGCAGCCTTGCTAACCACCTTTCAATTTTCCAATCGGACCGTCAAGCATCTTGACGGGCACTATAACTCTCGTTCGGGTCGGGACGGTGAGATTTCATCTTGTGTGTTTTCTCCAAATGGCGGAGAGAGTGGGATTCGGATTCTATCCACTTGGTCATATATCGTAACTTGTTGATTTCGCGATCCTGCAAAACTTAACAAAACGGCAAATCCGCCAGACTGAGGTACGCGGCGGGTACAAAACTCAGTGATGTCAACCCCTGAAGACGCACCCGGGTAGCCCGGGTACCGGAACGAACCTTACCGATAACCGCTGCGTTAATCAGCCACGTGCTTAA
>Ga0335081_10020037_pt1 | contig 10819 bp, 9 predicted proteins | sample Lox_Sample_35_FD_206713 | JGI IMG/M metagenome (GOLD analysis project Ga0335081, IMG submission 206713) | Soil microbial communities from Loxahatchee National Wildlife Refuge, Florida, United States - Lox_Sample_3.5 | ecosystem: Environmental > Terrestrial > Soil > Wetlands | place: USA: Florida... | reverse complement strand
CAGGCCTCTTTGTCCAAGACGTTCGGCTAATTTTACTGGCACAGGGCTTAACACATATGCTGCTCTTGTGTAAAAGCGTCTTGGCGTAAGCGGTTTTGCTTCTTCTGGGAGAATAATTTTTAGGTCAGCTTTTTTCGCCAACGTAGATTCAGCTGAAGTTGTCATTGCAAATACTACTCCTGCAAATTTCTTAATAACGTCTGCCCATATGATTACAGGTCTTGTTTCGCCTGAATATGATAAGAGGATTTCGAGGTCTCCTGCTCTTGGATGCGGAGTATTGACTCCTCTTGTAATGTAGACGTTGTCGCCTAGAAAACTTTTAATGTGGAAGAGTCTCACGCCTGTCATTTTGGCAATTTCGTTAGCTGTGCCTTTTCCACCTAAAAATACGTTGGTTCGTTTTTCAAGGACATCTACAAGTTGAGTGTAGGTATCTGAGGTAACGTTCGAATCTATCATTTCACCGATTTTTTCAAATTCTTCCACACAAAGCCGAAAAACATCATCGACTTCTAGATTTCGGAAAATAGCCTCAATCATGCTGTTCAAAAGCTCGAGAGTACCTAATTCAAAGATGTCGCCCATCATGCCTGTTTCACTATATTCAGTGCCAGGCTTGGATTTACCCCGTCCTTTAAGCTCAACTACGTTTCCGTATTTGCTTACTATTTTCCCTAAAGGCGAATTAATTGCAGAAGTGAAAAGACCCATTGAAAACTTGTTCGATTTTTTTTCTTCAATATATTTAGCTAAATCTTGAGCCATGACCAATGGGTCATCTGAGTAGCCGCTTCCAGAATTTATCAAAAGCAAGGTTTTCTTGTAGCGCCTCGAGAGATCCATTGCTGCATCATACATGCTTTTTCCAGGGAAACCTGGGTCATCAGGCGTTAAAATCACCTTGTTTCTCCAGCCAACTTGGCTCAAAGCAATTTGGCTCAAAGCAGCGTTTAGGGAGTAAAGAGATCGGCCTGACCCGCCGCAGATTACGCAGTCAGCCGCTTTTAACTCTTCATACAAGGGTGAAAGTTCTCTATGTTTAATACTCAAAATGTTTTCTTGGATTTTATTAACATATCCGATGCTGCTTATTTTGCTTTTGATGGCAACCGCACCTTCAAGTCAAACATGATTTAGTTATTCTCTATATTATCCTTGTGCTTGCTATATTGTAAATAGGACAATTGCTACATTGATCGCTCTCAGCTTATGCATTAAGGAGTTAGGTTACCTTGCTTTTTTTGAACACTCGTGTAACGTCTTCAAGTTTTGATCCTAGGATTTCTATGTTATCGATGTTTCCCAGGTTTTTCTCGCCGGCTCTTCTGATGTGCGAGATTTCCTTTGGGTCGAATCCCATAATTCTAGCTGCAGTTGCATCTGTAGCAACAACGTCTTTCCCTGCAATTATCAAATCCATTTTGACGGGCGTTCCGTCGGTTGGGCCTCGACCTTCCATGCCCACGAAACCATCTATTACTGTTAATGCGGGTTTGATAACAGTGTTAATGTCTACTATGACGCTGCTTATGCCTCGAGCATGATATTTTGCTTTGAATTTGTCTGGCAAAAGTCCAAACATGTTTTTCATGCCTAAAGTGACTTTTGTTGCCATATGAGTTTTGAGTTTTGCAGCACTAATTACAGCCGATTCAGTTATTATTTTTGGAATTGTGATGCTTCCTAATGTTTCGCATCCTGGGATGGGAATTTTGATTTTCTCTTTTTGATGTCGCAAATTTAGGAACTTCACATCGTTCTTTTCGCACATTTCTTTCATGCCTGTGGCTTCGTAGGCCTTGTCAGCATTGGTTACAGTTGCGTCTGATTCAACCACGTAAACTTCTAGTCCGAGAGGTTTGAGTTTTTTTATTATAGCTTCAACTACTATCGGGTCGGTTGTTGCACCTGAATCCCATTTTTTAGTAGTTATGAAATTGACTTTTATGAGCGCTTTCTTGTAACTGGACAAACAGGATTTGTAATTTATCAAGTCAAGCGCTTTGAAGACAGGTTCATGTCCTCTTTCGCCTTTCACAATTGCTATTGTCGATTTCTCCATTTGCAACACTACATTTTATGTGGGGCTACTTCTCTCTTTAAGCTTTTCATAAAAGCAAAATAGGTAAATTTTTGCTAGCGGATTTTATTGACAAAAACAACTTAACTAAAGAAGAAGAGGAAGAATCAAAAATCCAGTAATGAGTCCACCTGTTAAGCCCAGCATGATTGGGAAGGGCAATCCTGGGAAAATTCCTTTTCGCCCAAGCATAAAAAAGGTTATTATTGAACCTGCTAAAATACCGATTATCGCTGCTACAGTTGGCAAAATGCTTTGTGGAAAGCCGAAGAAAATGGCTCCTGTCAGCATAGAGTAAAAAACTAAGTCGCCTAACCCCATCTGAATGTCCTTAAATGAGAAGCTTAACCCTTGGAGCTCATCGAGTGCAGAACCTGATCCTGATGCTGATTGAGATTGAGCAATTTTTCCCACATGCCCCCGATAAACCGCAATCACGTCATACACTGCCAAGAACGCAAGAATCAACACTGCACTATAGAGAGGAATGAATTTGCCAAAAAAAACACCCAATGCTCCGCCAATTCCAACCACGGCAATGTTTCTAGGTATGCTTCCGAAACGGAAAATAGCCAGATCAAAAAGCACGGTAATAATTATGGACGGGACAACGATTAAGATCAAATCAGAAAAAATCGTTGACAGATAAATTACCGATAAAAGCAAGGATGCGGTTGTCATGGCAACAACTATTAAAGCTTTGATGATTTTTTTGCTTTTTCGCTTAATCAGAATATAGAATAATGCTGCGCTAATTGCTACTAAAATAACAAAGTAAGATGCATTTCCAACTGCCCCCGAAGCTGTATCTCCTTGAAAAATAGTGACTTGAACATTCTGTGTCGGTTGTGGTGCTAGCAGATATGCGCAGCCTAAACCGAAGATTAAGCTTGCCAGTATAGGCACTAAATAAACAATTTGAAACTTAAATTTATCTTGCGTATCAGATTTAGTCAAAGTTTTATCCGGTTCGGTCAAGGTTGCTTACCCTAAATTGCTAATAGCTAATGCCGCTTGCAAATAACATTGGTCACACAATAAGCTTTGCTTTTTGTCTGTGTCAAAAATAGAGTTAGAAAAATGCATAACACAAAAATTACTGCGACAATGATGCAGACCTAAAGTGTGTCCCAACTCATGAATAGCTTCCTTAAGTGACCTCAACTTAAAGATTGAAACGTCACCTCTTTCATGGTAAAACTCAGGTCTTAGCCTCCAAAGAGAAATCAAAGCAGCTTTACCTGGCGTATAGGCTTCTCCAAATACATAATTTAATCCTGAAGCGAAAACATCTACATCTGCCACGCCCAAAATCCTGTGGAATTCTGCGTTCTTGGCGACGAAAACTCTAAGTTCATTAAGTATCTGGCTAGAATTGTACTGTTTACGTTTTTTTTCGAAAGCTTGTTCTGGAAGGGGTAGAGCCTCAGTGATAACTGACGATGTCGTATCAGGAAAAAGTTTAACCAAACCCCTTGCAATCTCAGGCAGAGCCTCTGACGCTATTTGGCCGATAGGTAGAATTCCAATCCTCATAGTATAAACCTAAATTTCGTAGGTTTCTCCAGTTCTTGGTGCTACTGCATCTAAACCAAGCTCGGTTTTCGCCCAATTCGCAAACAATTCACAGTTACCTTCTGCACCATGAACACAGAAAACTTTCGGTTTTCCTCCGAGGCGTCTTAAACCCTCTTTGAGTTGACTTGCTCCACAATGTGAAGAGAAATCGAAGTGGCGATACTGTGCTTTTATCTTGCGAACTTTTCCATCAACCAAAGTAACACCTTTATCCATTAGCTGTTTGCCAGGAGTTCCGGGAATCTGATAGCTAACTAGAAAAATCGCGTTTGTTGCTTTCTTTGCGATTTTGGAAACATAGAATTGTGATGGACCGCCTTTTAACATGCCTGCAGGTGAAATAACTAAGCCTGGGTCTTTTGCTGCTCTCCGCCTATCTCGCCAACCGTCAACCCAATCGAGCGAGTGCATAGCATTCGTAAAAAGCCTAGGATCTCTTAGAAATTCTTTGTAATTCATCATTATTCTGCTTGCTTCGCGAGCCATGCCATCCAAAACTATGGGGTACTCAAAATGATGTGCCGCTAAAACACATGCAATCTCCTGCGCTCTTCCAACGCCGAAAGCTGGTACTAGAACAGTACCGCCTAGTTCAACTACTTCAGTTGCTGCTTCAACAAACTTTTTCTCAAGATCTGGCCGCAAAGTATGATCCTCACTTGCGTAAGTGCTCTCAGTGATAACAGCATCGTAATCGCCATAATCCATTGTTGCCCCTTTCAACATTTTGCTGTCTTCCATATTGTAGTCACCAGTGAACAGAATCTTTTTGCCATCAGCCTCAACTTGCACCTGAGCGCTTCCAGGCGTATGACCAGCATCAAAAAGTTTTATTTTCATGTCGCCAACGGTTTCTTCAACACCATAATCTACGTGCTGACTGTTGTGCATCATGCTGTTGAGTTCAAGATATTCAAAAGGCAAAAAATATCCTGACAAATGAATGAAATCTGAAATAAGAACCTGAGTCAACTCTAAATTTAACTTATTTGTGATTAAAGGTTTCTTGTCATTTATGTAAAAGATTGGTATGGCACCAGAATGATCAAGGTGACTATGAGTCAAAATCACCGCATCTAACTCTTTAGGAGGAATATGCATTGGAAAACCTGGTTCACGATCAAGCATAACACCATAATCTAAGACAACCTTAGTTTTTTGTGTTTTAACAGTTACACCAATTCTGCCAACTTCTCTAGCTCCACCTAAAAATCCAATTTGCAATTAAACCAATCCTTATTATCAACAGTTAACGAATAAAAACTAACTATGCTATTTTAAAAATGTATTGACCCTCTTCCAGCCTGTGCAGATACAAAACCTTTCTTAATGGCATTCAAGATAGAATCAGTTTCCAAAGAAGCATCGATCCTTGTGTAAACACTAAACAATTCCGACATCTGATGGGCATCGCTTCCAGCAGTACCTGGCAAACCCATACTATTAGCAAGCTCTTTAGCTCGACTATTTGCAGCTGTCGTGGATCCGCCATTCAATACCTCTATGGCGTCAACCTTGTAATTTCTTGCTAAGTCGCCCATGCCATATTCCCGATAAGGGTGCGCAATAATAGAAACTGCATCTACACTTTTTGCATAATCAACAATACCTTCAGGTGTCCAAGGACAAGGTGGCAATTCATCTGTGCCCAAAATCACCATGTCGCCCTGAGGAGTGCTTATCTCCACTCCTGGAATAATCAGGATGTCGGGGTAAGCTGAAGCCAACTCAATTGTAGCTTTACAGCCTCGCACGCTATCATGATCCGTAACTGCAGCAACTTTAATGAAACTGTGCGCTACAAGCTGGTCAACAAGAGTTTTCGGTTGAAGAACAGAATCTTGAGAATAAACAGTGTGAATATGCAAGTCGGCTTGAATCAAGGTTATTCACCAAGATGTTTCCGAAAAATGTTCTCTAAACGCTCTAAAATCTCTTTGGTTCCTTTCACATTAACATCAACGCAGCTAAATGATAAACTATTCATTCTACAAACTGATCTGCAAGCTTTTTCAATTATTCCCCGCCAAAGGTTTACATCATTAAGCAAAACCACACTTTCATAATCCGTGCGCTTAATGTATTCTTGAGTTTGATACGCCACATAATTCATCGTTTCCACGTCAAGAGGCAACGCCATTTCATGCTGACTGAGAGGATAAACTTCGTCAAGCTCCAATGGAACAACGCCGAACGGAGCTGAATAAACGCAGACATGAATTTTTGATGCAATCTCCGAGCCTAAGTTTCGGAAAAGCTGGCGGATCTTCTTGAATTCGGGTGCTTTGTGAAATGGTTTGTTTCTTGTCTGGGGCACCAGAAAAAGAACTTTGGCGTTGTTGGGGGGGTTATATCGTTCGGTTAGTCGATTGCGGTAATGGGTGATTTCAGGGCGTGCAAGTCCCACAGAGTCAAAATAGAAAAAGCCGCTGCACTTCACAGTTGGACTATATTTTTCCAAGAAATCGGAGTGGTTTCGAAGTTTTTTGAGAGCAGAGAGCAATGCTGGGTGTCCATGAACGCGCATCTCTGTATGTTCCCATAGCCTGCCATCTCGTATAGCCTGCTTAATTCGCCGCATCTCTGCAGCACAGACATAAAGATTATGTTCAGCTAAGAAAACCTCCTGTTCCTTCTTCGTTTTCTTCTCTAGTACTCTTGGCGTTTCAGTTGCACATCTGGAGCAGGAGCATGGGAAGTAGTCCATTTCGCTAAGCCGCCATGTTCCGTTCTCTGTCATATAACGGCCTTCCCTAGCATACAAAACATACGCTGCTGAATCAAAAAGGTCACAGCCAAGCGCCACTGCTAACGAAAACATGACTGGGTGCCCAGCGCCAAACAGATGCAACGGGCGCTCAATCGGTAAACCTTTTTTGGCGGTCAATATCATGTCGGCTAAAACATCGTAGCGGTAACTTTCCATAACTTCAGTTGGGCTTCCGAGCGCGTGAATTTGGAAAGGTAGTTTTCCCATTTCAACAGCCGAGTTGGCAACCAGGTCTAGGTGTCTGCCGCCCTGTACTGGTCCAACCCACAAAATATCTTCCCGTGTTTTGGTTTTAAAGAAATCTTTTGCTCGCTTCAAAGTTTCCCCCACGGTTTCTTGCGCCTCTTCCTTAGTTACTTTCCAACCTGTTGGAATATCAAGCATAGTAGCGACGTCACTGCCGATGGATTCTTGGTAAGCAACTATTTCTTTTTGGGTAACTTCAACTCCGCCGTAAACAAGGATTTGGTATGCCCCTGAATCCGTCATTATTGCGCCATCAAAATCAAGAAATTTATGTAAACCCTCTTCTGCAGGCTTATTTTCAAAACGTTTTTTGAGTATGTAAGCGTTTGTTATGACTGCTTCAAAACCAAACGTTTCTTTTAGCAGTCTAGGTGTAACAATCTGAATGCTGGGGTTGATTACTGGATATAAAAGTGGGGTTTCTACTGTTCCACTTTTAGTTTTTAGTTTTCCTATCCTGCCAAGCAAATCCTTTTCTTTTATTTCAAAACTCAATGGCGAAACCTAAACAAGAATCACCGCTCAATTATAAAAAACACTAGCCTGAAAAAATTTTGAAGCCAAGCATTTGGAACTAACTTTCGTTAGTAACATTTTTCTAATGAAAATTTACTTTCTCTAACATTAGGCATGCTTATATCATCATAGTTTGTCTAATATCGAAGTGAGATGTAACCATGGTCTGCTCAATAAACATAAGCGAAAAACCAAAACTGAACGACCCAATCCTCATAGAAGGATTACCCGGAATTGGATTTGTAGCTAACATTGCAGCGCTTCATTTAATAAAAGAATTAAAAGCCAAACGTTTCATTCAAATTTTCTCGTCATCATTCCAAGATTTTGCGGTAACAACCGAGAATGGCGGAGCCCTTTCACCTATAAACGAGCTCTACTATGTCAAACAAGAGGAAGGTAAACGAGACTTGATTATTTGGTTTGGAAACACTCAAGCTCTTACAACTGTTGGGCAATACGAATTGGTTGGAAAAATTCTTGATTTAGCTCAAGAATACGGTTGCAAATTTGTAATTTCCATTGGAGGCTTCAAGAAAGATGAAGCACAACAAGTTCCTGCTATTTACAGCACAGCAACAGACTTAGATACAATGCAGGAGGCCTTAGATTTGGGCACAAAAGTGATGGTTGGACATGTTTTTGGAATTGCAGGCTTATCCATAGGACTGGCAAGAATCAGAGATATGAAAGGCTTCTCGTTATTGGTTGATACGCCCGGAATGGATCCTGACGTAAATGCCGCACATTACGCGTTAACAATGCTTGAAAAGTACCTACATATCCAAGTTGATTTATCCAAGCTTGAAGACAGTGGCATCGAAATCAAAAAAACATTAGAATCATTTGGAATTATTAGGAGCATAACAGAAGAAAAGAAGAAAGAGGAACAACAACTTCGCTGGTTTATTTAAGGCTTAACTTCACTCATAAACGCTTGATACACTTTCTGAACTCGATCAGCAGCTGGACCTGAACCTTCAGTAACGCCTTTTTCAGTTAGTTTTACTTTGTCCATGACCCAAATGAACCCTTGGTCTTCGTACAATTTGACCATTGTGGGAAATACTTTTTCAAGTCTTGAAGCCAATGATTTGAGGTCGAAGGGTTTTTCTGCGCTCGATATTTGAGCAACGACGTTCCCATTTAGAAATATTCGATGAAGTAATTTTCCAGTTTCATCTTTTGCATCAGCGATGCTTAGACTCATAGTATCAGGGTTAATGCCGATGAGTGTGCCATTGAATGTTTTCCCAGTGGTTGTCACTACAGACACCGTTTTATCTGCCAACGCTGAGATTTCAGTAAAGTATTTTCTTTGCGCTACAGACAACTTTATTTCTCCTTTAAGGTAACGAAATTGCACAACCAGTATTTATCTTTAATAGGCTCCCATGCTAGAGATATTAGGATCAAAAATGCAGCTCGTTCTTTAAAGTCAGCTTCAGCGTGTTATTGAATAATACGAAGAAGCCCATAGTCACATCAGAATCATCATTGTGTAATTTTTAGCCTATCTGATAAGCATTATATAGGAAAGGAGGGCGAAGAATAGCGACCAACCGCTTCAAGTATTTCTTCTGAAGTTGATTTCTTCCCAAGATTCCGTACAAAATCCGATGCAACAAGTATTCCGACCAACTTGTCACGTTTTACTACTGGAAGTCTTCTGATCTTATTACTTGACATTACCTGTGCGGCTTCTTTAATCGATGCATCAGGATCTATTGTAATAAGAGACTTAGACATAATCTCTGAGACTTTAGTTTCTCCCGGCAATTTTTTTGCGCAGACCCTTCTAACTATGTCTCTTTCAGTGACTATCCCAACAGGCACTTCTCCATCTAAGATAACTAAGCAACCTAACTGGTTAGAACTCATAATCTCTGCTGCGTCAAAAACGCTGTAACTTACATCGATTGAAACAACTTCTTTAGTCATAATATCTTTTACTGATGGCATAAGTTCTCTTAAGATAAATCAATCTAAAAAGCGTTGTTAGGTTAAACGCTTTGCTTTGAAGTGGTATTTTGCCCATTGTTTGTTGCGATTGGTTCTTCATTAACGTATTTTCGGCCTCTGAATGCTGAGCAAAATGCTGCTATAATGCACATTATTGCTCCGATAATGAATGCTTCTCTAAGCGCTGTCATGAATGGCGTTGAAATTGCATTTGGGAAAAAAGTTGATCCCGTAAGATAAGTCATTGTTGCTGTTGGTATGGAGCTAACTGCTGAAACCGGAAGTGCATGAAGTATTGTTACGACTGGATTATAGCCGAGAAACGCCCCAAATAATGCTCCTGAAGCCGGTGTTGAGCTGAAGATGTGTGCTATCTGTGGAGAAGCGCCAGCATTTGTCACGGCAGCGGAAAGTGCAGCTGGAAGAGTAGCGCTGAGCGAAACAATTATGATAGTAAAAAACACAGCTTGACTTATCATCATTGCACTATTCTGAATTGTTGCACGCATTCCAGATGCTGCGCCTCTACATTCTGCAGGAACAGAGTTCATTATTGATGCCATGTTAGGCGATGCAAACACTCCGCCGCCAATTCCCATCACAAAAAGCACAGCGGCAAATGCTATGTAAATGAAATTGACCGGAAGCAAAACGAACCCTAAGAAGGCAACAGCAGAGATTATCATGCCCAAAGTAGCAAGCAACTTTGCACCATGTTTGTCAGAAAGCCAGCCACTAATCGGTCCAGTTAAGACAAAACCAATAGACATAGGTATCATGAATATTCCAGCCCAAAATGGTGTTGAATCAAAAGTGTAACCGTGAAGAGGAAGCCAAATTCCCTGAAGCAATATTATAAGCATGATCATTACTCCCCCTCTTGACATTGAACTGAAAAATGAAGCAAGGTTGCCTGCGGTAAACGCTCTTATCTTAAACAGATCAAGTCTAAACATTGGCTCAGCAACATGATTCTCTATGACTGGAAACGCAATTAGGAGACTTACACCCGAGACGAGGGAAGCAACGACCCATGGATTAGTCCAACCCATAGAGGAGTTTCCATACGGTATCAAACCATAGATAAATCCTGTCAAAACCAGTGTTAAGCCACCGCCAAAAGCGATGTTGCCCCAAACGTCCAATTTCTGATGTTTCTTGATATTGCATTGCTCTTTAAGCTTCAAGTATGACCAAATGGTACCTATTACTCCGACTGGGACACTTACCAAAAATACTAGCCGCCAGTTAATAACCGCTAATACTCCGCCAAGTACTAAACCTATTAATGAGCCCGCAAGGAAAGCAATCTGGTTTATTCCAAGTGCTTTTCCACGTTCATTGCTTGGGAAAGCATCAGTTATTATTGCGGCTCCGTTTGCAAATAAGAATGCTCCACCTATTCCCTGAATTATTCTGAAAACTATTAGTTCGATTGCACCTGCGTCTCCTTGATTGGGTGTTATTGAGAGTAGTATCGAGCCGACTGTGAATATGGCAAATCCAAAGTTGTAGAGTTTTACCCGCCCAAACATGTCGGATAGTCTGCCGAATGTTACAAGTAATGTTGCAGTAACTATACTGTACCCAAAAAGTATCCAGAGCATATACTGGAAAGATGAGAAGGGATCAATATTGATTCCCCGGAAGATGGCTGGCAACGC
>Ga0335081_10020035_pt1 | contig 10819 bp, 9 predicted proteins | sample Lox_Sample_35_FD_206713 | JGI IMG/M metagenome (GOLD analysis project Ga0335081, IMG submission 206713) | Soil microbial communities from Loxahatchee National Wildlife Refuge, Florida, United States - Lox_Sample_3.5 | ecosystem: Environmental > Terrestrial > Soil > Wetlands | place: USA: Florida... | reverse complement strand
CGGAGTAGCGCCGCCCGCCTTTGTTACCCAGCAGCAGGATCGCGCGGTGCATGCCTATTGCGCCGAGTGGCGCAAAACAAATGGCAAGCTCAACGCTGACGAGATGAACCGACGAGTCGTCACTCGTCTACAGGAACGGTATCCAACGGTGTTCCCCGATTGCCGACCCGACAGGCTCGAAAGCTGTCTCGGTTGGATTAATGCTTTGGTCGAGGGCTTACGACGCTACGGACCGGAAAGCGTGAAATCGGTTTGTTCGAGTTTTCAGGATGCTCGTCTGTGTAGCCCCTTGGCGATTCTTCGAGCGCTCAGGCGGTCCTTCACGATGCGGAAGACTTTGCACCTCAAAACGCATCACGTGGCTTGTTGGTCTCGCTCCTGGCGACTCCGCGGCACCATGCGCAGATTGTGTCTATGGGCGATTTTGAAATTTGCGCAGTAGCAGCAAGAGCAGGGAAACCGTGCAGACTTGAATGACATATCTGCGGGGAGTAGCTTGCGTATTGTGGAGGAGGCTGTGGGAAGTGGAGTTACGTGCTGCAATAGTCGTTGGTTGCGTCTGCGGAACGATATCAATGTAGCAATACTGGCAGGATCCCTGGTGCTGAGCGCGACGGGTTGTTGGGCAGTTTGGGGGCCACTGATCGGGGTCGGCGCAGCGGGAGCGGGTGCGGCCGGAGAGGCAGTTGTCGCTAGAGAAACGAAGTCCACCGCGCGACCGAGCACTACTTCCGCGGCTGACCAGGCCGATGCCGGTCGCTCGCCGCCTGCCCCGACCACGCAAGTTGCTTTAGCCCTCACCAATTCGCCGACCGCCCCAGGCGATCGGGAGCCCATTGTCAGCGCCCCTGAGAGGGCCACCTCCAAGCCATTGTCGCGACGGCGCCACACTCGACCAGTCACTAGCTCCCGGAAATCTCGACGCAAAAGACGAGTCAAACTGAGTACCCAAGTAATAGTCTTCACCGCATCAGGAGGTTCCGGCGATCTTCCGCCGACTTCCATATGTGTCGCAGTGCCTTAGTGCTCTCGCGCAGGCGCACACTTTGAAGGTAAGCGTGTGACCAACTCCATGCGCCCGGTGGCCTTTCCTGATGGCGCAGAATGGGTTGGGAGGTGCGTATAGATGGGTAGACTCGGACGATAACGACCGGATTGCTGACTCCTCGGCTTCAGCTTACCTTCTGCACCGCCGGCGGTTTCCACGCGTCCTCAACGTGCCGCTGAAGAATCTTCGCTTTATCGTTTTAGTTTGGCTTGACGTTATCGTGTTGCATTCTTTTGCGAGTCATTTCGCCAGATCTATGTCGGGCAATCTGAAGCTCTTGTCGAAGATCGCCTTTTCCGGGCCATAAACGCGGAACCACGGGAACCATTTCTGTCCGGGCGCGGTGTAGAGCCAGTTCGATTCATGGCCGGCGGGCGGCTTGGGGCCAAAGTATATGTCCACCGTGCCGTCCGCGTTCTTCTTCAATTCCTTGTCCAGTGAACCGAGCGTGAGGCGCGTCGCATGCAGAAAGAAGGTCGACGTTTCCAGACTATAGACGGTGACCGACCAAAACTCGCGCACCGGCACCTCCGCCGGAACGTGCAGACGGTAGCCTTTCCCGCCTTCCAGCGGGTCGCCGCCGTGGTCGTGAAATGTTCCGAAGTAGAAACTGCCCGTGCCGAGCTTGGCCGTCGGGCAGAAATACTGCGAAAGAGCGATCGCTCGCGAATCGACATCGAAATAATTCGGCGTCTGCCACTTGAACATGGTCGGCATCGTGATTGGCGGAGAGGGCACCACCCACTGACTTCCCGTCCACCACGGCGTGATGTCCGTCGCGGCCTTATCCATCAGCCATGCGTGCGCCTCCGATGCCGCCGCGTTCAACTGGACCACGGTCGACGCGTCGGGCTTGAACTCCTTGCCTTTCTCGATACCGAGCGGCAGGAGCATCCCCATCATCTGCAGATCGCGCGGTTGCACCGTCTCTTCGTTCAGCATGCGGGCCAAACTGATGAAGTAGGATTCGTCATACTTGACGAGCCCGTCATACATCACGTCGGTCATGTCGAGCAGGCGTTGCGCCGGCGGATTGGCCGCCATGGATAACGGGTAGATCCTCACCTGCGAAACCAAATCATTTCCCGCCTGCACATCCTTGGCGGACATCGACGCCAGGATCGAACGCAGCAGCGTCATGCTGTTGTAGGTCGCCGGGCGCACCGGGATATAGCCCTCTGGCACGTCGCCCGTGTAGCCGGGTGGCAGCACGAGGTATTTGCCGCCCTTGCCCTCGAAGCCGATGTCCACGAGCGGCACATACCAAGCATCCTCTATCGTGCCGTAGAAGCTCGCTCCCGCGACGGCCGGTGGCAACTCCACCACCACCGGCCCATCGTGCTTGGTGTTGATGAAAAAATACATATAGCGCGTATTGACGTTGGGCGTCGGCGACTGGTTCTTCCAGCCGCCGCCTTTGGGCCACCAGACGATATCGTTGTACTTCGCCTTGCCATCGCGGAAGGCGGCCTGCTTCACCGCGTCCTCGCCGACCAGCGGCAGGCCCCAGATGACGGCATCGACCGCGCGCCGCTCCACGGTCCGGCGCTCAAGTTCACCGCCGGTCAGGGTCTGTGCTTGGCTCGCGGGGCAAGCAACACCGAATCCGAGCGCGCAAACGAACGCGACAGCGAGGAAATTGTGTCTGACAGTGATTCTCATAATTGTTCCCTACTATGTAGGACCGGGGCAATGATGTGCATCTGGCAAAGCGGCAGCCCTCTTCAGATCAAGAGGATGATCAGCAGGTCACATCATCGCGGATTACAGCAGCAAACCCCACAAGGCACTATAACGATGTCGCGTCGCCGAAAACCCTTGTGCGACAAGGGTGTCGCGCTAGAAACGAGCCATTCAGGCGGCGGCCTTGGCTGCCGAGTCCGTACGCAGCCGCGTCCACTCGCTCGGCGTCAGCTCCATCACGAGCCGCGCCGGATGCGTCGAGACACGCTCGATCACATCGCGCAGATAGACGAACGGATTGATGTGCAGGTGCTTGCAGGTCTGCACCAGCGAACACAGGATGGCGGTGCGGTGGGCCGCGGCTTCGCTCCCGGCGAAGAGCCAGTTTTTGCGGCCGAGCGCGATCGGCCGAAGCGCCTGCTCCGCGCCATTATTGTCGATTTTGAGGCGCCCGTTTTCGGTGTAGCGCGTCAGGGCGATCCAATTGCGCAGTGCGTAGCCGGTAGCCGCACCGAGTGGACTCTTCGGTAACGCCGCCGCTCGCTGCACCTGCAGGCTGGCATGTAGTTTCTCCAGAATCGGCCGCGCCTGCTCCTGCCGCGGCCGCTGTCGTGCGGGCGCATCGAGCCGTGTATCGCTGGCCGCCCGCTCGATCCTGTAGAGCTGCCCGATGAGCGCTAACGCCTGCGCGCACGGGACCGCCGCCGTCGGCATCGCCTCCTTGAAGTACCGACGGGCGTGCGCCCAGCATCCGACTTCGATGATCCCGGGATATTGCGCAACCATGTCGTCATAGGCGGGCGCCGCGTCCACCTGTAGATACCCACGGTAACCGCTCAGCATCTTCAACGGCCCGTCTCGATTACGGGACCACGTGAAGTCGTACACCACCTCGCCTAGCTCACCCCGATACACCCACAGATGCCCGGTCCGAATCTCTGGCGCTCGACTCGGATCCTGCACATCCAGGGTCGTGTCGTCGCATTGAATCCAGTGCGACTGGCACCTGCTCTCGATGCATGACGCGCACGATCGGTTCCAGTAAGTCTGCCACTGCCCCGTTCCACTCCGAGAGGGTGCGCCGGGTCATCTGCACTCCGTGGCACTCGAAGATCTGCTCCAGCCGATACAACGGCAAATGATCCGCGTACTTGGAGCTGACCACGTGCGCCAATAACCCCGGCCCCGGTCGTCCCTTTTCGATGGGACGCGCTGGCAGGACCGCCTGCACCACGCCTTGCTGGCACCGCCTACAGGCGTACTTCGGTCGCACATATTCCCGGATTACGAATGACGCCGGCACGTAGTCCAGCTCCTCGGTGATGTCCGCACCGATGCGCAACTTCGCGGTATCGCACTTCATGCAATGCCGCGCACTGGCCGGCGGCACTATCTCGATGCGCTCGCGTGGCAACTCGGTTGGCATTCGACGCCGACCGGGATGGCGCCGACGGCGCAATGTACGTTCGGAGGTTTCGCCCCGCCGTAATTCGTCTGTGCTTTCGGGTTGTACTGGTCCCGCCGCCGCGGGCTCCAACGGCAGCACGCCTTGCTCGATTACCGGCACGCCCTTCTCGCTGCGCCGTCCGAACAGGCGATGCGTCAGCAACTGCACCCGCTGGCGTAGCGCCGCGTTCTCTTTGTTGAGCCGTTCGATCTCGTTGCCGAGTTCGTCGAGGACTGCTTGAGTCTCTGCGCCGCTTGCCGCTGCCACGTCCCACCACCAACCGAAGCTCCTATTACTACAGTGTGTGGGGAATAGCTACATCACACCGAAAATCGTCACCTACCGATGACTTATCGAGTGTACCGTCGACGCTCGCGTATGACCTCGATCCGTTCCAGTAACAGGTACAGCTCTCGGGCGTTGATCTCATCGCGGTCCAGCACCGCGAAGGTCCCGGCCTCCAGCCGCTTATACAGCAGCCAGAACCCGTCAAGCTCCCACACCAGCAACTTCACCCAATTGCGTTGGCGGTTGAAGAACACAAACACCTGGCCTGACAACGGGTCCTGGCGCAGGACCTCCTGCACTTGTGCGCTCAGCCGATCGAACGACCGGCGCAGGTCCGTTGCGCCGCGGGCGACGAAAACCCGCACCGACGCCGGCAGCGTCAGCATGTCGTCTGCAGGGCCTGGAGCACCCGCTGCAGTGTTTCGGTATCGGCTCTCGCCGGTACCCGCACCATATGCCCGCTGTGCAGGACGATCTCCAGAACGCTGGTGTGCTTGGAACCTTCGCCGGCTTGGGCACTTCGGTGAACACCACCACATCGCTCGCGGGGACCCTCTTAGACGCTGCGTTCCCCGCTCTCCGGCACGCCGAAACACTTGCCGCCACCACGTCAGCGTGCTCACTGGAATCCCATGCTGCTGCCCATACTCCCGCAGCTTCAGCCCACTACGCTGCCAGCGCGCCAACTCCCGGCGCATCTGCCGTGCCCGCACTGATGTCGTCGATCCCATTCTCCCCATGGATTCGTACCTCTGAATCCATTCTGCGTTATCGGCCGCTCGCGGGAGGAGATGGAGTTAGTCACCCAGTTACCTATGAAGTCTCTGCTGCTTTAGGGGGAGCGCTCGATGGTCCGGATCTAGAAACCTGAGCGTTTACTAGAAAGAGTGGGCAAGATCTCGTCACCCGAGGCTTTTGACCGAGAGTTCGAGATCTAACGGCTATGTTCGCTTAGTCTGGGTGGTTTCGCCATTTCTGGATGAGTGCGTAACTCTGCTGATAGCCGAGGAATACAGTGCCTTCTCAGTCATCCACCGCACTATATCGTCCTTCCGAAATCGCCAATCGCCACCGACTCGGAAACCCGGAATTTGACCTCGCCTCGACAGCTTATAAATCGTGCTTGGATGCGCTCGAAGCAGCGCCGAGAGTTCTTTGACCGTAAGGATCTCGTCTTCCATCTGAAACACACCATCTTCGAAATCGTCTGTAATTGAGCTTCTATTAATAAATGCGAAGCAGCAGTGGCCGGCCCTGCTCTTCACTGTAACAGCGATCGGTCTCAAACGTCCCGAAGCCTCATGTTGCAGGAAGTTAATGACCGGGCCACTCGGCTCGAAGTCTCTGGATTCCCGCACCCATTCTGTCATGATTTCAATTTCGGTTTTGAAGAATTCGAACCGCGAGTACACCGATTTTTCCACAGTCCAGGGTTTTCATGCTGGTCAGAGCAGAAGGCGGTGTCGTAAGCGCAGACCCGGCGGGATTTACAAGCGCGCTTTATCCAAGCGTGTTAGCAAATCGGCAACAGGATATCCGCAGCTTATGCACAGCCAAGCTGGTGCGACCGAAAATTTCGATCGGACAGAGTCCAGACATAATGCTAGTGTCCGCGACAGGCGACCGTGTACCAAACGACTAAGGGCAAGTGTAATCTCCTGGTCCAGGAGATGCAGCGCTACTTTGGCGAGACCTGTCCCGCACTGGCTTCGCGTTGCACGGTCGCAAGTATCAATCTACCACTGTTCGCTCGAAGGAAAGTTGTCAAGCATTTACAATACTTGATTGCGATCACCAATGAAACCGGGCGACTGCTTTCCGCCGCTCGCGTCGGCGCTAGTGGAGAACATTCGACGGAGAAACTCTTCTGTGATCAGGCGCTGGCTTCACTAGAGCACCTCAACGAAGTCGCCGAAGCGCTGACGCGATGGATGGATGAGCTGCTGAATAAATACGTACAGTTTGCACAACGAAGTAAAAATAACTGATTTCGTGAGACAGACGGATTCGTCGTAGCCATGACTTCGATCATAATCACCCGCTTCGTCTTGCGAGTTCGGAGACGTATCGGATGCCGACGCTGTGGGCGTTGCGCGCGAGCCAGTCGCTGAAACGGGTTGGCGCGGTGGTGGGACCGTTCGAGACGAGCAGAGTCGCCATCAGGCCGCGGATTTCGTCGCGAGTGAGGACGACGTCGCGGGTGAAGCGGCCGATAGTCGAAACGAGCAGGAACGCGATTGCGGGACTGACGTGAACGATCCGTGCCCGGGCGGCGAGAGTGCGTTTGATGACGCCGACGAAGTCGTTGAAGGTGTAGGTTTCGGGACCGACCGCGTCGAGGGTGACGTTCCTGTCGCCATCAGCAGCGTCGATCGCGATGCGGGCGAGGTCGCCAACGTGGATCGGCTGAAGGCGGTAGCTGCCGTCGCCGGGGATGGCAAAGAACGGAAATTTGCGGAGCAGCCACGCGATGTTGTTGGTAAGGATTTCGTCGTCACCGCCGAAGAGGTGGGCGGGGCGCAGGATTGCATACGACAGACCGGAGTCGGCGAGCGCCTTTTCGACGATGCCTTTGCCGCGAAAGTAGGGGAGCGGAGAGTCGGGGGAGGCATTGGTGATGCTGATGTGCACGAAGCGGCGGACGCCGGCGCGTTTGGCGGCGTCGATGAGGGTCTTGACGTTGGCGATGGCGCGCTCGAAGGTCATCGCGTGATGGGGAAAGCGAATCCAGTAGGTATTGAAGACGGTATCAACGCCGGCGAGGCTTTGGGCGAGCGCTTCGGGGCGGTCGAAGTTGAAGGGAGCGGTCTCGACTGCGTTACCGAAGGGATTGGGACGTACGGGATGGGCGGTGAGGCTGCGGACGTGGTCGCTGCGTTCGAGGAGAAGGCGGGTGATATAGCTGCCGGAGTAGCCGAACGCGCCCGTGACAATGTTGAGGTTTGGCATGTCGAGCGGAAAGCTTGGCACAAGCGGGGAATGCAGAGAACCGCCGGGGTGATCCGCATTCTGCAGAAGCCGCTTTTCCGCTGATCTGGATTCCGGCCGCATCAGTCCTGATGCGGCGGTCTGGTGCGCGCGCCGCCGCTGCCCCTATATCGCGCTCGCGACGCGACTCGGAACCAACCATGGATCTGTGGGAGATTTACGGCAAAGCCGGCAGCCGAAGGCTATCAGGCGGGGCCGGAGAACGTGCGTCTGGCTACGCGCTCCTTTAGAACTGGGCTCGCTTTGAACGAGACCACTCTGCGCGGTCCGATGGTAATGGCGGTTCCGGTTTTCGGATTGCGTCCCAGTCGAGAGTGCTTGTGTCTGATGGTAAATGTACCGAAGCCTGATATTTTGACGCTCTCACCGGCCCGTAATCGGTCTTTGAGAATCTGAAGCAACGTATCCACAGCCTTGCGGGATTCTTCCTTGGACAGGTCGCGAGGAGATAGGCGACAATGCACATGTGGACATGAGGACGGTCTTCAGCCGTAATGTCCACCCTGCAGACTCAGGGCCACTGAGAAATCGACCGGTAGCCTCTCAGCTTTTGCCGATCACATACTTCGCAAAATCGGCGATCACCTTCGGCGCTCCTGCACGAGTGCCGCCGTGCACTGCAATTTGCTTCACACCCATCTGACGCATCGCCTTGACCCGCTTCACGAGCTCCTCGGGAGTTCCGGTCAGCGTTGTCTCCTTGAGGATCTTCTCGTTAACCAATGGGGCATGCTCCTGTTTGAACTCATGCACATAGCCTGAGTAGAGGTCGAGATGGCGCGTTTCGATCGGGGCTTCCGGGGTGCGATAGGCATCGCGGAACCTCATCATGTCGTCGCGGATGTCACCGGGAAGATCATTTGGGTCCTTCACCGACAGAGCGAAGATGTTGCACTCGGAGGTGACGTAGGAGCCGACTGCCTGCTGCATCTCGGCGAGCCTTTCACCCGGCTTTGCCACGTGGAAGGCGGTCAGCACGCAGATGTACAGATCCTGGAGACGCTTGCCCGCGCGCTCGGCGCCGCGCCCGACGTGGCGCAGGGCGTATTCGAGCAGGCTGTTCCCCACGGCGCCGAACAGGATTACGCCGTCGCCGATTTCGCCTGCCAACTCCAGCGTCTTAGGTCCACTGGCGGCGACATAAATGGGCACCTTCTTCTTGAGGTTGATCCATCCGCCCGTCGGATTCAGGAAGCGAACCATCCGCCGCCGGCCGGCTTCCGCATAGGGCACCGTCTGGCCTTCGAGCAATCCGCGGCAGATCTCCACGTGTTCGCGAAGTTCCGAGAGTTTCGCCGCGGGCATTCCAAGCGTGCGTCTGGCCGTATTGCCGGTGCCGATACCCATAATCGCTCGTCCTGGAGCGAGCAGGTTTAGGGTCGCGAAATTGTTGGCGGTTACCGGCGCGATCCGCGAAAGCGGGTTGGTCACGTTGGTGCCGAGCTTGATCTTTCTAGTCTTGGCTGCGCAGAGCGCCAGGCACTGAAAGACGTCTGCACAGATCATCTGAGTGTCGTACAGCCAAGCGTGAGTGAAGCCCCTTCTCTCAGCCATCGCCACATCTTTGTGAATGTCCACCGCAGAAAGAAACGCGAAGCCGTAGTCCATCTTTGCCTCCCTCCTGGCAGGGTGTTGAAGCGTCCGGTTCGGGAAAAATGAGAATACCCTCTGCTGCGCCTCGCCGGATAGCTGTCTTCTTCCAAATCGGTTGCAACCTTCCGCAGACCGGCATGATACCAGGCTGCTCTGACCGCTTCGGGCGCTTTTGGCCTGGGCGGGGCTGCACTGGTTCAGTCGGGGCTTCTTGAGCGGTTCCGGACAGGTTTTTTGAGACCTGGGTGCCAAGTTTTGCAAGCACTGCAATTTTTTTGCTGACTTTTTTGATACCGAATTCAGGAAACCCGACGAATCAATGTTCGATGAAAGATCGCCTGCCCCACTCTCTCAGTTCGCTTTTTTTTAGTTTAAACAGCTTTATCTAATCTTTATTCTTAATTTGCTTATTGTTAAGCTCAAAATACCATTCTGTCACATCTAGGCATGGCTATTGCTCCTGAACACGATTGTTGGTTGGCCGATAGAACTGCCGGTCGACATTTAAGGGGAAGGACGATGAAATTCGAAAGCGACGCTATCGCGGGAATTTTCATTCCCGATATTTTGACCCCGACGCAGTATTACGACGGCTTACGCGCCGATGGTTGCACCCGTCCGATAAAACGCCTGATGTTGGCAGTGCTCGCGGACGCGATCCGTTGCTATCAGACCTACGTCGAGTCTCGTAGAGGCGCCCAGCGCCGGTTGTTCCTCGAGGCAGAGGCCTGGCTGATGGATCGCAAGGCCGACGGCGCCTTTGCCTTCGAGACCGTTTGCGAGACTCTGGGGATAGACCCCAATTGCCTGCGCGAGGGCCTGCGCCGATGGCGCCTCAACGAATTTGACGGGAACAATCCCCGCCGCTTGACACGTCGATCGCCAGCGACCGGCGCGGGCCGGATAGGTGCGCCGCTTAGGCGCCGCCGGCGGAAGCTTCACAGGGAGGCTGACGGCTACGAAGCCGACCTCCTGGCCGATGGTGGCTCCGCGGTCGCGGTCAACGGCGATCGCAGCGGCGACGCCGTCGTGCATCAAGAAAGCGCTATCGCACCTGAGGCGCCCGGTCACAATCAACCCGCCGAAGTCGAAAACATCGACGGGGCCGCCGACATCGATGATGCCGATATGAGCGTGCACTCGTGGATCGCGGTTCCGGAAGTCGCTCCAGTCGCGTCGCTTTGAAGCCGCCCCGAAGCTTTTGATCAAATTAATTTAGCAGGAGAATAGGATGTCGTTACTGCATAAAATTATCGCCACCATTCGTTCGGACCAAGCGCAGCAGGAGTTCGCGCCTACCCTGACCGCCATAAATTGCCTCACGGCTGAAGTGGCCTCGGTTGACCAGTCTGTGGGTGAACCCGAGGAAGATGACAACCCCACCAAACAGCGCCGCTACTACGTCAAAACCGGCCGTTACGTGGATCACGAAGAAGACGTTTTGGCATCAGAATCGGCAGGCGCCCAAGCTGTGGTATTCGACAAAATCCCGACCGACCTCAAGTCGCTATTTCCCAAGCTTTCCCTGCGCTGAAAACCGATCTGATGGGGCGCTCGATAGTGCCGGGCTGGGGCCAGCGCCATCGTAGCTGCGTCCCGGCGGCCCCCGCACGGGGGTCGAACTTGCCGACTCCGGACTGAGCCAGCCCTAGCAGCTTGCGGAAAAACGATCGTTTCTCACTCGATTATTAGCCCTGATCCGAAAATAAATCAGGCGGCGAGGTGGTATGCGACCCGGTCATAGAGGGTTTGGGTTGCCGGGTTGGAGGAGA
>Ga0335081_10020034_pt1 | contig 10819 bp, 8 predicted proteins | sample Lox_Sample_35_FD_206713 | JGI IMG/M metagenome (GOLD analysis project Ga0335081, IMG submission 206713) | Soil microbial communities from Loxahatchee National Wildlife Refuge, Florida, United States - Lox_Sample_3.5 | ecosystem: Environmental > Terrestrial > Soil > Wetlands | place: USA: Florida... | reverse complement strand
GATTCGATACTCCTTTGCGTTCGTCGCCCTGATCGGTTTTTTCAGTTCTGGTTGTTCACGAAACAACATGGACTACGGGCCGGCCTTCGCTTCGGCGGAGACACGCGGCGAAGTCGTGTACGAGCGACGCGCTTAAGGAAAAGATTGAGCGGGAAATCGGAGAACCGCTGTGAGCGACTCGCTCTCAGCGTCGGGGGTGGTGAATATAGCCGTGCTCGTTTTCCGGGAGGGCCTCGAATGCATTCTTGTGCTGGCGGCTCTTACCGCGAGCTTTCGTGGCAAGGAATCGCGATATCATCGCCCGGTCATCAAAGGCGTTCTCTTCGGAATGGTTGCCACGGCAATTACCTGGGTCATTGCTGTTCGCATTTTGAAGGACCCCAGCGGAAACGTATCGGCGCTTGCGCTGCAGGCAGGCACGGGATTGCTCGCCATTGTCGTGCTCCTTGTCGTTATGAACTGGTTCTTCCACAAGGTGTATTGGACGGGCTGGATCTCTCTGCACAACCGAAAGAAGCAGGAGTTGGTCACGAGTGCACAGGAGGGGAACGCTTGGAGGTTGACTCTGGGAATGGGATTCTTGGGTTTCACGTCGTTCTACAGAGAAGGGTTTGAGGTTGTGCTCTTCCTGCAAAGCTTCCGTTTGCGGCTGGGAGGAAAAGCGGTATTGGAAGGAGTGATTCTTGGGTCGGTTGCGACTGCGGCGGTTGCGGTTCTCACCTTTGTGATTCACCAGCATCTCCCTTATCGCAGGATGCTGGTTGTGACAGGAGTTATGCTGGCGGTGGTGCTTCTCGTGATGGTCGGCGAAGAAGCGCAAGAGATGCAGCTTGCCGGCTGGCTGCCAACCACACACCTTTCGTACCTAAGCGACCGGATCCCCGGCTCCAAGTCTGCTGACAGATAAAGTTGATCTCTCGTTTTTTGAAGCCAAAATGCTTGGCGATCTTCGGCAGAACAGTGACCCAGGGACCAAAGCAAAGTTCGGCTAGGTTTCAACATGTCCCAGAGCCGGACTTATTGCCAGCGTCAAAGTCCGCGATCAAGTTTCGCATGCTCCGTCGTGACTCAGGCAGAAGGTGCATCGCAATCGCCACCGCTCTCCATCGCTAAACACTAGCCGACTTCGGGACTTAATTCTGCCTAACGCAATGCCAATAATGTGAGCTGCTCGCCTTTATCCTACAGGATGAGCGGTTAGTGGAAGTGATTCGCGAGCATGATGTTGGCGTTACTCTCGTCGATTTGCGAGTAGAGCAAGTAGCGGCCGTCGGGAGAGACGGACATGCCATCGCTCAGGTCTTTGTCGGCTTTGAAGATTTCGCGGGTATGCCTGGTAGCGAAATCGAAAAAGCAAATGCTCCGTGGGCTGTCTTGAGGAGCGAAGTAGATTCCGTCGCGCACGAGCGTCCACTGAGATTCGAGAAATACTTTCGGTATACCGGAAACTTCCTGGGGCGTCGCACCGGAGCGGTCCAGCGCAAGCATCATCATATTCGAGTTGGCAATTCTCGATGGAAAGTAAAGCGCCTTGCCGTCGGAAGACTCGATCATAGTGAGCAGGTCCAGGGATCCCGCAAGAAGTGTGGCGTCACCTCCCCCCACAGGGCAACGGTAGAGCTGATGACCAACGCCTTCGGAGCCGCGGAAATAGATCCACTTTCCGTCGTGCGACCAGTAAGGATGCTCTGCTTCGCGCACATTGGTTTTCAGTTTGTGCGCGACACGATCCGATATATCCGCCGTGTACACGTCCTCAAGCCCGCTGAGTCCTACCATATCGAACGTAATTTTCTGCGAATCAGGCGACCAGCGGGGGAAACCGGCGGGCCCTTCATGCGAAATCTGAACGGGATTGCCGCCATCGGCGTCGGCCACCCATACGCTCCAGGTTCCCGAGCGAGCCGAATCGAAGGCCACATGCTTACCGTCCGGAGAATATTGGCTGCAATTTTGTTGCCGGGTCGACACCAACATCTGCAACGCCGGAGCTTCGGGATGTTCCAGGTCTTTTCTCCAGATGTTCACGCGGTCGTCGGCCAGGCTGAAGGCCAATTTGTGCCCATCGCGAGAAGTCGTTGGCCATTGTCCTTCTCCGACCTGCAGTTTGTACACTTCGCCATCGCTCACGCGAATTACATAGAATCCTTCGTCCTGTGGACTGTACCCTGCCACGACCAGCGACTTATCATCGCCGCTCCAAGCTAGTCCGTGGGGGAATTCGTGCCGCGTGGTCAGCGATCGTTTGGATTTTCCCTCAAGATCGGTAACAACGTACTCGAAGGAAGTCGTGCTATGAATACAGAGGATGGCCAGCTTCTGCCCGCCATGCGAGAACGTTAAGGCTCCCTCGTGATTGCACGACGGATCATGGGGAAACTCGTGAGATTCGAGAGTCTCCATGCTAAGCAGGAAGGCGCGGTCGCCGGGTCGTCCGTTTTCGCTATCGGTAAAGGCGAGCCATTTCCCGTCGGGGGACCAACTGATGGGCGCCGCAACAGAGTAGGGTGTATGGGTGGCGAGGAGTTTGCGTTCCGGTCCGCCCAATGCGGGCACAACGTAGATGCCAGTGTCGTCATCAGCCAGGCGATGAAAAGCAATCTGCGTGCCGTCGGCGGACCACGTCGAACTGATCCATTCGGAAGGATGGTTGGTTAACCGCAGCACCGTTTCACTGCCTATTGCTTTTACATACAAGTCAAACCCCGGCTTTCCCGAGCGATTGCTTGTGCCGTTATCCCAGGAGAACGCGATCCTTGAGCCATCTGGCGAAAACGAAGGAGCTGTCTCCCACCCCGGGTAGGAAGTGAAAGGGACAACTGTCATCGGCTGGGAATTGCCAGGTTTGCGAGATAGCCAGCCGAATAGAACCGCGGCCGCCACCAGGACGGCTGCGGCTACCAAGCCAAGGGTCCATTTCTGACTCGTCCAGGCTCTTGCCGAGGGGACGGGCACAAGTTCCACAGATTGCTGTGGCTTCGCAACCGACATTACCAACGGCGCTTCAGGCTTGATCTTTCCGATGAATCGGTAGCCCCGCTTCGGCAGCGTCTCTACGAACCGCGGGTTTTCCACCGAATCGCCGAGCGCCTCGCGAATCTTGCTCACCGCGGCGGCCACACTGTGATCGAAGTCGACAAAGGTATCCGCCTGCCACAGGGCGCGACATACTTCGTCCCGCGTCACTACTTCTCCGGCATTCTCGATTAGCATGGCCAACAATTGAAAAGGCTGCGCTTGCAATCGGACTCTTCGTCCGTCCCTATGTAATTCCCCGGAGCGCAGGTTCAGTTCAAAACGGTCGAAGGCCACTCGGTGGGAGTTGCCACCCGATGCTCGTTCTGACTTGTCGGACGAAGAGGGCATTTCTCCACTCTCGAATGAATCGGAGGAATTGGCGCGATGCTAGCAGAGCGCGATAGCTAGCGTCAATTCCAAATCATGTTCGGTTCTAAGTGATAAGTCCTTGTACATCACAGCGTTAGCTGATGACCAAGAATTGAACAGAAAGTGAAGAGCAGCGCATTGTCTAGCAGCCCATCTTTCCGCATTCTGCCCCGGCATTTCCATTGGTGGTCGTCCCAACCCCGAGCTTGGAGTGCAAAATTTGTGCCAGACCTCTAAGGAGAGAAACAATGAATCGAAAGAATACGTTCCAGGTTCTTTGGAGCGGGCGGTTTTCCGCTCTCGCGGTATTGATTGCGTTAGGGCTGTTGTTTACCGCCGCCGGTGCCAAGGCCGGCGGTTGTGCCGTTCCTTACAAAGCGGGAGCCGCCGCCGTCCCCCCCGCAATTCCGTTTGTCAGCCCTCACGCGGACGGAGAATGGAACGAGCATGCCAACATCGTAGGTTTGTGGCATGTGAATTACACTGCAACTTCCGATGATAATTTCCCTCCAGGAGGGCCTTACCCGCCTACGCCCTTCCCATTTCTCGAGTCCTTCAAGACCTGGCACGGGGATGGAACTGAATTTGAAAATGCAGTTCTTCCACCCGCCGGCGGGAATATCTGCTTCGGCGTCTGGAAGGAGTTGGGCAACGGCTCCGTCAAGCTGCATCATATCGGTCTAATGTTCAACACGGACGGCAGCCTCTCCGCCATCTTTACCGTCGACGAAACGGATACGGTCTCTCCCGACGGCAAAACGTACAAAGGGACCTTCTATTTCAAACTCTGGCCTCCCAGCTACGATGCCGTCGGAGCGGGAAAACCAATAGCAGAGGTCAAGGGAACGACGGCCGCTACGCGCATCACCGTCGATTGAAGAATCCACTTCCCGTTTTGCGCGATGACCGGCACAACACGGCCCACGCTCTTACACCCCGAGTGCGTGGGCCGACTCTCTGGATGTCTGCGCAAGCGGATTCGGTGTGCTTTCCCAAGGATTTCGTCGGGAATCCACTTCAGGAGTGAGTTAGTTCCTCGTAAACGCGCTTGTGGCCACCGAACTATAAACGTCTATTGGTTGGCCAGAAACGGCGTTCGGGTCCCTAGCCTTCTAATTGGATAACCATACTGAGCGCGGCGCAGGAGGCCGTCAGTATGGGATGTCGGAAAAAGACAAGCAAACGCTCACGGGCCAAAACAGTACTTCGGCTGCCCGACTTGGAACAGTCGAAGAACGCGGTGCTAAACTCGCTCGCAGCAGCAAGTTCGCAAGAATCGTATGCGCATGCCATTGATGAATTCATCGGTTGGTACTGTTCCGAGCCGCGCTTGGCCTTCAACCGTAGTGTTGTCCTTCGTTATCGATTCTTTCTCGAACAAAAGAACTTGGCGCCTTCGACGATCAACATACGCTTAGCGGCCGTGAGACGACTCGCCTTCGAGGCAGCTGATACGGGCCTTCTGAGTCCTGAATTGGCAGCCGGAATCAGTCGAGTTGAAGGCGCAAACGCTTGGGCGTTCGGATCGGAAACTGGCTGACCGTCGAGCAGGCCAGATCCTTACTCGCAGAACCGCAGGAAAATAGCCTGCGAGGCAAACGTGATCGGGCGATACTTGCGTTGCTCATTGGATGCGGCCTGCGACGTGCTGAATTGGTGGGACTCGAATTGGAAGATTTTCAGCTCCGAGTTGGAGTTGCAATCTCCGACCGCCGGACGACAAGCTGGATCCGTCCGAAGCAGAGCGAACGGGCAAGTTCTACTTGGTCTGGACGGAGCGCGGCAAGAAGCACGAGCAGCGGGTTAAGGGAAATTTCGGGACTGCCGTAAAGGCCGCGAGGGCAAAAGAGCGACATCTGGAAGACGCTGCTGATGGCTTTGAGCGACCCGATCCTCTGAAGAAGAAGGCCGAACGAATCACGATAGCGGACGCCATCGAGAGTCGGCTGCACAGCATTGAGGTTACGTTTGAACGGGACACATTGAAGTCGCACAGACAAGCTCTACGGCAGTTTGAGAAATGGACAAGTCGGCACTTCGTGGATGAAATCGACCATGACCATTTGATGGAGTTCCGGAATTGGCTCATGAAGCACGGCAACGAGCACAGGTTCTTCACGAAACCCGGCAACGACAAGCGCACCGCTGACCGGAAGGCCTCTCACGTAAACCAATTAGTCAGAATCACCCTCGGTCTGCCTGAGGGGAAGGGGCCAATCAAGAAATCCGAACTGGGAAAGATCAGGCGGGTCGGCTCCGTTAAGATTTACTCGAAGGCGCAAAAGGAATCGTTCTTCAATAATTGCGATCCATACGAAGAGCTACGTTTCAGGGCGCTCTATGAGCCTGCATTTCGAAAGAAGGAGTTGGTATATCTGGAAAAAGACGACGTACTTAGGGATCGGCAGATGCTCCGCGTTCAATCCAAGACCCGTTACGATGAGAACGGAAACCTCCTCTACAAGTTCAAGGCAAAAGCGAATTCGGAGCGAGAAGTGCCTATCTCTCGCGGCACGTTGCAGTGCGCTGCGGTCAAGGCGCCTGGCTTCGGCGATCGCCGCAAGGCTATGCTCGAGGACATCGCGGTGCTCACCGGCGGAAAAGCCGTCACCGAAGACCTCGGCATCAAGCTCGAAAACGTCAAGATCGAGGATCTCGGTCGCGCCAAGAAGATCACGATTGACAAGGACAACACCACGATCGTCGAAGGTTCCGGCAAGGCCTCCGAGATCGAGGGCCGCGTCAAGCAGATCCGCCAGCAGGTAGAGAACACCACCTCCGACTACGACAAGGAAAAGCTCCAGGAGCGTCTTGCCAAGCTCGTCGGCGGCGTTACGGTCATCAAGGTGGGCGCGGCAACCGAAACCGAGCTGAAGGAAAAGAAAGCTCGCGTTGAGGACGCCATGCACGCCACCCGCGCGGCAGTTGAGGAAGGCATCGTCCCCGGCGGCGGCGTGGCTCTGCTGCGCTGCATTTCCGCAATCGAGAAGATCAAGGCCGAAGGCGACGAACTCGTCGGCATCGGCATCGTCAAGCGCGCTCTGGAAGAGCCTGCTCGCCAGATCGCTCACAACGCCGGCTTCGAAGGCGCTGTGGTGATCGGTAAAATCCGCGAGTTCAAGGAAGACAACTTTGGCTTCAACGCGGATACGGGCGAATACGGCGACATGGTCAAGGCCGGCGTCATCGATCCGGCCAAGGTCACCCGCCTGGCGCTGCAGGATGCGGCGTCCATCGCGGGCCTGATGCTCACCACGGAAGCTCTCGTGGCCGAGTTGAAGGAAGACGACAAGAAAGCCGCTGCTGCCGGTGGTCCCGGTGGCCCGGGCGGCATGGGCGGCATGTACTAAGACTTATCCAGCTCGCCCAAATAACCTCAATCCCAAGGGCGGTCCGGCCTGCCGGACCGCCCTTTTTATTCAATGACCGGTGTTATTTCTTCGGCGGTTCCCACAGCTCGATCCGGTTCCCTTCCGGATCCTTGATCCACGCGAACCGCCCGTAGTCGAAGTCTTCGCGGTGCGGATCAATCTCCACGCCTTCCTGCTTGAGCGCTTCGAGCAGCGCGTCCAAATCATCCAAGCGATAATTCAGCATGAAATTCGCGCCGCTGTCTTTGAAATACTCCGTCTTTTCGGGAAAGATCGCCCACACCGTCATGCTCTCCCGCTGCGAATCCTCTTCCCCCGGACGAAACATCACTCCCTGCCCCGCGCACTCCTGCTTCAAGCCGAGATGTCTCTCATACCACTGATAAAGCTTGTCCGGTTCCTTCGCCTTGAAGAAAATCCCCCCAATCCCCGTCACTCGCTTCATGGTGTTCTCCTCGCTCGCGTTCGCGATCTTGGCACACCATTCTCCACATTCCACCCAGGTTTGAAAACTGTCTCGGCTGGAAACCGGCGGGACTTATCGTCGAACTGCACGCGCCTTCATAGAAGAAGGGCCGCGCACGTCCGTCTAGCTCGCGGCTCGCGGCCCTCGCCCCTCCAGGATCCTTGGGGTGTGAAGCCTTGGAATTTTCGGCCTGTGTGACAGGCCTCTCTCCTGGAATCTTTATTCGAGGCGCGTCGCTGTCGCGTCTGCGCAAGCTTGCCGGTACACCGTCCCGGTCGTGTCGGCAAACTGCACCATGGCGCCGCTGGCGCTCCATTGATCTGGGCCGTGATCGAAGTCAATGGTTTGCGTAATGGTTTGCGTGCCCTGCGTGAATCCTGGCGGCGGGGCTGTCGTCGTGAAATTGATGAACGCCACGTGCTTGGCAGAGTAAGAGTGGTGGCCTTGATAGTCCCAAATGCCGTGGCCCGGCGATCTCTGACCCGGCGCGAAACCCGGATTCATCGTGTCTTCGATGAATGTCCCTCCGTTCTCGAACGTCAACAGCGAAGGAAAGGGGTTCCCTATATTGACGCCGGAGCAGTTGTTCAATTGCACAGTCACTTGCCAGGTCCCTACGATTTCTTCTTCGCCACGGGAATTCCAAGCAGCAGTGCGCCAACCCGCGGCTAGAACCAACACAACGACGACAAAGACGGGAAAAATAATTCTTTTGGATACTAGGGTCATTGATATTTCCTCCTGATGGATAGCAGACTCTCTCAAGTGAAACTGATCCTTCAATGTGCTCGGGCGCAAATTGGAGACACGGAATCCGGGTCCTGGCGACAATGCGGAGGTCTCACCTCAACAGCCGTTTCGGTGCTCGCAACAATTCAACAAGAAGAGTTGAAGGTCAATGGACGGGGCCTGACAGGAATCTGGAATCCAGATGACACGCCAAGTATTGCTTTTGCAATAGCTTAGGGTGGGGTATGGCAGACGCGCTGGCGACAAATAGTGCTAGACTGTCGGTGTTTCTTGTCTCCCTGGAGCACTCCAGTGCCTTCTGAGACCTCTTCCATCTATCAGTTCGGTGCGTTTCAGTTCGATTCACGCACCGGCGAGCTTCGCAAGAACGGTGTGAAGCTCAAGCTTCAGGATCAGCCCTACCGCGTCCTTGTCAAACTTCTCGAGCATCCCGGAGAAATCATAAGCCGCGAGCAACTTCGTTCCACTCTGTGGCAGGAAGACACTTTTGTTGATTTCGAAAACGGCTTGAATACCGCCATTAAACGGCTCCGCGAAACTCTGGGCGATTCCGCCGACAATCCCCTGTTTATTGAAACCCTTCCCAAACGCGGCTACAAATTCATCGCGCCACTTCAGGCCGCGGAGATTCAGGAAAACAGGAATCACGAGCCCGTCCGCGCACAAGGGCCGCGCCCGAGGAACAATCCTCTGAAACGTATCTATCTAAGCCTTGTGGTTGCTGCCCTGTTACTCACCGGAGTAGCCCTCTGGTACATCCGGCCGCCGCGTCTTCCCGTCGTTACGAATGTCGTGCAGATCACAAATGATCAAAAGGCAAAAAGCCCCATGAATCCGTTTGTCACCGATGGCGCCAATCTCTATTTTATCGAAGGGATGCCTTGGACTACTGGGTCCGGGATCGCTCAAGTATCGGAGACGGGGGGAGAAACCACCTGGATTACGACTTCCCTTAAGGAACCGCTGGCCATCTATGCAATTTCCCCTGACCGCTCGAAGATGCTGCTCGTAAATGGCACCGCCGTGGGTGCCGATCTTGCCGGCGAACTTTGGGAGCAGCCACTGCCGGCGGGCACTCCTCACCGTGTTGGAAGCATCGTCGCGTCCTCCGCAACCTGGACTCCTGACGGGACAAAAATTGTTTATTCGCATGGCCACACAATCATGGCTGTGAACGATGACGGGCGCGAGCCTCATCAGTTGGCAGAAGTGCCGGGGGTCCCGCGTGCGCTCCGCTTCTCTCCCAATGGCCGAACGGTTCGCTTCTGCTTGGTTCACCCGGACGCGGAGTCCCGTTCCCTTTGGGAAATGGACGCTGACGGAAGAAACGTTCACCCATTGCTCCCGAATTGGAAAGTATCGCCCTACCATTGCTGCGGAAATTGGTCGCCAGACGGCAATTTCTATTACTTTCAGGCCGGCCGTGGAAGTGCCCAAGCCGTTTGGGTGCTGCCTGAACGCCACTCCTTCTTTGGAAGCCGTACGCCAGTTCCCTCTCGTCTGACGTTTGGGCCGCTGCGCTTCAATTCTCCTGTGCCTAGCACCGACGGAAAGAAGCTCTTTGTCGTTGGCGAGAACCCTCGCGTCGAACTCATGCGTTATGACCTGAAAGCCCACCGATTCGACTCTTATCTCCAAGGCATTTCTGCCGGCCCGATTGATTTTTCGCCCGATGGGAAATGGATCGCCTATGTCTCCTATCCTGAGATGACTCTCTGGCGATGCCGCACCGACGGAAGCGACAAAATGCAGCTCACGTTTCCTCCCGTAAGTGCCTATGAGCCGCGTTGGTCACCGGACGGTTCCACGATCGCTTTCCTTGACGTGCAGTTCTCTCGTCCTTGGAAAATCCTGCTGCTTCCATCGTCCGGCGGCACACCTGACCTACTCACGCCCTCTGACTCCGAAGCGGCGGAGAGTGACCCAACTTGGACACCCGATGGAGGATCCCTCGTTTTCGCAAGATCCGGCGGAGCTGATAAAACCAACATCGCGATTTTTCGCCTGGAATTGAAAACCAGGAAGGCCATCAAAATTCCGGGGTCCGATGGGTTTTTTTCCCCCCGACTCTCGCCGGACGGCCGCTATATCGCCGCCCTTACAAATGGACAAAAGAGGCTTATGCTGTTCGATGCGAAGGCGAATCGTTGGTCGCTTTTGGCCGAGGGCGAAATGTTCAGCTACAACGAATGGTCGCATGACGGAAAATACCTTTACGTGCGTGAGAACCGCGGCGGCTCGGGCCAATTGGTCCGGGTAAGAATCCAGGATCGTGTCCGAGAGACCGTTCTCAGCCTGAAAGATTTTCCCCAGCTTGCTGACATATTCACTGGCTGGATTGGCCTGACTCCGGATGGCGCTCCTCTTTTGATGCGTGACCGCAGTGTCCAGGAGATTTACGCGCTCGATCTTCGCTTCCACTGAAATCGTCGCTCTCTCCCAGAACGCGCCGAAGAACAAAATGCCGACCAAAACGAATCCAAACATGGCCATCGCCAATGCCCTGTGCGGTGTCAGGTACATTTCCAGCGACCGCTCCGGGTGTCCCAAATGCAACTGCAGAGGAGCACTGGGTGATTGCCGACCTGATTGGTAAAGGGAAACACATCCGCACAGTTCCAGTTCCCGTTTGGGCGAAGAACGCGCTTGATGCGTGGAGATTTGGGGGCACGTTGTACCGTCCAATCGAGCGAGCGGTAGGCGCATTATTAGAACTCAAGAACTTAAGGTAGCTGCGCAATCGCAACAGAGTTTCCGGGCCCGAAGTATTCGCCATGGCTAGGGCCGAATCGAGCGATGAACTCCGACGGACACCGGATTTATCGGTGAAGTGGGTACTGGGGGG
>Ga0335081_10020033_pt1 | contig 10819 bp, 8 predicted proteins | sample Lox_Sample_35_FD_206713 | JGI IMG/M metagenome (GOLD analysis project Ga0335081, IMG submission 206713) | Soil microbial communities from Loxahatchee National Wildlife Refuge, Florida, United States - Lox_Sample_3.5 | ecosystem: Environmental > Terrestrial > Soil > Wetlands | place: USA: Florida... | reverse complement strand
TTTCCTGTCCCGGCTCGATGCGGGGCGAGCGGATCTCGCCCTTGGCCGCCTCGACCGGAGTTTCACCACTCGCCTTCAATCGCGACGCGGCTTCTCGGCTGAGTTGTGAGTTTGCTAGAGGATAAAGGGACTCGCGATAGCGCGGCGCGACCAGCACGACGACTTGCGGGTCTCGGGCGAGATAGGCTCGCTTGGTCCCGTTTCGAATCGTGTAGCGAATGAAGGTTTCGCCGCCGTGGACCAGGAGGTCGGTTACGTAGACAGCTACTCGATTCTTTTGAGACTCCGATCCATACAGACGGACCGGCGTTGCTCCGAGGAGCAGGTCTGCCGGCGAAGGATCCGCAGAGTTCGCCGGGACTCTCAGAGGTGCAGGCGGATCAATCACTGGCTGGTCGATTGCGAAGTCCATTTGCGGCACGGCCCCGGCAGGGTCAAGTTCGTAGTTCGATCGACCCGATGCCGTCCAAACAAACAGGTTCGTAGCTACACTTGCGTCGGTGGGCTCGACGAAGACCTTGTTTTCGCGCCACTCTACTTTGAACGCGGAACTGCCGACTGCAACCGTGATGACCGGCTCGCTCATCTCCAGGACCGTCAAGTGATTCAGTGCTGTTTCGACGTGAACGATTCGGTCGCGATTCGGCTTCTGGACTTCGACCTTTTGTCCCCACGTCCGGCACGAAAGAGCCGCAACTGCCAGCAGAGAAAGGCAAGTCTTGTTCACTTCTGCTTCTCCTTCCCATCCTTTATATGGGGACTGCCCAGGAGGTCTGAGGCTCGGACCTCCCAGGCAGGGTTGGGTTCAAGATGCAGTTTGGCCTTGCGCGCTAACCTTGTTCGTCTCACTCGCAGACGATCCTTCGCTCCGAGCGGGATCACATGGTTTACCCAAGGTTGTGGTTGAACGCTTTATGGTTGGGCGCTGGCGAATGTCGTTGAACACGAGCTTGCCATCACGGACCTCGCCGGAGCCGTAGCGCATGGGGAATGGCTGCACGCGCTGGACGACCCTGCCATCCACGAGCACCTCTCCCTTCTTGGATATCTGCAGAAGGAAGATCTTGCGCTCGTGTGTGCCGCCATCACTGTTGGGGAATTGCTCGACGAGAAAGACGCGGCCTTGGTCGTCGAACTCGATCTCACCGTCTACAAGATCGGGAACGGAGACTTGCACGGGGTTGCTGCCAGTCTCCTCGGCGATCTTGTCGATGATCTCCTGCGGAAATGCATGGAAGAGAAGTGAGCCGTTTCCTTTGCCCGCGCAGATGATTGTGTGCAGGCACTGGCACCAGCCTCGCCGGTTCTGTTTCTTTCCGTCTCCCCATGCTCGAATTAAGGACCGCAAGGCCTGAAAGTCCTCGCGAGACCGCTCTTTGTAGGCGTGCGCCGCGTTCCGGGCGGCATTTCGCCGGGCGCGGTTTTCGTTTCTCGTGTTTGGGTCGTTGCGCTGTGCCTCGTACTCGGCCGCGGCTTTCGCCAAGGCTTCATCCAAGGCCTGCTTTTCCTCGAGTAGTTTTCCGATCTCCCCCGCATAGATGCGATTCACCAACCGGCACTCCTGGGACATTTCGCGCGTGAAATCCTCGCCCGAAATCAACCCATGAAAGTCGGCGATGGGCAGCTTTGCGGAGAAGAAATCCTCGACTTCCTTTCTCGCCAGGTTGTAGAGGTATCCGATCCTGTCGGTGGCCAGAACGTCGAGGTGCACCGGCAAGTCGCTGACCCGCTCCCTGTCCTTGAGCTGCAGCCAAGGCGCGAGCGGAACTTTCTGGCGGATCTCGGCGATAAGTTCCTGGTTTACCTCGGTGCCCCACTTGAGGCTGTCCAAGGCATGCTGCAACTGGTCAACGAGTTGGTAGGCTTCGCCTCGGAAACCAGCGGCATAGCAGGAGGTCTTTAAGTCGGTGATTGAGCCGATCTGATTTCCCTTGGCCTGATTTGCCACCAGCGCGAGGTTCCACCAAGGACTCTGTTTCTTGGCACGTTTTGCTTTTCCTTTCTCGTGCCATTCCTGATGAGCGAAACGGCTTTCGACGAAGCGAGGAAAACGATCGCCTTCGACCACGGCTACGAGATCAAAGTCAAAGTCTCCTCCGTTCTTGGCTGCGGTTTCACTGTGCAGGGTGAGTGTCCCATCGAGCTTGATCTGCTTCTCCACCAAATCCACTGCGGCTGATAGGTCGATCGAACAACCGTTTTGCTCGTCGATTGCTTGCGTCGCGAGATTGGCGGCCTCTTCGGTCGAGATTCGCGTGACGGGAAGCAAGTCCTCGAACATGCGGATGGGGTAGCGCACGACCAGACTCTTCGCGCACGAAATGGAACCAATGGTTGTGTCCTGAGGCATCCAGTCCGACGCGGCGACGATGCGACCTTGGTATAGACAGAGGAAGCCGTCATCGACTAGGGCGAAGCCAGGGATTTTGAAACCGCCCGCCGTGCAAAGTTTGAAAGCCCACTTTGCAAGCAAACGGTTCAGTGCGTTGTTAATGTATGGGTGTTTGATGAGATAGCCGCTCGAGTCCACCTTGAGCACTGCCTCGACAACGGTATGCTCGGCGGAGGTGTACTCGGACTCGTTCGCTTCCTCCCCTGGACCCTGCGTATGCGACGCGCCGAGAAGTTCGATGACTTCGTCATACTTCCCGCTCTCACACGCCGTTCGCAGTTTGCGTGCTTGTTCCATTGCGAGCGGAACGATTTCGAGTTGAATCGACTCCCACGGAGCGTGCTCGATCAGTGTGTAACTGCTGTGCAGTTCGAGGGTTCTCGAAACTTCCCGGATGCCGAACACGACGGGCCCGCGGAAGGTCCGAACCTCGATCTTTGGTTTCCGCCAATGGAGGAAGTCGAGGAATCGCGCGGTTTGCTTGTACTCGGGCTTAACGCAAGACTCCGGCAAGATGATGTCCGCCCCGAGCTTTTCTGCGACATCGTCGGGCATTACCTTGCAACCTCCTTTGGCCTGCGTGTTCTCGAAAGCCAGGCGGAACTGATAGAGCCGGTGCCCGGGCAGATGAAAGTGTTCGAACACCGACTGTGAGATCCAGCCCCGGCAATCGTTGGTTCCCAGCGTGCGGTCTTTCACGACCATCACTTTCGCATCGGGCAACTGGACACGCTGTTTGCACGGCGAGACCAGAATTCCGAAGTAGGTGATAGCTGCTTCCGGCCATTTCCGGAATCGCTCGGCGATCGCCGGTTCGTAGCGCTCGTCCACGGCGTAGAACTTTCCGCTCTTTGCCGAAGCGCTGGCGCCCACGAGCCTGTAGCGCACACCGTCAAAAACGAAGGCCCTCATCGATTTCTGAACTTCGTTCTCCTGGTGGTCTTCGAGCTTTCCGGGCGGGACGTTGAGGCGCGCGACGCGAATGCCGGGATAAAGACCCTGGAGGAGCGTGTTCTCGAGCTGCTCCTGCTGGGTCAACCTCGGCAGCCGCTGCTTCATCTGTCCCAACTCGTTGATGTCGATCGTGATGACAGGCATTCCATTGCTTTCCTGATCTGACATTTCTCCTCCTTATTTCCGTCCGGCAAAGGACAGACGAGGGAGGCCGTTGCCGCCGGTCTCTTCGCTGTCCTGCGCCGAAAACGAGGTAAGGTTTCCGGTCAGGCTCGCGAAGAACCGGACCAGCTCAGTTGTTCATTGGCAGTTCAACGTTTTCACCTCATCGTTGCTGCGTTTCCTGCTCCCTGGTTTGCTCGGCAACACAAACCGGGAGTTTTCCCGACCCGCTTTTGTGAATCCGGTTGGACACACTTCGAGCGGATCGAGCACTGATCCACAATCGTTCGAGCTTGTGGACGGCTCTCGACAGACTTACTTCAGTCTGTAAAGAATCTATTGGCTAGCCGGGTCTTTGCCCCTTGGGCATCGCTTCTCGCCCGAGTTGCGGTTTCTTGCCCGAGAAATCCGCAACTCCCCGCCACTCGGAAACCACGAAGTAGTTCAAACCTGTTTTGAGTGACTCGACGATTGCCTCTGGCTCACCGGAGAATTCCCTGCCCAATTCGGGAGCGCCACTGGAGCTGCCCGGTTTTGCGAGAAAGAATCGCCGGGTCTCCCCTGCATCCGGTACGTTTGCTCGCGCCTTCCGAGTTCCGCGCGCGCCGCTGGCCGCCGTTGCACTTCTTCCATCGCTTGGAACCTCTGCTGTGCTTGCTGTCACCCTCAATCTCCTTCCGTCGTTTCGATCGACTGTTGGCCAAGGAACACGCGCGTGCGCGGCGTCCTTTTAATGGCTGTCCCCATCCAGATCGCTCCGCTGCTGCAACCCGGTCTCGCGGTCGCCCACCATTTGCTCCTCGCCATATTCAGCCACGAGAAGCCCGCTCGGATTCGTTTCCGACCGACTCGTCTCGACGAGGCGAACGGTGTACTTGGCGACGATTTGATCGGTTGCTTCTGTTTCGTTCTTTACTCTGTGAATCTCTTTCGCACCGAAAACCGTATAGGTCCACGGAGTTCCCTTCACGCGTTCAATGGACCGAATTTCAAAATCGGAAATCATATGGTCGGTGCGAATTTTTCCGACCGTATCCTCATCTCGAAGTTTGTTCATGGTGTAGAGCCGAAGGTTTGCCGTCATCATGTTCAGCGCTTCGGCGAGGTTCCGGTCGACAGAGTCGGGTGTATACGAGAGGTAGCGCGTGAGGAACTGACGCACGACGGCCCTGCCTTCGATGTCACTCGGATCAATCCCCGGGACTGAGTCGGAAGGCGCGGGATCAAACGAAAGATCGAGAGGCGCCGTTTTTCGCATGTGCGGGCCGGCAATTGTGAAGGCGTTGCCATCGCTGTCAACACGAATCACCGTCGGCGGTTGAATTCGGACGTAAATCGCAAATCCGAGTGAGGCCATCGCAAGAGCGCCGAAGATCATGGCTAGCACCATGCTTCGATTGGCATACGCTCGAAGCATCCCGTCGTGTTCGTAATATTTCGTGTAAGACTGCATCTCTGAACTCCCGTGAGTGCTTCCACTCATTTCGCTACGCGGCTCCTTTCAGTCCTCGATAGGCTGAACCGAGGGAGTAGCCGACGTACCAAGCCACGGCGTGCGGCCCGTTAAATCCACGATACTGGCCGGGCCGTGAGGATGCGCGCGATGGCGATGCGGACGAGCCTCGATCTGAGGAATCAGCAGCAGCAGATGTCTGACCCGGTGTTCCACCGTATCCCAACGCGGGCGATGTGGAGGAAGCCGCCAAAGCTGGGGTCGAAGATGACGAAGACGTGCTCGTTGCGTTATCCCGCAGGGCAGCGACGGGCGAGCCAGCAGCGGCGGGCGCCGCGGCGGGTGCGGCGCCGCCGGAAACAGCGGCCATGGCTCCTTCGCCTGCGCCCACGAAGGAAGCCGCAGCCATGCCCGCCACGGCGCTTGCTGTTGACGTCATCGCGCTGACCAGGGTCATCATCGTGCTGCCTACATCGCCGTGGACAATCCGGCTGGCAATAAACGGGATCAGTACAATGGAGAAGGAGAAGATGCTGGCCGTCAAAGCCAGAAGGACCATCTGACTGGATCCCACAAAACTGTTGAGCACCCCGTTCGAATTGAGGACCGCGTCGATGCTGGAGAGGTTGACCGCGGACATGAGGACCTGAAGGATCGCGTAGATTAGACCCCACGCCTGGAAGGTCATGAGGTTCACAAGATATGTTCGTGATAACTGGCCGAGTCCTCGACTCGGGAGCAGAGCAAGAACGAATGGCCCGGTCACATACAGCACCGAACCATACATCGCGTAGAAGATGGTGAAGATCAGATAGCAGACAGGGAAGATTACGAAGGCTCCCAGAATGAGCCAGAGACTAATGACTCCTGAGGCCAAGCCCGTTACGAGATTCCATAGGGAAGTATTCCCGTTGGATTGCCAGTATTGCGCCAACTGACTCATCCAATTGGAGAAAACGTCCCCAACACCAGTTGAGCCGTAGATGAAGTTCGCGACTGAGTCGAACATCCCGTTCACGTCGCGAAACACGGTGCCGTAGCTTGCGAATACTAAGCCGAGGATCAGGTATTTAATTCCTGACACGGCCAACAGCCGCACGTCTCCTCCCGCGGCGAAGGCTTGATAGGCGCTGTAGAGGAAACTCAAAAGAAGCACAACACTGGCAATGCTCAGCACGGCTCCGGTTACGTTCGCGCTGTCGATGCCATTCAGTGCAGTCTGGAAAAGCTGCTGAAAGTAAAACACGGGTCATGGCCTCTTCAGGAGGTTGTAAATCTGCTGCTGGATTGCGCTCGAGTTGGCCGCGCCGGCTTTTACAGTTGCGCTCTGGTCGGCAAGGTCGACAGCGCGGACGCGCATCAAATCCGCGGTGGCAGACTGTGTATAGGCGTTTGCTCGGACCAGCCACGCATCGGCTTGCGCTTCAATGATCGGTGCGCTTCCTGGTGCCGCCGTGGCAATGCTCTGATTAATCTGATCGGCCGCCTGCAGCTCGAGATCGGCGAGAGCGTCAATCTCTATCGCCCTCTTCATCGCCGCCTGTGCCGCTGCGTCGGTCATGTCGACTACGTTTCGTGTCTCGGGCGCCGCCGCAGTAGCGTCCGGAATCCCGCCGTATACAGCCAAATATTGAGCGGTTGTCTGCGCAATCTGGTTGGGATCTCGCGAGAGCAGAATTTGTTCAAACTGCTGCGTCGCTGGTAACGTCGCACTCTTGACGGGCAGCCGCATGAGCGCTTCCATTTGCGTGAAGAGGCCTTGCATGCTCGCGACGAGTGAACGGGCTTGATTGATCAGTTGCTGAGGCCACACGATCGTCTGCTCGAATTTCGAAATATCCTGCTCGATCGACAGGATGTCGTTTAAGCCGCCTCCCACCACGCTACTCAGAGTGCTTCCAATCGTGTTGAGCCCAGCCGCCATAATGGCGCAGCAAGGGTCGAGAAACTGGCTTCTGACCGGCTTCGGCGCCAGGAGGAAAAACATTGTGGTCACCGCAACCGCACGCACTTTGTGCCGCCACAACCACGCAATTCCACTCTTTGTAGCTTCGATGAACCTCTTCACCAGCTTTCTCCTTTCGTAAGCGCTATCGTTTCTCGAGCAGATTCAGGATCTGACTGCTTACATCACCGGTCAGCAAGGCGCCCCGCTTGCGGAGGGTATTTTCATGAGCCAATCGCGCAGCCTCTTGGCGTAACTCAGCGGCGAGCATCTTCTGCATAAGAGCCTGACTCTGAATACTCGCGACAACAGCGGTCGCGGTCAAAAAGGGCGCAGAGCCCGGCGCTGCCTGGGCCGCCTGATCCTCGATGTCGTTGGCTGCCTCAAGAACCAAATCATCTGCGGAGTCGCTCTCCTTAAGAGTCTTCAGGTTGTCCATCGCCAATGCGTCATCCATATCCATCATGGCGCGATCCGACGGACTCGCGGCCGTGACGGTTGGAACCATTCCAAACGCGTTGCCGAAAGATGTCGTGAGCGCCGCCAAGTCATTCGTCTGGTGATTCCGCATGACGTTTTCCAGCGCGACAGGGGTCGGAAGCGTTGCGCTGTTGAGACGAATGTTAAGGATGCTCTGCATAAGATTTCGGTACTGGCTGATCATCTGAGTTACGAGCGCCCTCGTCTGGTTTATGAGCGCGACCGGCCAGACGGCTTCCTGGTAGTACTTGTTGATCGCAGTACGGACTTTGTTGATCGCCGCTAATGCGGTCTGGATCTTGCCGTTAATCACGTTCAATACCGACTGAATCGCGGTGACCAAACTCGACTGGGCCTGTGCTGGCGGAGGGCCCACGACGGCTACTGCCAAGATCCCTGCTATGGCCAGGGCAAGAAGCTGCCGGCGCGTTCTCGCGACCACGATTCCGTAGGAAAACAGGACGAAAACAAGTCCGAACAAAACATTCGTCAGGACAACCATGGTGACTCCTTCCACAAGGGATTCAGATGAGGCATCAAATTCGCAAGCCAATCAACCACACGCCCCAGCAGGTCGCACAGGCATGGCATCAAGGCCACCACAAGAACCGCGAGCACAGTGCATAGCACGACGCACAGCCATACGCGCCACGAGGTTAAGCGTTGAACGGCAAGGGTTGTCATGACGGTTCTCCTGTGACTGCCCCTGAAATCTCTTCGGGCAGCGGAGGAATCTCGGACAACCCCGCAGGAAATTTCCGCGCCAAATCCAGATACACCTCGAAGAGAGGCCGATCCGACAATTTCCTAAGGACCCAAGCTCGATACCGCCGCTCTCGCGGGAACGTGGTACAGATCCAGTAGTCAACCGCTGTCGGAACGATGCGGATTGTCTGCGTCGTCTCGGCCTTCTCGCCGAGAACCAACAAGGCGTCCGCGCTCTCGCCTTTGCGGGGAGCGCTGAACCGCTTCACCTCGTTGAGGGCAACCGGATTCAAAAAAAGGTGATTGGCGAGCGGCGCCATGTCTCCTGGCTGCTGCCCCACGATTTTCGTGCTCACGTTCTTGAGAATTCCCGGCCCGTGCTCTTTGGGCTGATGTTCGGTTCCGACAAAATCTTCCACCGTCTGACTGATGCCCCACACGCTTGCATTTCTTTTTCGAGCCGTCCGAAAGAGCTGAACGACTTCGGGGGCCAGCGTCGAAGAATCCAAAAGGAACCAGCACTCGTCGAGAACCGTGATGCTCGGGCGCCCTGTGTATCCGCCGGCGCGTGAGGCGACTGCGTTCGCGATTAACATGCTCATTGCCGTTTCGAGTCTCGGATCGGAACTCAACCCTTCGACGTTGAAGAAGAGCCAGTTGCTGTCGAGACGCATCGTCGTGTGAGCGTCAAACAGCTTGGCGTAAATGCCTTTCTCTCCGGTCCAAGAGCGCAGCTTGATCGCCGCCAGCCTTGCCTCGTCGATCGTGCGCTGCATTTTCTCCTCGTCGCGCCACTGGGCCAGCTCCTCGCGGAGATCGTTGAAGGTGGGGATGGGGTTCGAGTAGCGAATCGCGCAGCGCTTGTAGGTCCGCCCGATGGCGTCGCTCAGCAGGTTATCGACCAGCGATGTATCCGATCCGGGGCTGTCGCCGATCATGTGCCGCGTCAGGTTCTTGAGAAAGGCGATCTTCTCTTTACTTGGGATCGTCTCTCCCGCTGGCAGATCCCACGGGTTGAGTGTTTCCGCCCCGTCGAGCCTTACGTCGACGACACGTCCGCCCATCAGCTGCACAAGCGGCTGGTAGGAATCGCCGCGCTCGATGATCGAGATTTGGGGATTCGCGCGGGCCATCATCAGGAGAAAGAGCTGCGCCATGAAAGTTTTTCCGCCGCCGCTCTTGGCCATAATCAACATGTTTGCGTCGCCCAAGCTCGAGTCAAATGGTGAGAACGGCAGGAGCTGGCGATACGGTGTTTCGAGAACCATGACTGAGGAGTGGGGCGTTCCCCGCCACGGCATCTCGACTGGCAAAAGGTCGGCAGCGTTGAGCGTGAGTAGATCCAGCTCACGGCGGTTCTCCCCTCCCATGGCCGGAAGTCCGGTGAAGAAGAGACGCTTTTGCGCCAGTGTTTCCGGAATCCCGCGTCCGCCGTTCATGCGCGCGATCGCATGCAGCAAGCGCTGACGGCGGTCTGACAAGATGCGCTCGGACTGTTCTCGTTCCGCTCGGTTCCGGGATGGCCAGGAGGTTCGGGTTGTTACGATCAAGCTCATCTGGCAGGCTTTGAGCGAACTGGAAATCAGGTCCTGCAGCACTTTCACGAGTTGGTGCTCGGCCACCTGGGCGTCCACGTTGATGCGGAAACCTCCGTGAAAATCCTTTTGCGCTGCCATCATCTTCCGCAGCCGGCTCTTGTACTGCTTGATGGATTTACTCTGGTCGGGAAGAGTCACCTCCGCATTGATGACCAGCGGAAAATCGGTCACGACAAGCTCACGGAGAACTCCGGGGAAGGTAGCGTCCGGAAGGTCTTTTAGGCTGATCCAGGAATACAGCAGGCCGCCGACCTTGAGGTATTCGTCCTGTTCGTCCTCGATGTTCACATTAGCCATTTGGCTACGGGCGCTTTCCTGCCAGAGCGACTCAGTGCCGGGACGGTAAGGCAACATGTCATTCCCGAGCGGGTGTAGGGCCCGTTTGATTTCGAGGAAAATATCCTGGTGGCTCATGCGCCGCATGCTCATACCCGTCGAGCCGAGCGTCGCTTCCACCCCTGCCAGAAGACTGTTGAACTCGGCGACGAGTTCTTCGTGCTCCTGTCGCGAGCGCTCGATGCATTTCTTTGCCGAAAGACTGGAGCCGCCGGTCGATTTCATCTTCCGTTTCCATTCAAAGTCGGGCGACTCGTGGTGAATCCGAGGATTCCAGATGAAGTAGAGGTGCAAGAAGTGTTGCAGGTAGAAACCCGCGGCTTCGCGGCCTTGCCACAGTTCGACACGGAGAGGATCAAGTTCGCGCAGGACGGGACTCTCGCTCCGCCGTTCGCGGAGATAGCGCGATATCAAGTCCCCTGTCCCTTCTGAGATTTCAAACCGCACCTGCATGCGCATGGACCGCTCGGGCAGCGATCGCACAAGAGCTTCGAGCAGCCCCTTGATGCGGTTCCGTCCTTCGTCACTCGCGTAATACGACTGGATGCCGCCTACTTCGTAGCCCGCGACGAGAGATCCGTCGATCTGAACAGCCACGTTTTCGAGCAAGTCGCGGATGCGCAACTGTTCAGAGAGAGGCGGGTCACTGAACGATTGCCTGTAGCGTTCGGCCGTCAGCGGCATCACAAACCTCCCGACCGCAGGTAATCCCGCGTGAGTTCCCGGTCCCGTTCGAGTGCCGAATAGACATGAGGTTTCGCGTGAAACATGACCCAATCCTGGATGTAGCCGCG
>Ga0335081_10020030_pt1 | contig 10821 bp, 7 predicted proteins | sample Lox_Sample_35_FD_206713 | JGI IMG/M metagenome (GOLD analysis project Ga0335081, IMG submission 206713) | Soil microbial communities from Loxahatchee National Wildlife Refuge, Florida, United States - Lox_Sample_3.5 | ecosystem: Environmental > Terrestrial > Soil > Wetlands | place: USA: Florida... | reverse complement strand
GGAGCCGCCGCGCCCCTGTGCCACGCAGGCTGGAGACAGAATCGATGCTACCAATCCAAGCACTAGTAAGGAGAAAATTCTCGCCATTCCCATCCGGTCTCGTTCAACTGCTAACCATATCACTGAACGTCGTCGCTGCAGTGAGACATGTCGGACCATGACTGGCTGGAAGGGCTCAGCGAGAAGATCTACTTGGCTCCCTGCTCGCTTGGATCGAGCTCCGGCGATTCTTCGGATGTGGGGTCCTTCCCGACGTCCCGGTGCACGTCTCGGGATCCGCGCACGTCGCGAAAGGCGGCTAGGCCGGGATACGGATATTGAACGCGCTCTTCGGTTCGGTACTCCGGCCTGTACGTATATTCCATCATCCGCATATCCATTCCGGTTCGGACGAGGAGCACACCTTCAACCAAGCGAAATGTCCGATCAAGGTGCTCCCTGACTTTATCGCACACGTAATTCGCGGCTCGCGTCAATTCATAGGTCAGATCCTGCAGAAGGTCCACGTGATATTCAAATCTCTTATGCAGAAGATGATAAAGCTTTTCGTCCCATTGCTCTATCTGGTAAATCTTTCGGGTTTGCAGGAACTCCCCGCCACCTCTCTGCTCGGCGTACTGCTGAAACAGGTTAGTCAGATCGTTTGCGACACGCCGAAAATTCTCTAGGGCCGACCGTATTTGTGGGTATCTTGAGGGCCACACGCGTGATAGCAGCCACGGCTGTAGGGACGAAAGATTTCTCCAGAACTCAGCGCTCATTCCGGGCTGGACTTGTAGGAGAGAGTACGTGTGCTCAAGCCACCTGCCAAGTTCGGCCCTAGCCGCCCACTCGTCTACATATGCTGCCCATAACTCGTCATCCTCTTGCCGTTGCTTGTCGAAACCCGAGAGGCACTCGCGTACCCATTTCTCATGAGCACCTTTTAGTGTCCGCAGGCGATCTACGCTGAAGTGTTTGAACTGATCATCGACCTGCTTATGATGGATGTTGCAAAGCAAGATCAAGTTGTCGTACTTATTCAGCCTCTCAATTGGAAAAGCCGGGTCACCCCGCGGGCCGTCTGGTTCCTCAGCGACGATGTGCGCCGCCTCCCCAACAAGTGATGGATCGTCCGTCTCAAGCGCGTCAATTACCAGTTCTCTCCTGCACTCCGGGAGAGAACATCGGGACGCGGCGCGCCCCCACAACATCCGATTGGTCTTTATCGATACAGCCATGGGTGCGCGCCTTCATGGTAGCTCAGGGGCGGCCTCCGGTTGCGATCCTTGGTAGAACGTTCTCTTATTCGACCAGCCACAACGGCTTCCAAGATTCTTAGATTCGGCTAAACCTCTGCCGGGCGCAGGAGGACTCAACCGACAGTCGCGCCGGCGGCTAAGCCTTGGGGACGAGCGCTGCGGTGCGGTGGAGCTTAACCCCTTCAACCCAATCCGTCAGGAACAAATCATCGCTAGTGAGCCTTAGGACTTCGGCAGCAGGGATTTGGATTTGCGTGATAACATCCAGTCCCTCCTGTGGCGCGAGAGTGATCAACAGGTTGTCATGTTTGTCAGCATGAGCCGCAGTCACGTCGAGTCCCCTCCTCGTGAAACCGCGTAGCAGGTCGGCGATAAGCCGGGGGTTTGGAGACGAACTGACCGAAATAGTAGCCGTCCTGTTGACGTCGCGTTGCAAAGAACGTAGGGTATTTAAGATTTCCAAAAGCATGTCACCCGTATTGGGCTCCGCACCATCACGCTGGGGAACCGCGGGACCGTGTTCGTTCCAATTGTGCACACGATCTAACACGGCTGCGAAGTTCGGCCAGAAAACCGCATCAAAACGCCTCTTGAGCGTTTCCGGAGACACTGGATCGGGTGAAAGTTGATTAATACTTCGGATAAGTCTCAGCGTCTCATCTTGAGTTGCCGCAGTGGCTTGATATTCAGCGAAAGGAGTGAACGTAAGGTCCTTCATTTCCACGCCGGATAAGTATGTCCAGATTCGCGATCTTGCTCCGTCCGCTCCTCCGGCTGCCCGAGAGACTGCGCCCGCCTCGAAGGCGACCCAGACGGACTGCATACTTTCACGAGTCATGCACACGATCGCACAAGACGACTCCTGTAAGCTTCCGCTCAAAACCTCTCCCCACCGAGTTCCCTTGTCAATATTCATGCCCGACATGAACGGTTGAACTGCGTTGACTACGTCAGGGAGAAATTCATGAAAACCGGTACCAATCGCATTGGCCCTTTCTCCGGCCCAGCTAATGAACACCTTCAGTTTCGGGGTCTCCATAGGCAACTGAATTCCTCCTACGAACTGAACACTTTAGCACTTGGGTGCTCACTCTGGGTTTGGCTAATTTAGTCGCGGTTTCTAAAGAGATCGCTTCCACAGCCATACGCTTGGATCCATCCAGGTGCGGCTGTAACATTGGCTCAAAACCTGTCCGGCAGACCCGATAAAATCGGAATCGGCAATTACCGCGAACACATCGTTCGAGATCCGCACATCGTCGGGGGGGAACCAGTCTTCAAGGGGACCCGCGTCACTCTGCGGACGGTGCTCGCGAGTCTCTCGGAAGGGGCGACCACGGCCGACATCCTCGCCGATTTCCCAACTCTGTCCGAAGACCACGTCCGGGCAGCCATCGCGTTTGCCGCCGCGTCGGCTCAAGAAGATCTTCCCTTAGCTGAATCCCCCTTCAAACGTTGAAGATCAAGCTGGATGAGAATTTTGCCCGAGCGTCTGGCTGCCGAACTGAGTCGATTGGGGCACGACGTGGACACAGTACGGGTCGAGCACCTTGCCGGACAAACCGACACGCAAGCCCGGCCGCGAATCGTGCCGCACGAAGCGCAGCCTGGCTCGGCCCTAATCCGCCCCCCTACGGCAAAGCCGCCGACAGCGTCCCACCCCTTCGCGTCGCGGAAACCGGCGGCGTCCCCGCCGCTTCAAGCTGCCGTCGAACAAACGGATTGCCGGGTAGCCGGAGATCCCAGTGCCGCCACAACTCCAGGCGGCGGGATTCCAAGCCGGCCGCGAGTTCCCGCACTTGGGCCTGCCGGGCAAGATGCTCGATTTCCTGGTAGAGGTTCGACAGACTGAGCGCATCGGAAAGCCGGATTTCCGGTTGCGGTTTTGAGGCCAGCAGCAGCGTCAACAGCCGTTGGCTCGTTTCGAGCGCGCGCGCCGGTGCCCCGGTGGCCGCCTCGTACTCGGCACGCGCCCGCAGCGCATGGTCCGCATCGGAACCCGGCTCCACCTGGTCCGCCGGAAAAAGCTGGAGCTGCTCTAGCCGCAAGAAGGCAGCATCCAGTCGCGGACGTCCCTCCGCATACCGGCGCAATCGGAGCAGCGGATGAATCGAACCGGTTAACGCCTGAACCTCGAGGCGCCGCGCTTGCGAATTGGTCTCGAATTCCGCCATGCGGCGGTAGGCGCGGTCATAAAGCTCGGCAGACTGCCGGGCATCGGTGTCGCGCAGCGCATGCGCCAGCAGCATGCCGGTTTCCGCGAAGCGTTCGCTGCTACTGAAATCGTTTGGATCCCGGCGCGAGATGTCTTCCGCGATTTGGAAGGCGCGCCGCAAGGCCAGGGCGGCCTCCTCGGGGCGGCCGAGGCTGACTCCGTTGCCGTCATCCAGAATCTGGCTTTGCCGCATGAGCACCATCGTGAAGTTGATCAACTTCCCCATGTCGTCCGTGCCCTTCGGCGGCTCCATCAGCTTGACCGATTCCTGAATCGCACCCAGCGCCTCGTCCAGGTTCCCCTGCTGGCAATCAATACCCGCGATGATCTCCAGCAGCGCGCCGGCCCGGCGCGGCCGATTCAGCGTGCGGGCGCGATCAAGCGCGCGCCGCGAGATCCGCAGCGCCTCGTCCGGCTGGTCCTCGCGGAGGTACTGCGTCGCGACATTGATGGAAGTCAGCAGAACCGCATCGATCTCGGCACTGTCCACCGTTCCGGTGCTCACGTACGCATCCAGCCGTTCCGCGGACTTCTTTGCGAACGCGAGAGATTCGCCTCTGGGCTGCCTCAGCCACCAGGCCACCATCATTCGGTCGTGGGCGATCTGCGCCGAGCGAAGCATCGCGAGGCGGTTTCCGGGTTGCGCCGACAGAACCGATTCCACCAGACGCTCCCCCGATTTCAGGCTCTCGTCGGCTTGTGCCATTTGGCCCAGATTGCCTGGCATCGGTACGCCTTGCACCCGGGCCACCCGCATATACGCATTTCCCACTTCTAGCGCCAATTCCGGGTCGCCCCGGACTTCCGATGCCAACCTTCGCAGGTAATCGAGTGAAGTGTCGACAATTAATTGCCGCGCCTTGGTGGTGCCGGGCGCCTGCCGAACCTCTGCATCGATGTCAAACAATTTGTTGGCGAGTTGACGCACTTCCAGAAAGCGCCGTTGCGCGATGGCCCGCTCGCGGTTCGCGATGTATAGGCCGGCCGACAGAGCTACCAGCGTGATCGCGGTGGCCGCAACCGGCAAACGGTAGCGCCGCGCGAACGTTCGGGTCCGGTACCAGATGTCGCCCGAACGCGCTTGCACCGGCCTCCACTCCAGAAGGGCGCGAAGATCGTCCGCGAAGGCGTCTACCGAGGCATAGCGCTCTTCCGGTTCCGTGCGTAGCGCCTTTCGCAGAATGTAGTCGATGTCCGCCGGGAGTGCGGGGTTCAGCCGCGTCGGCGGCGGAATCTGCCGCGTGCCCGCCACCACTTCCATCGCTGCCGAACTGTGATCTTCCGTTTCGTGCGGCGAAAAACCGGTCAGCAGTTTATACAGAACCGCGCCCAGCGAATACACGTCGGTGGCGGTAGTTTGAGTGCCGCCCCGGAGTTGCTCCGGGCTGGCATAATTCGGCGTCAGCAGCCGCTCGACGGTCTGCGTCGGCTCACCCGTCTCATCCAATAATTTGGCGATTCCGAAATCCAACAGCTTCGGCTGTCCCGAGGCGTCCACCAGAATGTTGGAAGGCTTCAAGTCCCGGTGAATGATCAGGTGGCGATGCGCGTGCGAGATCCCTTCGCAGACCCGGAGAAACAGCTTCAGCCGTTCGCGCGGCTCCAGTTGCGCGGCGTAGACGTCGATCGGCACTCCATCCACGTACTCCATCGCCAGATACGGCCGGCCTGCCTCGGTGTGACCGGCATCGATCACATGGACGATCGAGGGGTGATGGAGCGACGCGAGCAGCTGCCGTTCTTTCAGAAAGCGGTCGCGCCACACAGGCCGATGGCCGCCTGCCCCCAGCAGCTTGATCGCGACTTGCTGGTGAATCTCACCATCGATGCGCTCCGCGAGATATACGGAGCCCATGCCGCCGGATCCGAGCAACTCAACCAGCCGATACGGGCCGCAATGATCGGCGGCCGAGTCCTTGAGTAACTCCTGCGCCGCGCCGGACACGCACTTGACGAAACTCGTGACTTTTGGTGAATCGAAGTGCAGCAGGGATTCTACTTCGGCACGAATCTCAGCTGGGACCCGGCGCTCTGCCAAGAGCCTTTCCCGCTCGCTCAGGGGCAGATCCGCCAATTCCTCGAACAACTGCCGCACAACTTGATTCATGGCGCTTCTGAGACTGGCAAGTATTATAGAGCAACCCGTCGCCAATCCGGAGTTGTGCCCGTACTAGTCGGCTTTCCTCTCCTCCCCCACCGCCAAAGTCGGTAACGCTTTTTCAAAATTTTCTCATCCCCCACAAAACAAACCCCCAACTCGCTATTTCCCCGCCACTCCCACCCCGCCCCGTCGCACCTCGCATGAAACAATAAGGATGGACGAGGGGCGATCAGTCGCCGGAAAGCGGTAGTTCGGCATCGATCGATGCCAGTGACTACCGCCAACCGCCCTGTTTGCAACAAATCTTTCCCCAATCCGGGAACGATCGTTCCGAAAACGCGCCATGGATAGCGAAAAACATCGTGACCTCGGCTCCTGGACCGGTCTCCAGAATGCCTTCGCCGCCGTCGCCGGCAGTTGCTCCGCGGCCCGCGCCCAGTGCCTCAAACAGGTCCGCGACTCCCACATCCTCGATGACCTTGGCCTCACTTGGGACGAGTTCTGCACCACCTACGCCGGCATCAGCCGCGGCCACGCCAATCACCTCATCCAGCAGTACGATCAGTTCGGCGACGCCTACTTCCGCCTCTCCGAAATCGCTCGCGTCTCGCCCAGAACCTACGGCCAGATCGCCCCTCATGTCGATGGTGACGTTCTGGAAATGGACGGCCAGAAAATTCCGCTCACTCCGGAAAACGCGCCGCGCCTCCGCGCCGTCGTCCAGGCACTCCGCAACCAGATGCGCCATCCGCCCGCGCCCCCGCGCCCTCCCGCCGGAGTCATCGAACTCCAGCTCCGCACCGACGCGCTTGCCGCTGATCTCGCCAAGGCCATCGCCGCCCTCCCGCCCCCGCTCCCGTCCGATCCCGACCGCCCCGCCCTCCGCGGCCTCGCCGTCTACGCCATGAACAAGTTCCGCAACCTCGCCCGCCAACTCGGCGCCCCCGTCTGACCCTGTGGGACAAGTCGGAGTTCACCCGCAGCTCGACCTGCCTGCCCGCTGCAACGCGTTTCAGATCCCACTACGCGTCGGCGTCACAATCTACGGATTGTTTTGGCTTTCCAAAAGAATGACGTTCTAGAAATGGACGGCCAGAAAATTCCGCTCACTCCGGAAAACGCGCCGCGCCTCTGCGCCGCCGGAGTCATCGAACTCCAGCTCCGCACCGATGCGCAGCTCGGCGCCCCCGTCTGACCTTGTGGGTCATGTCAGAGTTCACCCGCAACGGGACCTGCCGGCCCGCTGCAGCCGGCGTTTCAGGTCCCACTACGCGTCGGCGTCACAATCTACGGATTGTTTTGGCTTTCCAAAAGAATACGGCGAGAAGCGGAACCAGCATCCAGAGAGCGGAGGTTTCCGGAACCGCGAACGTCGCGGGGGAAGGCGCACTGGGCGCCCCCATCGAACCATAGTGCAAGGGAGGAGGACTACTGGACGTCGGCTCCGTCGATCCCGTTCTGCCGCGGCCGGGTGTCACCCCGCCGCGATCGGGTTGTCTCTGGTTGCCCGCAGAGGGAAGCGGCGTTCTTGGGGGCACGCCCTGGCGTCGCAAAACCGCTCGCTTCGGGTGCCCATACTGGACGGCATCGGGCTCAACTAAGTCGGCGCAGAGCACTTGAGCCGATGTCGCAGCGAGAATCAGAGCAAAAACGACTCGCATAAACATCCCGCTGAACTATGAACTAATCCGCAATAAGAATACCAGCAAGTTTTACAGAATAACAGACCCTAATGTCCCAAACAGTACCAGAAAGAGTACTCAGGATTCAAATGATCCGAATTGTCCTGCGTGGAGGGGCCGGCGATCTTGTCGCCGGTGTGCCCCGGCCCAACTCGACCCGGGCATATAATGAACGGGTTGACTCAGCACTCCTCATAGAAGGGACACACTCACGCATATGCTGCGAAGGGGATCAATCGAAAAGCTAGCCGGCCTGGCGTTCGCCGGCCTGCTGGGCGCCGGGATGGCGGCTGCCCAGGCCACCTCACCAGACAAACCCCTCCTCTCCGATCAGGTCTTCAAAAACGTCCAGGTGCTCAAGGGCATCCCCGTCGACGATTTCATGGAAACCATGGGCATCATGACCTCCGCCCTGCAGTTCGATTGTTCCGATTGCCACGCCAATGCCGGCACCGACAAGGTCGATTGGGCCGCCGATACCCCGCGCAAGCGCACCGCGCGCCGCATGGTGACCATGGTCGCCACCATCAATAAGGACAACTTCGGCGGACGCCAGATGGTCACCTGCTGGACCTGCCATCGCAATCGCGATCGCCCGCTCACCACCCCCATCATGGACGTGATCTACGGCATGCCGAACCTCGACGCGGACGACGTCGTCCAGTCGACTCCGGGCTTGCCTTCACCACAGTCGATCCTCGATAAATTCATCGCGGCCTCCGGCGGGGCGCAGCGCCTGGCCGGCATCACCAGCATCGATGCTAAAGGAACCAGCGTCGGTTTCGGTGGATTCGGCGGCGGCGGCGACGTTGAGATTGTCGCCAAAGCTCCCGACAAGCGCTCCACCATCATCCTCTTTAAAGCCGAGACCGGCCGCGGTGACCAGATCCGCAGCTACGACGGCAAAACCGGCTGGGTGCGCACCCCGCTCAACGTCCTCGGCGAATATCAATTGAGCGGCGGCGATCTCGACGGCGCCCGCTTCGACGCGCAGTTGTCCTTCCCCGGCCAGATCAAGCAGATCCTCACCAATCTGAAGACCGGCCCGCCGACCTCGATCAACGACCTTCCCGGTCCGTCCAGCCAGACCTCGCTGCAAAAAGATATCTCGACCGACCAGCAGAGTCACAGCGTCGACGTCGTCCAGGGAAACGGCCCGCGAAACCTCCTGGTGACGCTCTACTTCGACCGCCAAACCGGCCTGCTGCTGCGCGAATTGCGCTATGGCGGCTCGCCGATTGGCCGCGTCCCGACGCAAATCGATTACGCCGACTACCGCGATGTGAACGGAATCAAGCTGCCGTTCCGCATCACCTTTGCGTGGCTCGACGGCCGCGATTCTATCGAGCTGAAGGAAATCAAAACGAACGTGCCGGTGGATGAAAAGAAATTCGGCCGGCCGGCCCCGATGCCAGCGAAGAAGTAAGCCGGCGGTCGATCGCTTCGATCTGCTCGTATTCCGCATCCCAGAACGCCTGGGATTTCATACGCTCGAGATACGCGCGCGAGTACCCGAAGCCCGTCCAGACCTGCTCTTTGTAGCCAAAGAGCCGCTCTTTTTGCTCGCGCCCCCGCACATCCAGAATCGCCCCGCCGCTGCCCCGAAATAGCGATTCGAACCAGCCGTCGCGCATCGGGCCAACCCGATTTTCGAGATCCGCCAGCACAGACGGATACCGGTCAAATCCGTCAGTCGCGATCGTCACGACGTTGTCGTCCGGCCCTAAGTTCAGGTACCGTGCCAATCGGATCGCCCCCAGCAGATTGCACACGCCCGAAATCCCAAAAGTATCCGGAATCTGCCTCTGAACGACAGCCAGCCCCATCACGCAATCGTCGTCATGAATCAACTGCACATAATCCGTGTTCAAGACGTTGTGGATCAACGTCACCATCTTGTCGCCAATTCCTTCGATGCGGTGGGTACCTCTGCCGTTATTGAACAGCGTCGAGCACTCCTCCGGCTCCAGCGCGCACACCACCGAATCCGGAAAGCGAGCCTTGATTTCATCCCCCGCCGCCAGCGTCCCCGCCGACCCCGGCGCCGACACAAACGCCGCCACTCGCCCGTTCCCGTACGTTTGTGCCGCTTCGAGCGCGCTTCGGCCAGTCACATACCGATGAAATCGATAATTCGGCAGCAACTCGAACTGCGCGAGAACTTTATTTCTCGGATCCTTTTTGTATTCCTCCGTGCGCTCCAAAACCAAAATGACGTCGCTTTCGGAACCGGGAGTGAGGTCCAGCCGCCCTCCGTACTGCCGGATTCGCTGATACCGCTCCGAACTCATCCCGTCCGGCATGATGACTACCGACTCATACCCCTTCAGCCGCGCGATGTACGCCACCCCGATCCCGAAATTCCCGGTCGAAGGCCCGATGATGGTGTTCTGCCCCGGCTCGATTTCCCCGGCCAGTTCGCCTTCCATCAGCGTCGCGTAAGCCGGCCCCACCTTATGACTTCCCGACGGAAAGAACCTCCCGACCAGAACAATGATGTTCGCCGCCACCCCGGTGACTTCCTTCGGAACCACGATGTGCCGGATCCGCTCGTCCGGCCCGCGCCAGGTAATGTCGAACAGCTCGTTCCCTGCCGTCCTCACCGGATGCAGCATCTGTTGATACGTCGGTCCAGGAATCATAGTCGTTCCCAAAGCGCCTTGGCGCACTTGCAAGCCTTTCTCGCGATGCGGGTCTCATCGACGGTTACGAGTTTCTTTCCCTGCAGGACCCATCGCCCGCCGACCATCAGGCTGTCAACAGGGGCGTTGGCAATCCCAAACAAGAAATGAGAAAACACATTGCTGGAATCGATCGGCGTTGGAGGAAAGTAGTCGACCAGCACGAGGTCCGCGCGCGCCCCGGTCTCAATTCGGCCTACGTCCATCCCCCAAATCCTCTTCACAATCTCGCGGTTGTTCAAAAGCAATTCCGCCGAACCCTCCCAGACCCGCGAAGAAAAACCATCCGTACCAAGCCCCGTCAAGACACCCGGAACCACCTTCGCCGTTCCGACCCCGTTATTGCGGTTCGATTGCGGATTGTGCACCACGTTCACGCGGCGCTCCACGAGAATCTTCCGGTCACTCGCAGCGAGGTGAACGCAATGCGCCGCGAGCGTGCGTTCGTTGAGGATTCCAGCGCTGTCCAACCGCCGAACCGCCGCCCGGTCGACTTTGTCTTCGGCGACATGGACATGAAACCCGGCGTGAAACGATTCATTGGCTTCCGCGCAGGCGCGCAGCGTGCGGTCGCTCAAAGTAAATGCCGCATGCAGCCCAAAGGCGCCCCACACGGGCCCCGACTTTTCCAGAAACCGAATGTTCTCGCGGATGGCCTCGCGCGCGGACTTCGGGCCGTTGCGGTCGCTGGTTTCGTAGCAGGTGGCGCCGCGTAATCCCACCTTATTAAAAGCCCGCGCGATCTGGTCGAGGCTGCCCGCGCAGGCATTGGGACTGGAGTGGTGATCGATGACAGTCGCGACACCGCATTTCGCGGAATCGATCAGCCCAACCAGAGCGCTGTAGTAAATATCTTCCTCGTTGAGAGCGCGATCGAGCCGCCACCAGAGTTTCTTCAGGA
>Ga0335081_10020029_pt1 | contig 10821 bp, 12 predicted proteins | sample Lox_Sample_35_FD_206713 | JGI IMG/M metagenome (GOLD analysis project Ga0335081, IMG submission 206713) | Soil microbial communities from Loxahatchee National Wildlife Refuge, Florida, United States - Lox_Sample_3.5 | ecosystem: Environmental > Terrestrial > Soil > Wetlands | place: USA... | reverse complement strand
CAGTATCCCGACACGCTGGTGATCATGCACTCAGTGAACGATCTGCCGATCTATCGCACTGAAGCCACCGCCGCCGGCGCCTCGGGTTTCGTGAGCAAGGCTCGCACCGGCCGCGATCTGCTGCCCTTGATCAAGAGCCTGCTGCCGCAGACCACATCCTGATTTACGCTGCAGTATTGCGGTTCGCCTCGAGGGCGTCGATTTCCTGCTGCCAGCGCCCGGCCAGCACCTGACCCTAGATGAGCATCGCCAGGTAGACGAACGCGACGATGCCGATGACCCCGATGGTCATACTCCAGGGGGCAGATCAGCTCTTCAGCCAGCCGGCGAACGCAGCCCAGGCGGGCGTCATCGAGAGCACCACGCGCGCCGGTTCCGACAGAATGAAGAACAGGCCGCCCCAGAGCGTGGCCGAGTGCAGCTTGCGCAACGTCACGAGATCGTGAACGACGAGCGCCAGCACGAATGCATCCGCAGCCGCGAAGAAGGTGAGGGGATTACCGCCAACGACCGGCCAGCGCCCGAACGCCGCGGTCACGACCTCGCAGGTTGCGATGATCATCAGGCGCTTATGAAAATCCGGGCGACGCCGGTAGTAGAGCGCACTGCCGACGAGGACCGGAAACACGACGAACGAACCGAGCGCGATGGCCAGCAGGATCGCGGCAGGCGGCGCACCGGGTGAGGTGCCGAGCAGGCCCTCCTGGAAGCGACTGATCGGCACGTAAGCCGCGAAGAAGGTCATGACCACGGCGACGATGCCGCCGAAGACGCCCAGCCGGCGATGCAGGTCGGTGCGGTCCGCCGCAACCAGTGAGGTCTGCGTGACGAGCAATACGATCCACAGCGTGAAGACCGCGCCGTGAACATGCAGGACCGACGTGAGCGGCGGCGGCACCGCGTAGTGGGCCTTGAGGTAGTACGAGGGCGCGAAGCCGACGAACACCGCGATCGCGATGAGGATGGCGAGCGCGCTGTAGAACCAGTGCTCGCGCGAGCGACGGCTGCGGGCGCGATCGCCGGATGTGGTGACACTGGCGAGATCGGCCGCGCTCGTTGCCATGCTAAAGACCCCTGTTCGAGTTTCGAATTGTTGTGGCGAGGCCGAATTAGAAGCCGCTCGGATCGGACCCGTCAAACGACTGGCAGCAATCGGATGAGGGGACCTGGCCCTGGGCGCTCCATCAGAAACTTAACATAATATACATTATGCGCACTTAGATCCTATGAGCGGCGCGGCTGTCCGAACGACTCTGCCACTACCCAGGCGACTCCAACCAGGGCCAGATTCAAGGCGTTCTCGCTCCAGTTCGCCCGGCTGGCTGGATCCGCGAGGACACTCGGTGCATGCACCAGCACCGCAAAGCAAACGTACATGGCGGTCAGCAGAATCGCGGCCAGGCGCGCCTGCACTCCCGCGAGGATCGCGAGACCCGCAGCGATCTGCGCCACCCCGGTCGCATAGCCCCAGAACTCCCGACTGGGTGGCAGCCATCCCGGGACCAACGGTGCGGTGAGATTCATGTAGAAGAAATGCGCGCCGCCGAACAGCAGCGCACACACACCGAAGACCACCTGGCCGAGCCGCGTAAGGCGCGCAGCGAGCACGGCATCGATCCGGGCCGTGGCGGCATAAACGATCAGCGCGCCGGCTGCGATGGCAAGCTGCTCGGCTGCACCGCTGTAGCTGCCGAACTCATCGTAATGGGCCAGCACGACGCGCCCGTTCATCACGATGACCACGATGAGTGCGTAGTACGCCGCGAGGGCCGCAGCGCCCCAGACCGTAGTCCTGCGCCACTCGATGGCTGCGCCCGCAACCAGCATCAGCACGGCGGCGGCATACGCCAGGACCAGGCGATGGGGAGTGCTGCCGGGCACCGGTTGCCCGAGGTCAAAATCTCCCCATGCCAGGCACACCAGGGCCAGCGCCACGATACCCAGTCCGTAGATGCGCCAGCCGATACGCATGCTTGCCCGCTTCTAGCGGCGCGGCGCCGAGCTCACGGCCGACGCATGCGCATCCGTCGCAGCTGCAGGAGCGGCTCCGCGATCAGCAATGGAACGGCCCAGCAGGCCCACGCCATGGTCGTGGAAATCTCAACGCGCGATGGCACGTGCAGTGCCACCAGCCAATCCGCGAACAGGCGGAACGTCACGAAGGCAAACGTCACCGTGTAGCTGCGAATCATCCACTCGCGGTGCTGCTCGTAGTCATGGCGGCGCACCGCGACGATCGCCGTTCCGGTTGTGACGAGCCACGCGACGCACAGCATGAAGAGGCCGGCGGCATATGAGGAGAACTGACTCGAGATCGTTAGCGCCAGATAGAAGCCTCCCGCGCTTCCAAGCAGGATGCCGCACACGTACACCCGGCCGAGTACGGGATGCTGCCCGCGCGTACGTCCCGTGAGCCCCAGCCAGATCTGCACGATGCCGACGCTGAGCGCCGTAAGCCCGCCCACGATGTGCAACGCAAGCCCGAATCGGCGTGGCCAGAAGGGCCCGTAGGTCTGCTCATTGAACTGCACGTAGTGCAGCACGTTGTGCCCCACGAACCACAACCCCGCCGCTGCGAGAACCGCCAGCAGCACGATCAGGCCCCACGGACGTGAGCGTGGTGGCAAATGAATTCCGGTAGCGGCCATTTGAGGCTTCCTGATTGTTTGACCGCGCAAAGGCGACCCGTGCGCAGCAGACTCTACGCGGGAATCAAAGCGGATGGCAGGCGTGCCGCCGAGACGGCGGCGGGCGCCCCGAATCAGGCGTGCGTGGTCTTATCGACCGTCGACTTTTCGGCAGGCTTCTCGCTACCCGGGATCTGCTTGGCTTCCTGAGCGGGCGGCGGCGCGGTGGCTTCGCTTTGTGCGGTCTCCGCGTCACGCATGGACTCTTTGAATCCGCGCACGGCCGAACCCAGGTCCGAGCCCAGGGTCTTCAGCTTTTTGGTGCCGAACACCAGCAGGACTACGATCAGGATGATGAGCAGATGCCGGGGCGCGAATAGATCCACGTTGTCGATCTAACCTCTTGAGCGAACTTCCGAATCATACGCCATGAGGCCCCTCAAGGCGATGCAGCGACATGGAACTGCCAGCAGCGTCACACACTTACGCTGTCTGTCTTCAACGTCAGGCGCGAGCTCGACTGCGCCGCTGCCTCGCTGAATGTGACAGCAGCGCGCGACTGCCGTTCAGCGCGAAAAGCCGCGAGCCCCCCCTTTAGTGTCACGATCGATTCAGCGCGAAAGGACCGCTCGTACATTCAACACTGTGCTTGCTGAGCCTCAAGAACACACGTTTGCCGCGAGCAGCAGCGCGCGGGCGCGATGGCGAATCACGGCATGTCGGACTCACTGCGCGGCGCGCGACGACTAAGATAGCGCGGCGGGCGCGAAGGCGCGACGTTCTAAGGTGTATAACTTCTCATATATCAGTCTATTCCGAGATATATCTAATGTGATTCATCATCACAGCGCGCCCGGTGTCCGCTGGGCGCGATCGATTCCCCTGATGCGCGAGGATCGGCACCCAATCGCCGCGAATATGAATCGGTACGCGGCTTTGGAGCAGAATTTGACATTGTTTTTCCTAGAGGCTTCGGTATATTCCTGCGCTAGTACCTTGAGCGGTCAGCTTTCTTACCCCAAAAACAACAACGCGAAGTGAGCCGTCAGCCGGGGGTCGGCAATGATGGCGCCACATCGACCGAGGTCGTGATGAGCACTGCATGGGAGAAATTCCAGGACGCAACGCTTTCGCTCGCGCGTGCGGGCTCGATCAAGGACCGACTGGCCGACGCTTACTGCAATCATCTGGCGGATGTCGAAGAAGAGGATTTGCCGCGAGAGATCCGTGAGGAGTTTCGCGCCGTCAGCTGCTCGCTGAATCGCGAACCGCCGTTACTGCGTGGTGAAGGCGCGGCGCGCGCCACCATCCGCAAGATGTCGAACGAGGAAGCCGATCAGCTCGCGTGCTGCGTGGTGCGCATCTTCTGCGCCCTGCCCCGCAGCAGCGGCCAGATGCGTCACAGTGCGGCCGCGCAGGTGGTCCCGCTGTATCTCGCCGAAGGCTCGCGCACCTAGTCGAGCTTGAATTCGATCGTGTCCCAGCGCGTCGTATCCTCATGACGCGCCTGGCGGCGCACCGCATCCACCAGCGCACGTTCATCCCAGTCCACGATCTCGTTCGCGAGGTCGGCGAGCGGCTTCGGCACCGGCTTCGGAGTGCCGAAGCTCTTCAGCAGGATGACGGGCTTCTGGCACGCCTGCGCGTACAGGAGCTGGAAGGTGAGCATGTCCTGGTAACGATCGTAGAGGCCCACGGTGCCGATCACGGCCTCGACGGGCGCGATCTGCCTGCGCAGGTCCTCTTTCTGCGCTTCCTTGTCACCGGCCGGGCGTACCTCGGGAGTGCTGTACGCCCGGTAGTAGAAATTTCGCGCGCTCTCCAGGTACTCGAAGACCCGCAGATAATCGTCGCTGGTCTCCCACATGTGCGTCACGAACAGACGGATGGGATTCGCCTGTGTCATACACGGCAGTCTGTCACAGGCGAATGCGCGCGGCAAAACCGCGCCCGGCATAAGGATAGTAGAATGCCGCCTCGGTCCTGATCGACCGCGCGGCCGAGAGTGCGATCCGCCCCATTGCGACTGCTTGTCTACAACATCCGCTACGCGACCGGCACCGGCCCGGCCTTCCATCTCCCCGTCCCGGGCGCGGGCTATCTGCGCAGCAATCGCCGCGTGCTCAACGGCATCACGGATTTTCTGCGCGCGGAGCATCCCGACATCGTCGGCCTGATCGAAGTCGACACGGGCTCGATTCGCACCGGCATGGTCAACCAGGCGGAGCACATCGCCGACAAGCTCGGCCATTACTCGACCTACGAGTGCAAGTACGGTGTCGGCTCCTTCAATAAGTTCGTGCCGATCGTGCGCAAGCAGGCGAACGCGTTCCTGTCCGCGCCCAACGTGGGCGGTGCGCGCTTTCACTACTTCGACACCGGCATCAAGCGCCTCATCATCGAGCTCGAGCTGGAGCAGGTGTGCGTGTTCCTCGTGCACCTGTCGCTGAAGTTCCGCCAGCGCCAGTATCAGCTGCGCTCGCTCCACGACCTCATCATGCGCGCCAATAAGCCGGTGATCGTGGCCGGCGACTTCAACACCTTCTGGGGCAATCACGAGATCTACCTCTTCATGCGCGCGACGGGACTGACCAGCGCCAACACCGCCGCCCTGCCCTCGTTCCCGGCCCGAGTGCCGCGCATCGAGCTCGACTTCATCCTGGTGAGTGCCGGGATTGAAGTGACTTCCTTCCGGGTGCCCGATGTGCGCTTTTCGGATCATCGTCCGCTGATTTGCGATTTCGAGATCAATTCGGGAGCGCTCAAGCGCGATTCGGCCGCCTGAAAACTTAAGGAGCGGGTCATGAGCACCGCGTGGAAGTCAGAGAAGGATGCGGACGGGATTGTCTGGCTGACGCTCGACAAGCCGGACTCCTCCGCCAACGTACTCGCCCGCGCCGTGCTGCAGGAGCTCGGGGCCCTGATCGCACCGCTCACGCAGGCACCGCCGCGCGGCGTCGTGATCCGCTCGGGCAAGTCGAGCGGCTTCATCGCCGGCGCCGACATCAAGGAATTCACGACGCTCAAGAGCGCCGAGGAGGGCTTCGAGCTCACCCGCGCCGGCCAGCTCATCCTCGATCAGCTCGAGGCGCTGCGCTGTCCCACGGTCGCGGCGATCAGCGGCTTTGCGCTGGGCGGGGGCCTGGAGCTCGCCCTCGCCTGCCGCTACCGCATCGCCGTGAATGATGCGCGCCTGTCGCTCGGCCTGCCGGAGGTGCAGCTCGGCATCCATCCGGGCTTCGGCGGCACGGTGCGCTCGGTGCGGCTGCTCGGAGTGCGTGCGGCGATGGACCTGATGCTGACGGGCCGGCCCGCGCGCGCGGAGAAGGCGCTGCGCATCGGTCTGGTCGACCGGTTGGTCGGCGCTGGCGAACTCGATGCCGCGGCGCGGGCCTGCGTGCTGCGTCCGCCCCCGCGCCACCGCCCACCGCTCCTCGACCGGCTGCTGAATCTCGCGCCGGCGCGCTCGCTGCTGAAATCCGCGCTCTACAAGCAGGTTGCCGCCAAGGCGCCGCGGGATCACTACCCCGCGCCCTACGCCCTGATCGATCTGTGGGCGCGCTACGGCGCACGCGGCACGCAGGCCTATGTCGCCGAGGCCCGCTCGATCGCGGCGCTCTTCGGCACCCCGACCGCCCACAATCTCGTGCGGGTGTTCCTGCTGCAGGATCGATTGAAGTCGCTCGCCGGCAAGGCCGCAGAGCCGGTGAAGCACGTTCATGTCATCGGCGCTGGCGTCATGGGCGGGGATATCGCCGCCTGGTGTGCGCTACGCGGACTCACGGTGACGCTGCAGGACCGCGCCGCCGAGCTGATCGAGCCCGCGCTGCAACGCGCGCGCGAGCTCTTCGAGAAACGTCTGCGAGGGCCCGGTCAGGCGAGTGAGGCGCGGGAGCGGTTGCGGGCGGATGTCGCGGGCGATGGCGTCGCGCAGGCCGACGTCATCATCGAGGCGATTTTCGAGAGCCTGAATGCCAAACGCGAGCTCTACGCACAGCTCGAGCCGCGCATGAAGCCCAATGCGGTGCTGGCGACCAACACCTCGAGCCTGATGCTCGAGCCGCTCGCCGCGAAGCTTGCAAATCCGCGCCGCTTCGTCGGTCTGCACTTCTTCAATCCGGTCGCGCAGATGCCGCTGGTCGAAGTCGTACAGGCCGCACAAAGCGATCCGGCGGTCATGCAAAGCGCCCTCGCCTTTACGCGCAAGCTCGACAAACTGCCCGTGCCCTGCCGCAGCGCGCCGGGCTTCATCGTCAACCGCGTTCTCATGCCGTATCTGAATGAGGCGATGTTCGCGGCTCAGGAGGGCATTGCGCTCGCGACTATCGATGCAGTCGCCGTGCGCTTCGGCATGCCCATGGGTCCGATCGAGCTGGCGGATGTGGTGGGCCTGGATGTCGCGAGTCACGTCGGCGAGATCATCGCCGCGGAGCTCAAGCGTCCCGCGCCCGATCTCACGCGCCTCGCGCAGCTCGTCGCGGCGAAAAAACTCGGCCGCAAGAGCGGTGAAGGATTTTATGTGTGGAAGGACGGCAAGGCGGTGAAGCCTGCTGCCTCCGGCTCCATCCCCGCAGATCTCGAGGATCGCCTCATCCTCACCATGGTCAACGAGTCCGTTGCGTGCCTGCGCGACGGTGTCGTCGCCGAGGCGGATTTGCTCGATGCCGCCGTGATATTTGGTACCGGGTTCGCACCGTTTCGCGGCGGACCGCTGGCCTACGCCCGCAGCCGGGGCGCCGAAGCCGTCGTCGCGCGCCTCTCGGAGCTCGCAGCGCGCTACGGTTCACGCTTTCAGCCCGATCCCGGTTGGGACGGCATTGCCATGGGGGCCAAAAGCGTGAACGGCGTTCCAGAGCCCTAGAACGGCTGTGTTAACATCGCCCGCAAGGCATTTACCTAGCTCACTGAATCTACTGAGAAAATGGCTGAAGAAAAAGAAGCCAGCGTGCAGCTTTTGAAGAGCTTCGCGCCCCTCGATGGCCTCAAGAGGGAGAACCTGGCCGCGCTCGCCAAGAAAGTGACCGTGCGGACCATGAGCGCCGGCCGCTATCTCTTCAAGGAAGGTGAGAACGACAAGCGCACCGTGTGGCTCGTCGGGGGGCTGGTGGAGCTGCAGGAGAACGGGCGCACCGTGGGCATGATCCGCGGCACGACTCCAGAGGCCCGCAATCCTCTCGCGCCTCAATTTCCCCGCCGCGTCACCGCACGTGCAGTCGATGAGGTGAGCTACCTCGCGATCGATGCCGAGCTACTCGATGTGATGATCACGTGGGACCAGACCGGGACCTACGAAGTCGCGGAGCTGCAGGAACAGCTGGGCGGCGGCGCGAACGATGACTGGATGACGACGCTGCTGCAGACCAAATCGTTCCATCGCATCCCGCCGGCCAATATCCAGGCGATCTTCCTGCGCATGCAGCGCGTGCCCTATAAGACGGGCGAGGTCGTCATCAAGCAGGGTGATGAAGGCGACTACTTCTACGTCATCGTGAACGGCAAGTGCTCGGTGACCCGCGAGACGCCGCTCAACAAGGAAGGCATCAAGCTCGCCGAGCTGGGAGTCGGTGATACTTTCGGTGAGGAAGCCCTGATCGCCGAAGCCAAGCGCAACGCGACCATTACCATGCTGAGCGACGGCGTTCTCATGCGCCTCGCCAAGAACGATTTCCGCGAGCTCATGAATGAGCCGCTGCTGCAGTGGGTGAGCTACGAGCAGGCGCGCGAGATCATCGGCCGCGGCGGCAAGTGGCTCGATGTGCGCCTGCCGAGCGAGCACCAGAACCTCAACATCGAGGATTCGATCAACATCCCGCTGTATTTCATCCGCCTGAAACTCTCCACGCTCGATAAGAACGTGCCGTACGTCGTCTACTGCGATACCGGCCGGCGCAGCTCCGCCGCCGCCTACATCCTGGTGGAGCGCGGGTTTGATGCGTACGTGTTGAAGGGCGGACTGACGAGCGGCGGCGTCGCCCTGCGCCGTTCAGGCTGAGCTCTCCCCGCCTACATCGTGTGCGTGGCCTTGTCGCCCGAGAGCGCGCCGGCCAGATAGGTCTCAATCTTCTTCTGCGTCTGTCCGCGATCCTGCTCGCTGAACTGCACGCCGATGCCGGCAGTGCGCTTACCCTGCGCGCCCTTGGGTGTCACCCAGATGACACGGCCGGCGACCGGGAGCTTTTCATCTTCGCCCATCAGGTTCAGCAGCATGAACACTTCATCGCCCAGACGGTAATTGCTGTTGGTGGGGATGAAGAGCCCGCCGTTGCGCACGAACGGCATATAGGCAAGGTAGAGAGCGCTCTTATCCTTGATGGTGAGCGTCAGCAGTCCCGGCTTGTTGCCTCCAATGCGCGCAGTCATCGTGAACTCGTGGTCGACAGTGCTCCGAGCGATCGTAACAGGCTCTCGAGCGCGAGCGAGCGGTTGATCGGCGTCGATAGAGACGCCTTCAAGTCGCGCACGCGGTCGAGAAGCTCATAGAGTGTACGCGAAGTCGCGCCGCCCGCGGGCGCCCCGGGGCGGCTCGCGGCGTGCACTTCTTCACGCTTGTCATATCCCGCCACAGTGCGGCGGATGCATTCCGTGAGCCAGTTCTCAACGCACGCGAGCCTCAAGGGCAGCTCCGAGCGGCTCCAGCGCTCGGCCACCGCCACCGGATCGGCACGTCCCGCGGCCGAATCCGCCAGCACTTTGCGGGTCTCAGCGCTCAACTCGCCGATGGCGGCCGGATCGAGTTCCTGGGCGGCGAACGGCGCTTCACCGATCAGATCGAGCACGTTTTCCCAGGCGCCGGGGCCACGCGATGCGGCAAGCCACGCCAGACTCTCCTCACGGGAGGGCGCACGGATGCGGATTCTCTGGCAGCGGCTCACGAGCGTCGCCGGCAGCCGCGACGGCATCGCCGCCACCACGATCAGCACGGTGCGCGCGGGCGGCTCCTCCAGGGTCTTCAGCAGCGCATTGGCGGCAAAGCGATTGAGCGCATCCCCGGGCTCGATACGGGCGACTTTGTAACCGCCCTGATGCGCGGTGAGGGCGAGCTCGGCGATCAGCTCGCGGATCTGCTCGATGCGAATCTGCTGCGAGTTCTCGATGGGACGCACGATCGTGAGATCGGGATGCTGCTCGGCGGCGGCGCGGCGGCAGCTCGTACAGATACCGCAGGCTGCTCCCTCTGCTGCCGTGCATAAGAGAAGCTGCGTGCACCAGCCCGCGAGCCATTCACCGCCCGTTCCCGGAGCCGCATGAATCAGCAGCGCATGGTGCATGCGATCGGCCCGGCGCGCCGCTCCAAGCGTCGCCGTCGCCTCGATGAGCCAGGGAGCGATCGCCGCGGGCGCCGTCACAACAGCCGCGCCAGTACCGCCGCAATCTGCGCTTGCACACCCGCCACTGCAGCACTCGCATCGATGAGCTGCATGCGCTGCGGCTCGCGCGCAGCGATGGCGAGGTATTCCGCGCGCACGCGCTCAAAGAAGGCCGCCTGCTCCTGCTCGAAGCGGTCGGCCGCGGCGCCACGTTCGCGCACGCGGGCCATGCCTGCCGCGACCGGCAGATCCAGGAGCAGCGTCAGGTGCGGCCACAGATCGCCATGTACCGCACGCGCGAGCGTCTCGATGAGTTCGCGCGAGACGCCGCGCCCCGCGCCCTGATAGGCCCGCGTGGCATCGGTGAAGCGATCCGACACCACCCACTCCCCGCGCGCCAGCGCCGGACGAACCAGGTTCTCCACATGCGCCCCACGGGCCGCGAACATGAGAAGAGTCTCGGTCTGCGGCGTGATGTGCTCGGCCCCGGGCTGCAGCACGATCTCGCGCACACGCTCGGCGAGTGGCGTGCCGCCCGGCTCGCGTGTGCGCAGCGTCGGAACCCCGCGTGCCGTGAGCCAGTCGCACACGAAGCGCGTGGCGGTGGACTTGCCGGCGCCCTCGATGCCTTCGAGCGTGATGAATCGGGGCGCGCTCATTTGGCGGACCTGGCCACCGCCTTGTTGGCCGGCAGCAGCCCCTGCTCGCGCAGCCGGCCGAGGTAGTGCTGTACGGCGGCGTTGTGCTCCTCGAGCGTCGCGGAGAAATGATGGCCACCGTCGCCATCGCCGGTCGCGACGAAGTACAGCGCACCGTTCTCGAGCGGATGCACCGCCGCCAGCACCGACTCGCGCCCCGGCAGTGCGATCGGCGTCGGCGGCAGCCCG
>Ga0335081_10020028_pt1 | contig 10822 bp, 6 predicted proteins | sample Lox_Sample_35_FD_206713 | JGI IMG/M metagenome (GOLD analysis project Ga0335081, IMG submission 206713) | Soil microbial communities from Loxahatchee National Wildlife Refuge, Florida, United States - Lox_Sample_3.5 | ecosystem: Environmental > Terrestrial > Soil > Wetlands | place: USA: Florida... | reverse complement strand
CAGAGCGCGAATGCCGCGCCGTAGTCACTTGGCTAGTCACTTGATCTTGATACGCGAATTCGAAAAATCTTGCTGAGCTGGAGCCCCGTTACGGAATCGAACCGTAGACCTTCTCCTTACCATGGAGACGCTCTGCCGACTGAGCTAACGGGGCGAGTTTTCAGTTGTCTGACCTGGGCTTTCGCGATCCGCGCGCGGACACTCAGGCCGCTCGAGCGGTGCACAGCGCTCGTGCCACACACTGGCCCGGCCGACACTCCCAAACTAGCAGGTCGCGCCAGCGGAACAGAGCATAGCGCACCTCGCCGTTACACGCCGCTCGCCATGGGCATCCTGCGCCATGTAATTAGAACACCGCCGGGACCGCGCCTTCATGCCGTCAGCGACAGGCCCGCGAGATGCGCCCGACAGGAGCGCCGCCGCGACTCCCCGGCCGGGCTAGCCATTGCCGCTGACGGTAACCCGCGGACGTCACGGCTGGCAGGGCGCGGGGACGATGCCGATTTAGTGAAACTCAGGGTCGGCACCCCCTGCCTTCGGCTGACACCGTGCAGATCAGCCAGTTCTGTACGGATGAGGCGATGCGAGAGGTTCCTCATCGCTGCATGCATGTGCGGGCATTCTCTGTACTGAATTGCGGTGTATATGCCAGGGCGGCAGCGGGATGTTTGGCCGACCGCTGGACTCCTTGGCCGCCGACATCACGAAAATCCCTTTGATTACCGCACGCCCACCCGCCGTTATGCCCGGCTTGGGCGTAAGACCGCTGGCCCCGTCATCGGCGGCTGGATTGAACGTCGAGATCTAATAGTCAAGCGAAGGAAAACCATAGTTACCTAAACCCTCGGGTCCGGCAGTCCCGCCTGCTATGTGCGCATAAGCTGCGTGACGGTCCGTGGCCTGGCTGCACGAGCTGGGGCTCCACGCGGTCTCCACACAGTCTCCACACGTTCTCCACATATCGAGCGTTTGGATGCTCCTAGTTGGTCTGCAGGCGCGAACATAGCCTGCCGACTAGCGACGTAGCTGATCCACTTTGTTCCATGCTCGTGAGATTTACTACAAGACACTGATGGACTCGGGTTAGTCGATCGGCGACCCGAAGATTCAAGTGCGACGGTGAGGTATTGATGATCATCTTTACTCGAAGAAGGTCACATGATGCCATGAAGGGAGGGTCATGCCGTCGGGCCTGCGTCGTCGATTCTGGCTGGAATCCGTCCTCGCTTTGATCACGGGGGCGGTCGCCGTCATCACGCTTTTTTGGCATGACTGGATCGAGATCATCTTCGGGGTGGATCCCGACGAGGGCAACGGATCAGCGGAGTGGCTGGTCGTCGTGATCCTTCTCGTCGTCACCTCGGTGCTTTTCATTGGTGCCCGGCTTGAATGGCGCCGCGCCCGGCTCGCAGAGCGGTGAGGTCCGGTTTCGCCGTGCGGGTTCCTTGCCGTCCTCGGTTTCCCGGGAGGACTGGATCGAGGTACTCACGGGGTTCAAGCCCCGCCTATCACGAGAGCCTGGCCGAGTTGGTGCTTGCCGCTAGGCTTCCCGCGATCTTCCAATGTTCTTCGCTGGTGACAGCGCGGCCGGGCCGGACGGGCGGGCCGCGACCTGGCCAAGATCCCCGGTGCCAGACGCGGCCGACCACGGCCGCGAGAAGGGATGAGCATGCCTTCACGTCAGCGCAAACCACCCGACGACAGCCCCCCGCCCCCCGGCCGGGCGCCAGATGATGACGAGTTCTTCGAGGACGAGGAATCCGTGCGGCTGAACGAGGCCTATGCCGAGCATCGCGTCGGCGGCGGCGCCCCGGCCACCCCGGAGGCCTACCGGCGCGCGGTCGAGCAGTTCCAGCGGCTGCCCGGCGCCGTCCGGACCCGGCCCGGTATCGGCCGGGCGTCCCGCCGGACAGCGCCGCCGGGCGAGGAACCGCGCCCGGACCACGCCGGGGCTGAATCGTGACCATCGCCGGCCGGGCCTGGCATCCGATCGGTCCGAGCCCGATTCTCGTTTCGAACGAAGGCGACAATGGGCGGACCAACGCGGTCGCCGTGCACCCCCGGGACAGCCAGATCGCCTACATCGGGGCGGCCTGCGGCGGGGTGTGGAAGACCACGGACGGCGGCGCGAGCTGGCGACCGCTGTTCGACCGGCAGCCCTCGCTGGGGAATGGGCAGATCTCGCTGGCCATCGGCGAGCCGGCCGCGGTGGCCATCGACCCGACCGACCCGGACGTCATCTACGCCGGCACGGGCCCGCGGAAAGTCGTGGCGAACAGTGCTGTCGCTGTCGGCCTGTTTAAGTCGACCGACGGCGGGGCGTCCTGGGTGCTGCTCGGCTCCGGCTACCCGGCGGACAACACGGGCAACGCGGCCACGATCTTCGGCGCTACCGGCACCACCCTCATCAACTCGATCATCGTCGACCCGGCGAACTCGTCGGTGGTCTACCTCGCCGCCTCGACCGGGGTGTGGCGGTCCGCCAACGGCGGGCTCGACTGGACTCCCGGCACCGGCAGCAACGTCGGGGACGCCCGTTCCCTCGTCCTGGACCGCACGTCGCCGACCGGAAACCGGATCCTCTACGCCGGGATCGACCAGCAAGGCGTCTACCAGTCCACGGACGGCGGCCAGAACTGGACCTCGATCCTCAACGCGAGCACATCCGCGGTCGCCAACGCGCTGAAACCCGTCTCCGGGACGATCAACCAGGTCGTGCTCGACCTGGCCCCCCCGGCCTCGCGACCGAAGCGCGGCGGGATCCAGGTCCTCTACGTCGCCATCGGCGCCACGGCTTCGCCGCCAGCCGGAACGGCATTCGACCCGATCGGGCTATTCATGAGCACCGACCAGGGCGCCACCTGGACCCTGCAGGCCAACGCCGCCACCCTGAGCGCCCTGGGCACGACCAAAAACCCCCTGGGCACGACCCAGGCCGGGTTCTGCATGGCGCTCGCCGTCGACCCGGCATCGCCCGGCGACGGCGTGAACGACGTGCTGCTGCTCGGCTGCGTGGGCCAGGGCCGCTCGGCGGATTCGGGGGTGACCTTCACCAATCTCTCCTCCGGCATGCACGCGGACACCCACTCCTGGGCCTTCGCCCCGTCCGCGCCGGCCACCGTGTACTGCGGTACCGACGGCGGGGTCTTCCGGTCCGATGACGGCGGTGTGAACTGGCGCGACCAGAATGGCGGCGGGCTGCAGACCACCCTCGCCTACAACCTCGACATCAAACCCGACGCCACCGCCAGCGAGAGCGCCGCGGCCTTTCAGGACAACGGGCTCAAGCTCACCGACATCGGCGCGCAGTGGCGGCAGGGCAAGGGCGGCGACGGCTTCGACATCGTCTACTCCGGGACCACGCCGACCGTGCTGATGGCCTCGACGAACCGCGACAGCTCGGGAAAAAAGCAAGCCGGGGTGTGGTACTTCGACGGGCAGAGCTGGGTCGACGTCACCCCGTTCACGGGGAACGACGCGGGAAAGATATTCAAATCTCAGCTCGCGGCGGACCCGAACTCCGACCAGGTGTTCTACGCGGGCGGCGTGCAGAACCTGTACCAAACCCTAAACGCCGGGACCACCGGGACCACCTGGCGCCAGCTAACCCCGATCGCCTCTACGAACGGCTTCTCCGCCGTCGTGGCGGTGGCGCCGAGCGACTCGAACAACGTCGTCGCGGCGAACGGGACGCCGACCGTGTTGGTCTCCACGAACGCGCTGCGCACCCCGCGGACGCCGACGTTCACGGACATCACCCGTGACCTGCCAGCCCGCCGCCCGGTGCTGCGGGTGGAGTTCGACCCCAACGACGCCTCGGTGATCTACGCGGTCCTCGGCGGGTTCGCCGGGACCGGGCCCGGGCACGTGTTCCGGACCACCCTCACCGCGACGAGCTGGACCGACATCTCGCCCGACCTGGACGCCCCGTTCGGCGCGCTGGCCCTCGACGGCCAGGACACCCCGACGACGATCTACGTGGGAACCGACGTCGGCGGCGTCCTGCGCTCGGTCGACCGGGGCGCCACCTGGACGGTGCTGGACGACCTGCACTTCCCGAGGGCGCCGGTCACCGACCTGGTGATCGGCCGGGGGTCGCAGGTGCTGCAGGCGGCCACCTTCGGGCGCGGCGTCTTCGGGTTCGTCCTGCCGGACTGGCCGAGTATCGCGGTCGACCCGGAGGCCGAGTTCGACTTCGGAACGACCTGCGGCGACGAGATCGCCTACCGCACCCTCGAGGTGTTCAACGTCGGAACGTCGGCCCCCCTGCTGATCACGAGCGTGCAGCGGCTGATGGGCTCGGCCGGGTTCGAGGTATCGCAAAATCCCGGCACCCCGATCGCGGTCCGGCCGGGCGAGCACGTCGACTTCACCGTCGCGTTCACCGCGACAACCCCGGGCACGGAGGAGAAGGCGACGATCCGGATCGTGAGCAGCGACCCGGACGCCCCCACCGTCGACCTGATCGCCATCGGGCTCGGCGGGACTCCGAGGTTGGAGACCGTGATCGCCGATCGGGGTGACTTCGGCGAGGTCTGCGTCGGGGAGTTCGTCGACCGCGACCTCGTGCTGAACAACAGCGGGGTGTGCCCGCTGCACATCCGGGAGATCAGCTCCACCTCCCCGGCGTTCCAAGCTCCCCGGGTGGATAGCTTCCCGCTCGTCGTGGCACCCGGGGACTCCCTCACCGTCCCGATCCGGTTCCGGCCGCAGGCCGTCGGCCGGGTCACGGCCGCGCTGCGGATCATCAGCGACGCGCCCGGCCTCCAGGCGATCGTCGAGGTCTCGGGGACCGCGCCGACGCCCCGTCTGGTGGTCTCTATCGCCGACGCCGGCGCCTTCCCCGACACCTGCCTGGGCGACGTCAGCGACGAAACGCTCACCTTGTCCAACAGCGGCAGGTGCCCGCTCACCATCACCGCGATCACGTCGTCGTCCACCGACTTCCTGGTGCCGGAGACCCTGGCCTTCCCGATCGTCATCGCCCCGGGCGGGGACCTGGAGCTGACCCTGCGCTTCCAGCCCGCCCACATCGGCGACGCCACCGGGACCATCACCATCTTCAGCGACGACCCGGACCGCCAGACGGCCCTCGAGGTCAGCGGGCACGCACCAAGCGGGCGGCTGACCATCACCGGCACCGCTGCGTTCGGGCCGGTCTTGCTCGGCGACCACGCCCGGCAGACCCTGTCGATCTGCAACACCGGGGACTGCGACCTGCACGTGACCCGGGTCGCGTTCCTCCCGCCCTCCCCGTGCGACGTGGCGCGGCGATCGCCGTGCGGGTGCGCCGGATGCACGGGCCGGCATGGGTGCGTTCCGGGCTGCGGCTGCGCCGGACACGCGCACGACCACGGCACTGCTCACGCCGGGCAGGACGGCGGCACCGGCGACGGCAAGAACGGCAGCGACGGAGGAGACGGCGCTCACCCCGCCGCCCACGGCTGCGCCTGCGACCAGAAGTGCCTGAACTTCCGGATCCTGACCAATCCGTTCCCGGCCACGGTGCACCCGGGGTCCTGCCTCGGCATCCTCCTGGAGTACGTGCCGACCTGCGACTCGGCGGCGTGCTGCGAACTGGTCATTGAAAGCGACGACCCGGACCTGCTGCGACGTACCATCTTGGTCACCGGGCGCCTTCGCCGGACACTCCGGTCGGCGCTCAAATGCTGGGCGGCGCAGGAGCTGCACGAGATTCTGGAGGCTGGCAACTGCTAACGGGCTTCGCCTTGCCCGGCGTCACTTTGAACGGGAATGATCGGCCTTGGTGATGGCGTCGGCCGGTCCGGGCCGACCGGAATGTCCGCATGGTCGAAGCAGGCCTTCGCGCCGCCGAATCCCCCGGTGTGCTCGTCCACGTCGAACAGCAGCACCGCGCTGCTATCGAAGCCGCCCGCCGTGTCCCGCAGTCGGACGGCGACGTGGGCGAATATTGCGGCTCTGGCTTTCGAATCTGAGGAGCCGCGGCCGTGCAGTCACCCGTCCGGCGATCTGTCCAGAGGTCGGGGGATAGGTCCATGCCGCCTCATCGCCGAACGGGGCGGTGTCCAGGCAGGCGTCCAGCACGAACCGGGGTCCGGGCGTGCCGCCGGGCACCTCGCATGCCAGCGCCACGGTTGCCCCGCCGGTCCAGCCTTCCAGCGGCAGGCCATGCGGACAAGCACTCCAGCACAGTCCAGAGGGGTCGATCCCGCTGCGGCTCGGGACCCGCACCAGCCTACGGGTCAGCTTCACTACGGCGTCGTAATCTTCGCGGGCAGCCCGCAACGGGTCGGCGATCGCTCCTCTGATTCCTGGGTCTAATGCCTTGAGTAGCGCGCTGCGGACCGCGGCGCCACAGAGCCGAGATTCAGCGTTCCGCTATGCCTAGGCCGGGGCGCCAGTAACGATCCGTGTTTACAGGCTGGTGCAGGGAATGGGACCTCGGACGCCAGCCACGGGCAGCCGCCGTCATCTCAGCGCCTCCGCGCTGGCCGGCTGAGCCAGACCTGCCAGGACCGGAGAAAAGGAGCCTCTGGCTAACCTGGATGAACGGGCCGCAAGGTCGAGAAAGGACGGGTAGGCCGACAACCGGCCCCGCCAGCGCAGCGCGCGTAATGGCCGAGACATCGCGATCGGCAACCCGTATGGCGGCTACCCTTGCCAAGCCGTCCATGCGGCGCCACAACCAGACCTAGCCTTGTCAACGGCATCCCTACGGGGACCTTCGTCACTCTTTCCAAGTCATAGCCAGACCCATCATTACAGCGTCTTATTCGCTGCACAGCGCTCGGCGTCATCATGCGTATCAGCAGGTCAGCACAGCGTTTCGAGCTGGATTCTTACCATGGAGACGCTCTGCCGACTGAGCTAACGGGGCCTATCTACTTGGGGCTACACGCCATGACGCGTCTCCCCGGGTATGTACAGTGCCGGTACGACGTCCGATCTGGCAACGTGGCCAGTTCGGTGCGCCAGCCGGCGTAGGAGAGCTTAGCGTACTTCTGCCGCGGTCGCGTCACCGTGCCGGAGGACGCCAGCGTCTGACGGCGTGCCCGGGAGAGCCCGCCGACGAGCGGATGAACGATATCGATGCGTTGCGGTATGTCCAGAAGCAGATGCTGGATCCTGCCACAGCGGATTCGCGGTCCGGCAGTTTGACACGGGAAGTGCCGTGGGAACGTGGGCCGGCCGGTCCGGCTCAGTGCTGGAGCCAGGTCTGCGCTGCGGCCGTCAGTGCCTCGATCCCGGTGGGCAACGTGGGCTCGATGACGGGTGCGAACAGGGGCGAGTGGTTCGACGGGAGATCATTTGACCGCGCGGCGATCTCACCGACCGTTGCCGCACCGGCGAAGCCCGCGGGGTCAGCGCCGCCCAGCAGCCAGTACACACAGGGCGCTCCCGCCGCGCTCGCGAGCAGGCCGACATCCTCGCTGCCCGTCACCGGGCCCGGGTCGACGACTATCGGCGACACCGACTGCAGGGCCGGCCGCGTCCGGGCGCAGGCAGCCTCGTCGTTGATGACGGCAGGGAACGACTCGGCCAGTTCTATGTCCGGGGGTCTCGGAGCTCCGGCGGTGGCTGCCTCACCGCGGGCGATCCGCTCGATGGCCGCCAGGACCTGGTCGCGCACGTCGCTGCTGAAGGTCCGGATGCTGAAACCTAGCTCGGCCTGGTCAGGGATGATGTTCGTGGCCGTCCCGGCATGCAGGGTGCCGATCGTCACCACCGCGGACTCCCCGGCGGGGACCTCCCGGGAGACGATCGTCTGCACGCGCAGCACCGTCGCGGCGGCCATCACGATCGGGTCGACAGAGGTCTCGGGCCGCGAACCGTGCGCACCCTGGCCGTGCAACGTTACTTTCAGGCTGTCCGCCGCGGCGAAGGCCACGCCGGCGTGCAGCCCGATCACGCCGGCCGGAATCGGAGCCACGTGCTGACCCAGGACGACCACCGGCTTACCGAAGCGTGCGTAGAGCCCGTCGTCGATCATCGCCCTGGCCCCGTCACCGAGCTCCTCCGCGGGCTGGAACACCGCCATCAGCGTGCCTGACCAGGTATCCCGGCTCTGCGCCAGCCGCTCGCACGCCCCCAGTAGGCAGGCGACGTGCAGGTCGTGCCCGCACGCGTGCATCACGGCGGTCTGGTTTCCGTCCGCATCGGTGGTCACCTGCGTGCTCGAATACGGCAACCCGGTGGCCTCCAGCACGGGCAGCGCGTCCATGTCGGCGCGCACCAGCACGGTAGGGCCTGGACCGTTACGGCAAAGACCCACCACCCCGGTGCCACCCACCCCTGTGGTGACCTCGAAACCCATACTCACCAGGTGACTCTCGACGATCCCCGCCGTGCGCGTCTCAGCGAAACCGAGCTCGGGGTGGGCGTGAACGTCCCGGTAGACCTCCGCCCAGCGGTCAATGCTCGCGGTCATTCCCACTCCAAGTCAGACGTCGGTGACCCCAGTCAATCAGCTCAACTCCAAGCCAGGGCACACGGACCGGCCCGATCGGCCCACCAGAGCCGGCCAGCGAGTCCAGGTCAGGCTAGTTCGGTCAAGGGGAAGGCACGGTGGCGGCGCGGCGGAACGAGGAAGTTCTGCCGCCGGGTGGCGGTGAGGAAACGCTCGAGGCCGTTGTCCTCGGCGGAAACGCCGTACTTATCCTGCAGGTCGAGCGAGGCCTGGCTGGTGCGCAGGGTGCGGAAGAACTCGGCGGACGGCACGAAGATGGTGAACTGGAGCTTGGGCAGGTTGCCGCCGCCGGGGACGTCCATCGCGTCGAATCCGGGGCCGTCCATGCGGATGTGCAGGGGCGTGCCGTCGGCTGCCCGGGAGGTGCGCTGGAGACAGGAGAGGTGCCCCATCCGGCGCTCGCGGCCGGCCGTGCCGATGCCCTGCGCGGTGCGTTCGGCGTAGTGCGGCCCGCGGTTCTGGTTGGGCAGCAGCGCCGGGCCGCCGCCGTCGGTGTACGGGTCCTTGTGGCCGGCCGCGATGCTGGGCGCGTGGAACATGTACTGCACACGCTCGGTGTAGACGCCATCCTGGCCGGGCGGCTCCTGTTCGCTGCTCATGTCGAAGAACTGGAGCATGTCCAGGATGACATGGGACAGATGCTGGACCGAGCCGTTGTCGAAGTAGCCGCCCGGCACGGCCGTCGTCAGACGGGCCGCGGAGGTACCCGCGAACGTGCAGATGGGGGCCGGGCCCGCCCCGTTCACCTGCTGGTCGGCGAAACCCATCCACATCGGCGACTGGTGCTGGACGAAATCGGCGAAGGGCAGGCGATGCCGCCTCGCGACCGCTTTCGGCAGGCCCATCTGCACGAACATATGCCGGCTCGAGGTGAACCTGATCAGCCCGTCCCAGGCCGGGGAGGCCACTGCGTGCCCGCGCAGCTTGTTGCTTCCGGCGAACCAGGCGAGCACGTCGGACAGGGTGCGCGGGTTGTCGCCGCGCAGGGTGAACAGCACGTCGTTGCGCTCGATGCGCACATCGACGTCGTAGCGGAGCTTGGTGATCCCGGGGTTGGCCGGGCTCACGTCGGTCGGGCCGGGCTGGGCCTCCTCCAGCACGTACCGGCCGGCGTCGGAGGCCAGCCGCGGCATGTGCCGGGCCACCAGGCTCCCGGTCCGCCCGCCGGGCAGCCGGTCGAAATAGGGCAGCCCGTAGGCGACGAACGTCACCAGGTGCCTCGCGCCCCACGGATAGCACTGCTCGAGCACGCCCAGCGCGCGGTTCATCTCCGCCTGGTCGGCCAGGGTCGGCGTCCGTTCCAGCGCCGCCGTCAGGAAAACGGTGTGCACCGGCGGCATCTGGAATTGCACGTCGCTGCCGTAATTCTGCGGAGGCATCGCTAGAAAGGCGGAAATATCAAACTGGATGTCGGACGGGACGATGGACGCGTCGGCGCGCACCGGGACGAAAGAGAATGGCCCGACGGCTTCGAGTGCGCCGAGCGCCACGGCGAGCGCGCCCGCCCGCTTGAGAGCCGTCCGCCGGTTCATGGGCGCCGGGGATTCCAACGGCTGTTTCTCCTTGCGCTCGTAAAGCCGACGCTGCGAACCGGGAACGGGTACAGGCGGGACGATCTTAGGGGAAGCCGACATTACCGGTCAACAAGGGCAGTACTCCAGGCCCGTTCGGCCCCTTGTTCTTGTTGCTGGCTACGATCGGTCGCGGTCCGTGACCACGCCCGCCGGCCTGGACCGGTGATATACAGCACCGGCCGAACCGCGTTTCCGGGCTGTTTGCCGTTATTGCCCGGAAAACCCTATGGCGCTGGTCGTTATCGGGCACCATGGTGAAGCGTTCAAGGGTGGGGTTTCACGCGCGGTGCGGCTTAGGCCGGGCCGGCGTGAATGAGTTTCTGCGAGGCTTCGATGGTCCGTCATGCTCGCTCGGCTAAGAGCCCGGTCCTCAAGGCTACGGTCACGGTCCTGCTGGCCGTCGCGATCATCGGCGCGCTGTGGGTTCCCATTTACGCGCACACCGAGCCCAAGCTGGGTGCTTTCCCCTTCTTCTACTGGTACCAGCTCATCCTGGTGCCGGTGACCGCGCTGCTGTGCTGGATCAGCTATCTGCTGCTGCGGGACAAGCCGGCCCGGCCGCACCGGCGGGCCCCGCAGCCCGCGGCGCGTGACCGCGAAGGGACATGGCGATGAACCACCTGGACGGTGTCGCGCTCACCGTCGTGATCGGTTCCTTCCTGATCGTCACCTGCATCGGCTTCGCCGCGGCCCGGTGGCGCCCGGCCGAGGACCCGATGCACCTGAACGAGTGGGGCCTGGGCGGCCGGGGGTTCGGCACGTTCGTCAGCTGGTTCCTGCTCGGCGGCGACATCTACAC
>Ga0335081_10020027_pt1 | contig 10822 bp, 8 predicted proteins | sample Lox_Sample_35_FD_206713 | JGI IMG/M metagenome (GOLD analysis project Ga0335081, IMG submission 206713) | Soil microbial communities from Loxahatchee National Wildlife Refuge, Florida, United States - Lox_Sample_3.5 | ecosystem: Environmental > Terrestrial > Soil > Wetlands | place: USA: Florida... | reverse complement strand
CGAGCTCAACGATCCCGAGCTCATCGGTTGGCTGAAGGCGATCGGCGGCAAGTGCAACTTGCTGCTGGGTTCGGGCGCCTACAAATCGGGCGAGGCAGACGAGAACGCGGCGGCGCGCAAGGAGCTGCGGTTGAACTCGAGCGTCAACATCCATGACCGTTTGGTGAAGAGTCCGCATTTCGCCCACAACAAATTCGTCATCTTCTGCGACCCGCAGGGCCAGCCCGAAAGCCTCTGGACCGGCAGCACGAACTGGACCGTGACCGGGCTCTGCACGCAAGTGAACAACGGCGTCTTGATCCGGAGTCCGGCGCTTGCCGCCGCCTACCGTCAGCGCTGGGAGGATTTGAAGGACGCGGGCGCCACCTATCCCGCGGGCCTCGCCACCGCCGCCTCGACGCATGCGACGGTGAAGGTCGGTGGCGTCGCCGTCACCGCATGGAACGCGCCCGTCGACAACTTCGTCGATCTCGACGATGCCCGCGTACTCATCGATGCGGCCAAGGAGAGCGTGCTCTTCCTGATGTTCAATCCCGGCCCGCAGGAGACGCTGCTCAACGCCATCCTCGAGCTCGATCCACAAAGGCTCTTTATCCACGGCATCGTCAACCAGGATCCGGGCGGCGGCAAGAAGCCGCTGATCAAGATGACGCATCAGGGCCAGCAGCTGCCGCCGGCCGCGATCGATACCATTCTCCCCGCGTCCCTCACCGAGAAGAGCGGCTGGTTCGACAAGGAGTTCCAGTACAACCGCGTGATGATTCACAGCAAGGTCGTGGTCATCGATCCTTTCGGCGAGGACCCCGTGGTCATGACCGGCTCGCACAATCTCGGTCCCAAGGCGAGCAGCAAGAACGACGACAATCTCGTCATCATCAAGGGTGCCAAAGGCCTTGCCGAGGAATATGCGGTGAACATCATGGGCGTCTATGGCCACTACAAATGGCTCTATGACCAGGCGCAGCGGAAGGGGCAGCCGCATTTCGACGGCAACGAGGCCGACGACCGCTGGCAGCAGCGCTTCGCGAGCGGCCCCGCGTTGCGCGAGGTCGCATTCTGGTTGTCGTGATCGGTTGGCATCTGCCGCCGGTCGAGCGCGTCGGTTGAAACCGCGTCGCGCGCTCCGCTAGCATCGCCGGCGGAGGAGCGCGCCCATGCCGATCGTCAACCGCATCGCCGACTACCACAAGGACCTGGCCGCCTGGCGGCATGAGCTGCACGCCCATCCCGAGACCGCCTTCGAGGAGAAAGAGACGGCGGAATTCGTCGCGCGGCGGCTCACGGAGTTCGGCCTCGATGTCCATCGCGGCCTCGCCGGCACCGGCGTCGTCGCCACGCTCAAGGGCAATGCTCCGGGTCAGCGCGCGATCGCTCTCCGCGCCGACATGGACGCGCTCCATGTCCACGAGAAGAGCGGCGTCGCCTATGCCTCGAAGACGCCGGGCAAGATGCATGCCTGCGGCCATGACGGGCATACGACGATGCTGCTGGGCGCCGCGCGCTATCTGGCGGAGACGCGCAATTTCGCCGGCACCGTGCATTTCATCTTCCAGCCAGCCGAGGAGAACGAAGGCGGCGGACGCGTCATGGTGGAAGAGGGCCTCTTCGAGAAGTTCCCGGTGGAAGCGGTCTTCGGCATGCACAACTGGCCCGGCATGCCGGCCGGCAAATTCGCCACGCGCCCCGGGCCGATGATGGCGTCCTTCGACATCTTCGAGATCACCGTGACGGGGAAGGGCACGCATGCGGCGCTGCCGCATCTCGGCATCGATCCCGTGGTGGCCGCGGCGCAGATCGCCACCGGCCTCCAGACCATCACCAGCCGCAACACGCATCCGCTCGAGAGCGCCGTCGTCAGCGTGACGCAGATCCATGGCGGCGACACCTGGAACGTCATCCCCGACGAGGTGGTGCTGCGCGGGACGACGCGCTCGTTCCGCAAGGAGGTGCAGGACGCGATGGAAGCCGCTATCCGCCGTATCGCTCAAGGCGTCGCGAGCGGCATGGGGGCGAGCGTCGCGGTGCGCTACGAGCGGCGCTATCCGCCCACGGTCAACAGCGCGCCCGAGACCGAGATCGCCACGCAGGCCGCCGCCGAGGTCGTGGGCGCGGCCAATGTCGACCGCACGCTGATGCCGACCATGGGCTCGGAGGATTTCGCCTTCATGCTGCAGGCGAAGCCCGGCGCCTACGTCTTCATCGGCAACGGCGGCGGCGACAAGGCGGCCGGTCTCCACAATCCGCATTACGACTTCAACGACGAGATCCTGCCGATCGGCGCCAGCTATTGGGCGCGGCTCGTCGAGCGCGTGCTGGCGAAGGCCGCCTGACGCCAAACGCCATGGCCGGCGCCGCGCGCCTCGGCCGTAACGCCGCCGCCGTCGCCGCGCTCTTTCTCGTTCTCCTCTGTCTCATGCCGCCCGACGGCGTGCTGTCGGACAATGAGGAGAACTATTTCCAATTGGCGCTCCAGAGGGTGAGCGCGGCCCCGGCCGATACCGCCGTCTTCGACAGCTCACACCATCGTTTCCTCGCCGATCATCTGCTGGGCGCGCTCGTGGCGCTGGCGGGCTTCGCCGGGGCGCAGGTCATCGCCCGCTCTCTCGCCGCGCTCGCATATGCGGCAGCTCTTGCTGCGCTCTTTCGCCGACTCGGCCTTAGGGCGCTCGATGCCATCCTCGCCGTCGTCATCTTTGCGCTGCTCGGCCAGACGCTCTTCGGCGGCGAGTGGCTCTTCGGCGGCGCCGAGGCCAAAGTGCCCGCCTACGTGCTCGTCATCGCGGGCCTCGTCCTGACCCTCGACGGGAAGCGCCTCGGCGCGGCGCTGCTCTTTGCCGCCGCAACCTACTTCCATTTCCTGGTCGGCATCTTCTGGTTCGGCGCGGCGATGCTGCTGGCGGTCATCGAGGAGCCGCGTGCGCTCCGCTCGGCGCTGGCCGTCTCCGGCGTCTTCTCTCTGCTGGTGGCGCCGCTCCTCGGCTGGATCGCCTGGTCGCGTTTTGCTGTGCCCGCGCCCGATCCGAGCCTGCCCACGCCCGACATTCTCTATTCCTTCATCCGCGCCCCACACCACATGGCGCCGTTCATCGATTGGCCGAGCTTCCGCGATCACTGGCTCGAGGGATATCTGCTCGCGGTCGGCATGCTTGTCGCTGCGCTGGTCATGATGCACCTTGGCGAGGAAACGAGGCTCCGACGCCTCGCGCTCTGGCTTGCTCTCTTGATCGGCTATCTCGTGGCCGCGCTGGCCGCGTCCTTCGTCGATCGCCGGACCGGCGTGCTCGGAAAATTCTATCTCTTTCGACCGGCGGCCCTGCTACTGCTGCTTTGGCTCGCCGCGGCGCTCGCGGCGCTCGTCCGTCTCCTGCGCGGGCAATGGCCGGGGCTGCGCGTCATTGCGTTGGCCCTGGTCATGCCCGCCTTCCTGCTCGATGCCGCGACCCGCGTCGTCGACGAGATCGAGGGGCAAGCGTCCCAAGCTCCGGAGAAACGGGCGCTTGCCCATTATCTTCGCGCCAACGCGCCGGCCGATGCCCTGGTGCTGATCGATCCCGCGCTCGATTTTGACTTCCTCGATTTCGAGCGGCGCACCGGCCATCCCATGCTGGTCACCTGGAAGTTCGATCCGACCACCGACCCCGAGATCCAGGAATGGTATCGCCGCATGGAATTTCGCAAGGCCATCTTCGCCGAGGGCTGCGCCGGCCGGAGCGCCTATCGCGTCGATTTTCTGCTGACGACGGCTGCGCACGCCTCGGCCCTCGCCGACTGCGGTCCGGTCGTGTTTCGGACCGGCGATCGCGTCCTATTGCGATGGGCGTCGCGTTGAGCCGCGCGGATCCAGCGCTTCTTGCAGTCCGTCGCCGAGGAAATTGCAGGCGATGACGGTGACGAAGATCAAGAGGCCGGGATAGATCGCGAGCTGCGGCGCGCGGCTGATGGTCTCCTGGGCGCCGGTCAGCATATTGCCCCAACTCGCCAAGGGCGGCGAGATGCCGAGGCCGAGGAAACTCAGCACCGATTCCAGAAGAATGATGTTTCCGACCGAGAGCGTGGTCGCGACGATGATCGACGAGGCGAGGTTCGGCAGGATATGGACCAGCATGATCCGCCGCGGACTGGCGCCCAAGGCGACCGCGGCGCGGACGAAATCCTGGGCGCGCAGCGACAGCGCCGCGCCCCGCACCAGTCGCGCCACCGTGGTCCAGCCGAAGAGCGCCACGAGCACGATGATGCGGTAGAGGCTCACCGACTCGGACTGGACGATGGCTTGGGGAAGACCGAGCTTCTTCAAATCGATCGCGGCGAGGATGATCAGCAGCGGCAGGATGGGGAGCGCGATGACGCCGTCGGTAAAGCGCATCAACGCCGCATCGAGCCGGCCGCCGCGATAGCCTGCCACGAGACCAATAGCGGTGCCGAGCAAGGCTGCCGTCAGCGCCGCGGTGATGCCGACCAGCAGCGAGACCCGTCCGCCGTCGAGGAGCCGCAGCAGCAGGTCGCGGCCGATCTCGTCGGTGCCCAGCGGGTGGCGGAGCGAGGGCGCCGCGAGGAGATGGTAGAGATCGACCTTATAGGCACTGGCGCCGGTGAGTGCCGCCACCAGCGGCGCCAGCGCCGCCGCGAGCGCCAGCACCAGCAGCAGCGCGCCGCTCAGCGCGACGCGGCGATCGGCGAGCGCGCGCCGCCACAGATTCATCGGTAGGTGATCCTGGGATCGGTGGCCGCGTAGGCGATGTCGGCGGCAAGGTTCGAGAGCAGCACCAGCACCGTAGCGAAGAGCAGCGCCGCCAGCGCCACGTTGAAGTCGTTGCCGAGGATCGCATCGTAAATGAGCCCGCCCATCCCGGGGTAAGCGAACATCCGTTCCGTGACGAGAGCGCCCGAGAACAGCGACCCGAAGGAGAGGGCGATGATGGTGATGACGGGAATGATCGCGTTGCGGAGCGCGTGCGCCCAGAGAACGCGGGCCGCACCGGCGCCCTTGGCCCGCGCCGTCCGGACGTAATCCTGGCGCAGCGCCTCGATCATCGCGCCGCGCATGAAACGAAGATATCCCCCGATGCTGGCGAGCGTCAGCGTCGCGACCGGGAGCACCAGATGGTCGAGCCGATCGGCGAAACCGCCATCGCCGACCGTGGCGATGCCGCCGGCGGGAAGCCAGCCGAGCGTCACGGCGAAGACGAGAATGAGAATGAGCGCGAGCCAGAAGGAGGGCACCGATATGCCGGCGAAGCTGACGAAATTGACGATGGTGTCGAGCAGCGAGCCCGGCCGGCGCGCCGCGAGCGCGCCCAGCGGCAGCGCGATGGCGAGCGCCAGCACGAAGCTCGTCCCCATCAGCACCGCGGTGTTGCCGAGCCGCGGCAGCATGACCTCGGTGGTCGGCTTGTGATAGAGGCGCGAATAGCCGAGATCGCCCGAGAGCGCCGCCTCGGCCCAGGCGAGATAACGCTTGCCGAGCGGCTGATCGAGGCCGCGCAACGCCTTCAAGCGGGCGACGTCCGCGGCCGTCAGATGCGGATCGCCGCTCAGCATGAGATCGATGGGATCGCCCGGCATCAAACCGATGAGGGCATAGATGAGAAAGGACATGACGGCGGAAACCGCCACCACTTGCGTCAGGCGCGCGGCCACGAAGCGCATCATCGCGCTGCCCCTCCGACGCCCCCCTTCACGATCGCGCCTCGACGTACCAGTCCTCGACCCACAGCGTCGAGGGATATTGATGGCCGGTCGGGGTCACGCCCTTCAGCCACTTCGGCAGAATAAACGGATTGGAGCGGAAGAAGAGCGGCAGCGCCGGCAGCTGCTCGGCATAAAGCGCCTGAAGCTCGTGCCATTCCTCGGCTCGGCGCGGGCGCTCGAGCTCGATCTCGATGGCGTTGACCAGACGGTCCGCCTCGGGGTCGCGGAAGCCCGGATAATTCTGGCCGGAAAATCCGTTCGCCTGGCTCGGGACCTGGTCGGAGCGGAGCGTGGTCAGGGGGTCGTTCTCGGGGGCGCTCACCCACGCATAGAAGGCAAGGTCGAATTTTCGGTTGCGCATGGTCTCGCCGAAGAGCGTGCGGGGCGTCTCCGCCTTGATATGCACCTCGATGCCGATCTCGCGCCATTGGCTCTGGAAGACCTGCGCGACCAGATCGAGGCCGTGATTGCCAGCGCCCATCGAGAGGTCGAGCGCCAGGCGATGGCCGGCGGCATTGCGGCGCATGGTGTCGCCCCCGGCATGCCAGCCCGCCGCCTCGAGGAGGACCCGCGCCTTGGCCGGGTCATAGGCGTAATGTGGCACCTCCTTGGAATAGACCCAGTCGAGAGGCGGCACGAAGCTGTCGGCGACGATTTGGCGGCCGTCATAGAGCTGCTGGCTGATCGCCTCGCGATCGATGCCGTACATCAGCGCCTGCCGTACGCGCTGGTCGGCGAGAATCGGGTGGTCGAGATTGCAGTCGATGTGCGAGTAGATCAGGGTCGGCTTGTAGGTAATGTCGTATTCGTCGCCATGATGCTTCTGGAAGGCGAGCGCCTGGTCGAGCGTGAAGCCGATTTCGCCGGCCACCATGTCGATGCCGCCCGCCAGCAGATTGGCCTCGAGCGCCGCCGAGTTCTCGATCGTCCAGATGACGATGCGGCGGAAGGCTGGCGCCTTTCCCCACCAGGTCGGATTGCGCTCCAGCACGATATGGGATCCCGCCTCGACCTCGGTGATGCGATATGGACCGAAATAGAGCCCGGGATTGGCGGGGTCGCTGTCGTAGAGGGTGCGGTTGTGGTACTGCGCCGGATCGCTGAAGGCGGCGCGCTCGAGATGCGCCGGCAGAACCTCGAAATCGGCGAGCGAGGCGCTGTAGTCATAAGTCAGCTTGTTCAGCGTCACGGTGAAGGTCTTGTCGTCCTTCACATCGATGCTGATGATGCGGCGGAAGAGATCGGCGTCGGCGATGCCGCTCAGTGGATTCTTTCCGACCTCGTTGGTGAAGAGCACGTCCTTGGTGGTGACGGGCACGCCGTCGCCCCAGCGCGCGCCGGGGTGCAAGCTCAGGGTGAGCCGGATGCCGCGCTTGCCGTCCGGCAGATCGAACGGCACGGCGCGCCCGTTCTCGATGGTCGGCACTTCGGTGCACAGCATGGCGACCACCTGCCACTTGGCATCGAAAACGGTGAGGGGCCGACGCGCCATACCCAGCACATAGGAGGCCGCTACGGAGGGATCGACCATTGGGTGAAATGTGCCGGGATACTGGCTGATGCCGATATCGAGCTCGTCTGCCGGGCGACGACCGCCGGCGCGCGCGGCGCGGCTCGCCAGCACGAGCGTCAACGCTCCGAGGATCGCCTGCCGCCGCGTCTGCATGCGGCGGACCATAGCACAGGATCTGCGCCTCGCTCAGCGCAGTAAGGAGGCCTGCTCTCGACGATCGGCGCCGGCCGCGGCATCTTCCGGCGAAACCGAGAGAGGGGAGAGCCCATGACCAAGCTCTGCGAGGGACGCGTCGCCATCGTCACCGGCGCCGGCCGCGGCATCGGCCGCGAGCACGCGCTCATGCTGGCGGCCGAAGGTGCCAAGGTGGTGGTGAACGACATCGGCGCGGCCGCGGACGGCACCGGCCGAGACGCGTCGCCCGCCTCGGGCGTGGTCGCGGCGATCCGCGCCGCGGGCGGCGTCGCCGTGGTGAATGGCGACGACATCGCCGATTGGAACGGCGCCAAGCGCCTCGTCGATCATGCCGTCGGCGAATTCGGCCGGCTCGACGTGCTGGTCAATAATGCCGGCATTCTCCGGGACCGCATGCTCGTCAATATGACCGAGGCGGAATGGGATGCGGTCATTGCTGTCCATCTGAAGGGCAGCTTTGCCGCAAGCCGTCACGCCGCCGCCTATTGGCGCGACCGCAGCAAGGCCCTGGGCGCTCCGGTCGATGCGCGCATCATCAACACCTCCTCGAGCTCCGGCCTTTTCGGCAATCCCGGGCAGGCGAATTACGGCGCCGCCAAGGCGGGGATCGCGGCGCTCACCATCATCGCCGCGCGCGAACTGCGGCGTTATGGCATCACCGTCAACGCGATCATGCCGCATGCGCAGACGCGCATGACCGAGGGCCTGCGCTCGCACAGCCCCGAGGCGCTGGCGCGACGCGATCCGCGCTTCGTGGCGCCTATCGTCGTCTGGCTCGCCAGCCTCCAATCGCGCGAAGTGACGGGCCGCGTCTTCGAGGCGGGCGGCGGCATCCTTGCCGTGATGGAGGGCTGGCATCGCGGTCCCAACGTCGATCAAGTTGCCGACCCCGCACTGCTCGGCCCCATCGTCGGCGACCTCGTCGCTCGCGCCCGGCGGAACGCCGGCATGGACGGCAGGGACGCAGATTGACATCAGCCGCCGGCGATCTCGCAGTCCTTTTTCGGAATGAGATCGTAGGGAAGCGCGAAGCCCGGAAGCGCCTTGAGGCGATTGGCCCAGGCCTCGACCTTGGGCCAGCGGGCAATGTCGAAGCCGCCTTCGGCCATGAACACCATGCGGCCGAAGCAGCCGATATCGGCGATGGTGCAGGTCTCGCCCACCAGCCATGGCCGGCCTTCGAGGCTATGATCGAGGAAACCCAGCGCCTCCTCGGCGAGGGCGCGGAAGCGCTCCAGAACCGGCGGCTCGACCGGTCGGAAACGGGCGGCGTGCCGCACGCGCGCGATATTGGTGATGGCGTCCGCCTCCCAGGAGAGCCACTCCCGCGCCCGCCAGCGCTCCTGCTCGCTCGTGCCTTCGAAGCGTTCTGTCGTCCGCGCGAGATAGTCGAGGATGACGTTCGATTGCACGATGGTGAGGCCGCGGTAACGAAGCGCCGGCACCTGGGCATAGCGATTGACGGCGAGATAGTCGGGCAGCTTCTGCGCCCCGGTCTTTAGATTGACGGTGCGGAAGAAGAGCGGCAGCCGCGCCAGCGCCAGGAACAGCATCGGCTTATAGGTCGAGCTCGAGGTGAAGCTGCCATAAAGAGTGAAGCCGTTCTCCATAGGAGCGCTCCTGAGTGGGCCGCCGGACCGGAACATCGCCGGCTTTCCCGATGTTTATCGGACGAAACTCCAACGGGAAAGGACGCCCCGATGAGACATATTCTCGGTGGTTTCTCCGTTATCGCCCTGCTCGCCGCGGTTCTACCGGCGGGAGCGCAAACCAACGCGCCGACGCCCAGCGCCCAATCGGCCCCGCAGGGCGTGTCGCACGCCCAGGCCAAGCCGGTCCGTCACAAGGCGCGGCAGAGCGCAGCGTCGAAGAGCACGCCCGACGACAACATCGCCAATCAGCTCAACCAACAGGAGCTGTCGCAGATCAATCAGGGTCAAGCACCGGCGAGCGGCACGAGCACCAGTCCCGCGGCCCCGAAGCAGTGAAGCGTCGCCGGCTGGCGGGCCGCGTCCATCCTTGACGTAGAAACTCTCCCTCTTTCCGCGCGCGACGCGGGGGCGGGGGGTCAAACCTTGCCTTTTTGCAGCGGGACCAGGCAGGAAAGCCATTCCTTGTCCTCCGTCGTCGTCCTCCTGTTCACCGTTTCGCAACCCTTCCGGAGGATATCCGAAGTGGTAAGATGCGTTCGGTCGCGCGGGCGAAAAAAGGACGAGCATGCAAAACCGGCAATGGTGGTCCGGTGCGGTCATCTACCAAGTCTATCCCCGCAGTTTCTTTGACAGCGATGGCGATGGCGTCGGCGATCTGCCGGGGGTGACGGCAAAGCTCGATTACATTGCCTCGCTGGGCGTCGACGCGATCTGGCTCTCGCCCTTCTTCCGCTCGCCGATGCGCGATTTCGGCTACGACGTCGCCGACCATGGTGCCGTTGATCCGGTGTTCGGTACGCTGAGCGATGTCGATCGCCTGCTGTCGCGGGCGCATGCCCTCGGCCTCAAGGTCATCATCGATCTCGTTTGCGGCCATACCTCCGATGAGCATCGCTGGTTTGCGGCGAGCCGCGCCTCGCGCGATGGCGCGCATGCCGATTGGTATTGCTGGGCGGACGCCAAGGCCGATGGCGCGGCGCCCAACAATTGGCTCTCGGTCTTCGGCGGCCCGGCGTGGCGCTGGGAACCGCAGCGCCGGCAATACTATTTGCATCACTTTCTCGCGAGCCAACCGAGCCTCAATCTGCGCCATTCCGAGGTCACGGAGGCGCTGCTCGAGGTAGCGCGGTTCTGGCTCGCGCGGGGCGTCGACGGCTTTCGCCTCGATGCCATCGATTTCCTTCTGCATGACCCGGCGCTCACCGACAATCCGCCACGGACGCCGCCCAACCGCACCGCGGTCAAGCCGTTCGCGCTGCAGCACCATCTCTACGACATGATGCGGCCGGAGCCGCCGGCCTTGCTGACGCGCCTGCGCGCGCTCGCCGATGCGCGACCCGGCACGCTGCTCCTCGGCGAGTTCTCGAGCCAAGAAGGCGCCTATGAGCGGATTGAGCGGCGGACCGGGCCGGAGGGGCTGCACCTCGGCTACACGCTTCGGCCCATGCGCGGCGGCGATGCCGCGGGCACGCTCGGCCGCGCGCTGGGCGAGATCGCCGAAGCCGGGAGCGGCGATGGACTCTGCTGGGCCTTCAGCAACCACGACGCGGCCCGCGTGGCAAGCCGCTGGGGCGGGGGTGCCGCCGGTCACGCGGCGAGCGCGCGGCTGTTGCTGTTCCTCCTCCTATCTCTGCAGGGCACGATCTGCCTCTACCAGGGCGAGGAACTCGGCCTGACCGAAGCGCGATTGACGCGAGAGCAGCTGCGCGATCCCCAAGGGATCGCCTCCTTCCCGCATTTCCCCGGGCGCGACGGCAGTCGCACCCCCTTGCCG
>Ga0335081_10020026_pt1 | contig 10822 bp, 9 predicted proteins | sample Lox_Sample_35_FD_206713 | JGI IMG/M metagenome (GOLD analysis project Ga0335081, IMG submission 206713) | Soil microbial communities from Loxahatchee National Wildlife Refuge, Florida, United States - Lox_Sample_3.5 | ecosystem: Environmental > Terrestrial > Soil > Wetlands | place: USA: Florida... | reverse complement strand
TGAATAAATAAATCTGTACCCCTCATCAATGTCATCTTCATACCCCCCATTCATGGCGATCGCAACGACCCCATCATCAGATTTGGAACAGGCGATGCCGGCCATAATTTGATTGTGTGTCCCATCCCAGGCTGCGCCCCAACGTGTGTGCCAGTGTTTCCCAATGTAGAGGCCTGGGATGTGGCCATATGTCGCATCTTGATTGAGTTTCGGCTTAGATGTATCGAATTGGTAGACATAACGGCGACCGTCGGCGGTCCTGACGCGGATGATGCCTGGGTCGAGGGGAGGAAGTGGTTTGTTGTTTGGACGGCATTGGGGGGTTCCGGTGGGGGAGAGAGGGATTTCGCATGGTTTGATGAGGGGACCGTCAGATGATGGGGTTAGTGAGTCGTCGATATGTTCTTTGGGCTGCTCCTGTTCCGTTTGCCGTTCTTCTTCGGGTTCCTCGTCGGAGTGGAGGTATTCGATGTCTTCGCCCCAGACCGTCGATTTAGGGACCAGAACATCACGAATCGCTTTTGACAACTCGTCATATTTACTCGTATCTGAACCAGTGAAAGTCTTGCATTTTTTACGGGGTGTCCAGACAGGGAGGGTCGGGTTATCTTCGGGATCCTCATCATTCGTCATCGCTTGCGGCTCCCGCTGCACAGAAACAAAGTCAGCAAAATGCGGGAATTCGGGAAGGTCAATGTCAAGGCGAGGGTGATACCTTATTTGGGAGGGGAGATTGCCCAGAGAAACTGCTGGGGAGTCGAGTGAATGCCTCTTTGAGGGAGCTGACCGGACTCAGGGGACTTATTGCCAAGTTCTGTGTCGACAAATCGGGAGCCTTCTCCGGTGTGACACCTGAGATGCCGGTTGGTGGCGTCAACAGAGACATCTTCAAAGCAAAAGAGCCGAATGGCTGGAACAATATGTAAGGAGAGTTCGAGGTGAATGGAATGGTAAGGTAATGTTGACACTCTCCACGGGGAGGCGCTGGCGGCGAGGCAGTTGAGGGTCGCGGTACACCAGGCTGCGCACCCTAACCCTCCACCGCTGTCAAAGGTCAACGTCGCTTAACCGGATTTTTTATGTACAATTTTATTTGCCTCCTGTCAGAGTATTTTAATTCGGACCAGGGTCATACCGGAAAGCTAGCTTAACCACTTTTTGTTTTAAAAGCAATAAGAAGCTGAGGAATATGAGTTCAAATATGAAGTGAGGTGTAAGCACTATCAATTGATATCTTCAATATTGGGTTTTGAAAGCTTTTGATTGAGAAACATTCCAATGGAGAATTCTGTCAGAGAATTTGTAAATTTACATAAAGCTGCTATTGATTACGGAAGTGACAGCATATACTTTCCAGATAACCCCGAGTCCACAGTGTTCAGCCAAAGTTATATTTCAAATGTACAGAAGAATTCAAAATCGAAAAGGTTGGTTTTTGCTGGCTTGGGAGGCACTTATAGGCCTGCGCTGTCTCTGGCACCATGTCTGATTCGTCGATCCCGCCCCACGGCGAACAGTTTTCGGGAGAGCCAACCATCCGCCAAAAAGTTCCGCAACAGTCAAACGCCCCCCTTCCCAGCCAATTCCCCAACAACCGCTCGCCCTCGATTCCGTACTGTCTCTATCTTAATTTCCCCCGATGAGAGTTCATCGCCTCGTCTGGCGCCCCTGCGAGTCCGGCGTCGTAAGCCTGTCACGTCGCTCGCCACTGCGGTTTTCCCCACTTGTTTTGACACGAGCATTTCACAACTCCCCCCACCGCAATCAAGCGGACTTCGATCCTCGAAGCATCGAGCGGCAAGTCGATGAAGTAGACGTCTGTATCGTTGGAGGCGGGCCCGCCGGTCTCAGCGCCGCAATTCGATTAAAACAACTTGCTCAGGAACAAAATCGGGACATCCGCGTTCTTCTTCTCGAAAAGGGTTCCGAGATGGGTACACCCCTCCCCCCCAAATACCTGGAAAATGTTTTTGGTGGGTGTTGATGTTTGTTAGGTGCACATGTACTCTCTGGGGCAGTGATACAAACGAATTCGCTCGAGGAATTATTTCCGGATTGGAAGGACAATCCACCTGCACCCATTACCCCTGCGAAAACGGATAGGATGCGCTTTCTGACCAAAAAAATGGCGGTTCCGATCCCTGCACCTCCTCAGATGCATAATAAGGGGAATTACATTATTAGTTTGAATAATTTATGTAAATGGCTCGCTGAAAAGGCGGAGGAGTTGGGCGTCGAAGTGTATCCCGGCTTTGGTGCAAGTGAGGTACATCCCGATCAATCCCTCTCTTCTTTTTCTATTTACTTTTTTGGGGGGGAAGTTGCTGAGGATAGGTACTGTATACGGGCGACGGGGCGGTGAATGGTGTCGCAGTGAATGATGTCGGCATATCAAAATCCGGCGAACCAAAGGAGACATATGAACGCGGCATGGCCTTCCACGCACGAATCACCCTCTTCGCCGAAGGAGCCCATGGATCTTTGACAAAGACACTCATGAAGAAATACAATTTGCGCAAGAAATGTGATCCACAGACATACGGTATCGGACTCAAGGAGGTATGGGAAGTGCCCAAGGAACAATGGCGCCAAGGAGAAATTACGCATTCTGTAGGATATCCTCTCGATAAGAATACCTACGGCGGTGGATTCATGTATCATTTCGGTGACAATCTGGTTAGTTTAGGCCTCGTCGTCGGTCTAGACTATAAAAATCCGTACTTGAATCCCTATCAGGAATTCCAGGTCCCCTCCCCCCAGCTTCTGTCGTATGTAATGCTGATGGTAGCGAATGAAACATCATCCCTTGTACGCCTCGGTACTAAAAGGCGGAACCTGTATTTCCTACGGCGCCAGGGCATTGAATGAGGGAGGCTACCAATCCATCCCGAAAGTCGTGTTCCCCGGCGGCGCACTCATCGGCTGTTCCGCAGGATTCATCAACGTGCCAAAAATCAAAGGAACCCACACTGCCATGAAATCCGGGATTCTCGCTGCAGAAGCAGCGTTTGGAGCTCTTGAATCGTCGGCTGAGGGAGCCATTCAACTCTATGATTACGAAGAAAAGCTGCAGGCAAGTTGGATTTACAAGGAACTCTATCAAGTCCGGAACATGAGACCTTCGTTCCATACGAAACTCGGCATCTACGGTGGAATTTTGTACTCTGGGCTCGAGGCATTTGTCTTCCGAGGTCATGAACCCTGGACTTTCCACCATCCCAGCACCGACGCAGCGGCCACCGAACCCGCATCAAAATATAAGCCAATCGACTACCCCAAACCCGACGGCCAACTCTCCTTTGACCTCCTCACGTCCGTCTCCCGTACAGGTACCAACCACGAAGAAGATCAACCCTCTCACCTCCTCGTCACCGGCTGGGACAAACATACCAAAGACTGTTTCCCCACGTGGCAGGGGATCGAGTCACGCTTTTGCCCTGCAGGTGTGTACGAGTATTTGGATGATGACACCAAGGAATTGGGGAAACGGTTTCAGATTAATGCGCAGAATTGTATTCATTGTAAGACTTGTGATATTAAGGTCCCAACTCAGGATATTACTTGGACCGTTCCTGAGGGTGGTGGAGGTCCAAAATATGTGCTTACGTAGTGTCAACAAGGTTGGGGTTTATAAATAGCGGAAGTAAAATGTTGGGGTAGGACATATTGGGGCTTGGCATTAATGAAAATCGCGCAAGTGTTTATGGCTTGTATGCCTCATTGATTTTTGGTCTCTTGGGTCGTGCTCAGACCCCTGTTCGGAGCTTGTCGACCCACGTATTTTGCCATCTCAAAATATGTTTGATTGCGTTGAGGTCAGGTTTGGCTATTGAACTCGTTGAAGTTTGTAATAAGGTACTCTGCCAACCTTTGGGCTCTTTGGCAATCTTTGAATCAGTATAATGGAAAGCCACTGAGATCTTAATCATTATAGATGTGATGAAATGACCTCCAACTGAACTGGCTCTATCACCAGAACTCTCTTCTCTGTCTTATCCTGTGAACTGTGAAGTCACTGAAAAATATATTATTCAGGTGTGGCCACAATATGATATGCAAAAGGAGTGTACATTTATATAACTAGTAAATATAACTATTGAATTAAATTTATTATCTAAAATATTAATTTAATGATAACTTTTAACAGATCAGAAAATCTATAGTACAAGCAATGTAAAGAGTTTACCAAGGCCATTTGCCTTATTATAAGTTGAAAGGCTATATAGAAAAGATTAAACTAAAAAAGATTAATAATTAACTGTTGATGTTTAAATAATAACTAAAAAAATCAATTTTTAGTTTTTTATTTTCTACATTTTTTATGCCCAAAAACACATTAAAATGCATGCATTTAATATAATAAATGTGTGCTTAAATTATGTATCTTTTAAAATAAATTTCAGCAAAAAGGTATATTTCTATAGTTAGTATAATCATCTATTTAATAAAGTTTAGAGAATCTTCTCATAAGTAATTTCTCTGTAACTAAATATACATTCTTAGGTTCTGTTATTTATGTGAGGAGCAGTATGGGAAGATATTTTGCATAACATAAAGGCTCAATGAACTCTTTCAGAGCGTCGTCATTCAATCAAAATTGAGATCGACATCATCAGTTACAAAATTCGAAAATTAATCGTCCCAGAGGGACAAAATCACCTTGAAATAAAGTACTTGGCACAGCATACATTTTGCTCAACTTTCTCTATTGATCGCATTCGCTTCATCATGGCTTTGAGTGAGGGAACTTGTATCTGCCTCATCATAGGGATGATATGTCTGTCCTTTGTTCTCAAAAACATCCTCAAGCTTCGAATCTCCAAGGTCGAAAAACAGGCGGCAGGAGCAACAAAACAACTCGTCCCGGCCTCCCCATCTGTCACAGGGGAACCTCCAGTGGATAGCGAGAAACAGCGAGAAATTCTTGAAGCACAGCTTGAAGCGCTCCACAGGGATGAATGGTGTCGGAAATTTGAAGAGGAGGAGATCAAGGAACACGCAAGGCAAAGAATGTATAACTACGCCGTCCAAAAAAGGGAAATGATGCTTGAGGATGCCAAAGATTATTTGATGGAGTTGAGGGCAAGACGAATGGAGTTACAACGGAGGTTATTTTGGAGGAGCAGCATATGAAAGCAAGGCAATGGAATGCAATTCCTCCACTTCTCGAGGTTACAGGTTCCTGGTTCCAGCGCCCAGCATCGGAACGAGTGTAAGAGGAAATAATCGAATGACACGCCCTTGAGCTGCTAGGGGAAAAAATTGTAGAGGGAGATGTATCTACCGTCAAATAGTAATCGCCCCAATTTATCGAAATGCGACCAAAATGTCGCAACCGAAGGAATCATTTAGCGTCATCACAAAAGCCTCTTATGAGCTTGCCTTCCCAGCTAACTCATTTGGCTCCCCTTTCCCATGCATGGCCAAACCTCGCAATAAAATTCAGAGAAAGTGCTCTCCGGAGCCCGAATGAGGGATAACAAAACGTTGCCATCGTTCTGTTGGAGCGCGACAGCCCACGCCAACATCTTCGTAGAAATCGACATTTCATTGAGTCGAGGTTGAACGAGCTATGTCCCCACTGGTTATTTTAGAAACACATCTGACCACCTCTTGGCAATATTCTGTTCATCGGTCCAAGAGCAGTTGTTAACCTTCTTCTGGCCCCCAAGAATGGCTCCTAACTTTTCCGAAAAGTCATATGTCAGTCTGGGAAATAGAAAACGTGTCTCCCATTGAGAGGCGGCGGTCCAGACGTTTTTCTATGTCAAGTCATACGGAATGCCGTTTGCTATTTTTAAGGCGCTAACTAGAAAGATCGTAAGGGGGCTAAATAGAAAACCGGAAATAGCATCCAGGCACTCAGATGCGTAATTACTCCGAGTATGCAATGGAATACTTGAAATTATACAAACGTAGGCAAGGCATTGTAGCTCTGAAGCGCGCCTTCTCACGAGGTCATGAGAACGGGAGACATTCAATCAAATAGCGCCAGCTCATTTCCGGTCTTCGTGAAGAAAGATGACGCCCCTAATCCAAAGGAACTCAGGGTCATCAGGGAAAGGCACACATACGCTATTTGTTGGATTCATCCCAAACAAATTCTCATGGCACAGTTGAGATGGCTGGTTCACGGAAGACCACATGGTTGACACATGACACATGTCGCTATTAGAGACCGACCCAGTCGGAAAGGCGCTCTCCAACTTTCGAACGTTCTCGGAGAGAGCGCTGAGGATCGTCCACTTTAATATCGCCCAGCCAATGGCCATGTGTCGCCAGTCGCGACAAAATAGGGGGCGCAGAGCCGGGGGGGAGGGGGGGAATGCGTCGCCTTCCAACCTTAAAGCCAGTGACAATCAACGTCTTATTGCGACCCCGCAATAAATTTGATTTAACCTTCGCGCGAAAACCAAAGGGGGGGCGAGGCTAAAACTCTAAACCTCAATCGGGAGGGTCACGTTGATCCCTTTATCATCGGGATACGAAATCATGTCATTGGAAATAACACGACGGGCAAAGTGGGCGCCGATGTGCCTCCATGTAAGAATAGCGACTTTGTGTTCTCCTAGCCCGATCCACGCTTCTGGGATGTTGCGAGGCAATATAAATCGCAGTTCTCAAATATCCTCCACTTCCTATCCCAAATCGGAAATGTCATTACTTATTCTCGACTCCTTTGCGAAGAACCGCAATAACCAAGGTATTTAAGTCTGGGTTCCGGCTGGTCTCAAATATGGGAAGTCGACTAAGAACCAGACTACGAACATTTAGTCCACACGTTTCTTTCCCGGATGAGGTTAGGTAGTCGACAACGCTGCGAAAGCTCGGAAACGTCCGCGGCGGGACAGACCGAGAGAACGCCCTTCTTGACTCTCGCGCAAGTGTGGGTTATGCGGTTGCATATGTGGTCGGGTGGGAACGTTGCTTGTTGGGGATGTGGCAACGCTACGATCCGAGGGACGAGATGTGCGAATTGTAACGCCGTGAACCGTATGAAATCCTTTAATTCATGGTGTGAGATGACGACTAACCGACATGCTTATAGAACGAACGCCATGCGAATGAACTAAACTTCACCGCTCGACAAACACCAAAAACATCGAATTAAGACATTATCTACGATCAACGTCGGCATATCATAAAGGGCAATCAATAGGAGCACAAAGGAAGCTTTATAATTAAGAAATGAATGAAAACGTCGAATTGCACTCACCGCTATTCCTGATTAACAGAAACGCGCTTGGACCCCTGCGTTCTGAAAGTGTATTCGCAAAAACCATGCAATTCTACAACGCAAAAATAAATGCACTGAGGCTCTGTATCTTCGTATAAGGCCGTTTTTGCTGAACGTCCAGGCGCAGCAGGGACCAATGCCCCTTTCCGGAATTGATGTTTGCCTCAAGGCCTCCAACCTCGCTTGCAACAGTCTGCCAATATGTAATCAATACAGATTTTAGAACGGCACATGATGCCAGGGTTAAAGTTCGTCTGATATCAGTATCGTCGTTGCAGCCTCGTCGTTTGCATCAATTAATGCCTGCGTGTATGGAGACGAGAAAATGGAGCCTCCAAAACCACTTGCATCTCTCAGAAGTTGACTTGATTATGAGTTTCGATCTGACCCAGCTGAAACGTGAGATCCAACATTACGTGTGACCCCCGTAACCCCGCAATCGGGATGCAATGCATAAACCTGCAGCACATCAGACTATGGTCTCCGGCCTGTGGAGACGGATGAGTCAGCCGCGTCAAAGAGCAAACGGGATGGCTTGAATTGTGATGTGACTCAGCGCGCGCTTAACCAATCGTCTAGCCGGATTGCCGGGCCATTTCTCCCTGCCGGCGGGAAAAATTTATTATCAACATCAACCCCAAGGTCCGAATTCCGCTGCTCGTCTCTCCCCTCATTCCTCGTCGCTGTCATTACTTGTGTCTTTCCCCTCTCTGTTCTTTTGCTTCTTTGGACTTCCTATCGCCATGGCTTCACGGAATCTGACCCGGAATCTTCTCAGGCCGAGGATTGCTTCGGTGTCTGTTCGGCCCGTCGGCTCTCGGTGGATTTCCCAGCGGTCGCCAGCAAAGGCTGCTGTTGCTCCGTATGTGCCCCCGTATCTTGCGTTGTGCTGCGTGCTGATTGGACGTTTGTAGTGCTTCAAGACCGATTCCATCACCGTCGTTTAATGTGGAGGGCGTTGAGCCGCCGAGAGGTTCGGGCATTAGCCCGCTCCGATCAAACCATGAATTTGATGATACGTATCGGTCGTGGAGAGTAGAGGATATCTGACAGCAGCTTCATTGGACTATCAGGAGGACAAATCTTCCATGAAATGATGCTGAGACATAACGTCAAGCATATCTGTAGGCTGCCGTTGGCAATTGCTTCTGATTGTTCAAGTTGGATACCCAGGAGGCGCAATTCTGCCAGTGTTCGACGCCATCTATCAATCTCCTCATTTCGACTTTATCCTTCCTCGACATGAACAAGGTGCAGGCCACATGGCCGAAGGCTATGCTCGAGCGAGTGGAAAACCCGGTGTCGTCCTCGTTACCTCCGGTCCGGGAGCAACCAACGTCGTGACACCAATGCAGGACGCATTAAGCGACGGCGTCCCCCTCGTTGTCTTTTGTGGCCAAGTCCCCACGAGTGCCATTGGCACAGATGCCTTCCAAGAAGCCGACGTCGTCGGAATCAGTCGAGCTTGTACAAAGTGGAATGTCATGGTCAAGGATATCACCGAGTTGCCCCGACGCATTAATGAAGCTTTTGAAATCGCCACATCAGGGCGGCCCGGACCTGTCCTTGTTGATCTGCCAAAGGATGTGACGGCTGGAATCCTGAGACAACCCATCCCTACCGGAACAATCATTCCAGGCGTGCCATCTCCGTCGTCTGCCCTCGCCGCTCAACATGTCGCGAAGATTCTCGAAGCCACTATCAAACGTGTTGCAAACCTCGTCAACATTGCCGAGAAACCCGTCATCTACGTCGGTCAGGGTATCCTCGCCAAAGAGAATGGTCCAAAGTATCTCCGTGAACTTTCTGAACGAGCACAAATCCCCGTCACAACCACACTCCAGGGTCTCGGTGCGTTTGACGAACGCGATGAAAAGTCCCTCCATATGCTCGGCATGCACGGCTCTGCCTATGCAAACATGGCAATGCAAGAAGCTGATTTAATCCTTGCCCTCGGGGCCCGTTTCGACGACCGTGTCACCGGTAACCTCAATTCTTTTGCCCCAGAGGCCAAAGCCGCTGCGATGCAAGGCCGTGGTGGAATTGTTCACTTTGAAATCATGCCTAAGAATATCAACAAGGTCGTCGAGGCAACTGAAGCCGTGGAAGGTGACGTCACCGATAGTCTCGAACTTCTCCTCCCTCACATCCGAAATGTCGACAAATCCCATCGGGCTGCATGGTTTGAACAAATCAACGCATGGAAAGATCGGTTCCCGTTTACGTATCATCCGGCGAAGAAGGGGGAACGAATGAAGCCTCAAGCTGTAATTGAGTGTCTTTCGGATTTATGTGAGCCGATGAAGGATAAGGTTATTATTACGACAGGTGTGGGGGCTCATCAGATGTGGACTGCTCAATATTATCGATGGGCTTATCCGCGAACGATGATTACATCGGGTGGTCTTGGGACCATGGGATTCGGTGTTCCTTCGGCAATTGGGGCAAAAGTTGCTCGACCAGAATGTATTGTCGTGGATATCGACGGAGATGCAAGTTTCTCGATGACGGCAATGGAACTGGCTACCGCCGCTCAATTCAACATTGGCGTCAAGATTCTCATCCTCAACAACGAGTTCCAAGGGTAACTTTTGATCTTCATAGCCGGCCTGATTGTGCAGGATGGTCCAGCAATGGCAGGATATCTTCTACGAGAAACGATATGCGCATACTATCCAAGTCAATCCCGATTTCGTCAAATTAGCCGAAGCAATGGGAATTAGGGCCATGCGCGTTATAGATCAAGAAGAACTCCCTGCGAAAATGAAAGAATTCCTCGAATACGATGGTCCTATCCTCATGGAAGCCGTTGTGACAAAGGGAGAACACGTCCTGCCCATGGTGCCCGCGGGCAAAGCCCTCCATCAATTCCTTGTGCATGGTAAAATCAGGATGTTCATCCGCAGTACTGACAAGGGTAGAATCCATCAAACGGGACTAGAGAGGGGAATGTACTTGTAAATCTTGAAAAAGTGTATTTTGTCTCTGACTTTGAGGTCAAGTATATAGTTTTTGTTCGCTTTCCAAGAGCGAGGCTGCTCATTGGCATGTTTTCTTAAGCTTTTACAATCAAAAATTTGTACGATTCGGCGTTGTGTTACTTCCGAATACCCCTGCTCCCCTGAAAGTTTATTTATGAATACCAACGGTTGGACGCTTCAACCACGCCATGGGGTTTGGTTAGTCGTAACATGCAATACGTCGCCGATTAGATGGCGAGGAATAAATATATGTGAACCACCCTGCCTCCCTCTGACCCACCCACCCTTCCCGAAAACTATCAATCGACATGACGGGGTGAACGAATTCGAACACGCCAATGCAAAGCTACGTCAACTCCTTTGGCTAGGGAGAGTTGGCTCTTCGACTATCGCAGAAAGTCGTTGTCATCGACCCCGCTGCTGGCAACTGCGCTTGACCTGCGGTCCACATGGATCTCACTCACTCGGTTGCTGTGACTGATTCGTGTAGCTCATTCGCAGCCCCAGGGGGGAGACTGAACCGCTTCGCTTTGTGACCATCACTCAAAACCTCTTTAGATATCAGGAAGTTGTGGGCCTCGACCCACAGACTATGGAATGCTCA
>Ga0335081_10020024_pt1 | contig 10823 bp, 10 predicted proteins | sample Lox_Sample_35_FD_206713 | JGI IMG/M metagenome (GOLD analysis project Ga0335081, IMG submission 206713) | Soil microbial communities from Loxahatchee National Wildlife Refuge, Florida, United States - Lox_Sample_3.5 | ecosystem: Environmental > Terrestrial > Soil > Wetlands | place: USA... | reverse complement strand
TTGCCTTGCACGAGATCGAGTAGGCGTCCGGGCGTCGCCACCAGGACCTCGACGCCACCCATGATCGCGCGGACCTGGCGGCCCATCGGTACGCCGCCGATGGCGAGCGCAGAAGACAGCCGCATGTGGCGGCCATAAGTGTTGAAGCTGTCGAGGATCTGCCCCGACAGTTCACGCGTGGGGCTCAGCACCAGCACGCGGCAGGACTTCGGTAGCGTCTTGGGTTGCGGCTTCGTGCGGCTGTTGAGCAGACGATGCAGGATAGGAAGGGCGAAGGCTGCGGTCTTGCCGGTGCCGGTCTGGGCAATGCCAACGATGTCTTTGCCGGCAAGAGCAAGCGGAATGGTCTGGGCTTGGATGGGCGTGGGAGCGCGGTAATTTTCTTCTCTAAGCGCACGCGAGATCGGATCGGCAAGGCCGAAGTCCTGAAAGGAGGTCAAACGTTTGTTCTTTCCATATTAAACCATCGCGCCCCCGGCTCTCGGCCAGAGGCGGACGTTGGTCGCTAGGACACCCGCGTGTTTGGGGCCGGTGTGACTGGGCTGAAAGGGGCGAGCCAGAAACCCACTTGTCGCAGGCTTAGGAACACGCGGCTCGCAATGACCGCACGACCCCAAGAACATTCCTCGGGCGAATCTTCAACGGTCCTGGATACGATATGGACCAGGAAGGCGGCCTTTTCAAGATGATAGACCCGAATTGGGTGCGCCTCTACGTTGCGACGCAAGAAATATCTGCCGTAAAAATAGACATTATGACAAAGCCCTGCTCGCTAAACATGCCGTTTGCCGAAGATGTATGCATTTAGCTCGGGTACGAAATGAGCATGGTGACCGCCGAATGCTCGTTAGAGACTAAATAAAATAGCAAAATCATATACTTACTGCATCTCTGGACCGTGGCATGCTTCTTGCGATTCCGTTAATGCGGGCGGCCGTGGGGCCGTGTCGGCAGCGTCTTTCGTCTGCGTCAGGGAGAAGGATACCTCATGCTTCATCATTTCACTCGCGACATAGCCAGGCCCCTCAGCCGCCGCAGGTGGCTCGCGGCTGCAGCCGGCCTCGTTCTGGGCTTTACTACGTTCACGTCGGCGAGGGCGGCCGACGACACCATCAAGATCGGCATCCTGCATTCGCTGTCCGGCACCATGGCCATCAGCGAGACGACGCTGAAGGACGTGATGCTGATGTTGATCGATGAGCAGAACAAGAAAGGCGGCGTGCTCGGCAAGAAGCTCGAGGCGGTTGTGGTCGATCCCGCGTCGAACTGGCCGCTGTTTGCGGAGAAGGCGCGTGAGTTGATCACCAAGGACAAGGTCGCCGTCGTGTTCGGCTGCTGGACCTCGGTGTCGCGCAAGTCCGTGCTCCCGGTGTTCAAGGAGCTGAACAACATCCTGTTCTATCCGGTGCAATACGAGGGTGAGGAGAGCGAGCGCAACGTCTTCTACACGGGTGCTGCACCGAACCAGCAGGCGATCCCCGCCGTCGACTACCTTGCGAAGGAAGAGAAGGTGAAGCGCTGGGTGCTGGAAGGCACCGACTACGTCTATCCGCGCACCACCAACAAGATCCTGGAAGCGTATCTGAAGTCGAAGGGCGTTGCGCCCGAGGACATCATGATCAACTATACCCCGTTCGGATTTTCCGACTGGCAGACGGAGGTCTCCAAGATCAAGGCCTTCGGCTCGGCGGGCAAGAAGACCGCGGTGGTTTCGACCATCAACGGCGACGCCAACGTTCCCTTCTACAAGGAACTCGGCAACCAGGGCATCAAGGCGACCGACATTCCGGTCGTCGCGTTCTCGGTCGGCGAGGAGGAGCTCGCCGGTCTCGACACCAAGCCGTTGGTCGGCCATCTGGCGGCGTGGAACTACTTCGAGTCGATCAAGACGCCCGCGAACGCCGCCTTCATCAAGGATTGGCACGCCTTCATCAAGAACGACAAGCGCACCACCAATGATCCCATGGAGGCGCACTACATCGGCTTCCACATGTGGGTCGAGGCGGTGAAGAAGGCCGGCACCACCGATGCCGACAAGGTGATCGACGCGTTGCCCGGCACCAAGGTCGCCAACCTGACCGGCGGCACCTCCGAGATGCTGCCCAACCATCACATCACCAAGCCCGTCTACATCGGCGAGGTGCGGGGCGACGGCCAGTTCGACGTGGTGTGGAAGACCAAGGGTCTCGTGCCCGGCGCCGCCTGGTCGCCCTACCTCGAAGGCTCGAAGGATCTCGTTGCCGACTGGGTGAAGCTCAAGTGCGGCAACTACAACAAGGTCACCAACAAATGCGGCGGCGGTACGTGACCGCGCCCCCGCATGCCCGGGATCGCGCCTGATCCCCACGGAGGCGGCGGCCGTCCGCCGCCTCCGAGCCACGAGATTGATGCCGGGACTTGAGCGCCATGGGTAGGGTCCACGATCGCATCGCCGCGATCCTCGTCATGCTCGGCCTGCTGCTCGCGGCGGCTACCGCTCACGCGGGCGCCTACGAGGACGCGCTCGCCGGCTTCACCGAGGGATCGCTCAGCGATACGGGCGATGCCATCGACGCAGTTGTTGCGAGCGGCGACCCGCGCGCGGCGGCCTTGCTCGAGGCGCTGCAGGACGCGCGCCTCATGTTCAGCGCGCAAGAGAAGAAGGTCTACGTCAAGAGCAAGGACGACAAGCTCACCGATGCCGCGACCGGCGCCGCGGCCGCGACGCCGCCGGACGATGTCGACACCGTCGTCGTCAACAATCGCCTGCGCAACGTCATCGACGCCGCGCTCGGCGGGCTGCGCCTGATGGCGCCCGATCCGGGGCGCCGCTACGAGGCCGCGCAGGCCGTGTTCAAGTCGCACGAGGCGAGCGCGTTGCCGGCGCTCGACGGCGCGATCGCGCATGAGACCGACGCGCGGGTGAGGCGGGCGCTGCGCGAGGCGCGCGCCGCCGTGCTGCTCTACGCGGACGATACGAGCGCGCCCGACCGGATCGACGCGATCGCGGTGCTGCGCGACCGCGGCGATCTGGACGCACTCGCGCTGCTCGACGGCATTCCGTCGAGTCTGTCGCCCGACGTGCGCAAGGCCGCGCAGGCCGCGAGTGCCCGCATCCAGAGCAGCCTCGCGGTTTGGAACACGGTGCAGAACCTGTGGTACGGCCTGTCGCTCGGCTCCGTGCTGCTGCTCGCCGCGATCGGCCTCGCCATCACGTTCGGCGTCATGGGCGTGATCAACATGGCGCATGGCGAGATGGTGATGATCGGCGCCTACGTGACGTTCGTGGTGCAGGAGATCATCCGCACGCGCAATCCGGCGCTGTTCGACTATTCGCTGGTGATCGCCGTGCCGCTCGCCTTCCTGATCGCTGGTGGGGTCGGCATCGCGATCGAGCGGACCATCATCCGCTTCCTCTACGGACGGCCGCTCGAGACGCTGCTCGCCACCTGGGGCCTGTCATTGATCCTGCAGCAGGCCGTGCGCACCGGCTTTGGCCCGAACAACCGCGAGGTCGGCGCGCCGTCGTGGATGAGCGGCGCGTTCGATCTCGGCGGCATCACCATCACGTACAATCGGCTGTGGATCATCTGCTTTGCGCTCGCGGTGTTCGTCGCGCTGATCGGACTGCTGCGGCTCACGCGGCTCGGCCTCGAGATGCGCGCCGTGACGCAGAACCGGGCCATGGCCGCCGCCATGGGCATCGCGACGCCGCGCATCGACGCGCTCACCTTCGGGCTCGGCTCGGGCATCGCCGGCCTCGCCGGCGTCGCGCTGTCGCAGATCGACAATGTGAGCCCCAATCTCGGCCAGGGCTACATCATCGACAGCTTCATGGTGGTCGTGTTCGGCGGCGTCGGAAACCTGTGGGGCACGCTGGTCGGCGCGCTGTCGCTCGGCATCGCCAACAAGTTCCTCGAGCCGTTCGCCGGCGCGGTGCTCGGCAAGATCGCGATCCTGGTGCTGATCATCCTGTTCATCCAGAAGCGTCCGCGGGGCCTGTTCGCCCTCAAGGGCCGGGCAGTCGAGGCATGACCGCGTTCCTCGTGCGCTCGCTCGATCGCGGCGCCGCCGCATTCCTCGTTGTGCTCGCCGTGATCGCCGTCCTGGTGCCGGCGCTCAATCTGCTCACGCCGGCGACGTCGGCGCTGCACGTCCCGACCTACCTGATGTCGCTGTTCGGCAAGTACGTCTGCTACGCCATCCTGGCGCTGAGCATCGACCTGATCTGGGGCTATTGCGGCATCCTGTCGCTCGGCCATGGCGCATTCTTCGCGCTCGGCGGCTACGCCATGGGCATGTACCTGATGCGCCAGATCGGCACCCGCGGCGTCTACGCCAACCCGATCCTGCCCGACTTCATGGTGTTCCTGAATTGGCAGGAGCTGCCGGTCTACTGGTACGGCTTCCAGCACTTCGCCTATGCGGCGCTCATGATCCTGCTGGTGCCCGGCCTGCTCGCCTTCGTGTTCGGCTGGTTCGCGTTCCGCAGCCGCGTGACCGGCGTCTATCTCTCGATCATCACCCAGGCGCTGACCTATGCGCTGATGCTCGGCTTCTTTCGCAACAATTTCGGTTTCGGCGGCAACAACGGCCTCACCGACTTCAAGGATATCCTCGGCTTCAACGTGCAGGCGGAGGGCACGCGCGCCGCGCTCTTTGCCATCTCGGTGGTCGCGCTGATGCTCGGGCTGGTCCTCTGCCGCGCCATCGTCGCGTCGAAATTCGGCAAGGTGCTGATCGCCATCCGCGACGCCGAGGCGCGCACCCGCTTCCTGGGCTATCGGGTCGAGTCCTACAAGCTCCTCGTGTTCACGCTCTCGGCCTGCATGGCGGGCGTCGCCGGCGCGCTCTACGTGCCGCAGGTCGGCATCATCAATCCGAGCGAGTTCGCGCCCGGCAACTCGATCGAGGCGGTGATCTGGGTCGCCGTCGGCGGGCGCGGCACGCTCACCGGCGCCGTGATCGGCGCGATCCTGGTCAACTACGGCAAGACCTATTTCACCTCCGGCGCGCTCGCGCCCTACTGGCTGTTCGTGCTCGGCGCCCTGTTCGTCCTCGTGACGCTGGCGCTGCCGCGCGGCATCGTCGGCACGCTGCGCCACTGGATGGAGGCGCGGCGCGCCGGTGCGGCCCTGCCGGCCGCCGAACCCGCGCCGCCGGCCGCCGCCGTGCCGCGGGCGGCCGAGTAGGAGGCCGCCATGGACGCGAAGGAAACCCCGGCGCTGCTCTATCTCGACGGCATCACGGTGTCGTTCGACGGCTTCAAGGCGCTCAACAATCTTTCCTTCATGATCGCGCCCGGCGAGATGCGGGCGATCATCGGGCCGAACGGCGCCGGCAAGACCACCATGATGGACGTTGTCACCGGCAAGACCCGTCCCGACGACGGCGACGCGCTGTTCGACGGCGCCTATGATCTCACCAGCCTCGACGAGACCGAGATCGCCGAGCTCGGCATCGGCCGCAAATTCCAGAAGCCGACCGTGTTCGAGAGTCACACGGTCGAGGACAACCTGCGCCTCGCGCTCAAGAGCGACCGCCGCGCCCGCGCGACCCTGTGGTGGCGGGAGAGCGCCGCCGAGGCTGCCCGCGTCAAGCAGATCCTCGACATCATCCGCCTGCCGGCCTTGCGCGATCGCCTCGCCGGCAGCCTGTCGCACGGGCAGAAGCAGTGGCTGGAGATCGGCATGCTGCTCGCGCAGGAGCCGAAACTGCTCCTGGTCGACGAGCCGGTCGCCGGCATGACCGACGCCGAGACGCGGCAGACCGCCGAGCTGCTGAAGGAGATCAACCGCGACAAGACCGTCGTGGTGGTCGAGCACGACATGACCTTCGTGCGCGACCTCGGCGTGCGCGTCACCGTGCTGCATGAGGGCGCGGTGCTGGCCGAAGGCTCGATCGACCAGGTATCGGAGAACGAGCGGGTCATCGAAGTCTATCTGGGGCGATAGCGCATGTCCCGGCGAAGTGGATACCGGTTCGCCGACAAGGACATGCGCCAACAATGAGTCGACTGATGCTCGATGCCGAATCGATCGATCTCTACTACGGCGCCGCGCAGGCGCTGCGGTCCATCTCGCTCACCGCCGAGCCCGGCAAGGTCACCTGCGTGCTCGGCCGCAACGGCGTCGGCAAGACCAGCCTGCTGCGCGCGCTGATCGGCGAGCACCCGATCAGCGCCGGCCGGATCCTCTGGGAGGGCGCCGACATCAGCGGCCTGCGGCCGTACGAGCGCGCGCGGCGCGGCATCGCCTATGTGCCGCAGGGCCGCGATATCTTCCCGCTGCTCACCGTCGAGGAGAACCTCGAAACCGGCTATGCGCCGCTGCGCCGCGAGGCGCGCAGCATCCCGGACGACGTGTTTTCGCTCTTTCCGGTGCTCGCCGACATGCTGCGCCGGCGTGGCGGCGATCTCTCGGGCGGCCAGCAGCAGCAGCTCGCCATCGGCCGTGCCCTGGTGATGCGCCCGCGCCTGCTGCTGCTCGACGAGCCCACGGAAGGCATCCAGCCGTCGATCATCAAGGATATCGGCCGCGCAATCGCCTATCTGCGGGGCTTGAGCCAGATGGCGATCGTGCTGGTCGAGCAGTATCTCGACTTTGCCCGCGAGCTCGGCGATCATTTCGTCGTCATGGACCGCGGCAGCATCACCTACGCGTGCGACCGCGCCACCCTCGACGAGGGCGCCCTGCGTCGCGCCATGGCGCTGTAGCCGCAAGGACACAAGAGGTCGCGTGTCGACTGCCGCCGCCCGCACCGATGAGCTCTTCGCCGCGAACCGCGCCGAAGGCCGTGTCGCGCTCACCGTCGCGGCCGACGACCGCGGCACGCGCCGCCGCCACGTCGCCGAGCAGGGCTCGTTGCGGGTGCGCTTCCCGGGCACCGCGCAGCACGCGCTCGAGGCCATGCTGGTGAACACGGCGGGCGGGATGGCGGGCGGCGACCGCTTCGCGATCGACATTGCGGCCGGCCCGGACGCCGCGCTCGTGGTCGGCACCGCGGCCGCGGAAAAAGTCTATCGTTCGCACGGGCCCGCGACCGAGGTCGCGGTGACGCTCGCGGTTGCGGCCGGCGCAATGCTGCGCTGGCTGCCGCAGGAGACCATTCTGTTCGACCGTGCGCGGCTCACGCGCCGCATCGACGTCGCGCTGGAGGAGGGCGCGTCGGTCCTCTTCGCCGAGGCGATCGTGCTCGGCCGCTCCGCGATGGGCGAGACCGTTGAAGACGGAGAGCTCAGCGACCGCTGGCGCGTGCATCTCGGCGGACGGCTCGTGTTTGCGGAGTCGCTACGCCTGTCGGGCGCAATCGCCATGAGGCTCGCCGCGCCGGCTGCCGCCGCCGGCGGCTGCGCGCTGGCAACCGTTCTGCTGGTCCCGGGCGACGAGCGTCACGCCGCGGTGGTCCGCGCAAGAGACTATTCGGGCGAGGTCGGCATCTCGGCCTGGAACGGCATTGCGGTCGCGCGGCTCTGTGCGTGGGACGGCGCAACGCTGCGGCGCGATCTTTCCGCCGTGCTTGCCGCCCTCGACACCGGACCGTTGCCACGACTTTGGCTCGACTGAGGGGCAAGCATGAATCTCACGCCGCGCGAAAAGGACAAGCTCTTGATCGCCATGGCGGCGATCGTGGCGCGCCGCCGGCTCGACCGCGGCGTCAAGCTCAACCATCCCGAGGCGGTGGCGCTGATCTCGGATTTCATTCTCGAGGGCGCGCGCGACGGCAAGAGCGTGGCCGAGTTGATGCAGGCCGGCGCCCACGTCGTCACCCGCGCCCAGGTGATGGACGGCATCGCCGAGATGATCCCCGAGATCCAGGTCGAGGCCACGTTCCCGGACGGCACCAAGCTCGTCACCGTGCACGAGCCGATCCGATGAGAGAGGATGCATCATGATCCCCGGCGAGCTTTTCATCCAACCCGGCAAGGTCGCCCTCAACGCCGGCCGCAAGACCGTGACGCTGACCGTCGCCAATACGGGCGACCGGCCGATCCAGGTCGGCTCGCACTATCATTTCTTCGAGACCAATCCGGCACTCGAGTTCGACCGCAAAAAGGCGCGCGGCATGCGGCTCGACATCGCGGCCGGAACCGCGGTGCGCTTCGAGCCCGGCCAGACCCGCGAGGTCACCCTGGTCGCGCTCGCCGGCAAGCGCACGGTCTACGGTTTCCGCCGAGACGTGATGGGCAAGCTTTGAGCGCATGTCCCGAAAAAGTGGACACCGGTTTTCCGATCGGGACATGCGCCAACGAAAGTGAGGCCGCACAATGCCAGTCAATATGGATCGCCGCGCCTATGCGGACATGTTCGGGCCGACCACCGGCGACCGGGTGCGGCTCGCCGACACCGATCTCATCATCGAGGTCGAGAAGGATTTTTGCACCTACGGCGAGGAGGTGAAGTTCGGCGGCGGCAAGGTGATCCGCGACGGCATGGGCCAGAGCCAGGTCACCAACCGGCAGGGCGCGGTCGACACGGTGATCACCAACGCGCTGATCCTCGATCACTGGGGCATCGTGAAGGCCGATGTCGGCCTGAAGGACGGCAAGGTGTTTGCCGTCGGCAAGGCCGGCAATCCCGACATCCAGCCCGGCGTCACCATCGTGATCGGTCCGGGCACCGAGGTGATCGCCGGGGAGGGGAAGATTCTCACGGCGGGCGGCTTCGACACCCACATCCATTTCATCTGCCCGCAGCAGGTCGAGGAGGCCCTGATGTCGGGCGTGACCTCGATGCTGGGCGGTGGCACCGGCCCGGCCGCCGGCACCAATGCGACCACCTGCACGCCGGGTCCCTGGCATATCGGGCGCATGATCCAGGCGGCCGACGCCTTTCCGGTCAATCTCGGCTTCGCCGGCAAGGGCAATGCGTCGCGCCCGGCCGCCCTGGAGGAGATGATCAAGGCCGGCGCCTGTGCGCTCAAGCTGCACGAGGACTGGGGCACGACGCCGGCCGCCATCGACTGTTGTCTCTCGGTCGCCGACGACCACGACATCCAGGTGATGATCCACACCGACACGCTCAACGAGTCGGGTTTCGTCGAGGACACCATCGCGGCGTTCAAGGGTCGCACCATCCACGCCTTCCACACCGAAGGCGCCGGCGGCGGCCATGCGCCCGACATCATCAAGGTCGCCGGCTTGAAGAACGTGCTGCCGTCCTCGACCAACCCGACGCGGCCGTTCACCCGGAACACCATCGACGAGCATCTCGACATGCTGATGGTGTGCCACCATCTCGACCCGTCGATCGCCGAGGATCTCGCCTTCGCGGAGAGCCGTATCAGAAAAGAGACGATCGCCGCGGAGGACATTCTCCACGACATCGGCGCGCTCTCGATGATGTCGTCGGATTCGCAGGCCATGGGCCGGCTCGGCGAGGTGATCATCCGCACCTGGCAGACGGCCGACAAGATGAAGAAGCAGCGCAGTCGGCTGAAAGAAGAGACGGGCGACAACGACAATGTGCGGGCCAAGCGCTACGTCGCGAAATACACCATCAACCCGGCGATCGCGCACGGCGTGTCGAAGATCATCGGCTCGGTCGAGAAGGGCAAGCTCGCCGATCTCGTGCTGTGGTCGCCCGCCTTCTTCGGCGTCAAGCCCGACTGCATCATCAAGGGCGGATCGATCGTCGCGGCGCCGATGGGCGATCCCAATGCGTCGATCCCGACGCCGCAGCCGGTGCACTACCGGCCGATGTTCGCCGCGTTCGGCCGCGCCCGCACGGCGTCCTCGGTCGTATTTACCTCCAAGGCGGCGGTGCGGGCGAACCTCGGCAAGAAGCTCGGTATCGAAAAGGAGCTGGTCGCGGTGTCGCACACCCGCGACATCTCGAAGAAGAGCATGATCCACAATGGCGCGACGCCGAAGATCGACGTCGACCCCGAGACCTACGAGGTACGCGCCGACGGCGAGCTGCTGACCTGCGCGCCCGCCGAGGTGCTGCCCATGGCGCAGCGGTATTTCTTGTTCTAATCCGTCATGGTCGGCCTTTCGGCCGTCCCCATGTTGAACCGATACGCGTGTGAAACGAGCCCTCGACATCAGGAAGCGCGAAGAACCGACCCCGGCGCAGGTGGTCGATCGCGTCGTGCTTGCGGCGGACGATCGTCATCGCCGCCGCCTGGTCATGACCGGCGAGGCCGGCACCCGGTTCCTGCTCGACCTGCCGCAGGCCGCGATGCTGCGCGACGGCGACGGCCTCGTGCTCGACGACGGCTCGATCGTCCGCGTGGTCGGCAAGCCCGAGCCGCTGGTCGAGATCGTGGCGGCGAGCGAGGCCGCGCGGCTGGCCATCGCGTGGCATCTCGGCAACCGCCATGTCGAGGTGCAGGTCGTGGGCGATCGCCTGCGCATCCGCCGCGACCACGTGCTCGAGGCGATGCTCGTCGGGCTCGGCGCGCGGCTCACCCAGCTCGAAGCGGCATTCGATCCCGAGCCCGGCGCCTACGCCCATTGGCATGACGAGGGGAGTGGGCATGTCTGACGCGGTGGATCACGTCGCCGGCGGCGAGGGTGCACTCTATCGCCTGATGGCATGGCTGTCGCCGGCGTTTCCGGTCGGCGCGTTCTCCTATTCGGGCGGGCTCGAATGGGCGGTGGAGGCCGGCGATATCAAGGATGCGACGACCCTGCGGCGCTGGCTGGCGGTCATCATCGGCGAGGGCGGCCTTTTCTGCGATGCCGTCTTCTTTTTCCATGCACATCGTGCGATCGCGGAAGGCGACGATGCGCGGCTGCGCGCCACCGCCGCGCTCGCGGTTGCGCTGTGTCCCTCCAAGGAGCGCCATCTCGAGACCACGAGCCAGGGCCGCGCCTTTCTCGACGCGGCGCGCGCCGCCTG
>Ga0335081_10020023_pt1 | contig 10823 bp, 7 predicted proteins | sample Lox_Sample_35_FD_206713 | JGI IMG/M metagenome (GOLD analysis project Ga0335081, IMG submission 206713) | Soil microbial communities from Loxahatchee National Wildlife Refuge, Florida, United States - Lox_Sample_3.5 | ecosystem: Environmental > Terrestrial > Soil > Wetlands | place: USA: Florida... | reverse complement strand
TTTGATGGCAATGATGCCATTCCGCCAATGCAAGGCTTCCTTCGCGCGCTCCCTTGCGGATGGCTTCAGCCACTTCGGCATGTTTGGAAAAGCGAATGGGCTTCATCTCATTCCGAGGTCGCGTTTTATTTTCGCAAATTCCGCCGCCGCCGGAAGGATTCCTTCCCGGCCAAACCCCGAAATAGTTGAGGGTTGAAGGCTGGGAGTTGAGAGTCGAATGTTGCTGAAATACGGCCCGCTCGCTGCAGGCAAATCATTTCAAGCCGAAACGAATCAGGCCGCCACCGCCACGTGCCGGGCGTGGGCGATTTCGTCCTTGGCAATCTGCCGAATCTGGTTGGCCAGCAGCGTGACGACGGCAATGGTTTTCCCGGCGAGCGTCATAAATTCCACCGTGCAGCCCTTGCCGGCTTCGTGAACGAGTACGACCGTGCCCAAGTCGCCCGCGCTCAAGCCGTGTTCCGGCAGGTCGGTCGTTAACACCACGCTGTCGAGTTCTTTGATCATAGTCAAATATCCAATGGATATGCCGGCTAATGTAGCCGTTTCCTCGTTTTTGGCAATAAACCAAACGGCGCGCACTTTTGGCGCGCGACCGTCGGGCGCGGGCAGCGCGCCTTCAATCACAAGGTTCTGTCCGAACGGCGTCGGCACGATTTCGGCAACTTCATAACTGCGCGCGTGGTTCAGCAAGGCCAAGGCGAGTGCTTCCCACGCTTCCAGTTTGAATCCTAAACTGCGAAAGAATTCTGCTTTTGCCGGCCATCGCGGTGCGCGGTTGAAAGCAGGTAGTGCGTGATTTTCCTGCCCGGCACGACGGCGCGCTCAACATTCGGCAGTTTCATTTTGCGACTCATCTTTGCAAATTCCGCCGCCGCCGCAAGGATTCCTTCCTGGCCAAACCAAAAGGCGCGCTGGGCCACGCGCCTCTGATGGAATTTCAATCGTTGCTTGGCGCCCACGACCGGTTGCAGCACCGGCGTTGGCGCCGGTTCACCACGATGTCGGACCAATATCATCAAGCTGCCATTACTCAACGTCCGGCTTGCCCTTGAGTTTCAAGACAATTGTGGAGGAAATTTTATCGGGCGCCGCCTTCGGCACGGTGATGGTCACGCCCTCGGCGCCATTTGCGGTTGCGAGCCGTCTGTGCGAGCCGGGCCAATTGGGCTGCAACAGATACGCCCTGCCAATCTTGCTTTTCAGGCCGGGCGCCAGCAGTTTGCCATCCTTCGGCCAATCGAACACGTGCAGATAAAGTGTATCACCCTTTTTAGTGACGCGGCCCCATGACGGCTGTTCTTTCAACGGACTGGCGGTTGTGCCGTAAATCGCCTCGCCGTTCACGTTCAGCCAGTCGCCGACCTGATGCAGGATGTCCACTGCTTCCGGCTGAATCACGCCCTGGCCGGTCGGTCCCACGTCCAGCAGGTAATTGCCGCCCTTGCTGGCAATGTCCACGAGATCATGGATGACCGTGGCGGGCGACTTCCAGTCGTCGTCGCCCATGAAATAGGCCCAATGATGGTTGAGCGTCATGCAGGTTTCCCAGGGCTTGACGTCGCGGGAGCCGGGGACTTTCTGCTCCTGCACGCCATAGTCGCCGAGGCCGTGTCCGACGCGGGAGTTGATGATGCAATCGGGCTGAAGTTTGCGGATCAAATCCACCAGCTCGTGGCTTTCTGCCGAAGAAATCTCCTCTGGCGTATCAAACCACAGCACCGCCGGATGATATTGCGTCAGCAGCTCGGTGACTTGCGGCAGCACCTTCCGCTTGAAGTAACGCGCAAAGATTTTGTTGGTTTCGTCCGGAAAATCCCAGGTGTTGCTGCGGTAACCGTTCTTCGTCGGCACGTCCGGGTCGGCCCAGTCGCGGCCGAGCGAATAATACACGCCGAATTTCAAGCCCTGTTTGCGGCACGCTTCGGCCAGTTCCTTGACCGGGTCGCGATGCCACGGCGTGCCCTTGACGATGTTGTAGTCGTTGCACGGACTGTTGAACATCGCAAAACCGTCATGGTGCTTGGCGGTGAAAATCATGTATTTCATGCCGGCGTCTTTGGCAATGGTCACCCACTCGTTCGCATCGAAATTCGTGGGGTCAAACACATCGGCAATTTTGGCGTATTGCGCCAGCGGGATTTTCAGGCGCATCATCATGTGCGCGCTGCCCCCGTTGATGAGTTCGCCATTCGTGCCCGGATAGTGGCAACCCCATTGCGAATAAAGCCCCCAATGAATGAACATGCCAAACCGCGCCGCCTCACACCATTGGAGGCGCTGGGCCGAGGCCATGTCATTCCAGGCCGTTGGCAAGGCCTCTTCTGCCGCGCGAAGGTTCAGCGCGAGCAAAACAGCAACGAAAATGAAGCCATTCTTCATGAAGCAAATCCCACCGCTTTCAAGGAATGCCGGCCATCCCTCACCTTGACCCTCTCCCGTCGGACGGGAGAGGGAACAGCAGTCGAATGAACTGTTTCATGCGGTTGCTGACCCGGCAAATTCCATCGCCCGATATTCCAAAGAAAGCGGCGGACAATCCTCCCTCTCCCATCGGATGGGAGAGGGCCGGGGTGAGGGCATATCGTCTTCTCTATTCAACTTCCAGCTTGCCCCTGATTTTCAACACTACGGTTGAGGATATTTTGTCCGGCGCAGTTTTCGGCACGGTGATGGTCACGCCCTCAGCGCCATTTGCGGTTGCCAATCTTTTGTGCCAGCCGAGCCAATTGGGTTTCAACAAATACGCTTTGGCGACTTTGCTTTTCAACCCGGGCACCAGCAGCTTGCCGTCCTGCGGCCAGTCCCAGATATGCAAGTAGAGCGTCGTGCCATTCGGCGTCGCTTTCTTGGTACATCGTCCCCAGGGCAATTGCTGTTTGAACGGACTGGCGGTCGTGTCGTGAATCGCCACGCCGTTCACCTTCATCCATTGGCCGATTTGCTCCAACCGCTCGACTTCAGGCTGGGGGATGATGCCGGTGCTGGTCGGCCCGACGTTCAGCAGGTAGTTGCCGCCCTTGCTGGCGATGTCAATCAGGTTGTGAATGAGCGTCCCGGTGCTCTTCCAGTTGTGATCGAAACTCTTGTAACCCCACGTGCTGTTGATGGTCATGCAGGTTTCCCAGTCGTATCCGGGAATGCCATTGGGCGGAATTTTTTGCTCCGGCGTCTGGAAATCGCCGGTCAAATGGCGCGAGTCGAGACGGTTATTGATGACGATGCCCGGTTTCAATTTCAGCAACGGCAGGAATTGTTCGGCGCGTTCGGGCGTCATGCCCACCGGCGTGTCCCACCACAAAACCGCGGGAACACCCGGTCCGTAGCCAGTCAACAGTTCCTTCACCTGCGGCACAGCCACATCCTTGATGTAATCGTCCATGCTGCCCTGTTGCGCCGGGTCCCAATGATGTTGCGCATCTATGTTGCGGTCGGAATTCCGGTCGGCCGCGGCGCCACCGGGATGATGCCAGTCCTGCGCCTCGGAGTAATAAAAGCCGAGCCGGATGCCTTCCTTGCGGCAGGCGGCGGCCAGTTCCGCTAGCGGGTCATGATGCCACGGGGTCGCGTCATAGACGTTGTAGTGGTCCACGTGCGTGTGGAACATGGCAAAACCGTCGTGGTGCTTGGCGGTGATAACGATGTATTTCATGCCGGCATTTTTGGCGAGCTTCACCCACTGCTGGGCGTTGAAGTTGGTCGGGTCAAATTGTTTGGCGTATCCGGCGTACTCGGCCGCGGGAATGTTAAAGTCGCGCATGATCCATTCGCCGATGTGTTTGGACTGCTGGCCGTGGTAGGTGCCGGCGGGCACGGAATAAATGCCCCAATGGATGAACATGCCGAAACGCGCCGCCCGCCACCATTGCATCCGCGCGTCGTGCGTCGGGCCGTAATCCCGCTGCCACATTTGCAGCGCCGGATCGTTCGTGTCCGCGGCCAACGAATTCGCGGTCGAAAGATAAACCGCAAAAGCCGAGGCCAAAATGGTTGCCGCCGTCAAAAGCCGAAACCGGGGTGTGCAGTGTTTGTTCATAACGCTGTGCTGACCGTAGCAAATGATGTTGACGCCCGCCGCCTCGTCAAGGTTTCCTGACTTGAACGTTTGTTCAATGGCGATGCTGTGCGGCTATTCCTTAACCTGAAGCATATTCACTGCATGACAAGGGTTCGCGCCATCTATTTGCTTTTGCTGTCCGCCGGACTTTTTCCGCGCGCGGCCGCCGCGCCGATGCTCGATGTCGCCGCGATTGACCATGACCGCATCCTGCAAGCCGCCGACGGCGCACTGAAACAGGATCCTATCACCATCACCCAATATCGTGCGAAGTTGAGTGAGGGCGGGCCGAACGATTTCTATTCCAATGGCGACTACTGGTGGCCGAACCCCGACACCACCAACGGCCTGCCCTACGTGCATCGCGACGGCGAATCCAACCCGGACAATTTCAACCAGCACCGCGATTGCGTCCATCAGATGCACGACGCCGTAGCCGCCCTCGGAGCCGCCTACAAAATCACCGGCGACGATCGCTACGTGAAGAAGGCGGTCGAACTGTTGCAGGTGTTCTTCCTGGATCCGAAAACGCGGATGAATCCCAACCTGCAATATGCGCAGGCGATTCCCGGCGTTTCCACCGGCCGCGGCATCGGCATCATTGACACGCTGCACTTGATCGAGGTGCCGCGCGCAATCGAGGTGATGGACAAGTCGCCGGCGTTCCCGCCGGCGGTCCTGGCCTGCCTGAAGCAATGGTTCAGCGATTACGTCGAATGGATGACCACGAGCAAGAACGGCCACGACGAGGCCAATGCGACGAACAATCACGCCGTCGCCTTCTGGTTGCAGGTGGCTGTGTTTTCCCAATTTACCGGCGATGCCGCCAAACTGGCCGAGTGCCGCCGGCGCTTCAAGGAGGTATTTGTTCCAAAACAAATGGCGGCGGACGGCAGTTTCCCGCGCGAACTGGCGCGCACCAAGCCTTACGGCTATTCCATTTTCCAATTGGACAACATGGCCACTCTCTGCCAGGTGCTCTCGACAACGGACGATGATCTCTGGAGGTTCACGCTGCGTGATGGCCGCGGCATGCGCAAGGCCATGGAGTTTCTCTATCCGTATCTCGCCGACAAGTCGAAATGGCTCGCCGACGGCCGCCACCAGGACGTGCAGGCGTGGAACGGCTGGCCGGCGCAGGAGCCGAGCCTGCTGTTCGCCGGATTGGCTTATCACGAGCCGAAATTCGTTGACCTGTGGAAAAAACTGTCCCCCGACCCGACGAATGCGGAAGTCCGCCGCAACATTGCCATCCGCCAACCGATCCTGTGGATCAAATAATTATGCGAACAAAATCCGAAATCCGAATACCGAAATCCGAAAGAAAACCGAAATCCGAATCGCGAATGCCGAATGCATGCGCCGGGTTTCAGGTTTCACACTTCGGATTTCTTTCGTCATTGGTCTTTCGCCATTGGTCATTGGCTCTGTCCGCACTGTTGCTCCTTCTGCCGGCGGCCAACGGCCAAACCAGCGCGTCCGCGCCCGAAATCCGCACACCACCCGCGCCCCACACTCCCCGCATCAACGGCCCGGACATTTTCGGCGTCCGGCCCGACCACCCGTTTCTGTATCACATCCCCGCCACCGGCGATCGGCCGATGGAATTTTCCGCCGACAAACTGCCGGCCGGGTTGACGCTGAATTCCCAAACCGGCGAAATTACCGGTTCGCTGAACAAAGCCGGTAAATATACAGTCACGTTGCACGCCAAAAATGCGTTGGGCACGAGCAACCGGAAATTCCGGATCGTCGTCGGCGAAACGATCGATCTCACGCCGGCGATGGGCTGGAACAGTTGGAACCATTACGCCGGGCGCATCACGCAGGAGATTGTGCTGCAAAATGCGAAGGCCATGGCGGATTCCGGTCTCATCAATCACGGCTGGACTTACATCAATATTGACGACACCTGGCAAGGCAAGCGCACGGGCAAAGACCATGCGCTCCAGGGCAACGAGAAATTTCCGGACATGCAGGGACTGTGCGACGCGATTCATAAAATGGGTCTGAAATTCGGGATATACTCGACACCCTGGGAAACTTCGTATGCCACTTATGCCGGCGGCAGTTCGGAGAATCCCGAAGGCATCTGGACCAAACCGACCGGCCCGAAACACGTGAACCGGAACCAACTGCCGTGGGCGATTGCGAAATATCATTTCACCACCGCGGACGCAAACCAATGGGCGGCGTGGGGCGTGGATTATTTGAAATACGACTGGAACCCGATTGAACTCCCGGAGACACAGGAAATGTATGATGCGCTGCGTCACAGCGGACGCGACATCATTCTCAGTTTGTCGAACAACATGAACATCACCAACGGCGCGACGTGCGGAAAGATCGCGAACAGTTGGCGCACGACGGGCGACATCAAGGCGAACTGGGGTTCGATGAGCAGCAAGGGATTCGGACAGGACAAGTGGCGGAAATACTCCTCGCCCGGCCATTGGAACGATCCGGACATGCTGGAAATCGCGACGAAGGAACGGAATCAACCCGGCCTGACGCCCGACGAGGAATACACGCACATGACGTTGTGGTGCCTGCTGTGCGCGCCGCTGCTGCTCGCGAACGATTTGAGCGACATGGACGCGTTCACGCTCAACCTGCTGGAAAACGATGAAGTGCTGGCCGTCAGTCAGGACGCGCTCGGCGACCAGGCCGTTACGGTGGCCCGGGACGACGATACCCGCGTCTATGCCAAGAACCTGGAGGACGGCTCCAAGGCAGTCGGCCTTTTCAATTTGAGCAGCGACCAAACCGCCACCGTCACTGTCAAATGGTCGGAATTGAAGATTCACGGTTCGCACAAAGTCCGCGATCTCTGGCGTCAAAAGGACCTGGGCAAATTCAAGGATGAATTCTCCATGCCGGTCGCCCCACACAGCGCCGAGTTGGTGAAGATCAGTGATTGATGAATCCATCTCAAACGGAGACCAGGATGCGACCTCGCACGAAGTCAACGCTGCTCCTCGCAGCCGCCTTCGCCGGAATGATCGGCACGGCTTGTGCCGGCGACTTCGATTCCTGGCCGGCCGGCGCTGCGCCAAAGGAAATCGGCATACGCGTGGCGGAGCGATTCATTGCCACGCCGCATTGGAACTTCGGCCGCACCAATGCTCCAAGTCACATCACTTATCCCGAGGTTTGCACCTGGTATGGCGCCCTGACGTTTGCCCGGGTCACCGGCGACACCAACCTTACCGCGCGCCTGGTCCGGCGCTTCGAGCCGTTTTTCGGGCCCGAAACGAAATTGATTCCCAAACCGAACAACGAGGATGCCGCGGTGTTCGGAGCGGTGCCGCTGGAGATTTACATTCAGACCAGGGACAAAAAGTACCTGGACCTCGGCCAATCATTCGCCGATGCGCAGTGGGAGCCGCCCGCCGGCCGCGTGCTCAATTCCAATGTGCAGGCCTGGGTGAAATCCGGATTGAGTTGGCACACGCGGTTTTGGATTGATGACATGTACATGATCACGTTGCTCCAAACCGAGGCTTACCGCGCCACGGGGGACCCGAAATACCTGGACCGGGCCGCAACGGAAATGGTCGCATATCTGGACAAATTGCAGCAGCCAAACGGTTTGTTTTACCACGCGCCGGATGTCCCGTTTTTCTGGGGCCGCGGCAACGGCTGGGTGGCGGCGGGCATGAGCGAGTTGCTGCGGTCATTGCCGGAAAACCATCCCGACCGGGCGCGTATCCTGGCGGGCTACCACAAGATGATGACGGCGCTGCTCAAATACCAGGACGCCGATGGAACCTGGCACCAACTGATTGATCGTCCGGAAGCGTGGACGGAGACGTCCTGTTCCGGGATGTTCACGTTCGCGTTCGTCACCGGGGTGAAGCAAGAATGGCTTGACGAAAAGACTTACGGCCCGGCTGCCCGCAAAGGCTGGCTCGGACTGATCAGACACCTCGATGCCAATGCCAACATTGACGATGTCTGCGAAGGCACGAACAAGAAGAATGACCTGCAATATTATCTCGACCGGAAGCGCCGGACCGGCGATTTGCACGGCCAGGCACCCGTGCTGTGGTGCGCGACGGCATTGCTGCGATGAAACGCGTTTTGGCCATCGCAATTTTGCTCGCCGGCGCCGTTGCCTCGGCCCGGGCGGCGGAGTCCTCCCTGCCCCGCGCGGAATGGGGCGCGCCGCTCGTCAATGTCTCGCAGGCAAACGGCGCCTGGACCATCGCCGGAAAACGGAACACGGTTACGCTCGACGGAAAAACCCTGGGACTGGAAGTAAACGCACAATCGGTCATCTGGAAAATGCCCGCATCCGGCACAAACGACATGATTGTGAAATCTGGTGGCAAGGAATTTCCGTTGCGGCTGGCGGACGCGAAGAGAATCGCCATCGAGCCTTACGACACCGGATTCAAGACCGGCGTGAAGGTTACTTTGAGCGATTGGCGGAAGCCACATTCGCTGTTCGGCGGCAAAATGGATTTGAAACTCTATCTGACGGTTTGTCTGCAAGGCGACAACGAGGACCTCGTCTTTGACGTCACGGCGCAGGAAGGCAAAACGGTTTTGCGCCGATTGGACTGGCCGCCCGCCCTCGACGCGCGCGACGTGGACGACACCGTGTTGTGCAATAACAAAGGCGACCTCCTGCCGCGGCATTGGCCGAAGCCATATTTTCCAATCCGTTCCACCAATCCCGATGGCACTGCCAAGGCCAGCGACCACAGCATCATCCAAAGCCATGTCATCGAAGACTGGTCCATGTCCTGGTGGGGCTTTGAAAAAGGAAAATCGGCCATGATGGTCATCATCGAAACGCCGGACGACGCCGCGTATCAATTCAGCCATCCGGCCGGCGGCCCGACGGTCATCGGCCCGGAATGGCGCGCTTCGCTCGGCAGGTTCAGCTACATGCGAACCGCGCGACTGTGCCTTTTCAAGGAAGGCAATTACGTCACGCTCGCCAAACGTTATCGCCAATACGTCATGGATTCCGGCTTGTTCGTCTCGTTGAAGGAAAAAATCGCGCGCAGGCCGGTCGTTGCGGAAATGATTGGGATTCCCCAGACGCGGGTCGGGATTTTGCACAACCAGTCCACGAACAGCGACCGCTACAGTCCGACGAGCCATTACCAACTGTTCACGTTCGACCAGCGCGCGCAGCAGCTTCGCGATTTGAAGGCCGCGGGCATTGACAAAACGCTGGTCTTCGTTTCCGGCTGGGCGCATCTCGGTTACGACCGCCAGCATCCCGATCCCTTGCCGCCGCCGGAAGCCGCCGGCGGGTGGGCCGGCATGAAACGCCTCGCCGACACCTGCCACGAACTTGGCTATCCCTTCATCTTTCACGATCAATATCGCGATTACTACACCGACGCGCCGTCGTATAATCCTGACTTCGCGATTCACGAGGAGACAACCAATCTCCCGGCGACAGCGTTCGCCGGTTCCCGCTTTGGCGATTGGAAAGAAGGCCGGATTCCGTTCATGCGACATTGGGACGGTGGTCCGCAAAGTTATCTGAACTCGCGCTTTCAACTCGGCCATCTGGAAAAGAATTATCAATTATTCTTTGCCCACGGCATCCATCCCGACGGCATTTACATTGACGTAATCGGCTACGTCCCGCCCGACCAGGATTTCAATCCCGAGCATCCCACGACCCGCACCGAGGCGATGCGCGGCCAGGCGAACCTGATGAATTGGGCCGCCCACAACCTCGGATTTACCGCAACCGAAGCCGGCTCGGACTGGGTGGTTCCGTTCACCGATTGCGTGAATCAATCCGGCGGACTTGGCCGGACCATTCCAGTCCCACTCTATCAACTGGTTTATCACGACGCCGTGCTGATTTCCTATGGTGAAGGGCGTCGCGGCGGCCGCAATAATCTGCTGCTCGGGCTTTTGTGCGGCGGCGTGCCGGAACTGCCGGTCAACGTGAAGGACGTCAGCGCCGATTCATTGAAGTTGATGAAAGAAATGGCCGCGCTCAACAAACGCGTCGCGCTCCTCGAAATGACCGGCCATGAATTTCTCAACGCGGACCGGACCCGCGAGCGCACCACATTCGCCGACGGCACGACCGTAACGGTGGATTGGAAAGCCGGCACAGCCGAGGTCAAACCGGATCTGGACGCGCATTGAGAACAACACAGGAAAACCAAGGATGAAAAGATTGTTTCTGTCTTTGATTGTGGGCGTCGCCTCATGGTCGGGCGCCGCAACGGACGTGTTCGCCGCGGGCGGCAGCGCGGTTTTCAACGTGCGCGATTACGGGGCCACCGGCGACGGCGCCACGCTCGACAGTCCCGCGATCAACAAAGCCATCGCCGCATGCGCCGCCGGAGGCGGCGGAACAGTTCTGGTTCCGCCAGGAACTTACCTGAGTGGCTCGATTCATCTGTCGAACAATATTCACCTGCTGATTGACGCCGGCGCGACAATTCTCGGCGCGCCGCAAAGCATGAATGCCTATGACGAAACCGAGCCGTACACACTCGGTGGCTATCAGGACGGCGGGCATTGTTATTTTCACAACAGCCTGATCTGGGGCGAGAATCTCACCAACGTCTTCATTACCGGCCACGGCATGATTAACGGCGGCGGACTGGTCCGCAGCGACGGCATCCTGGATCGGATGTGCGGTTTTCATGACTGGGAACATCCGAAGCCGATCAACATGCCGCCCGTCCGGCTCGGCAACAAAGCCATCGCGCTCAAGCTGTGCAGAAACGTGTTGATTCGCGACATCACGATTTTCCACGGCGGTCATTTCGCGGTT
>Ga0335081_10020021_pt1 | contig 10824 bp, 10 predicted proteins | sample Lox_Sample_35_FD_206713 | JGI IMG/M metagenome (GOLD analysis project Ga0335081, IMG submission 206713) | Soil microbial communities from Loxahatchee National Wildlife Refuge, Florida, United States - Lox_Sample_3.5 | ecosystem: Environmental > Terrestrial > Soil > Wetlands | place: USA... | reverse complement strand
GGCATGGGATGAACCTTATTCCTCGATGCATCGGGGGAGGGTTTCATGGCGGGAGTAAACAAAGTCATCCTTATCGGAAATCTGGGTGCAAATCCTGAGGTCAAGTATCTGAGCAATGGCACCACGGTCGCGAATTTCCGGATAGCGACCAGTGAAAATCGAGTGAATCGATCTTCTGGTGAAAAAACGACCTTGACCGAATGGCACCGCATTGTTGCTTTCGGACGGTTGGCTGAGATATGTGGAGAGTACCTAAATAAGGGAAAACAGGTCTACATTGAGGGCCGAATCCGCACCCGAACATGGGAAGACAAGGATGGAAACAAAAGGTCGACGACTGAAATCGTGGCAAACCAAATGCAAATGTTAGGATCGGCCGGAGCGCCCACTGAAGTTCCGGATACGGGAAAAGATTTTGATATCGATCAGGAAGTCCCCCCGGGGTCGAGTGACGATGTACCGTTCTAATGAGCCATGAGTCGGGAGTTCAAAGTTCGGAGTCTTTGGTTTAAAACGCCAAACTCCGAACGATCAGAAGAGATATCTTCTCATGCTGACGTTTAGAAGCAGCCCTACTCCGATCAGCGTGGAGATGATGAACGATCCGCCGTAGCTGAGCATGGGAAGAGGGATTCCTACCACAGGCATCATTCCCAGCACCATTCCGATATTGATGAAGACATGCCAGAAGAGCATCGCGACCACGCCAAAAGCAAGGATGGCGCTGAACCGGTCCTTCGCCTGGACGGCAATACGAAGCCCCCACAGGATCAACGCGAAGTAGAGCCCTACGACGAAGAGAGATCCGATCAGGCCCCACTCCTCTCCCAAGGCTGAGAAAATGAAATCGGTCTGTTGCTCGGGGAGAAAGCCTAACCGGGACTGGGTTCCCTGCATGAAGCCTTTTCCAAGGAGACCCCCGGATCCCACGGCAATCTTCGATTGAATGAGATGATACCCTGCACCCAATGGATCCAAATCAGGGTTGAAAAAGGTGACAATTCGTTTTTTCTGGTATTCTTTGAGGAAATGCCAGAGAGGCGGCACCGCGGCGGCTCCCACCAGTCCGATGGTCAGCAGCGAGGACCATCGAATCTTCACAAAGATGAGGACCGAGAAGAAAACCAAGAGAAGGATGATGGCAGTTCCCAGGTCGGGCTGTTTCAGGATCAAACCCATCGGAAGAAGGAGGAGGAGAAAAGGCAGGGGAAGTTGCTTCAGCGAATAGCCTTTTCGGTCGGGAGGTTGATGGAAGAACTTGGCCAGGGCCAGGATGAATGAGATCTTGACAAACTCCGAAGGTTGAAAGGAAAGCGATCCGATTTTGACCCACCGCTGAGCGCCGGATGTAATGAATCCGTAGGCCAGCACCAAAAGTAAAAGGGCCAACGCGATTCCGTAAACGGGATAAGCGAAATCCGAATAGATCCGGTATTCGGCGAAGGCAAGGGTGATCATCACCGCCAGTCCGATCAACACCCAGAAAATCTGTTTAAGATAAAAGGGGGTCCCGGCCGTCTCGATCTTGGCGGTGGCGCTGTAGAGATTGAGGATGCCGATGGAGGCAATGGCCAGAACAATCGCCAACAACGTCCAATCGAAATGGATGAACAGGCGCCGGTCAATCTGCATCTTCTATATCGCTTTCCTGATCCGCCGTCTTCGACGGAGGCGAAGGAGTAAGGTTGAGGTATTTTTCGATCACCTTCTTGGCAATCGGGGCGGCAGCGGAAGCCCCGAAGCCTCCGTGCTCAACCAGAACGACTACGGAGATCTTGGGGTCTTCAAAAGGGGCATAAGCGACAAACCAGGCATGATCCCGGAAGCGGAGAGGAATTCGATGCATGTCTCCTCTTTTAGAATCCTCCGGCATGGCAATGACCTGGGCGGTCCCCGTCTTTCCTGCCACCTTGACCTCTTTCACGTAACAAGCCGAACCCGTCCCGTAAGGTTCGTTCACCGCTCCCTTCAGGGCCTCTTGAACAATTTGAAGGGTCTTATCCGAAACATCTGCCCTTCCTAATTCCTCGGGTGGATACTCTTTCAATCGGTTCCCGTAGATATTTTCCACCCTTTCGACCACCTGTGGCAAAAGGATCTTTCCTCCATTGGCCACGCCTGAAATGAGCATGAGGAGCTGAAGCGGGGTCGCCAACAGATACCCCTGACCCACGGAAAAGGATAGGGTCTCGCCGCTATACCAAGGCGCTCCGTACCGTTTCTTCTTCCAGGAACTCGATGGAACGATCCCCGATCTTTCGTGAGGGAGCGAGATTCCCGTTGGTTTTCCCATGCCGAATTCAGCAGCATAGCGGGCAATGAGATCCGGCCCCAATTTCAAGCCCAGTTGGTAGAAATAGACATCGCATGATGCCGCGAGGGCCCGATGAAGGCTGATGTTTCCATGACCTCCTTCCTTCCAGCATCGAAAATCCCGGTTTCCGTAAGAGAAGGCTCCGGTGCAGGGGAACTGGGTACTCGGGGTGATCGCTCCCGATTCCAAGCCTGCGATGGCCGTGATGATTTTGAAGACCGAGCCCGCCGGGTATTGCCCTTGAATTCCTTTGTTTTGAAGAGGGTGATTGGGGTTTTCCACAAGGGACTTCCATTCTTCCGGAAGAATATTTCTTGTGAAGATATCCGGTTTGAAAGAAGGTTTGCTCACCATCGCCAGGATTCGCCCGGTCTTTGGGTCCATAGCAATAAGCGCCCCGGTTTTGTCCTGATAGGCCTCCTCTGCAACTTTCTGGAGTTCTAAATCGATCGTGAGAAAAAGATTGTTCCCGGGAAAAGGTTCGACGACGCCCAGGGGTCTGATCTCTCTTCCCAGGGCATCGACTTCGATCTGCTGGCCTCCATCCATTCCCCGGAGGTCATTTTCCCACCGGTACTCGACCCCATATTTCCCGATCAGGGACCCCAATCGGTAGGGAGACTCTTTGGACTGCCTTAATTCGTTCTCATCCACCTCTCCGAGGTAACCGATGAGATGAGAAGCTAGATCGCCGTAATCATAGGCTCTCTTTGGCCTCACATCGACAATGAGTCCCGGGAGATGAACTCGATTGGTTTCGAGGAGGGCTAGCTCATTCCAGTCGATATCCGATTTAACCTTCACCGGTCTAAAAGGAGTCCGTCGCTTTTGAGCGTTTATCTTCTCTTCGATTTCGTCGTGGGTCATGTTGAGCATCTTCTCCACCCGGGGCAGGACCTCGGGGTTTGCCCGGATGTCCTCGGGGACGAGAGAGACTTCGAAGGAAGGGCGATTATGAGCCAGGATACGCCCCTGTTGATCTAACAGCATACCTCGGTCAGCGGGATTCTCGCGAAGCCGGATACAGTTATTTTCAGACAAATGCCTTAGATCACTTCCTTTGATCACTTGAAGGGACCACAGGCGGACGAAGATCAGCAGAAAAGCCAACGCGACGAACGCGACGAGATATCGATACCGTCCCTTGAAATCCTCCATCTTCTGTTTGTTTAATTCCATCATGACCTATTCCCTTGCACTCATTCCTAGCTCGGGTTGACGAAACAGAAAGAGCCTCACTTTTTGGAAAAGGAGAAAGAGAAACGGGCTGGCGAGGCCAGTAAGCAAAGATTGGGGGAGGAGATAGCTGAATAATGAGAAATAGAGGTTTCCTACGGGGATGGATTGAAGGGCGTTGATCAACACGAGGATGAGCCCTCCCTCCAGAAGACTAAAGATGAAGGCGAAAAGGCACTGGAACGAAAATCCCTCCAGGTAGAATCGCTCCTTCAAAAACTGCGCGACAAAAAAGACGAGGGTGCGGGAAAAGGCGTAACACCCGAAACTGTTCCCGGAAAACAGGTCCATGAGATAACCCATGAAGAATGCCAAAATCCCGCCAAGGGCCGGTGGGAACAGAAAGGCTAGGTAGAGGGTGAAGATGAGGAGGAGGTCCGGCCTCAGGGGGCGAACGGGGAAGGAAGACAACCACGTTGTCTGAAGGATCAGGAGAAGAACTCCTGTGAGGAGAAGCAGAAAGAACCGTTTCATTTCTTGATCTTCTTCCCTTTCCGTGCCTTTTCTTCTTGGGGTTGGGCAGGAGAAGGAAGGGGCTCCATGATGACGAAGACCTCCTCCAGCTTGGCCAGGTCGACGCTGGGGATCAATTCGGCAACCTGGAAGACGCCATGTCCCTTCTTGTCCACCTTCTTGATCTCACCCACCATCAACCCTTTCGGAAAGTTTCCAGCCAACCCCGAAGTGACGACGGCATCTCCGACCGCCACCTCTTCGGTTCGAAGAAGGTATTTCAGCTGGCAGCGGTTTTCTCCTTTTCCTTCCACGATGGCCTTCGCCCGGGTCCTCTGGACAATGGAGTCCACAGCGCTATTATAGTCGGTGATGAGAAGAACGGTTGCATAATGGGGAGCGGTTCTCAGAACCTGGCCGATGACTCCTGCCGGTAAGATCACCGCCATGCCTTTTTTCAAGCCATCCCGTTCCCCTTTGTCAATCGTCACGCTCTTAAACCACGACGAGGGGTCTTGGCCGATGACTTCGGCCCCGATCATGGAAGGAGAACTCGTCTGTCGAAATTGCAAGAGTTGCTTCAAGCGGTCGAGGGCCAACTTCACTTCTTTAGCCCGGAGGTTCTCTTCTTGAAGCTCGACGATTTTCTGCCTCAGCATCCGGTTTTCCTTCTCGAGATTCACCAGAAAGATATATTTGTAGAAGATTCCTTGGCCGGTCTTGACAACCAGGGTAGCGGCCTTTTGCAGCGGGGAACACGCCTCCATGAGGAGGGCGTCCAGAAACTCTACCCCTCTTCTCTGTTTTGCCCTCAGCGACATCAACACGAGGGCGAAGAGTAGAAGGAGAGTGATGAAGATGAAAAGGCCGTACCTTCGGGAGAGGAAAAAATCACGTATCCTCATTAATCTCAATATTGAACCGTCACGGTATGGAGCAATTGCTCATTGTCCAGCACGGTTCCTGCTCCTAGCACAATGGACGAAAGGGGGTCGTCGACGATCGTGATGGGAAGGCTGGTCACTTCCCGGAGGAGCACGTCGAGATTCTTCAGAAGGGCTCCTCCGCCCACCAGGACAATCCCCTTATCGACAATATCCGCGGCCAGCTCGGGAGGGGTCCCCTCCAGGGTGATCCGGACGGTGTCGATGATGGTGTTGATCGATTCAGCCAAGGCTTCACGGACTTCCTCGCTGTTGATCTCAAGGGTCTTCGGAATGCCGGTTACTAGGTCTCTTCCTTTGACCTCGATGGTTTGAGGGTTTTCTTCGGGATAGGCGGTCCCCACGTTGATTTTGATCAATTCCGCCGTCCGCTCGCCGATCAAAAGATTGTATTTTCTCTTGACATACTGGACGATCGCCTCGTCCATCTTGTCTCCCGCCACCCGGATGGACTCGCTCGTCACGATTCCCGACAAGGAAATGACCGCCACTTCCGTCGTTCCCCCGCCGATGTCGACGACCATATTCCCCGAGGCTTCGGTGATCGGGAGGCCTGCCCCGATGGCGGCCGCCATCGGCTCCTCGATCAAGTAGATCTCTCTGGCGCCGGCAGACTGGGCCGATTCCCTGACCGCCCGCTTTTCCACGGGCGTGATGCCGGAGGGGACGGAGATGACAACCCGGGGCCGGATCAGGGCTTTCCGGTTATGAACCTTGGTGATGAAATATTTAAGCATCTCGCCCGTGACTTCAAAATCGGCGATCACGCCGTCCTTCATCGGCCGGATCGCATAGATGTTTCCGGGCGTCCGGCCGAGCATCTCCTTCGCCTCACGGCCCACCGCCAGAACGTGCTTGTCTCCTCTGGAATCTTTTTGAATCGCAACGACCGAGGGCTCGGAGGAAACGATCCCTTTCCCTTTCACGTAAACGACGGTATTTGCCGTCCCCAGATCAATCGCCAGATCCGTAGAGAATAACCCCCACAATGAGTCAAATACCATCGCCCTCATCCCTCCCTTTTTTGAAATGAAACCATATTAACAAATAGTTCAAGTCGATTCAAGGAAATTCATAGTCGCTACGGCCGCCTGGAGAAGCTCTCTTTCCCCTTTCTCTATGTGGGCCTGCTTTGGGATGAACCCCGCCGCTGCCGACGCGAACCTACACGGATTCCCCCTCGGGCTTCCATAGCCCGCTCTTTAATGGGATGCAAAATCAGGGCCAATCAGGACGAGGCGTGCTCGGCAAGACGACGACTCGTCTCGGCCACCGTACACCAGATGATGTCCAAAGGGAGGTGGAGTTCGATGGTGGAATCGAAAAGCACGCTGATCTTGGGAGGAAACTCTGTATCCCCCTCCCATAGAATATAAGCGAGAGGTACCCTGGGAAATACGTCTAGGGCGAATCCCTTATCTCCATAAAGGATCTCGCTTCCCCCTAGTTTTTTGCCCGCCTTGGAAAAGGCTTCTGGATCTTTTCCAAAAAGGTTTATCAATTCTTCAACCTCCAGGCGATGCGGACCGCGGAAGAAAGTGGAGCCTCCCTTTAGATCTTTCTCGCTGACCCAGATGTATGAGGGCTTGACGTCTTTGGCTTCGGTCAGATACACGAGGACCATCGGGTAAAAATAAGGATGAAGTGCTTCCTCAATAGGTTTATCATTCCACCCGATCCTCAGAATCTCTCTCTCCTTTGGGAGGATCAGGTACCGCAGACTATAAACCGACAAGAGGAAACCCTCTTGAACAGGATGATAGACGGCCTCCGTGCGATTACAAACATCTGTTGGATGGAGCTGAGAAAGCTTATCCCAGTAAAAGGAATCAATCGCACCCTTCGCGTTCGGCCCTTGCTGCATCCTTTTTCTCTCTTCTCCTGTTTGGTTGAATGATAAACGAAGATAACTCCATTTGCAATCAATCCCACTCTGGCGCTCCCGTAATCGAATCGAGGAACGCCAAACGAAACGGCCGAGTTCCAGAATAACATGACGCCCGTCAATATTTTAACGCAGGCGGCTCGGGGACTACTTGCTGGTCAAAAAACGCCATTTCCCCGACAACATGTCATATTTTGTAAGAATATATTCCGGCTTAACCTTGCGGGCATAATTCGAATTTAGCTTTAATTACAATTAGTTATTGGAATAAAGCAACATTATTCGACCTGGCATATTTCTTGCTAGTAAGTAGTGAAAAATCCAATCAAATCGGGGCAATGAGCATGTCGTTCATGGAAGAGACTTTGGTTTCAGAGAAAAGAAGATTCCCAAGATCGAAGGTTGATCTTCAGGTAAAGTACAGTAAAACCAACGTATTCTTCAAGCACGGCCGAGCCGCCAATGCCAGCGAAGGGGGATTACTTATTTGTCTTCCGGAAAAAGTGGATGTTGGTCGCCATTTGGTACTGAAATTGCTCTTTCCTCTTAGTTCCGGATCAAATATTATTGAGGCTGTTGTTCGGGTGGTTTGGATGGATACTCATCTGAGGAAGGATTGGGCGTGGGATTATCGGATTGGGGTGAGATTTGAGGACATCTCTGACACGGATAAGATTATGCTGAAGAACTTTCTATCAAATCTAGAACAAAGAACATCGTATACCTCCTGACGTCAGGCCTAAACAAGCCGGGATAGGAGAATCGTCTGGAGCCCCAATGTGCCGTTGATCCTCTTCCGTTCTCATCCGAAAACCACCTCTCGTATAAAATGCCGGCCCCATCCTTCTTCGAAGAGGGAAACTTGGCAAGAATGGAGATCTGCTTCACGTTCTGCTGAACAACCCAGCACCGGGTGGATATCGGCGGAGTGGATGCATGCCTTGGTCTTGCGACGATTGAACTGCATGGGTCTAAGAAAAAAGGAAGAATGGAAAAGAAGTGATTAAAGAGCATTCATACCGTTGATGAGAAGGATCGTGCCTCAGTTCTTTCGCCTGACCATCGCCGAAAAACTGCTCCTTGGATTCCTATCGTACGGGATCTTGACGGTCCTCGTCGCCTTGATCTCCCTTTCCAACCTCCAAAGGATTATCAACCGCGATGTCCCGCTGTTAGAAACTGCCGACAAAATGATTGAGGCGTTGCTGGCCCAGGAGCTCTACGGCCGTCGTTCCGTCATCCTCAAGAGTGCAGAGATGGAGGCGCTCTTCTGGAAAAGAAGTGAGGAATTCAATCAGTTCGTGGAGCAGATCGGGAGGCTTCCGGATACCTCCGCCCTTCCCGTCGAGAGACTGACGGCTCTCCACGAAGCCTATAACGATCTCTTCAAATCAGGGTTGGAGAGGAGAGAAGATTCTTCTTCTCCGTCTATTCAAGGCTATGACCCACAAGCCAGACAAAAACTGGAAGACCTTATTCAACTGTTGAAAGAGGTCTCCCGAGACGCCAGAGCGGACCAGAACGTAGAAAGCCGGAAGACCCTTCGCATTGGTCATTCGGCCTTCTTGATTACCGCGGGATTGAGCATCGGCAGCCTTCTTCTCGGCATCGTCATTGCCTTGACGATCACCCGAAACATTTCTCGTTCGATCAATCAATTGAAACTTTCCACCCGGGAGATCGCAGAGGGAAAGTTCGACAATCTCCCCGAGGTCCGTAATCAGGATGAACTGGGAGATTTATCCCAGGCAATTCAAAAGATGGCCCAGCGGCTGAAGCATCTGGAGGAAATGTCCCTGGACGCCAACCCCCTGACTCACCTTCCCGGAAGCATCGCCATCGAAGGTGCGATGAATCAGAGATTAAAGGAGGGGTCTTCTTTGGCCTTTTGCCAGCTTGACTTAAGCCACTTCAAGGCTTTTAACGATCGGTACGGGTATGCCCGGGGGAACGAAGTAATCCAGGCGACGGCAAGAATTGTAACGGAGGTAGTCAAAGCCGACGGGAATGCAGAGTCTTTCGTCGGGCATATCGGTGGAGATGATTTTGTCGTGATCACCTCGGCCGAAAAGTATGAAAAGATTTGCCTTGCCATCATCGATTCTTTTGATAAAATGGTTCCGGATTTCTACGATATGGAAGACCGGCAGCAGGGTTACATCCAAGGCGAGACGCGACAAGGGCAGAAAGTGTCCTTCCCCATCATGACGCTGGCCATCGCCGTCGTCACCAACCAGTTCTATAAGTTGCAGAGCCATATCCAGATCGGAGAAATCGCGGCGGAGCTAAAAACTTATGCCAAGTCCTTTTCTCATAGCATGCTTGTAGTCAACCGGCGCAGGGACGCTTCCAGTCTGCTAGAGTGAGAGCGTCGCGGTTTCTCCGTTCGGACTCAATCCCATCTGCGGTATGGCCTTCCCCTGCGTGAATTATAAAAACCCCCATTGAGCTACCACCGGGCCCTTCAAGAAGATGGAAAACGATCTCTCCCCAGTGCCCTCTGAAGCGCGAACAGACGATTTCCGGAATTGGGTCGCGGTCGTGAAGAAGGCCAGAAAATCATAAAGCGGTCTGGCGAGGGCGGAGAAAACGAATAAGAGCCTACGCGATGAGGTGATCGAGCTAAAAGAGGCGAACAATCATAAATGAGAGAAACCGTCGAGAAGCTTTCAAGTCTCGACTACCAGATAGAAGAGAAACAAAGCCTCGCCAAAATGAATTCTCGAAACGTATTACACTTCGCCGATCTTTAAAGCCGCTGAAATCAAGAAGAGCAAAATCTCTCTATCCATTGCGGAAGATCTTGCTCACAAGCCGAAATCTTCAGCCTAATCTCTTTAGTCTAAACCCACTTCATTCTGTCACTCCTTCTCTAAGAATCATCAGGTTCGATTTTGCACACTCATTCCTCATGAGTGACTCATTGCGTCATTCGATTTTGTCCTTAAGTTTCTATTCTTTATCGGAATACTTAAGTACTCTTCATAGAAATATGAAATCTTTTCTTAATTAGCAATCAAGTGGACATCTGCTGAGTTTTGAAATTCCTAATGATTTCGATAGATTGAAAAATCCATTGGCTTGGCATGGTATGTGCTGTTTTCATAGTTAAATACTGTGAAAGGAGCCTATATGATGAATTCAACGGCATTCGAGTTTGCGCTCATCAATCTTTTCATAGTTATTCTAATCATTCTGGACGGAATCGCCAAAATCAAATCCAAAAAATCTAGTTACTTTGATCCGGTTTAAACTTTCCATATGACTTTCGTTGATTAGAGAAAACACGTTCTCTCATCCTCCTCCTTCAACCTCTAACCACTGAGGGTCCGCTGTAAGCGAGAAACACGGCAGGCCCTCAGTGTCCCTGCCCTTCGGTCATCGCGTCGCTTGCTTCAATCCGCAGAGACCCCGCTGTTAACTGGTGATCATTTCCTGCAAATCGGCGTACTGTAACTGTAGGATAAAGACTGGAAATCATGTTCCCTAGGAGGCGTCCTCGATCAGGCAATGCAACCACGGGATTATGACGACGATCATTCATGAGACGCAGTACTTTTTGGTTCAAGAAGAGCAAAACGGGAATCGGACTCGGTTCGAGTAGATTCTGCGCCACGATTGGATTTATACCGGAGAAACTTTGGATGGGGAGGTGAAATGGTGGAGCTGAACGGGATCGAACCGTCGGCCTCTTGAATGCCATTCAAGCGCTCTCCCAGCTGAGCTACAGCCCCACGAGGTCAATAACAAATTTTAAAATAACATAGGGAAAAATGTCTTGTCAAATCCAAATTTAATTGACATGAGGGGCAGTTTTTCTTATATTGAATCTTGTGCCGGAGTGGTGAAACTGGTAGACGCACGGGACTCAAAATCCCGCGGGGCTTCCACCCCATGTCGGTTCGATTCCGACCTCCGGCACCAATTTTTTCAATTGGTTAGACTCCTGCCAGAGGCTTTGCCTTTCCTGTTAAAAAGAGTGCGTCTGAACA
>Ga0335081_10020020_pt1 | contig 10824 bp, 9 predicted proteins | sample Lox_Sample_35_FD_206713 | JGI IMG/M metagenome (GOLD analysis project Ga0335081, IMG submission 206713) | Soil microbial communities from Loxahatchee National Wildlife Refuge, Florida, United States - Lox_Sample_3.5 | ecosystem: Environmental > Terrestrial > Soil > Wetlands | place: USA: Florida... | reverse complement strand
ATGCCATAGTTGCGAAGCACATAATAGTACAAGCCATCCACTTGCGAAGTATTGAATTTAGGATCTTGTTTGCGGAGCTGATCCAGTTCAGTTAGAGCGTTTGGCCAATCGCCGGTTGCGACCAATTGCTGGGCGGTGGCGAACATCGCGGTCTGGCCGCGCACATCCGGCGTCGGGGTGAGAGTCGGAGTCGTCGTCGCGGTGGGGATGCTCATGAACACCAGTATTTTTGCCATTTCCGTTTGCGCGCCCGGAAAGGATGGATCGTTCTGGATGATGAACTGCAGGCGTTGTTGGGCATCATCGTAACGTTTGAACTGTTCATCCACCAATGCCAATTTGAATTGATCCGTTAGCTGCTCGCTGACCAATTGGTCTTTAGCTTGGACGCGTGTAGCGATTGCGTTTTCGTAGCCGCCCCAGCCAGCCAATGCCAGCAGAACGATGATGCCGATGATGCCGATCAAAATGGAACGCCAGCGCGGCGCTTTCTTAATGGTTTTTATGGGTTGTGTGTTTTCAACGCTTTCAGACATGGCGGCTATTATACTCTACGACTTTGTTGCGGCTTGTGCGTTCTCATCCTTTCCTAACTTCAAGAACAAACGCACTTCTTTTTGCACGATGATCAACGCGATGATTGTGCCAACGATCATTCCGATGATGGAAGTTGCTGCCGCGCCACCAGGAAGTTTCACCGCCAGAAGATAAGCCGCGCCGCCGCCAAATAACGCGGCGACTAAGCCTCTGAATATCACGCCGTTAATTTTTATCGGCTCTTTCATTCGATATTTGAGAATGGTCAACATCACGACGGCTTCGACGGTCAATGCCATTTCCGCAAATGCAATGGCAGGCGCACCGATGGATTTGAAGTAAATCAATCCGCATACACCGACGATTAAATATGTGCCTAGTCGAATAACGGAAGTGATTAATGGAATCAGCGCTTCCTTGCGCGCGTAGAAAGCGCGCGCCGCCACTTCTTGAAGCGCATATCCGCATAACGTCAGCATATAAATACGCGTGGTGAATGTTAATAAATTTGTCCCCGCATCATCGAAGTGAAAGGCGGCGCGCAGAATCGGATGAATCCCGGCGGCGATGATCGCACCGGCAGGCAGAGTTAACGCGATCAAAACTTGGAGGGCTTTCTCGATGGTTTGGCGGAATCCGTTCCAGTCGTCGCGCGCCGCGAATTCAGATAGAGTCGGTAACATCGCGGTAGCAATCGCGGTTCCCAACAACGTTTCTGGAACCAGCATGATCATCCAACCATATGTTAAAGAAGTGATCGCGCCGGTTTGACCTAGCATCGAACCGAGATAACTGCGCGCCACGAACATCAACTGGACAAACAACACCGTGACGACGCGCGGACCAATTACCTTCAATGAAGTGATCATCGCCGGATCGTTGATCTTGATAGATGGTGTCCAACGAAAACCAAAATGAATTAATCCGGGAATTTGAATCAAAAGGTGCAACGCCGCGCCGAGGATGACCCCATAAGCCAATCCATAAACGCCAAGGCCAAGTGCGGGAAATGTTAAAGGTCCAAAATGAAACGGCGTTGACGGTGCGAGAATCGCGGCGCCGAAAATCTGTCCGACGTTGTAAAGAATCGGAGCGAGCGCGGGTAGAAGGAAATGTTCGTTGGCTTGCAAACCGCCAGCGACCAAACCGCTGACGGAGAAAATCACAGCCGCGATCAAATCGAGACTCATCAATAACGCGACGATATGTTGTTGATCTGGGTTGAAGCCCGGCGTGATCCACATGCGGACGATGGGACCGGCGAAGAGCGCGGCAAGCGCAGCTAAGACAGTTGTGGCGATGAATGCCAAGTTGACCACGCGTGAGAATAAATCCCACGCGGCTTGGCGGCCGCGCAGTGTTAACGTTTGCGTGAGGACAGGGATGAATGCCATTGCCAAGGCTTCACCGGAAAGTAACGCGGTCAATAAGGTGGGCACGATATCGGCGGCGTTGAAGGCGTCCAGTTGAAACGATAAGTTGAAGGCGCGCGCAATGATGACGACGCGCACGAATGCCAATAATTTATCGAGCGTGAAAAAGAATCCAAGCAGGAGCGTGATGCGCGAGAGGAAGGAAAGCTTTTTCATGGATAATAGTTTAAAGTTTGAAGGTTTAAAGTTGAAAGTTTAATAGGACGCGGATCGGCGCGGAAAACGCGGAAGATTTTTTAAATCAGCGTTTATCCGCGTCCTATTATAAAGTACCTTTATATTGTCCGCCATCAACGGTCAACATCACGCCGGTGAGATAGGATGCGGCCGGCGAGAGCAGAAACACTGCCGCGTTCGCAAATTCTTCGGGTGTGCCGATTCGTCCGAAGACACTTTTCTGCGCGTCGATGGCGAGTTCTTGTTCGAGCGTGGTACCGTTCTTTTGGGCGCGGAACGAATCGAGTTCGCGGATGCGATCCGTTTCAATCGTGGCGGGCAAAATCGAATTGAAACGAATCCCTTCACTGCCGAGTTCGAGCGCGAGAGTCTTGGTCAATCCAATCGTAGCGAGCCGTACACTATTCGATAAAACCAAATTTGGCAACGGCTGTTTGACCGAATAGGATGTCATCGTCAGCACGCTGGCGGCTTTTGATTTTCGCAGATGGGGCAGTGCGGCGCGGATGAGTCGCACGTGGCTCATAAACGAAAGATTGACCGCTTTCTCCCATGTAGCTTCATCGAACGAATCGAACGCGCCTGCCGGAGGTCCGCCCGCGTTGGTGACAAGCAGATCGAGTCCGCCAAGGAATTTAACAGACTGTTCGATAATTTTTTCCGGCACGGACGGATCGCTCACGTCTCCGGCCACGCTGATAACGGACGCGCCGGTTTCTTTGACAATTTTCTCCGCTGCGGCTTTGACCTTCGCCTCATCGCGTCCATTGATAACAACTTTGCATCCTTCTTTTGCAAGAAGCATTGCAGTTGAGTAGCCGAGTCCGCGTGAGGCGCCCATGACGAGCGCGCATTTATCTTTCAATCCTAAATCCATAATTTTCCTTTCATGTCATTGTAACGTACAAAAAGCAAACCGGTTCTCTGGAACTTTTGCTATTCCGGAGGAGGCTTACGCCGAGACGCGAATTCAAAAAGCACAAATGCCTCATCAAGGTGCGGCTGCAGATACTTTGTCGCAAAAGGCTGGCTGCCCGTAAACGGTCAGGCAGTTCACGGGCGTATTTCCAAATTCTACAAGCACGTAAACTTCTCCCAAAGAAGCATCGTAGTTGCTTACCACCAGGCGATAAGATCGGCTGACCAGATTATCCACTTCGTTCAATGGAGAGCGCTGTAATTCGCTTACGATCTGCGGGTCCGTCTGTTTGCCCTGATGTTCGAGCTTGAATTGGATGGCTGAATCCATGGATGTGATCGCGTTGCGAAACGGATCATTATTGAAACTGTCCACCACTCTGCCAGCGATGATCATCAATATGGCGCTGATAATCAGTGGCATCAATTTCCCGAACACCGAAACGGAGAAGACCGCCGATTCGCTCATGGGGAGTTGTAGCAGGCTGACGATGAAAGACAGGATCAAGGTCCAGACCAGCACCACGTCGAGGCGCGATTGGAAATCCGGGTAATAAGGAAATTGCAATAAGCCTTTTAGTTCGGGTTTCAGCCACAGGGTCAACGTTGGCGCCATCTGGAAGGGAATTTCCAAACTCAGCCAAGCGAAGATCGCGGAAGTGACCAGCCATATTAAAACAGCCGCATAGACTTTGTCCAGCCAAGCGGCGATTCGCCCAGCCAGCCCTCCAAGGACCGTGCAGATCACGGCACCCAGCCCAAATTTCAACCAGGGAAAAAGCGCATGCACTCGGCTTAAGCTGTACCCATCGATTCCCCAAACGGCCGCGGCGAATGCCAGCCCTGTACAGATTCCAAAGATCATCCCGTATGTTGTTTTTTCCCGTGCCAGTTTTTTGATTCTTGTACCCTCGTTGTCCATAAATTCAACTAAATCTTGCATATCAAACTCCTCGAGCAAATTCAATGTCTGTTCATGCGGAACTCATTGAATTTCTGTTTTCGATCACAAAGGGAAACAATTTAGAACCTTGGTGCTCTTTGTGTCTTTCGTGTTTAAATTATCTCGATCTTTTCATCCATCACTTGGCCATCTTCCCAATTCGCCTCTGCCCATTTTGCCACAGATTGCATGGATTGTTGAAGATGCGACGAATCATTTCCAATCATCGCACAACCAATGACGGCTTCCTGCCATTTGTCATTCAAATCTATTTCCGCAACAGACACATTGAACTCGCGATGCAGACGCGCGATCAGCGGCTTGATGCGTCCGCGCTTTTCTTTGAGCGAGGAACACGCGGGAAGGTGAAGATGAATCGTGAGAGTAGCGAGCATTATTTCCAATGGAAAATCGAAAGAAGCATGAGAACACTAAATCCCCAAAATATAATGATTATCACAATTCCTCGAACTATTGCTACAATACCACGAATAATAAAGAATTCAGGAAACGCGAATCCAATAGATTCTTTTCTTATTACCGTTATTAAGCCGCTAAGCCCGAATATAAATGTTATTGGTAGAATCAAAAATAACCAAGTTTGATCTATTGTGAGGGCCATCTTGGCTAGACTGATAAATGCTATCGTAGTGATGAACCATATTATCCCTAATATGTATGGCAATTGGGTGGGATGCATAAAGACAAGATGGTAATTATTTTTGGTCCAGGCTTCTGAATACGAATTTCTTAATTCTGGAAAAACTATAGTGCAAAGTGTAGCCGCTAATATAACCCCAATCCCTGCATTAAGTAAAATATCACTATTAATTTTCTTGGTGGGAATAAAGGCAGCTCCAAGAATAGCTCCTAATACAATAAATCCTAAAAGGAGAAATGCTCTTGTTTTTGACATACGAGTTTTCATTTTCGTCTCCTACTAGACCTGTCAGACCTGTTAGACTAAAATGACCATCTATGAACATCGAAACTGCCTACAACTCCGCTCTCGATTATCTCTATTCCTTCGTGGATTATAGCCTCAAACATTCGTCCGAGCTTGCCAAAGCCGATTTCAACCTCGACCGTATGCGTGCGCTGATGGTTGAACTCGGTCATCCCGAAACCAAGTATCCCGTTATCCATGTGGCTGGGACGAAAGGCAAAGGCTCGGTCTCTGCCTTGTGTGCTTCGGCGTTGCAAGCCGCTGGATATAAAGTTGGTTTGTACACTTCTCCGCATTTGCTGGATTATTGCGAACGGATTCAAATCAATGGCGCGTCGGTCTCACATGTCGAACTAGTCCAACTAGTCGAAATGGTCAAGCCAGCGGTGGCAAAGATTCCGAAGCTCACAACGTTTGAAATCACAACCGCGCTTGGCTTTTTATATTTCGCTCAACAAAAAGTAGACGCGGCAGTCATCGAAGTTGGACTCGGCGGTCGGCTCGACGCGACCAATGTGGTCATGCCCAAAGTTTCGGTGATCACTTCGTTATCATACGATCACATGGCAGTTCTTGGAAACACATTGGCATTGATCGCGGGTGAAAAGGCTGGCATCATCAAGCCTGGGGTGCCGGTTGTCTCTGCGCCGCAAAAGGACGAACCGCTGGAAGTGTTGGTGCGGATTGCCAACGAACGCAACGCGCCGTTCACTTTGGTTGGACGTGATGTGAGCTTCAAACCACTAAGTCATTCTTTGGATGGTCAATCATTTCGAGTCTCAACTGACAAAGATGCTCTGACGTTGACGATGCCTTTGCTTGGTTCGCATCAAGTGATGAATGCCGCAGTGGCTGTGACCGCGCTTTGGAAATTGCGCGATCAGGATTTTGACATCCCTGATTTCGCAATCCAAAATGGTTTTGCAAAAGTCAAATGGTCCGCTCGCTTTGAAGTCGCGAGGCGCGATCCGCCTGTGATTTTTGATTCGGCTCATAATCAGGAATCGTTCGAGCGTTTGCGCCAGGCATTGGATGATTATTTTCCAAGCCGACCTGTTTATCTGATCTTTGGCGCCTCGGAAGATAAAAATATTCCGGGAATGTTCGCGGAGATTCAACCAAAGGTCAAGAAAATGTTTGTTACGCGCGCCGATCATCCGCGCGCGCTCGAGCCGGAGAAAATTCAGGAGTTGGCGCGGCAGGCTAAAATCCCGAATGAAGCGGCCGCCTCCGTCGAAGCCGCGTTTGCGCGCGCGTTGGATTTGTCCGCAAAAGATGGTAGCATTGTATTATCCGCCGGTTCGATGTTCGTCACGGCGGAAGTCATGATGGCATGGAAGAAACTAAATATGTCATTGCGAGGAGCCGCGTAGCGGCGACGTGGCAATCTTATAGTAACGGAGATTGCTTCGCTTCGCTCGCAATGACATGAGGTGATATGAATAACGATTGGAATGAAGAAGAACATTTTAATTTAGCGTTATCGCAGCGCACCGAAGAGCTGTATCGCGTTCCGAATTACGAAGCGGATGAAAACGGTTTGATCGAAGCGGTAGTGATTCCGTTGCGCGATTTAGTTGTGTTCCCGCGCATGGTCGCGCCGATCTTTATCGGACGTGAATCATCGTTGGCGGCAGTGCAAGACGCGCAAGCAAAAAATCAAACCGTGATCGGACTCGTGCAAAAAGATCCCGAAGTCGAGGAACCAAAGCCGGCCGACTTTTTAGCCGTCGGTGTGGAGATGGCGGTGGGGCGTTTGCTTTCGATGCCGGATGGTTCATCGTCGGCGCTGGTGCAGGGACGCAGACGAGTCGAGATTGTGGAATTCACGCGCACGCGTCCGTTCATGAAAGTGCGCGCCCGCGTCATCTTCGAACCGACCACGGCTGACCGTCAAACGCAGGCTTTGATGCGTTCCGCGCTTGATCTGTTTGATCGCTGTGTTCAATTGGATCGCGCCATTCCCGAAGAAGCGCATTTGTTCGCGATGAATATTGCCGAGCCGGGTTGGCTGGCGGATATGATTGCCACATCGCTTTCATTGAATTACGAAGCGAAATTAAGTCTGTTGACTCTGCTCGATCCGCGCGGACGATTGCAAGCCGTCAACAAAATTCTGGCGCAGGAAGTGGATGTGCTCGAACTGGAAGATGAAATCCATTCGCGCGTTCAGAATGAGGTGGATAAAAGTCAGCGTGAGTATTATCTGCGCGAGCAGATGAAACAAATTCAGGATGAGTTGGGCGAAGGCGATATCTTCACGCGCGATGCAAAAGATTTGAAAACAAAGATCGAAGCCGCGAATTTACCCGAGGAGCCAAAGTCCGTTGCGATGAAAGAATTGGAACGACTCAATCAAATGCCGCCGATGGCGCCGGAAGTTGGCATCATCCGCACGTACATTGATTGGATTTTGGATTTGCCGTGGAACAAATCCACGCCTGATAATCTCGATGTCAAACATGCGGCGAAGATTTTGGATCGCGATCATTATGGTTTGAAAAAAGCCAAGGAAAGAATTCTTGAATACATCGCGGTGCGTTCGCTCAAACCCAAGAAAGACCGCCAGCCCATTTTATGTTTTGTTGGTCCGCCCGGAACCGGCAAGACTTCGCTGGGTCGTTCGATTGCCGAAGCGCTGGGACGAAAGTTCGTGCGTGTCTCGCTCGGCGGTGTGCGCGATGAAGCCGAGATCCGCGGGCATCGCCGCACCTATATCGGTGCATTGCCCGGACGCGTCTTGCAAACGATGAAGCGCGCCGGCACAGCCAATCCGCTTTTCATGCTGGATGAGATTGACAAACTCTATTCCGATTTCCGCGGCGATCCGGCTTCAGCGATGCTCGAAGTGCTCGACCCCGAACAGAATAATTCATTCAGCGATCATTATCTGGAAATGCCATTTGATTTGTCTAAAGTTATGTTCGTGACCACCGCAAATTATCTTGGCTCGATTCCTGCCGCCCTTCTCGACCGCATGGAAGTGATCGAGTTCCCCGGTTACATCGAGGAAGAAAAACTGGAGATTGCGAATCGTTATCTCATCCCTCGTCAGATCGATGAAAATGGGATCGCCGATATAGATTTTTCATTTGAGTCCGGCGCGCTTCAACGTATCATTCGCGAATACACATTTGAAGCGGGCGTCCGCAATTTGGAACGCGAGATCGGACGCATCAGCCGAAAAGTGGCGCGTCTCAAAGCCGAAGATAAAAAATATCCAACCAAGATCAGCGCGGATTTGATCGAGAAGTTTCTCGATCCGCCGCAATATATTCCGCCCGAAGTAGAAAAGCAAGATGAAGTTGGCGTGGTGCAATCATTAGCATGGACGGAAAACGGAGGCGAGATCATGCCGGTTGAAGTTGCGGTGTTGGAGGGCAAAGGCGCGTTGCAGATGACGGGTCAGCTTGGCGATGTGATGCAGGAATCGGGTCAAGCCGCGCTCACATACATCAAGTCGCGCGCCGCAGCGCTGGGCATAGATATGGAAGTCTTTGAACGCATGGACATTCATCTTCACATGCCCGAAGGCGCGATTCCCAAAGATGGTCCATCGGCCGGCATCACAATTGCAACCGCGATGATCTCCGCACTGACGGGTCGTCCGGTTTATCGTCAAGTGGGAATGACCGGCGAGATCACGCTGCGCGGACGCGTCCTGCCGATTGGCGGCGTGCGCGAAAAAGTTTTGGCGGCGTATCGCGCCGGACTGAAGGTGGTTCTGCTTCCTGAAAAGAATCTCAAAGACTTATATGAGGTTCCCAAAACCGCGCGCTCTGAAATGAAGATTATTCCGGTCGCACACATGGATCAAGTGATTGAACTTGCCATTGCGCCTGATGCCGTCATCGAGCCGCCGCGTCCGCGCAAGCGAAATAATGAAGATCAGCCTGAGCAAACTGAAGAAGAATAAACCAATGCCTAAAATTTTTGAATCAAAAGTCTTCGCTCTTCATTATCAAGTTTGCCTAATTGATAAAGAAGACCACAATCCTTACCCTGAGTGGAAGACAGGCGAAGAACAATATGTTTTTGGTTCAAAAGGAATTGCGGTTGGATTGCATGTGGAAAGAAATGTAACAGCGGCAGTTTATAAAGATACTTATGGTGGAGCAAAAGATAAGTATTTAGGCAATGTTCAAATTTCTATCGGAGAAGAAGGGATACTTGTGGGTAATGTAGAAGTAGCTGAAACGCATGAAATCCCTATTCCAAAAGGTGAATATAATATTGACATATATGTTGCTGAAACTGCTAATAGTGCGAACGTGGATTTCGTAATAATTAATAATATAGAAAAGATAAAGTCAATAACCAATTAATTATTATATAAATCTATGACATCATTAAACGGTAAAGTTGTTCTCATCACCGGTGCATCCTCCGGTTTCGGCGAGGATACGGCGCGGCTCTTTGCAAAGGAGGGCTGCAAAGTGGTTCTTGCCGCGCGCAGGTTGGATCGCCTGCAAACGCTGGCGGATGAAATTCAAAAAGCAGGCGGCGAAGCGTTGGCAGTGCCGGTAGATGTGACACAACGCGACGAGATCGAAGTGATGGTGCGGTCAGCGTTGGATGTCTACGGCCAGATCGATATCCTTTTCAACAACGCTGGTTTTGGCCGCCTTGATTGGCTGGAGAATTTGGATAGCGCGCGAGATATCGAAACGCAAGTGGAAGTCAATTTGCTGGGAGTGATCCAGGTGACGCGCGCGGTGCTCCCGCATATGTTGAAGCAGGGATATGGGCATATCATCAACATGTCTTCCGTCGCAGGTTGGATTGCCGCGCCGCTTTATACAATTTATTCCGCCACCAAATTTGGCGTGCGCGCTTTTACCGATGCTTTGCGCCGTGAAGTGTCGCCGTTTGGAATCAGAGTCTCAGGGATTTACCCCGGTCCCGCCGAAACGGAATTCGGGCAGCACATTGGTAATTCAAAAGCCAAGCGAAGTCTCAATGTCTTTAAAGGTTTATCTATGACATCCGAATATGTTGCTCGCCGTGTCGTGGATCTCGCAAAGCATCCGCGCCGCGTGGCGATTATTCCGGGGTGGTATCGTCTGATCATCGGAGTGGATATATTATTTCCCTATATAGTGGATTGGTTCTTAAAACAATTTTTTGTTCGCCGAAATCACAAGCTTGAAATGAAATAGGATTTACATATGAACTCAACTCGACTCGAAAAACTTCAAACCGCCCTCATTCAAGCCGGACTGGATGCGGTGGTGATCAACCCCGGACCGACTCTCACTTATTTAACGGGTTTGAAATTTCATCTCATGGAGCGCCCCGTTGTATTGCTGGTTGCCCAAGGAAAAGACCCGGTGATTGTTTTGCCCGAACTCGAATCGCCGAAGGTGAATCTGTTTCCGTATAAAGTCAACGCGTTTACTTATGGCGAGAATCCATCCGAGTGGGATGATGTCTTTCGCAAAGCAGTTCAATCGCTCGCGCTCGATGGAAAGAAGATCGGTGTTGAACCGCGTCAACTGCGTTTGCTGGAGTTTCAATATGTTAAAGTAGGTGCGCCCGAAGCGGATTTCCCGGATGCGTCGGAGGCGTTGGCATCACTTCGATTGAGAAAAGATCAAGCTGAAGTCGAGGCGATGAAGCGGGCGGTTAAAGTCGCACAAGACGCGCTCGAAGCGACGATTCCGTTGATCAAGATTGGAATGACTGAAAAAGAAATCGCATCCGAGTTGACGCTTCAAATGTTAAAGCATGGCTCGGACTCTGAATTTCCATTTCCGCCGATTGTTTCTGCCGGACCGAATTCTGCCAATCCGCACGCCTCGCCATCGGATCGAAAACTTCAACGCGGCGATTTGCTGGTTGTGGATTGGGGTGCAAGCGTGGACGGGTAT
>Ga0335081_10020018_pt1 | contig 10825 bp, 5 predicted proteins | sample Lox_Sample_35_FD_206713 | JGI IMG/M metagenome (GOLD analysis project Ga0335081, IMG submission 206713) | Soil microbial communities from Loxahatchee National Wildlife Refuge, Florida, United States - Lox_Sample_3.5 | ecosystem: Environmental > Terrestrial > Soil > Wetlands | place: USA: Florida... | reverse complement strand
CCAACTCGAATCCGTCAATTTCCGGCATGCTGACGTCCATGAGGACGACTGCGATGTCGTTCTTCAGCAGTTGCTCCAAGGCCTCCTTGCCGGAAGTGACTTTGATGAGATTCTCTCCGAGTTCTCCCAAAATCACCTCATAGCTGAGGAGTTTGCCTGGCTGGTCGTCCACCATCAGGATGTTGACCTTCTCGTGGGTACTCATCTCGCCTATTTGTCAGAGCGATGGGCCAACACGACTCTGGCCGCGTTACCTGTGAAGCCAGGTGCGCAACACGGATAAGAGCTGGTCAGTGTTTACAGGCTTGGCCAGGTATTCCGATGCGCCGGCTTCCAGGCACCGCTCGCGGTCTCCTTTCATAGCTTTGGCTGTCAGGGCGATGATGGGAAGCCGGCGGAACGCGGGATTTTGCCGGATGACTTGCATGGTCTGGAACCCGTCCATTTCCGGCATCATGATGTCCATCAGCACGATCGCCGGATTTGACGTAGATTCCAGAGTTGCGATCGCCTCCCGTCCGGTGCCGGCGGTTAGCACAGTCATGCCGCGCCGCTCCAGAAGACTGCTCAGCGCGAAGATATTGCGCACGTCATCATCCACAACCAGCACTTTACGTCCCTGCAGTGCATCGTCCGAATGGTGCAGACGCTCCAGCATCTTCTGCTTCTCTGGAGGCAGATCCGAGACCACGCGGTGGAGAAAGAGGGTAGTTTCATCCAACAGGCGCTCCGGTGACTCCACTCCCTTGACTACGACACTGCGCGCCAGAGTGTGCAGACGGGCGTCTTCGTCGGGAGTCAGTTCCTTACCGGTGAAGACCACTACCGGCAAATCCGAGAGCGAAGGCGTGTCCCGGAAGCGCTCTAGAATCTCAAAGCCTGACATGTCCGGGAGACGCAAGTCGAGAACGACACAGTCGAACGCGTCCTGTTGGAGCGTTTCGAGTGCTTCCTGACCGCTGGCAACTGCCTGAATAGAGATGTCCTCGTGACCCAGCAGTTGCTCAATGCTCAACTGTTCGGCAGGGTTGTCCTCCACAACCAACAGCCGCTTGCGGCGAGGACTGGAATATTCCTTCATCCGGGCAAGGGCCGCATCAATGCCTTCGGTAGTCACGGGTTTGGTCACAAAGGCGAATGCGCCGCGGGCGAGCCCGTGCTGACGGTCCTCATCGAGAGTCAACATCTGAACAGGAATATGGCGTGTTTCGGGGGCCTGCTTCAGATGATTGAGCACGGTCCAGCCCAGCATGTCCGGTAGAAATACGTCAAGTGAGACCGCGGTGGGATGGAAATCGCGGGCCAACGTCAGGGCCTCCGTTCCCCGTGTGGCAACCAGGACCTTGAATCCCCGGTCGTGGGCCAGGTCACAAAGCACCCGCGCATAGTGAACATCATCCTCCACAACCAGCAGGATGGCATCGTCCGGCTTCAGGTCGTCACGATCATCCGCAATCCTGGTAACCAGTCGCTCAGCCGCGATCGTGCTGACCACGGGCAGGGACGACGGGACTACAGTCTCCTCCGACCGGGGGGCGGTCGCGGCTGAGGGCCCGGCATAGATCAAAGGCAGATACAGGGTGAATGTGCTGCCTTTCCCAGGCGTACTCTGCAGTTGAATTTCACCACCCAGCAGGTTGGCCAATTCGCGGCTGATCGCCAACCCAAGGCCTGTGCCGCCGTACTTGCGGCTGGTCCCGGCGTCAGCTTGCTGGAAGGCCTCGAAAATGATGCGCTGCTTGTCAAGCGGAATGCCAATGCCGGTATCGGTCACGGCGAAGGCTACGACTCCAGTTGCTTTGCTCAGTACGGGATGGCCGATGCTCCACCCGCTCGCGGCTGAAGAAACCACCAGCTGCACCGAACCTTGTTCGGTGAACTTGAAGGCATTGGAAAGCAGGTTCTTGAGCACCTGTTGCAGGCGCTTGGAGTCGGTGACCAGACTGGTGAGGCGCGAGTCCTTCTGAGCTTCGAAAAGCAGCCGCCGGCTCTCCGCCTCATGCCGGAACGGCCGGGCGACCGTGTCGAGAATCGTAGCCACAGACACTTCATTGGCTTCGACCGACACCGTCCCAGACTCGATCTTCGACAAGTCGAGAATGTCGGTAATCAGGTTCAGAAGGTCGGTGCCCGCTCCGTGAATGGTGCGTGCGAACTCCACTTGCTTCCCCGTCAGGTTGCCGCTGGGATTGTCCGCGAGTTGCTGGCCGAGCACCAGAATGCTGTTAAGTGGAGTACGCAATTCGTGGGACATGTTGGCCAGAAACTCTGACTTGTACTTTGAAGTCAGCGCCAGTTCTTTGGCTTTCTCCTCGAGCGCGCGGCGAGCCTGTTCAATTTCCTGGTTCTTGCGCTCCACTTCCGCGTTCTGTTCGGCGAGCTGCTGTGCTTTCTGGGCCAACTGTTCGTTCGTCTGCTGGAGTTCGTTCTGCCGCGTCTGCAGTTCGGTTGCCAGCTGTTGCGACTGTTTCAGCAGACCCTCGGTCTGCATAGTCGCCTCAATGCTGTTGAGGACAATTCCGATGCTGGACGTGAGTTGATCGAGGAATGCGAGGTGAGAAGCGGTAAAGGCGCTGATGGAAGCCAGTTCAATGACTGCCTTCACGCGGTCTTCGAACAGAACCGGCAACACGATCACGCTCCGCGGGCGCGCCTCCAGGAGCCCCGAGCGCATGGTGATGCTGTCTGGGGGAAGGTCGCTGATCAACATTTTGCGTTTTTCGATGGCACATTGCCCGACTAGCCCTTCTCCCAGTTGCAGCCTGCGCAGATGGCCATCCTCGCCATCGCCGGCAAAAGCCGACAGTAAGACCATGTGCTTTGAATCTTCGGTCTCTGTCTGGTAGATGACGCCTTGCTGCGCGTTCACGAGCGGCGCCAGCTCCGAGAGCAGCATCCGGCCTACGGTTGTCAGATCGCGTTGCCCCTGCAGCATTCCCGTAAAGCGCGCGAGGTTGGTCTTGAGCCAATCCTGTTCCGTATTGCGCTCGGTGGTGAGCCGCAGGTTGTTGATCATGGTGTTGATGTTGTCTTTCAGTTCGGCGACCTCGCCGCGGGCTTCCACCTGAATCGAACGGGTCAGGTCACCCTTGGTCACAGCCGTTGCCACCTCCGCGATGGCTCGCACCTGGTTGGTCAGGTTGTCTGCCAGGAGATTGACGTTACCAGTCAGGTCCTTCCAGGTTCCTGCTGCACCCGGTACGTTCGCCTGGCCGCCGAGTCGGCCTTCGACTCCCACTTCACGGGCCACGGTGGTGACCTGGTCGGCGAAAGTTGCCAGCGTGTCCGTCATGTTATTGATGGTTTCGGCCAATGCTGCGACTTCACCCTTGGCGTTGACCGTCAGTTTTTGCGTTAACGCTCCGTTCGCGACAGCGGTCACGACCTTGACGATACCTCGCACCTGCTCGGTCAGGTTCGCCGCCATCACGTTCACGTTGTCCGTCAGGTCCTTCCATGTGCCGGCGACGCCGGGCACCGCCGCCTGGCCGCCTAGCTTGCCTTCAGTTCCTACTTCGCGTGCCACACGGGTGACTTCGGCGGCGAACGCGTTCAGCTGGTCCACCATGGTGTTGATGGTGTTTTTCAGTTCGAGAATTTCGCCCTTCACATCGACCGTGATCTTGCGGGACAAATCGCCGCGGGCCACAGCCGTCGTTACTTCGGCGATGTTGCGCACCTGAGCCGTCAAGTTGCCGGCCATGGCGTTCACCGAATCGGTGAGATCCTTCCAAGTTCCCGCCACACCCGGGACGTTCGCCTGGCCGCCCAGGCGGCCTTCCGATCCCACTTCGCGGGCCACGCGGGTCACTTCAGCCGCAAACGAGCGGAGCTGTTCGACCATCGTGTTCAACGTTTCCTTGAGTTGCAGGATTTCTCCGCGCACGTCGACCGTAATCTTCTTGGAAAGGTCTCCGTTCGCGATGGCCGTGGCGACTTCGGCGATGTTACGCACCTGTCCGGTCAGGTTGCTGGCCATGAAGTTCACGTTATCGGTCAAGTCCTTCCAGGTGCCGGCCACGCCGGGTACCTGGGCTTGTCCTCCGAGTTTCCCGTCAGTACCCACTTCACGCGCCACGCGCGTAACCTCGCCCGCGAACGCGTTGAGCTGGTCGACCATGGTGTTGATGGTGTTCTTCAGCTCGAGAATTTCGCCTTTCACGTCTACCGTGATTTTGCGCGACAAATCACCACGAGCGACGGCGGTGGTGACTTCGGCGATGTTACGGACCTGGGCCGTGAGGTTTCCGGCCATGGAGTTCACCGAGTCGGTCAAGTCTTTCCACGTGCCGGCGACGCCGGGAACGTCGGCTTGTCCTCCCAACCGTCCTTCAGTTCCGACTTCACGCGCCACGCGCGTCACTTCGCCGGCGAACGCGTTGAGCTGGTCCACCATGGTGTTGATGGTTTCTTTCAGCAGAAGAATCTCGCCGCTGACGTTGACTGTGATCTTCTTGGACAGGTCGCCGTTGGCGATAGCGGTGGAGACCTCGGCGATGTTGCGGACTTGGTTCGTCAGGTTACTGGCCATTGAATTGACGGAATCCGTCAGATCTTTCCACGTTCCGCCGACGCCCGGCACTTGTGCCTGGCCTCCGAGCTTGCCGTCAGTGCCCACCTCACGTGCCACGCGCGTAACTTCTGAGGCAAATGAGCGGAGCTGGTCGACCATCGTGTTCAGCGTGTCTTTCAGTTCCAGAATTTCACCACGCACGTCAACCGTGATTTTGCGTGACAAGTCGCCGCGAGCCACGGCAGTGGCCACCTCGGCGATATTTCGGACCTGGGCCGTCAAGTTGCCGGCCATGAAGTTCACGTTGTCGGTCAAGTCCTTCCAGGTGCCGGCGACGCCCGGAACCTGAGCTTGGCCTCCCAGCTTGCCTTCAGTTCCCACCTCGCGCGCGACGCGGGTAACTTCTCCGGCGAACGCGTTGAGCTGATCCACCATCGTGTTGATGGTGTTCTTCAGTTCGAGAATCTCGCCCTTCACGTCGACGGTGATTTTTCGGGATAGGTCGCCACGAGCCACGGCGGTTGTGACTTCAGCGATGTTACGTACTTGGGCTGTGAGGTTTCCGGCCATGGAGTTTACCGAATCGGTCAAATCTTTCCATGTACCGGCAACACCGGGGACGTTCGCCTGGCCGCCCAGGCGGCCTTCGGTTCCCACTTCGCGCGCCACGCGCGTCACTTCACCAGCGAAACGGTTGAGCTGGTCGACCATGGTGTTGAGAGTTTCTTTGAGCTGCAGGATCTCTCCACGCACGTCGACCGTAATTTTCTTGGAAAGGTCGCCGGTTGCGATGGCGGTTGCGACCTCAGCGATGTTTCGCACCTGTCCAGTCAAGTTACTGGCCATGAAGTTCACGTTGTCCGTGAGGTCCTTCCAGGTGCCGCCCACGCCTGGCACCTGCGCCTGGCCGCCAAGTTTTCCTTCGGTACCGACTTCGCGAGCCACACGCGTGACTTCGCCGGCGAACGCGTTGAGTTGGTCCACCATGGTGTTGATGGTGTCTTTCAGTTCTAGAATTTCTCCTTTCACGTCGACCGTGATTTTGCGGGACAAGTCGCCACGCGCCACGGCAGTGGTCACTTCTGCGATGTTTCTCACCTGAGCAGTGAGGTTTCCGGCCATGGCGTTGACTGAATCCGTCAAGTCCTTCCATGTGCCGGCCACACCTGACACCACCGCTTGTCCGCCGAGCTTACCGTCCGTACCCACCTCGCGGGCTACGCGGGTCACCTCCGATGCAAAAGAACGGAGTTGGTCAACCATCGTATTGATAGCTTCTTTAAGCTGCAGAATTTCGCCGCGCACATCCACCGTGATCTTGCGCGAAAGGTCGCCGCTGGCCACAGCGGTCGCTACCTCGGCGATGTTCCGCACCTGGCCGGTGAGGTTACTGGCCATGAGGTTGACGGAATCCGTCAAGTCTTTCCACGTCCCAGCGACGCCGGGCACCTGGGCCTGGCCGCCGAGCTTTCCGTCGGTTCCCACTTCGCGCGCCACGCGCGTCACTTCCGCCGTAAACACGCTCAATTGTTGAATCATGGTGTTTACGATCTTGGCGGAACGGAGGAATTCACCTTCCAGAGGCCTGCCGTCAACATCCAGTCTTACGGTCTGCGTCAGGTTCCCCTGCGCGACAGCGGCGATTGCGCCAGTCACCTCCGCCGTGGGTCGCAGCAGGTCCTCAACCAACGTATTGACTGAGGTTCCCATTTCGCCCCAGGACCCTCTGGCTTCGCGAAAGCGAACACGCTCCCGGGTCCTGCCTTCTTTTCCGACGACTTGGCCGACGCGCTTTAATTCCTGCGCCATCTGCTGGTTGGCGGCTACGATCTCATTGAAGGTGTCAGCCACTTTTCCAGCCAGGCCTGTCCATGTTCCGGGAAGCCGGACCGAGAAGTCGCCGTCCCGCATGGTTTGCAAGCCCTCGAGAATGAGACCGAGCTCGGATAGTGCTGGAAGCTCAGCTACCGCTGTCCGGCCGCCAGGAGTGCCTTCGCCAGCGCGCATGGAATCCCTCTTGCTTGCTGTCTTTCCGTTGGTGCTTCCAGCTTGATTCATGACAATTCATCCGATTTCCCGCCCACAGGGGAGTTATTGGGCTGGCTGGGAGTCATAAGAACGACGAGAACAAGATGATAAGTTCTTGGAGGCTTCTGAAGAAATACAGTAAAGGTTGTAGGGGAGGATACGGTTCGTACTGTAGTCGAGCGCTTCGTCCCGCTTTATTGGGCCGAGGGAGACGCAGTCACAAAAGGGGAAGGATCGTTCCGCGTCTCCCTCGATACCCTTCGCGTTTGGGGCTTTCTGATGAATATCGTATTGCCTGGCACGGGACTATCGGGGTGAAGACGTATTTCCTGGTGGACGTCGCTCTAGCTGATATGCTGAGACGCACGTGAGCCTTGCGCTCGATCTTCGTAGCTTCCCGCGGGAAGTGTTCGCCAGAGGCGAGAAGCAGGGGCTGACTCTCTCATGGGCCGACCCCTGCTCGATAGGTGGGCTAGTTGCAGATCAATGTCAGGTGGCTGGTAGCGTAAGCGCACCAGCCAACCGCCACAATCCCGCAAGAGCTGTAGCTCGATTTGCGGAGTAGCTGTAGCTCCTCGATTCTCCGCATGCTCTCCAAACCCTTACGTTGAATGGCCTTTCAGCGATAGTGGACAGATTTAGTACAGCAACTTAGGGGAAGCTATACAGGCAGCAAGGGATGGAACAGAAACGCGCACGACCTTAGGCTGAAATGCGAAAAGCGGTTTTCGCAACCGCTTTTTTTCAGTGACAAGGAGGCGCGTGTGAACAGCGACTTTTCTTCTGCCAGGTCCGATTCCGATCTTATTGAACGAGCCCAGCGCGGTGATGCCGACGCGTTTGCCGACATCTTCCAGGCGCACAAAATGCGCGTCTATTCATTGTGCCTGCGCATGACGAACAATCCAGCCGAAGCTGAGGATCTCACTCAGGACGCATTCCTGCAGGTGTTCCGCAAACTGTCCACCTTTCGAGGGGACTCAGCGCTGTCAACGTGGCTCTATCGTATCGCTGTCAACACGGTGCTTATGCGTTTCCGCAAGCGAACGCTGACCCAGCATTCCCTGGACGAACCATGGAGCAGAAATGGCGACTCCAAACCCATCGCTCATGAGTACGGCGGCAAAGATCGTCATCTGGCCGGCTGCATCGACCGCATCGCATTGATTCAGGCGATTCGAGAGCTGCCCGAAGGATATCGCACAGTCTTCCTGCTGCACGAAGTTGAGGGTTACGAGCACAGCGAGATTGCGGAGTTCCTGGGCTGCTCTACCGGAAATTCAAAATCGCAACTGCACAAAGCCAAAATGCGGATCCGCGAGCTGCTGGCAAATCCCCGCAGCCGGACTGTGGCCAGCGAGGTCCGAGAAGGGAAGCGCGAACGTTCTGCGCTGGTTGAGAAATGGGAGGCGCTGTTCAGTCTGGCCGCGTCTCATCACAGCGCCTGCAACGCAGCTGCAGGGGAAGTCAGCGGCTAACTGGGTCTTTACTAGAGGATTGGCGAGGGGCATTTACTGCTCCAGCCGGATTCAAGGCGTGAACACATGTTGTTACAGTCCGTAAAAATTCATGGTGCCCGATTCCGGCACGGAGGTTTGAGATGACTCTGAGAACACCCAACCGTTTCCACATGGGGCTGGTAGCAGCCCTGATGGTCGCGGCGTTGATCATGGCCAGCCTTGCATGGGGCGCCGACGACAAAGATCAGGCCGACATTGACAAGCGCATCGTGTCGTCCGCTAACGTGCTCGATGAGATCATGAGCACTCCGGACAAAGCAATTCCCGACAAGATCATGAGCGACTCCCAATGTATCGCTGTCGTTCCTTCCATGATCAAGATTGCAGTAGGTTTCGGCGGCAACCACGGTAAAGGCGTTGCTACCTGCCGGACGGCACATGGCTGGAGCGCGCCCGCACCCATTACCATCACGGGCGGCAGCTGGGGTTTGCAGCTGGGCGGTCAAGCGGTTGACCTGGTGATGGTCGTCACCAACGACGCAGGCATGCAACAACTTCTTTCGAGTAAGTTCAAGCTGGGAGCGGACGCATCCGCGGCAGCAGGGCCGGTGGGTCGCACTACCGATGCCGATACCGACTGGAAAATGAAGGCAGAGGTCCTGACCTACTCGCGCGCCCGTGGAATTTTTGCCGGCATCGACCTGGCTGGTGCCGCGATTACCCAGGACAAGGACGAGACCCGACTGCTTTACGGGAAAATGATCAGCTTCGCAGACATTCTCGACGGAAAAGTCGCGCCGCCAAAAGGTAGCGAGCCCTTTCTTACCGCGGTGAAGAAGTACTCGCAGCAAGCACGCGAACAGGGCGAGGCAAAACCGCCGACCTCTCCCAATTCTGCCCCAACAAATTGAAAATTTCGTTGTACCAGGCCAGGTAGTCCGGCCATTCCAGGCGACTCTGGAATGGCCGGTATCGCTCGTCGGGGGGATCATTTGTAAAGTATGCGGCTGCTGAACTCCCATTGTGAGGGCCCCGCCGCGAAGGAGGACATTCATGAGTCCGAACATCCGTGGTCGTATAGCTACGCTTGAACTTTCAGCCGGCTGTCTCCAGGAGGCGGTCGACCGCCTGCATCGGTTGTGTCCTCAGCTGAACAACGCGGAACATGAAACGGAATGCACGGAAACCGCGCGAAATATTTCCTCCCAGGTGATGGTAATTCGGAATGAAATTGCGCTCCTAAACGCTGAGACCTAAGGACAGCAGACATAGACGACTGCTTAGTCTCGCTCAACTCCCGCCAGACGGGCCTGGTCGTTTCCCCCCAGAGGCGTCTCAATCTGCCTCGTCCAACGCACCGTGAACTAGGGAAAAAGTACCTGAACCAGGCCCGCGTCAATGCCCATATGGGCAGCAAGTCAGTGAATTCCCAGACCCTAGGTGTTTGGCACGCTTTGTGCAGGTAATGAAGGGTCGAGTCCCTCGAAGAGGCGCTTAAAGCTAGCGCAGAGACGGAAGCAACGTCCTTTGGAGGCCCCATGGGAGCGGTGTATTCAAGCCAGTTTGGTGACAGCAACTTGCCGGGTCGCGAACCCGCTGCTGGACGCACGGTTCATCAAGTGAAACTCGGAGTCGGTTCATTCCGCATTCTGATTGCAGATGACCACGAGATCGTCCGGCGTGGGATCCGCTCGCTATTGGAACGGCATCCTGGCTGGGAAGTATGCGGGGAAGCCGAGGATGGAAGGGAAGCGATCACACAGGCGAAAGCCATGAGACCGGACCTGGTATTGCTCGACATTGGCATGCCCAACCTGAACGGTCTCGACGCAGCACGCCAGATAGCCGCGAGCTGCCCTCTGACCCACGTTCTGGTCCTAACGATCCACGATTCAGAGCAGGTCGTGCGCGAAGTGCTGGCGGTCGGGGCCCGAGGGTTCCTGCTTAAATCGGACGCCGGACGCGATCTGGTGTCGGCGGTGGAAGCACTGCAGCGCCATGGGACTTTTTTTACCTCCAAGGTCGCGGAGCTGGTGCTCGATGGATATCTGAATCCTCATCATGCAACGGAGCCCGCGCGCAATCGACTGACGCCGCGTGAGCGCGAAGTCGTGCAGCTTCTGGCGGAAGGCAAAACCAGCAAGGAAGTCGCCGTGACTTTGAACCTGAGCGTAAAAACAACGGAAACCCACCGAACCAACATCATGCGTAAGCTCGACCTGCACTCGGTTGCGGACCTCACCCTCTATGCCGTCCGCAACGGCATCGTCCAGGTGTTCTAGTCCTTATCCAGACGTCCGCCCGGCCAAGCCTCCTAAGGCGACTTCCGGCCACCCCTTAGGGACTTTACCGGATTCTTCGTTCGCTCGTCCGCGGGAATAATCTCAATCAACGACTCCAATGCCCTCCATCGTACGAATGCGTAGCGGACAGCAGCACTTCACAGGAGGTTTCCTACGGGTCCCATGAGACGGGTTCTGGCTGTATGTTGCGACGCGGAAAGCTGTCAGGCAATCGAAGACGCCGTCCAGCCCTGGAGGTTTGAAACCGTCGCCTGCCCGTCGTTTCAAGAGTCCATAAATCTTCTGGAGCGGGAAGATTTCACCTTGGTTTTCTACGAAGATGGCTGCAGTGACCAAACCTATCGTGACTTGCAGGCCATGCTCCGTAGCAGCAAAGCACCGGTCATTGTTATGACTCCTCTTGACGATCCGAAATCGGTATTTCGCGAGGCGATATCACTGGGAGCTTTAGACGTTCTCCCAAGCCCGTGCTCGAAACGGGACGTGCAGTGGATGGTGATTCGGGCCACCCAACACAAGCC
>Ga0335081_10020017_pt1 | contig 10825 bp, 10 predicted proteins | sample Lox_Sample_35_FD_206713 | JGI IMG/M metagenome (GOLD analysis project Ga0335081, IMG submission 206713) | Soil microbial communities from Loxahatchee National Wildlife Refuge, Florida, United States - Lox_Sample_3.5 | ecosystem: Environmental > Terrestrial > Soil > Wetlands | place: USA... | reverse complement strand
CCGGTACGCCTGGGACCGCGCGTGATCGTGCGGCAGGTAGTCCCACGCATTGCCGTCGGCGCTGTAGTCCTCCCGCACCGTGCCCCACTGCCGCTCACTCACATACGGCCCCCACCGGTACCACTCCGTACCCTCCGCGCGCAGCCCATCCTCCAGCCGCCCGAACCCAGCCACCCGATCCCGTTCAGCGCCCATTGCCCGCCCCTATCGCGTTCCGATGTACTGCTCGTCCCTGTGTCGTCCCGGCCTCTGTCCAACGTGATCGTGGCGCCGACAAACATTCAAGGTCGGCCTCTATACCCTTTCTATGCCGCCGGCGGCACGCGTTCATCATCCTAAAAGGGTGGAGATGAGAATCCCGGCCACCTCTGCCCTTCCGGCCTGCTGCGCTTGGGTGGGGCGTCAGGCATGTTTTCGTTCGCGGTCCCCGTCCAGCTCCCGGGAGCGTGCGCCGGTGGAAGAGGTGACATGAAGGCCGTCGCGGTTTTTCCAGGAACCCGAGAGGTCAGGATCCTAGATCAGGAAGTTCCCCGGCTCTCCCGGCCCGACCAGGTCAGGTTGCGGATGCTCGACATCGGCATCTGCGGCACCGACAAAGAGATCTGTTCCTTTGAATACGGCACTCCCCCGCCGGGCGATGACCATCTGGTGATCGGCCATGAATCGGTGGCCGAGATCGTGGAAGTCGGATCCGCCGTCGAGCGCCTTGGGGTGGGGGATCTTGTCGTACCATCCGTGCGCCGCCCATGCCCGCATCCCGGCTGCCTTGCCTGCCGCTCCGGCCACCAGGACTACTGCTACACCGGAGACTTCGGCGAGCGCGGCATCAAGGAAGCACACGGCTATATGACGGAGTACGTGGTCGATCGCGAGCGGTATATGACCCTGATGCCGCCCGACATGCGGGAGATCGCCGTGCTCGCTGAGCCGCTCACCATCGCGGAGAAAGCGCTCGCGCAGATTTTCTGGATGATGCAGCAGCGCCCGCCATGGCTCGACCCGGAAACGCCTAGCGAGCAACGAGGTCAGGGGCTTTCCGCGCTGGTGCTCGGCATCGGGCCGGTCGGGTTGCTGGGGGCAATGACGCTGGTCACGGCCGGCTTTTCGACGTACGTTTACTCACGCGAGGTGCCTCCCAATCCGCGGCTCGACCTGGTCGCCGCCATCGGCGCGACGTATGTCTCCTCCCAGACCGAGACGTTCGCACGTCTGGCGGCGCAGATCGGCAACATCGATCTGATTTACGAGGCGGTCGGGCACTCGCACTTCGCTGTTGAGGCACTGAAGGTACTGGGGACCAATGGCGTCTTCGTGCTAACCGGCGTCCCTGGCCTGCAGGCCTTCATCGAGTCGGATCCGGCTCGCCTGATGCGGGACATGGTGCTGAAAAACCAGATCCTGCTGGGCACCGTGAACGCCGGGACCGACGCCTTCGCGGCCGCGCTCCGGGACCTTGACGTTTTCCGGCGGCGCTGGCCGGCGGCAGTTGGGACGCTCATCGCCGGCCGCTACCCGCCACACCAGGCACCAGATCTGATTCTTGGCAGGCCGACCGGCATTAAGAGCGTCATCACATTTGACGGCACCACCGCGGCAAGCGGACAAGCGTCCCACTGACGGCGACGGCAGGGAAGGCGTCGCTCGCGGAGCCGATGTGCCAGTGGTACCTGCGCGGCGGTGCGTTAGCCTGGTCGCGTCCGAGATGCCGGCCGCACCGTGATGGCCCGCTTCTTCGAAGAACTGGACCTGGTCGAGCCGGGCATCGTCCAGCTGCACCGCTGGCGGGCGACGGCGACCAGCCGGACCGCGCCGTCATCCGGCTACGCGGGCGTGGGCCGCAAGCCGTAGGTCTTCCGGCCCAGCATTTGGCGCTCATGCGGCAGCCAGCGCGAGGAGCTGCTCGCGGGCCGGGCCGCGCGGCTGCGTTTCGCGCCAGCCGGACCCGAGCCGGAGGGTCTTGTCGCGCAGCCCCGGCCGGGCGAAAACCTCCTCCGGGGTCTGCAGCACGAGGCGGATGGCCAGGCTGGCCCGCAGGCAGTCCGGGTCGTGCGGGACGGCGGCCTCCAGAGCCTTCTCCAGCTGGTACTGCGGATCCGGCGGGTCATAGGTGTCACCGCGAATGCCCGCCTCGACCTCGGCTAGGCGGTGCCGGTTGGTGGCGAGGGTCGCGCGGTACCAGGGCTCGATGGTTTCGGCGGTGGCGGCGTGAAACGCGCCGGCGAAGGCCGCCGGATCATCCAGGCCGACTACGCGGAGCTGGTCGCGCAGGGTCAGGGCGTGCAGCATGCCGATCGAGGCGCCCCGCCCTCGGGCCGGGTTGGTGCACGCCCACGAGTCGGCCACCGCCACCACGCCGGTGGCCACCGGCCTGCCGCCGGCGACGAATCCGCGATAGCGGTCCTCCAGGCGCGCCATCACCTGGATGCCGTCTTCGATCGGTGTTCCGTCCAGCCAGTGCGCGATGGGCGGAAGGCTGCGCACCACCGCCGCCCAGCGGCCGACCTCGCGCAGCGACCGGAGCTGCTTGTCTTTCGAGCCGGTCACGATCCCGAGGGCCCACGTCCCGTTGTCGCCGGGCAGGGTCAGGGAGGTGATCGTGCCCCAGTCCATCACCGGAGGCCCGAACAGGGTGGGCAGCGACCCGTCCGCCGACCGGAAATGGCAGCCGTAGTACACGAATCCGCTGTCCTCCAGCTCCTCGGCGGGCCGGCGGGCGCCGATCTCCTGCAGCCAGTCCGGCAGGCCGGATCGCCGCCCGGACATATCCACCACGAGGTCGGCCGGGATGGCCTCGCCCGCCCTGGTCCGCACGCCCGTCACATGAGGGATGCCGGGCAGCGCCGGCGCTCCGCTGAGCAGGCCGGCGACCGTGGTGCCACGGCGGATCTGCACGCCCGGGGCCGACCCGGCCACCGCGGCCAGCACGGCCTCCACCACCGGCCGGCGGCCGCTCAGCAACTCGTAGCATTCGTCGCCGTCCTGCCAGCCGCCGGTCATCGCCGCGGGCAGCACGTCGCGGATCACGTTCTGCCGCAGCACCCCGGCGGCCTCCAGCGCCTTGGACACCTCGGGCAGCTCGGCGTCGAGAATCGTACGGAACCCGCCCAGGAAGGAGTGCGGCAGCCGGAACTGATTCAGTCCGGGACGCTGCCACCGCTGCCACGCTTCGGCAGCCTCGGCCGGCGGCGGCGCAGGGTCGCGTTCCAGCACGATGACGTCATGGCCGTCACGGGCCAGCAGCATCGCGGCGCCCAGCCCCACGACCCCCGCCCCTGTCATCACGATCCGCAGTCCCATCTCTCCCCCTCGATGATCGGGCGCGTGCGCGCGGCCCCGTCGTGGCGGGCCGGCTCAGTCCGCCCGCGGGCCGGTCCGGCGGAACGCCCGCCGCCCGGTGAGCAAGGCGCCGCCGACAGGCGCCACGGATGGCGCCACAGATAAGGAGGGCCGGCGCCAGCGCCTGATACACCGGGGTGCCCGTCGCCCCCTTGCTGCGGGCCGCGGCCAACCCAGCCCGGCTACCGGGCCGCTGGCGCGCTCAGCTCTGGTTGCCACTCGGGTACCTGGTCCAGATGAGCGGGCGGCCCGGCCGGCACGGCGACGAAGTATTCGCGGCCGAAGATCTCGGTGAGCAGGAACTGCGGGAACATGTCCGGCTCCAGCGGGAACTGGCTGCGGTAGGCGGAAAGAGCTTCGACTTTCCGCCTGACCTGTCCGGACACGTCACAGCGCTGGTACGGGGTGCAGGCACTCCGATGGGAGGTGGAACCAGCGCAGCGCCTCGACGTCAGGCGGCAGCCCGGCCGCCCCACCTTCGTGGATGTCTGCCTCAACGGCGATGTCCGCCCGGGACATCAGCAGCTTTCTGGCCTGCCGGAGGTGTGAGTCGAGCACGTCCTCGCCGGCCCGCAGCCGCTGGGGCGGGTCAATGAGCGGCCCGGCCGGCCCGAAGCGCACATCGGTGAGGCGGAGCGGCGGTTCGGCGGGGCCGGCGCGGTGCCGCCACAGGCCGGTGCGCGGATCGAAGTGGTAGTCGGCCAGCAGCCGGTGCCCGTAGCTGGCGATGAGATCGACGGCGTCGATGATGTAGTCACAGACGCGGTCGGAGATGAAGTAGCTGAAGTTGACCCGGGTCCAGCCGGGTTTGATGCCCTCCCAGCCGTCGGTCACCTGGTCGCGCAGCGCCCGCGATTGTGCGGCGTCGATGGCGAGCAGCCGGTGGCCGTAGGGCGCCGCGCAGGAGCAGCCGCCGCGGGCCTGGATGCCGAACAGGTCGTTGAGCAGCGCGGCCACGAAGTTGTGGTGCAGGAGGCGGTCGCGCCGGCGGATCAGGAAGGAGACGATGCACAGGCGGCGAGCGGCGGGGTTGCCGAGCAGCTCAATGGCGGGGTTGGTGTCCCAGCGGGCGCGGGCGCGCTGCCAGAACCGTTCCTCGCGGGCCTGGATCAGGTCGGTGCCGACGGCCTCCTTCAGTGCGAACACTAGGCCGGCGCGGATGGATTCGACGATCGCGGGGGTGCCGCCTTCTTCACGCGCCACCGGGTCGTCCAGGTACTGGTGGCCGGACGGGCCGACGAAGGCCACGGTGCCGCCGCCCGGCTCGGCCGGTACCCGGCTGCTGGCGAGGTCCCGGCGCACGATCAGGACGCCGGGCGTCTGCGGCCCGCCGACGAATTTGTGCGGGGACAGGAACACCGCGTCCTTGTGGTCGCCACTGCCTGACCGCGTCGCGGCCATCCGGATCGGCAGGTGCGGCGCTGCGGTCGCGTAGTCCCACACCGACAGCGCCCCGTAACGATGCAGCAGCGTCGCGATCCGGGTCGTGTCGCTGAGGATGCCGGTCACGTTCGAGGCGGCGGAAAAACTTCCGATCAGCAGCGGCCGGGCGGCGTATTGAATGAGCGTGCGCTCGAGGTCGACGAGGTCGATCTGGCCGTTCGCGTCCTGGCCGATGGCCACCACGTCCGCGGCCGACTCCCGCCAGGGCAGTTCGTTGGAATGGTGCTCATACGGGCCGACGAACACGACCGGGCGCCGCCGCGCCCGGATACGCGCGGGCGGCCGGTAGCGTCCGGCTGATCCGGCCGGGGACCTCAGCCCAAGCAGTGCGGTCAGCTTGTTCACGGCCGCCGTGGTGCCCGATCCGCAGAAGATGACCAGGTGGTCATCGGTGCCGCCCACCGCATCGCGGATCAGCCGCCGGGCGTCCGCGCGCAGCCTCGTGGTCTGCCGGCCGGTACCCGAACTTTCGGTGTGCGTATTGGCGTAGCGGGGCAGCACCTGCTCCCGGATGAAGTCCTCAATGAACCCCAGCGACCGCCCCGACGCGGTGCCGTCGGCGTAGACCAGCCGCCGCGGGCCATAGGGACCGGCCAGCACCTCATCGTCGCCGATGACGCCCCGCCGGATCCGCTCGATCAGCGGCGAGGTCGGTGCGGCGCCGGCTGCCGCCGCCACGCGCGCGGGCGGCGTTTTCCTTACGTACGGCATGTCAGCGTCCCCCGTCGGCTCTTTACGCATGTGCTCCCGGATAAAGAGCAAGAGGACCGCCCGCTGATACACCCCGCACGCCGGACATCGACCTGGCGAAGAAATAATCTATAAACAGGCCGCAGGTGGCAAGAAATATTCTGCAAACAAATGAATTAACTGAGCCTTAAGCAGAATGTGGCAGCAACAGCGATCGCGTCATTGACCAGCCCAGACGCCGTAATTGATCATGCCGGGTAGGCTTAGGATAACCTGGCTGAACGGCTCGGAGACCTTGCCGGTCCGGCGGCCCTGACCTGGAGACAGGAAACTATTACCGGCCTGAAGAAGACTGGCCAGCCGGGCAAAACGGGTGGCTGACGTTCGGCATCGAGCCGCAGGCGTCGAACCGGTGGTGGGGTCAGAGTTTCATGACGATGGTCGTCACCGGCACGCCGAAGCGGCGCTCCGCCTTCTGGGGCAGGTCGGCCTCGAGCCACCGGGAGACCCGCCGGGGCAGCGTCGCCACGATGATCTCGTCGAACTGGTGATCCGCGAGCACCTTCTCCATCGCCTTGAGCGGGTCGGAACTGCCGAGATGACCCTCGACGGGGAGGTCCAGCGCCTCAAGATTGCCCAGCATCTGCTTGAGCCGCTGCCGGGCCTGCGCGGCCGCCTCGTCATCGTTGACGGGGCCGGCGTAATCGGTCGCCCACCACCACGTGCCGGGGTGGGTGAGCACTTCGTTGGCCGCCTCGGGGTTATAGTCCTTCGCGCTCGTGTTCGGGACGAGCACGAAGAAGGAGCACGGCCCGGACTTGATCCGCTCGCGGAGCTCGTCCCGCAGTTCGGCACCATGCAAAGTCTGGTTCGCGACGACAAGGTACCTGTGCATGATGACCACCCACTCTGGTCTGCCTCGCGCGGATTGCGCTCTCGCCTCAACGATATGGCGCCGGCCCGGGACTTCCTGCCAGGGGCAAAAGCCCCTAAATCTCCGCCGGAAGCGCCGTCAGAAGCGGTGGCGGGTATGGCTGAAGCCGCCCTTGCCGAAGGCGAGCACCTTGGCCGGGGTCACCGAGAACACGGAGACCGGCTCCGCGCCGCCGGGATGGTAGAAGCAGCCGCCCCGGACCTCGTAGCGCCATTGCCCATCCCATTTCCGCGCCCAGGCCGCGGCCAGGCGCCTGAGCCGCTGATCGTCGGTGACCTGGACGGCCTCCCCCTCGACGACCACGTCCAGGCCGGACTCCCAGTGGTTGCACCCCGTCGTCAGCGCCACGTGCGGGTTGCCGCGCAGGTTGACGGCCTTCTGCTCGCCGGCACCGGTGCAGAAGCAGAGCGCCCCATCGAGCCACACCGCCACCAGCGGGGTGACGTGCAGCCGGCCATCGGCGCGGACCGTGGAGATCCACGACAGCTCCGCCGTTTCGAGCACCCGGCGGGTGTCCTCCCACGCGGTGGCCACGGCATCCGGGCCGCTGAACCTCGGGTCGAGTTCGGTCACTGGCGTGCTCATAAACGCTCCTTCCCGTCGTGGCCCAGCCACGATGCGCGGTTTGTCACGGAACGGCCCCTGTCCCGCGGTCAGGGCCGGCTGGTGGTCCCCGCTTCTTGCTGTTATCAGTCTTCCTGGGCTTCTTGCTGTGATCGCCTGTTGCCGGTTCCGCGCGCAGGCGTCTTGCTGTTATCACCCCGTCGTGGGGCTGCCCGCGCCCGCCTCCCTGTCCAGACCGTAGCCGGACCCGGGAATCATCGGCCGACACGGCATCCGCGACGATAGAAAGAACGTGCTGGATGCGAACGATCCCTGCGGTGACGGTGGCCGCCGCCTCATCCAGGGCGCGTGCGGGCACTGTTCGTGGTGGCGTCCGCGCTGTGCGGGCTGCTGTTCGTTACAAATCTCCTGCGTCGGGCAGACCGTGGTCCAGTTGCCCGCCCCGCCGGGCACTCTCCGCCGGGTCATCCGGCGGGGCGCCGACGATCGCGTAACGTTCCCGGGACCCGGCGGTATGCGCGCCGGGCCCGGGCCATGATCATGGAATCAGCAGGATCGGGCGACGGAGGTGGCCGTGAACGACGGTGTGCTGGGTCGGTTCGCGCTGACGGGACGGCGGGCGCTGGTGACCGGGGCGAGCCGCGGCCTGGGCCGGGCCTTCGCGGCCGCGCTGGCCGAGGCAGGTGCGGACGTCGCCACGGTCGCCCGGGGCCACGCGGAGGTGAGCGAGGCGGCGCGGGCGGTATCCGCGAGCACCGGGCGCCGGGCCGTCGGCATTACCGCGAACGTGACGGTGCGCGCCGACGTCGAGCGGATGATCAGCGAGACGGCCAGCCAGCTCGGCGGCCTGGACATCCTCGTCAACAACGCGGGCATCTGCTTTCACCGGCCCGCGCTCGACGTCCCGGACAGCGAGTGGGACCAGTTATTCGACACCCACGTCTTCGGCGTGTGGGCCGCGAGCACCGCGGCGGCCCGGCGGATGGCGGCGGCGGGCGGCGGGCGGCGGGCGGCGGCGTGATTGTCAACATCGGGTCGATCTCCTCGATGATCGTCAACCGCCCGCAGTGGCAGCCCGCCTACAACGCTTCCAAGGCCGCCGTGCACCAGCTCACGAAGTCCCTGGCCGCCGAGTGGGCCCCGCACAACATCCGGGTCAACGCGCTCGCGCCGGGCTACGTGAAGACCGAGATGGCCCCGGTCGATCAGCCGCATTTCCGGCGGCACTGGATCGAGGACGCACCCATGCAGCGGTACGCGACGCCCGAGGAGATCGCGCCGAGCGTCGTCTACCTGGCCAGCGACGCGAGCTCGTTCATGACCGGCTCCGTGCTCGTCATCGACGGCGGCTACACCATCTACTAGGGCTGGCCGACCCAGACCGTCTTGATGTTGCAGAACTCACGGATGCCCTGGGAGAAGAGCTCCCGGCCATACCCGGAACGCTTGACGCCACCGAACGGCAGCTGCGGGTACGAGGTGACGTTGCCGTTGATGAAGACCATGCCGGCCGCCAGGTCCCTGATGAACCGGCTGCGCTCGGCCTCGTCGGCGGTCCAGGCGTTCGCGCCGAGCCCGAACGTGGTCCCGTTGGCCAGCTTCACCGCCTCGTCGATGCCGCCGACCCGGTACAGCGTGGCCACCGGGCCGAAGACCTCCTCGCGGTGCACGCGCATCTCTTCTGTGATGCCGGCCAGCACGGTCGGCGGGTAGTAGAAGCCGGGACTGTCCGGCACGACGCCGCCGCACAGCAGCTTCGCCCCCTTGGCCACGGCGTCGGCGGCGAGGTCCTCGACGTCGTCCCGCTGCTGCTCGGACGCCAGCGGGCCCACGTCGGTGCCCGCCAGCATCGGGTCGCCCATCGTCTTGCCCGACATCTGCTCGGTGAACAGGCGCTCGAACTCGTCGTACACCGCGTCGTGCACGATGAAGCGCTTGGCCGCGATGCAGGACTGCCCGTTGTTGAGGCACCGGGCCACGGCGCCCACCTGAGCCGCCCTGGCCAGGTCGGCCGACGGCATCACGATGAACGGGTCGCTGCCCCCCAGCTCGAGCACGACCTTCTTGATCTCGCTGCCCGCGATGGCCGCCACCGATTGCCCGGCCGGCTCGGACCCGGTCAGCGTGGCCGCCACCACGCGCTCGTCGCGCAGGATCGCCTCGATCCGCGCCGAGCCGATGAGCAGGGTCTGGAAGGTCCCGGCCGGGAAGCCGGCCCGGCTGAACAGCTCCTGCATGAACAGCGCCGTCTGCGGCACGTTGGAGGCGTGCTTGAGCAGCCCCACGTTCCCCGCCATCAGCGCCGGGACCGCGAAACGCATGGCCTGCCAGAGCGGGAAGTTCCAGGGCATGATGGCCAGCACCGGCCCGAGCGGCTGGTAGCTGACGTAGGCGCGCCGCGCTCCCACGGCCCCGGCGTCGGCGGGCTCATCGGCCAGGAACCCGGCCGCGTGCTCGGCGTAGTACCGGCAGGTGGCGGCGCACTTAGCGACTTCCTGCCGGGCGGCGGCGAGCGTTTTGCCCATCTCGGTGGTCATCATCGCCGCGATGTGATCCTGCTCGTCATCCAGGATGCCGGCCGCCCGGCGCATCCACCCGGCCCGGTCGTCAAAGCTGGTCAGGCGGTAGCTGGCGTGCGCCGCCGTGGCGGCGGCCAGGCATCGCTCGACCTCCGCCTCGCTCATTTCCTCGTAGGTCTTCAGCGTCGCCCCGGTCGCGGGGTTGATGGTCGCGATCGCCACGGACTCCTCCTTACACCGGCTGACACCGGCCTTTTACCGGCCCGTCCGTTTCACCGTAACCGTCGTCCCCGGCCCGGGTCACGCTGGCCCGCACGTGGCGGCGCCGGCGCGAGCTCGAAGGTCACGGTGGAAATAGGCAGCCGGATAGTTACCTGTCAATGCGAATTTTTTTAACGTTTTGCCGGGTCTGGCCGCTTTGGGCGAACATGCTAGAGGGACGACCGTCGTGCGCTGGGGCTTTCGCGGCACGGCGCCAGGCGAGAGGTTCCGCATAACGGGTGGTGGGCAGCGGTACGGGGGCCAAGGTCGCGGAGACCGAGGCCGCAGAGGACACCAGGCGCGGCGGACGGGGTTCGCCGCGCTGGCGCATTGCCGCGCGGCTGGCGGTGGCCGCGGTCATCACCGCCATCGTGGTCGTCTACCACCGTGACCTGTTCCGGTCCCTCGGCGTGCTGGAGCGGCTGCGGTGGACGTGGTTCGTGCTGGCCGTCGTGGCCGAGACGGCCTCGGTCGTGGCGTTCGCGTTCAGCCGCCGCCGCCTGCTGCAGGCCAGCGGCCGGCCGCCCAGCCGCCGCGCGATCATCGGGATCAGCTACGCGGCCGGCGCGGTGTCGATGTCGCTGCCGTTCGCCGGCACCGGTCTGGCGACGCTCTACTCCTACCGGCAGTTCCGCCGGCACGGCAGTGATTCGGCCACGGCCGGCTGGACGCTCGCGGTCTCCGGCATCTTCTCCACGTCCTCTCTCGCCCTGCTCCTGACGGCCGGGGCGATCGCGGGCGGCGGCGGGGTCGGCGCGGCGATCGGCTTCGCGGGCGCGGCGGTGTACCTGGTACCCGGGGCCGCGGTGCTGCTGGCCGTCCGCTACGCGTCGGTCCGGGCGGCCCTCAGCCGCCTGATGGTCCGCGCCGCGCACGGCGTACACCGGCTGCCGGGGCGGGAGGCGGCCCGGGGCCGGCTGGACAACTTCCCGGCGCGGCTGGAAGGATTCCTGGACCGGATCGCCAGCATCCGGTTGCCGGCCCGCGGCTACGCGGCCGTGTTCGGGCTGGCCCTGCTGAACTGGACGGCCGACTGCGCGGCGCTGGCGCTGGCCATCGTGGCCACCGGGCAGCCGGT